>ERZ1370068.1003-contig-10916_pt1 | contig 29832 bp, 29 predicted proteins | sample MGYA00561227_ERZ1370068 | MGnify/ENA primary metagenome ERZ1370068 (study PRJEB38410, sample SAMEA6850437) | metagenome | study: Metagenomic assessment of the ecological functions of the soil: analysis of the soil microbiota associated with the...
GCGTTCGATTGCATTGTTGCTTTGTAGACGTACAGAACGGCGGAGCATGATGCTTCCACTCACGGCGTTGACGCCCCCGCGGACCTGGTCCCTGACGCATTGCGGAGATCGTTGAGCGCGCGCCCGCCGCCGATCCGGATCGTCGCGCGTGGATCAGAGATCAGGCCGCTCCCGTAGCCCGTCGTCGTCAGGCGGTGCCGAACATACGCGCCGGAGGGATCGCGCGGAGCGCTGGCTCACTCGTCTCGGCGTAGGCGCCGGCTCGCTTGCGCCCGGCTCTGTCAGCAGGCGGCGGCGCTACTGGTGGAAGCGATCTCCGGAGGGCGGCGCGATCCGGCCTCAGGCGCGCTCTCTGGGCGGCGAGGTCCTCCTCGCGCTCGCGCGGCGTCAGGGCGTCGCGAGATCGTCGACTCGCGCTCCGAGCCGCCCGCCGCGCACGAGGCGGCGGGAGGCAGGATGATCCCTTCCTGGAAGATCTCGCTGGCGAGAGGCATCGAGCCCGGCTGCGATCCTCCGACGTCGAATGGTGGGCGCGGCAGGCCCACGTGGAAGAGCACGGCCGGCTCGCGCCCGCGAACACCGCCGCGACGAGCGTGATGTGCGGCAGGTGACTTCCACCATGGTAGGGTCGTTCAGGATGACGACGTCCCCGCTGGGGACGGCGGCGAGCGCCGCCGCCACATGAGCCGGCATGGCGCCGGAGGTGAACAGGCGGCTGTGAAGTTCGCCCTGCGCGATCGTCACTCCCCTCGGCGTCGAAGATCGCGCAGGGTAGTAGTCGCGCCGCTCATGATGTTCGGAGAGGAGGCGCTCTTCATGAGCGCGAGCCCCATCTCCTCGCAGACCGAGACGAACAGACCCTGAAGATCTCGAGCTCCACGGGCCCGATCCCTTCCCCGGCGTCTCACGATCGGCTCCGGCAGCCCCGTGAGCCGCGACGCGAACTGGAGGGCGCGCGGCGCGGTCCACCGGCGGGTGAGGACGAGCGTCCTCCCGGCGCCCGCGACTGCCTGCCACCCTGGGGCACGAGGATGATAGCGAATTGCTCAATGGTCACGCGCCGGACCGGCGACCCGCTCGCGCCCGCGGATCGCCGCTCGCGGCACGACCGGACACGCGAGGCGCTTTCCACCGATCACGATCCTCGCCCGCCCCGCGTCACCGGGACCGTGACCGTCGCCAGGCGCTGCGGCTCCTGCGGGCGCGCGCGGCGCGGGAGACTCGCCCGGACGCGGGCGTCGAAACCTCGATCAGGAGCTTCCGCCCTCGCGTGGCCATAGCTGCTCGGTGCGCCGCGGAGAGAGCGCGCGTCATCGCGGAGGCCGAACGGCGCGCTGTGATCTCGATGCGATTGCCCGGCATAGCGGAGATCGGCGAAGCGCTCGAGGCGGAGCGGCGCGCGCGCCTCGAAGGCCTGCTCCGCCCAGGCGGGCGCGCGCCTGCGCTTCAGGCCGGCGGAACGAGGACGCCAGGCGCCGTTCCTCCCCGGCCCGACGAGGACGGTGCCGGCCACCTCGACGCCGGGCGCGGCTCCGCGAGCCCGGCCGCGGAAGGGCAACTCCCGGGTCCGGCAGAACGCGCGCCGGATCCCAGCTTCGCCGCGAGGCCTTTTTGTCAGCGCCCACGCGCCGCCGAAGGCGTAGAGCGCCCCCGCGGGTCCTGCCGCGCTCATCGAGACGGCGCGGCGCGCACTATCGTGCCTCGACGACCTCGAGTATCCCCTCGCATCTCCTCAAGACCGAGCCCATGGACCGCGCGCGCCGGCCGACGGCCGCGCGCGTCCGCGCGCGTCGATGGTGAGCGCACCCCAGAGGAGATCCCTCGCGCCGAGCCGTCCGAGACCAGGTGCGCGTCGGTGACCGTCGGCGCGTGCCCGACCGTAGCAGGCGGGCCCGGATCGGCCCCCGCGCTCTCGGGTCCGACGCGCAGCGCCGGCCCGTCCGCCGCGCGATCGATCCCCGCCCGCGCCCACCGTGCGCACCTCGATCATCGGCGCGCGGAGCGAAGCCCGGACTCGCCTGTCATCCGCGGGGCACCTCGACGAGCACGCGTCGGTCAGTCCGCCCATATCGAGGAGAGGACGCGCCGGTCCCCGGACGACGCGCAGGCTCGCGGCAAGCGCCCCGCCGGCGGGGCCGGAGAGAACCGTGCGGACGGGCTCGGCCGCGGCCGCCCGCGGGGTTGCGGTCGTGCCGTCGGACTGCAGGATGGTCAGGACGGGTGCCGCGGGCGGCCTGGTCGAGGACGACGCGAGATAGGGCCCCGCGATCGGGCGCAGAGCGGCATTGGCGACGGTCGTCGAGAAGCGCTCGTACTCGCGGTACTCGCCCGCGATCACGTGCGGCAGCCGTGACCGGAACGCCGAGCGAGGCGAGCGCGCGGCCCACGCGCCGCTCGTTTCCGGGATCGAGATACGCGTGAAGGAACCCCACGCGATCGAGGCGACGCTGAAGCCGTGCGCAGGCGGACGATCGCGATCCTCGAGCTCCCGCGACGAGGTGAGACGCGCGCGACGCCGCGGGCGCGTCCGCGCCCCCGCGCCCTCGCCCGCCACGAGCAACGCCGCTCGCGCACGCCGAATCGCAGACTCCGCGCGACCAGGGGCGCGGCGCGCGCGGCGCTCAGATCGTAAAGGACGGCGCGGTTCTGACGCCCGATCTCGAGAAGGTCCTCGAAGCCCGCCGTCGTGACGAACGCCGTCGCGCGCGAGCCGTCGCGTGAGGAGCGCGTTGGTGCCGACCGTGGTGCCGTGGACGACGGTGGCTCCGGCCGCGCCGCGGTCGCCTCGCTCGCCGATCCGCGCCGCCGGGCGTCGCGGGCCGCGCAGGCGCATCGCGCAGCCGGCGGCAGTACCCTCGAGCACGGCCGCCGACGGATCGTGCGGCGTCGAGGGAACCTTGAAGATGAGGTCGACGCCCGGCCCGGTGACGTGGAAGTCCGTGAACGTGCCGCCGGTGTCGATCCCGACACGAAGAGGCGAAGAGCGATCTCGAAGCGGATCGTCTCCGTCGCACCGGCGGAGTTATACAGGCCGCACCGTTGATGAGGGCACGACTGCGACCTCGTCGGCTTCAGTGCCTAGCAGGGGTATCGTCCAGACACGTCACGCGGCCGGCTAAGCCTCGCGGCGAAGCCGCGTCGGCTTCAGCGGCCCTGCGAACGCGCTCTGAAACCACCCTTCGTTATACTCCGGCCGTGCTCCGGAGCGTCTTCGCCGCCCTCGCGACCCTCGTCCTGACGCTCGTCTGCGGCTTGCCCGCGCCCTCCTGATGCCTCGTGCACCCGAGCGGGGACTGGGTCCTGCGCCTCGGCCGGCCCTGGGCGCCGAGGGATCTGTGCGGCGTCCGGGGTCCCCGTCTCCGCGAGCGGAGTCGAGAATCATCCCTCTGGATCGCCCCGATGATCCTGATCTCGAACCATCAGAGCCACTTCGATATGCTCGCGCCCTCCTCATGACCCTGCCGCGACCCGTTCACGCGTCGTGGCGAAGCGCCACCTCTTCTGGATCCCGGTCTTCGGCTGGTGCCTGAGCCTCGCGGGCATGATCCCGATCGACCGGGAGAAGCGGTCGAGCGCGTTCCAGAGCCTCGAGCGCGCGGCCGACCGGATCCGCGGCGGGGAGCCCGTTCTCTTCTTCCCGAAGGAACGCGCGGAGCCGCGACGGTGAGCTCCTCCCGTTCAAGAAGGGCGCCTTCGTGATCGCGCTGAAGGCCGGCGCGCCGATCGTGCCCGTGAGCGTGACCGGAAGCCTCGCGGTCCTGCCCAAGGGCTCCCTGCGCATCCGCCCCGGGAGCATCACGGTGCGCTACGGCGCGGGAGATCCCGGTGACGGCGGAGACGCTCGAGACCAAGGAGCGGCTCATCGAGCGCGTGCGGTCCGCCGTCGGCCCGGGGGCTGGCCGGCCCGCGTCCCGCCCCAGCCGCGCGAAGCGTCGACGCGTCGCTGAGGACCGAGATGTCTGCAGGATTGATCCGGCGTCTCGACGGTTTCTGCCCGCGAGGACTCGCACCTGATGGACGCGGCGATGCCGCGCGCGAGGCACGGCTGCCGCATCCTGCTGTGGTGGGCGGGGCCAGTGCGCGATCCTCGCGCTCGGGCGCGAGGCGGGAGATCTCGACTTCATCCTCGGATCCGCGCGCGGCTGGGAGCCTCCGCGCGGCGCCCGGCGCCCGCGCGTTCCTCACCGCGCTCCGCGCGCTCATCGGCCACCGGGTCGTCACCGTTCTCGCAAGCGCGGCATCATCGATCAATCGCATCCGCACCAGCCGCCGGGAGTGGGACTTCGTCGAGCGCGGCGGGCGAACCCTCAGGCAGTGAGATCCTGCGGCGCGATTTCACGCTCAACGCCATCGCGTACGATCCGCTCACGCGCCGGACTCTCGATCCTCCGGCGGGCTTCGAGGCGCGGCGCAGCGCGCCGCGATCCGCGCGACCTCGTCCGGCGTCTTCGTCGACGACCCGCTCCGGATGCTGCGCGCGGTGAGGCTTCGCGCGGAGATCCCCGCGCTCGCGATCGGCACGGCACCGCGGCGCTCATCCGCGCGACGCGCTCCTGCTCTCCCGCACCAGCGCCGAGCGCATCAAGTCCGAGATGGACCGGATCCTCGTCTCCCACCGCCCGTCCGCGGCCCTCTACTCCTCGACCGCCTGGGACTTCTCGCGCATCGTCGCTGCCCGAAGCTCGACCCGCTCCGCGGGCTGGTCCAGAACCGCTATCACCACCTCGACGCCTTCGACCACACGCTGGCCGCCGTCGAGGCGGCCGACGATCTGCGCGGGCTGGCGCGCGGACTGCCGCCGCTCGTCTTCGCGGACGATCCTCTGAACGTCGCCGGGCCATCGCGCGTTGCGCGCACCGAAGCAGCGGAGCGAACGCCCTCGCTCCCCGAGCGGGCGCGCCTGCTCCGATGGGCCCTTCTGCTCACGACACCGGAAGGCCGGACACTTAGGACCCTGGGCGAGGACGGGGACACACCATTTCTACATGCACGAGAGCGGACCTCAGCCGGGATCGCGCGCGAAGGGTCTTCCCGCAGGCTCCGTGCCTCGCGCACCGGATACAGGCCGTCAGGGCAAGCTCGTCCGCGCTCCATCTCCGGATCTCGATTCCCCCGAAGGGGCAGAGCCGCACACGGGGCCCGGGGTGCGATGACGTCGCGGGCGCTCCGGCGGATCGCGCGCGGGGCCGGGCCTGACGCCCCTGCTCGTCCTCCACTCCCTCGCCGACAAGCTCGCTACCCGCGGGCAGGCCGCAAAGAACGCTCGCGCGGCTGCGACGCGCCGGACGCGACCTCCTGGAAACCTGGCGAACCGAGGCGGAAGAGGGCTCGTCGCGAGCCTCGTCTCCTCGACAGGCACGAGATCATGCGCGCCACCGGCGCACCTCCCGGGCCGCCAATCGGGCGGCTCCTCGAGGATCGAGCAGGCTCCAGGCCGGCGGCGAGCTGCGCACGCGCGACGAAGCTCTCGCTGGCTCCGCCTCGCGCCCGCGAGATCACGCAGGAATCGTAATGGCCGCGACGATGCAACGCCGCTGCCTGCGGCGACCGCCGCCCGCGGCGATGCGCCTCTTCGCTCGAAGCTCACGGCTCCACCTCTCCGCGCACGCTCTGAATGCCCGGCCGGGACCCGCGCGAGAACGCAGCTGCACGCGCGGGCTCGTCCTCAAAGCTGGCCGAGGACCTCCGGGCACGCACGGGCCTGGATCTCACGGCGATCGGGGCCGCGCTCGTGCTGGGGACGTGGAAGGGACCGGCAATCCGAGCTCGCGTGCCTGGTTCGCGGACGGCTCCGCGCGCGCCTGGCGCGGGGGCGTCCCGCGAACTGAGCAGAAATACGGTTCGAGGGGAGGGATCTGGGGGCGGGTACGTGTTCGTCCGCGTGGACTCCGACCAGGCCCGCGTCGCGCGATCAGCCGGGCCATGGGGAACGACATGGTCTTCGTCAACGGCGTCCCCGTGCAGGCAATCAGTACGGGCTCGAGGACGCGGACGAGGCGAAGCCGTCGAAGCCGGGCTTCGACTACTCGCCTGCTTCCGATCCCCCTCCGCGCGGGAGCGAAACGAGGCTGCTCTTCCGCTGCTACAGGGGACGCCTGAAGGCCTCGCGCTGGGCGATCCGCCGCGGGAGGTCTTCTTCAACGCGAAGGATACGACCCTCCCGGACCTCGTCGCCGGCAGGCCGGACGCGGATGCACCCCAGGACGGCGTGGGGGGCGATCGTCGTGGTCAACGCGACGGGTTCCACGCTCGGGACGCGGCGATCTCGAGCCTTCCTGCCGGCGGCTCCGGGGCGCGACCCGTCGTGACGTCCCTTCCCGTGCTTCCCCCGATGAGCGTGCGGAAGGTCGGCTTCCGACCTGGAGCCGGGACCTTCCCGCGCAGGAGCCAGGATCTGATCCTCGAGCTCCGACGCGCGCCGCCGGACGGCACCCCGCGCCGAGAAGAGCCGGCCGCCGCGGGGACGGATGCAGCGCCCGGACATCGAGGCCGGCGACGAAAGACGGCGCACGGCCGGACTGCATCGGAGCGTCCGCGGGCCGGATCGCAGCAGCGACACTGCTCCGCGGTGAGGGCGCAGGAGGGCGCGGCGACGGAGACGCTCGCGCCTTCGGCGGTCCGGCCGACTTCGCCACGCTCGCGCTCGCGTGCGTCGGTCCCGAAGACCCCGGAAGATCACGTTCGTCAGCGGGATCGACGGGGCGTCAATACTACGCGCTCCTTCCGGCGCGGGAGCGCGGCGCGGGGGCGCTCGTCCTGAGCCTTCACGGGCTGCGGTCGAAGCCATCAATCAGGCGCGGTCGTACGCGCGCCGAGGCGTGGGCGCACATCGTGGCGCCGACGAACCGGCGCCCCTACGGCTCAACTGGGAGGACTGGGGGCGCCTCGACGCGCTCGAGGTCCTCGAGATCGCCGAGCGCGATCTCGCCGTCGACCCAGCGCGGATCTACCTGACGGGGCACTCGATGGGAGGCACGGGTGCTGGTCGCTCGAGGCCTCGCGTCCAGACGGTTCGCCGCGATCGGTCCGAGCGCGGGCTGGCTGAGCTTCTGGTCCTATCGCGCGCGCAAACCGCCGGACGACAGGACGCCGATCCGGGAAGATCCTCCGGCGCGCGACGTCGCCGACCGACACCGGCGCTCGCGGTCAACCTGCGCGGCCTCGGCGTCTACGTCCTTCACGGAAGCGAAGACGACAACGTCCCCGTCTCGGAATCGCGCCGGATGGTCGAGCGGCTGTCGACCCTTCCACCGCGACCTCGTCTATCACGGAGCAGGCCGGGGCGAGGACATTGGTGGGACCTCTCCGGACGAGCCCGGCACGGATTGCCGTCGATTGGTCGCCGCTGTTCGACTTCTTCGCGCGCCGCGCCCGGGCTCCCGCGAACGCCGCGCGAGAGTCGAGTTCATGACCGCATCTCCCGGCGTCTCGTCGTCCCGCGACTGGGGCCTCGATCGAGGCGCAGCTCGTGCCGCTGGAGATGAGCACAGTGAATCTCTCCGCTGCGATCCGTTCCGCCGGCGCTTCGTCGGAACGACCGAGAACGTCGCGCGGCTCGCGATCGACCTCGCGCCGCGCGTCCCGGGCGAATCCCATGACCGCCGTCCTCGACGGGCAGACGATCGGTCCGATCCCTGGCCGAAGGCATCTCCGGGAGCGCGGCGAGTCGGCTTCATCTGGCGCGAGGGAGGACGGCGCGTGGATCGCGACCTCCGAGCCGTCCGCCTCGCTCAGGGGCCGGACCGCTACGGCCCGTTCAAGGAGGCTTTCCGGAACAGGATGGTCTTCGTCTACGGCACGAAGGGGACGCGCGCGGAGAACGACTGGGCGTTCGCCAAGGCGCGCTACGACGCCGAGCGGGTTCTGGTATGAGGGAACGGCTCGATCGATCTTCTTCCCGACGTCGAGCTCGCCCCGGACGCCGAGCCGGACCTGCAACGTCATCCTGTACGGGAACGGCGACGAACGCGGCTGGGGCCGGCTGCTCGGGAGGCCCCGTCAGGTCGATCGGGACGGCGTCAGGATCGGCTCGCGTCGCATCGCCGGCCCGGGCCTCGCCTGCCTCTTCCTCCGGCCTCGCTCCGGCAGCGCGATCGCGACGATCGGCGCCGTCGCGGCAGCGATCTCGCCGGAATGCGCGTGACCACGAGCAAGCTCTACCTCGAAGCCAGCTATCCGTTCCCGGACTGCATCGTGTTCCGCGCGCCGGACAGCGCCGGATCCGGCGTGCGCGATCAGGATCGCGGCATCGTCAACGATCCCCGCGGGATCGTGGCCGCCAGGTTCTTCGGGATCGACTGGTCGGTCGACTCGGGCGATTTCGCCTACGCGGATCCCGGCCCATCACGACGCTCACGCGCTTCAGGAACGCGACGGACTCTCAGAGGTTCGCGAAGGCCTCGAGCAGCGCCTTGAAGAACGCCAGGCGCGCGCGCACGGAGGTCTCGACGACGGTCAGGACCTCGTCGCCCGCCGCCCCGCTCTCGCCGAGCCGCTGCCGGCGTGTTGGAGAGTTCGATCGTGAGGGCGAGGACGCGCAGGCCGATCGCGCGTGCCGCGATCGTCTCGAGCGCCTGACATCCGCGACGACGTCGGCGCCCAGCCACGCGAGCGCCCGGTACTCGGCCGGCGTTTCGAAGGACGGACCGGCGACCGCCGCGAGGACTCCCGCCTGGCCGACCGGCCGCCCGCGCGGCCGTCTTCTCGGCGAGAGAGAGCGCGTCGCGATCATGTAGGCGGTCCCCATCGGGAGAAATGCGGGACGCCGCTCGGCAAGCGGGACCTCGAGGATGGGGTTCTGTCCTGCCGAGGTTGATATGGTCCTCGACGAGGACGAGATCGCCCGGAGCGAACCGGTCGTTCGTCGCGCCCGCGGCCGAGCGTGAGAGGACCCGATCCGCCCCCAGGGCGCGGGGCCAGCGCGATCGGCGAGGCGACCTCGGCCGCGGAGCGTCCTTCATAGAGATGAAAGCGCCCGGAGAAGGCGCGTGGCGCTTCGCCCCGCCGAGCGTCCCCGCCACGATCTCTCCGGCGTGGCCCAGAGCCGAGCACGAGCCGAACCCGGGAGGTCCTCGTAGCGCACCCTCGCGGGGGCCTCGAGGAGGCTGGTGATCGCCTGGAAGCCCGAGCCAAAGGACGACGGCCGAGACGATGTCTCCTCCCAGCCTGCTCGCGTGCCCGCTGCGCGGCGCTCTCGACGGCCTGGCGATCGTGGAAGCGCATGCTCTTCGCCCCTCCCGCTAGGGCGAGGGACTCCCTGCCGCGTGGTCCCGCGGGTCTTCGTCCTTCCGCCGTCCCGTCCAGGAATCGAAGAGCTTCAGGACGATGAACAGCAGCTCCCTGGTCCCCTCGACCTCCTTGACGTCGCTTCGTAGAGCGTAGCCGTTACTCGAGCTGCCGAGATCGTCTTCCATGGGCCGAGAATGTTGCCGGAGACGCTCACGCCCGTGTGGTCGGTCGTCGCGGCGTCGATCCCCTTGGTGTGGACGTGCGCCTGATCGATCGACGCCTCGAAAGCGGACGACGCTGGCGACGTTGAAATGATACGCGGCGCGGACGACGAAGCCGTCATCGAAGCGCACGCCGCTGCCCCCGAAGCCGCGAACGCGGCGCCGAAGCGATCCGAAGGTGTACTGGCTGAAGCGGTCCAGATCCGAGCCGCCGTAACCGGTGGCCGCGAGCCGCAGCTTCTGGAACGCGGGGAGGAAGAATCTCCTTGGAGACGCCGAGCTGGTACTTGATGAAGCTCTTCGCGTCGGGATTGAAGTCCTGGCCGAGCAGGGCGCGCCGGTCGCACTCGGTGTTGATCACGCCGTTGCGGTCCGGCGAGACACCCCAGAACTCGAAGTCGTTGCGGACCGAGTAGGAGGCTTCGCCCACGACCTCGTAGCCCGACCGGGTGTACAGTGCCGTTCAGCTCGGCGGTCTGCACGAGCGTGTCCTTGGGCAGGACGAAGCGGTTGTCCCGTATCGTCGTCCTCTTTGTAGTCCTGCCAGGTGAGGTCGTACGTCGTCCGGAGCTTCAGGAAATCGCCGACCTGCCGCCCCAGGTTGAAGGAGATCGACTGCTGGAGCGACTTCACGTTCAGCTCTTCGATCTCTTCGCCGTTCACGAATTGCTTGTCGGTCCTGTCCAGCGCGGTCAGGAAGACGTCGCTGCCGAGCTCGATGCCGGTCCCGCCGATGTTGGGATGCGCGTCGCGTTGAGGCTGAGCAGGGCTCCCGCGAAGAACACGTTCGTCTGCAGCCCGGTGCCGAAAACGTCGTAGTTGAAGTAGTTGACGCCGAGCAGGGGACCGGATTGTCGGAGGCTCGGATCGTAGAGAATGCGCCCCCAGGGCGAACAGTGTACCTGGTGTTGATCTCTTCCTTGACCTGGCGCTCCCCGGTCGGCGTCTTCTCGAGATAACGGAACCCCTTGTCCGTGTCCCGGAGCATCTGGTGGTCAGGCTGTAGGCCGACGAGCGCGCCTCCTCGAAGCCGGCGTCGTTCATCAGGAAGTCGCTGAAGGTGATCTCGCGCAGCACGATGAAGCTCCGGCCGCCCGTCGAATAGATCTGCTGGCCATCGATGCGCGAGATGACCCAGTCCTCTCCCCCATCCGGCGCGGTGAGCGGCTGGTAGGTCGTCTTCTCCTCGTTGGAGAGGAACGGCGACTCGACCTTCGTCTGGACGGAGTCGACGCGCACGCGCGCCCAGCTCGCCTTGTCGATCCAGACGCGTCCGCGGTAGAGCGCCCGGGTCGGATCGACCGGCGTGAACGAGAGAACATGGCAGGCGTGGCCGTCCACGGTGTCCTCGCCGACGTACTCGTACGCGTAGGAGCGGTCGAACGTGATGTCGAGCGGCAGCGTCAGGACCTTCTCGGGCTGGATGAGGGGCAGCTCCAGGAAGTCCTTCCATTTGGACTTGTTCCCGTTGAAGTAGAATCGCGCAGCTCCCACTCCGCCCCGACCTTCGGATCGTAGAAGTACGATCCGCCCATGCCTGATGTCGATCGTCGTGGCGGTGCCCGCGAGCCGGAAGTGGAAGTTGATCATCGCATTCGAGCGGTAGTGCTTGATCCGGTCGTCCTGCGCGGCCTGGAACTCGCGGTGGTGGGCGACTGACCTCCTCCGCGGTGATTCCACGGGCCGCCGACACCTCGAGCTCGGCGCTCTCATCGCCTCCGGAGACGGCCTCCCGGTAGATGAGGAACATGGGGGACGGTCCGACGGGGACCTCGCCGACCAGGCCCGCCGGATCGGGCTGGAACGCGGGGTGGTTCTCGGTCCCGGCGATGGGGTCGTGGATCGATCGGAGGCCCAGGATGTCGCGCCGAGATCCGGGCGACGACGGGGCCGGCCGGCGCCGCGGTCTCCGCCCAGTAGCCGATGGATGCGACTCCTTCTCGGCGTTGTAGAAGTGTCACGGTACGGAGCCCGTGACCGGCTGCCCCGCGGCGTCGACGAACGTGATGCGGTCCTCCAGGGGACGCGGCCGAAGCCCGCTCCCAGGGCGGAATGGACCCGCACGAGGTACTCCCGCGCCGGCCGCGTACCCCTCGTCCGTCCACGGAAGGCTGAAGTCGGACGAGCGAGGCTCCAAGCTCGAACCCGATCAGGAGCTTGCGCACGATGTCCCGCCAGTCCGCCCCGTTCCTGCGACCGGGACGGACTCGATCCAGAGCTTAGCCGATGCGTCCCGGTCGAACATCACCGCCTGCACCTGTTCGCGCTGAGGGGCGAGGTCCTTGCGGCCATCGGGCCTAAAGGCGACGACGTCGAGGTAGGGCCGCCGCCCCTCGATGTACAGCCTATCGAGCCACGCCGCGTCGGGGCCGGCGATCTCGCCACAGACGATCGTGGCCCCTTCGCCTCGGCACGGACGATCACGGCGCTTTTCTTGAGGAGGAACGAATAGGAGAGGACCGGGTCCTGGCCGCCCCAGACCACCGGAGAGTTGGGGGTCTTGCCGATCTGGAAATAGCGCACGCGTCCTTGAAGTGGCGCGCGGCGTTGCGCACGAAGCGTGTCCACGCGTCACACGGCCTTCGGGTTGGAGGCGACCGGGGAGGCGAGGATGTCGTCGCCGTACAGAGGTTGCCTCCCCAGAGATCGAGGACGACCTCGTGGGAGGAGGCGCGAAAGCGATCAACGATCGCATCGACCTGCTCCCACGTGTAGACTCCTCGCTGTGTTCGATCTCCGACCACATGGCCCTCGAGGCGGAGGACCAGCGGGTTCGCCGTGGACGCGGTCGGATCTGGAATCCGGAGCGGCGGTCGCCGCCGCGGAGGAAAACGCCTGAAGGTCGTAGCCGATGCTCACCGCGGGTAGCGGCGGCGTCTTCTCCGCGCCACGCGTCGCGTCCGCGGCCAGGAGAGCAACGAAAGGTAGGATGGCCGCAGCCGCAGCACGTCGTGTCGAACGCAACCCGTTCCTCCGCAAGCCCTTCACACTACCGCGAGCGCTTCCGAACGTGTCAAACGACGGCTGTTCGAAGCAGCTCTCGTGGGTAGAATCGGCCTCTCATGGCGATGGACCCCCGACCCGCCGTGGTGTCGCTCACGACCGACTTCGGCGCCGCCGACCATTTCGTGGGAGTGATGAAGGGCGTCGTCCTGCCATCAATCCCCTCGCCGCGCTCGTCGACATCACGCACGGCGTCCCGCCGCAGGACGTCGCGGCGGGGGCGTACCAGCTCTCGAACGCCTGCCGCCACTTCCCCGCGGGGACGGTCCATGTCGCCGTCGTGGATCCGGGCGTCGGAACCGATCGCCGTGCGATCGTCCTCGCCCGCGGGCGGGATGCTTCTTCGTCGCCCCGACAATGGGCTGCTCACCCTGTTCCTGGACGAGGCGGGGGCGCGGCTCTTCGAGATTCGCGAGCCAGGTTTCCTCGCCGACGCCCCGTCGCCGACCTTCCACGGACGCGATGTCTTCGCCCCCGCCGCCGCGCATCTCTCGCTCGGCGTCCCGCCCGAAGCGGCTCGGGCCGCCCGCGGTGGACCTCGTCCGCCTTCCCCACCCGGCGCCCTCGATCGACGGGACGACGATTCACCGCGCACGTCCTGCACGTCGACCGGTTCGGCAACGTCGTCCTCGACATCGAGATGGGTCCATCTCGCGCGCGCGGGAGCGGCCGCGGGGACGCGGCGGCTGCGCGCCGAGGCCGCCGGCCATCGGATTTCGAACTTCGTCACGCACTACGCCGCTGCGGGGGCGCTCCGTGCTTCTGATCAACAGCGACGGCCGGCTCGAGATCGCGCTGCCGGGCGGCTCGGCGGCTCGCCTCCTCGGGCTCAGCCGCGGCGACGCGATCGACCTCCACACGGGCTGAGGGCCGCCGCCCCGCCACCCGCGGGCGCACGCAGCAGGTATCCCATGCAGGCCAGGGGCAGGTCCGTTCGTCGTCAAAGGCACGGAGCGGAGACTGCGTCTCTTCGCGATTTTCGCCCACGGGAGCCGCCTCTTCGATCTTGTGCTCAGGTGCCCGTGTTGGCCCGATGGATCGGTCATTCTGTCCGCTTCTCCGTTACGCGAGCGAGTGCGCTTCTTTGGCACTTGCGAGTCGGGAATGGACACCGCACCTCGATTATCGAGGGGCGAACCATGAACCCACGACGAACTCCGTGCCGCTTCGACTCGCTCCCTTTCACTTCGACGCGATCCACGCACGGGATGCCGTTGAATCCTCCGCGTCCGCTCGACACGCGCGCGTCGGACGCCGAAGGAGTTCCCGCGCAGCCGGTGCCGCGACGGACCGTCCGCACCGCGGATCCGAAGCGGGCTCGGCCCTCGTGATGGCGATGTTCGTGATCCTGCTCCTGACCGTCATGGGAACGAGCCTGCTCGTGGCCACCCAGACGGAAGTGAAGATGGGGCCGGGCCGACCGGGACCTCGAAGAAGATCTTCTTCGCGCGTCGGAAGCGGGTCTCGAGGACGCGCGCGAGACCCTGAGGATCCTCAATGCGGCGGGGGCGACGGCGGTCCAGCGCGCATCGTTCGACGATGAGCTCGCCGCGATGACGGGCGCGAACGGAACAATCGACTTCAACCCTCGACGATCCGAGGCGTGTACGACAGCGATGGGAATCCCACGGGCTTCACCGGCTTTTGGAGACGATTCTCCCCTGCGCGCGACTGCCGTCTTCGGGCAGAACCGCTACATCGCATTTCTGACGAACGACCTGACTGAAGGAGCGGCGAACACGGACGACACGAACGGCCGCGCCGTGATCACGGCGGCGGCGGCCGATCCGCACAACACGTTCGAAATCGTGCAGGCGATCGTCCAGCAAGTCTCTTTCCCCGAGCCACCCGCCGTGATCACGATGCTGGGCCCCACGCCGGACTTCGACGGCGGGACCTCGACCTCGAAGCTGTTCAGCGGGAACGACTGCACGGACCCCAATGTCCACGTTCCCGTGATCGCTGTCGTGGGAAGCGACGCCGTCACGTCCGCCGCCGAGGGAGTCCAGCAAGCCGCTCAGCTACGTCTCCGGGACCAACACGGGAACGTCCACGATCGCCGACGTGACCACAACGATCGATCCGGCCTGGACCAACTGTCCGTCGCTTCCACGACCTCGCGAACGGGTCCGCGCCGCCGCGGACGTCGTCGGGACCGCTTCGACTTCCGCAGAGCGCGCCGGAATTCCCGGCGCGCCGCGGATCGTCCGCATCGAGGGGGACTACACCGTGAGCGGCAGCTTCCCGGCGCGGGCCTCCTGTTCGTCACGGGGCGGCTGACCTTCGCCGGCACCGCCTCCTGGAACGGAACGATGCTCCTCGTCGGCAAGGAGAGTTCAAGCGGAGCGGCAGCGGAGGCGGCACCATCATCGGCGCGCAGCTCCTCGCGAACGTCGCCGGCGCGGACCGCGCAATGTGACGAGCGACGATTGCGACGGTCCCGACGGCGTCAGCGGGAACGCGGACGACGGCATCGGGCCGGGATACTACGACTGCTCCGGAGGAGGAACGGGGCCGACGGGATACTGCGGAGGATCCATCGACACCGTGCAGCAGGAGTTCCCGTTCCAGGTCAGGGCCTTCCGTCAGATGTAGCGAAGGGTTCCCAGTCCCGACACCTCGACCGACCGCGGGCTGCGGCCCATATTCCTTGCTCTATGCGGCCGGAATCGGAAGAACGGCTCTGGAATCCATGGGACTGCCGGGGCTCGCCGACAAGGGTCTCGGGCGGATAGGTGTCCTTCGTGTGCGCCGGCCTCGTCCTCTTCGGAATGGTCCTGCTCCGGACGGCGTGGATCTCCGACGACGCGTACATCACCTTCCGGACGATCGACTAACCTCACCCACGAGCTACGGACTGACCTGGAACATCTCGGAGCGCGTCCAGGACGTTCACCCACCCGCTGTGGGCGCTGCTGCTCTCCGGAGTCCATCGATACACGGACGAGTTCTTCCTCACGTGCACGGTTCTGTCGGATCCTCCTCTCGCTTCTCGCGGCGGCGGCCGTGGGCCTCGGCATCGCCCGATCGTCCGGCGGCGCGATCCTGAGCATCCTGATCCTGGCGCTCGAGAGCCTTCGTCGACTACTCGACCTCGGGCCTCGAGAATCCGCTTACGCATCTCCTCGCGGCGATGTTCTGTCTCGTCCTCTTCCGCTACGAGATCAGCCTCCGCACGCTGGTCGTTCTGTCCATCATCGCCTCGCTCGGCGCCCTGAACCGCATGGACGCAATCCTGCTCTTCATGCCCGCTCCCGCCTGCGCTTGTCTCACCCTCCGCCGCTGGACGGCGGCGGGGATCGTCGCGCTCGGCTTCCTCCCTTGATCGCCTGGGAAGCGTTCTCGCCTCATCTACTACGGGTTCCTCTTCCCGAACTCGGCCTACGCAAAGCTCTACACGGGCTTGAGCCGGATCGACCTGATCGGCCAGGGCTTCCGCTACTTGCTCGATTCGCTTCACCCGCGATCCGCTGACGCTCGTGGTGATCGCGATCGGAGTGGATGGCGGTTCCGTTCTTCGTCCGGGGCTGGCGCGCAGCGGCGATCGCCGGGGAGTAGCCCTGTCGCTCGTCTACGTCGTCTCTGATCGGCGGCGACTTCATGACCGGAGATTCCTTTCGGCTCCCTGCTGATCGGCGCGATCCTGATCTCCGTCGTCCTCTTCCGGCGGCGCCTCGCCGCCCTCGGCGTCATCCCCGCCTTCGGCCTTCTCCCTCGCACTCGGTGGAGCGGTTGCCCTTCCCACGTTCCGCGGCGGGGCGCGTACGGCCTGGACACGCGCGAGCTCGCCCGGCAGATCGAGCGGAGCGGCATCTCCGACGAGCGTGCGTTCTACTATCCCGCGTGACCGGTCTGTTCCGGGCTGAGCTGGGCCCCGTGCCATCCCCCCGCCAGGTCTGGGTCGATGCGGCGATCAAGGCCCGGCAGGAGGGACGGAAGGTCGTCGTCCGGGACGCGGTCGGGTTCTTCGGCTTCGCCGCAGGCCCGGACGTCCACGTCGTCGATCAGGCGGGTCTCGGCGATGCGCTCCTGGCCCGGCTCCCACCCGAGCAGCGCCCGCAGTGGCGGATCGGCCACTTCTTCCGCACCGTTCCGCCGGGCTACGTGGAGAGCCTCGCTGCCCGGACGGAACCTTCTCGCCGATAGGAACCTCGGGGCGTACTACGACAAACTCTCCTCATCATCCGTGGTCCGCTCTTCGCTCGGGAGCGCTGGACGACGATCCTCGCGATGAACCTGGGCCGCTACGACCATCTCATCGACGTCGAGGCCTATCGCCATCCCGAGCAGAACTCTCGCGGGGATCGCGCCGACGGAGATAGCCGGCCCGGGACACCGGTCCCGATCCGATGCGTCGCGCCCGGCCAGAGCATCCGAAAAAAGCCGAATCCTGAAGGCGTCCGGGGATCGACCCGGGTCTGCGCCCTCGCCTCGACCCGGCTTCCCGATTCCCCGTACAATTCCCTGGCATGCCCGGAGATTCTTCTCGCCGCGCCCGTCCGGACGCCGATCGGCAAGTTCGGCGGCGGTCTCGCCGGCCTGTCCGCGGCCGAGCTGGGGCGCCGCCGCCGCACGCGAGACCCTGAAGCGCTGCCGGCCTTCCGCCCGGCGAGGTCGGCTACGCCGTCTTCGGCAACGCACGTCAGGCCGGCGGCGGACCGAACCCCGCGCGGCAGATCGTACGTCGCGCGGGACTTCCCGACGCCTCGCCCGCGTTCACGGTGAACATGGCCTGCGCGTCGGGTCTTCAGGCGATCGTCTCGGCGGCGCAGATCGTTCGGGACGGCGAAGCCGACATCGTGCTGGCCGGCGGGGGCGGAGTCGATGAGCTGCGTCCCTACCTCCTCGACCGGGCCAGGTGGGGATACCGGCTCGGAGACGCCGAGGTCGTCGACGGGATGTATCGCGACGGCTTCCTCTGCCCGCTGTGCGATCGCCTCATGGGCGAGACGGCCGGAGACCCTCGCGGAACGGACGGCATCACGCGCGAAGAACAGGACGCCTACGCCGCTGGAGAGCCAGCGCCGCTGCGAGGAGGCGCGCGCGGCCGGCCGTTTCGCCGACGAGATCGTCCTGATCGTGGCCGCGGGTCCGCAAGGGTGCGCCGTCACGGTCGATGCCGACGAGCATCCGCGGGACGGGGTCACGGCGGCGTCGCTCGCGAAGCTTCCCGCCGGTCTTCAAGGAGGGCGGAACCGTCCACGCAGGGAACTCCTCCGGCATCACCGACGGCGCCGCCTCGTTCTGGTCCTCTCCGAGCAGGCCGCGCGCCGGAGCCGGGTCGAGCCCTGGGCGCGCATCGCCGGCTACGCGACGGCGGGAGTCGATCCCGCGATCATGGGGATCGGCCCCGTGCCCGCGGTCCGGAAGCTCGAGGAGCGCACGGGAATCCGGCTCGGCGCGATCGACCTCGTCGAGCTGAACGAGGCGTTCGCCGCCCAGGTCCTCGCCTGCGACCGGGCCCTGAGCTTCGACCGAGCGCGCTCAACGTGAACGGCGGCGCGATCGCGCTCGGCCATCCGATCGGCGCGACAGGGACGCGGATCGTCGTCACGCTGCTCCACGAGATGCGCCGCCGCAAGGCCGCGCGCGGCCTCGCCACGCTCTGCGTCTCGTGGCGGCATGGGCTTCGCGCTCCTTCTCGAGCGCGTCTGACGCCAGCATCGCGCCGCTGCTCCACCCGCGACGCGGAATCGAGCATGAGATGACACGTCGAGAGTCGAGAATTCTCGACCTCGTGCTCGCGGCCTTGCTCTTGCCTGCCGTCCTCCTCACGCTCGGATGAGGAATCGACTTCCCTCGAGACCCGATGACAACGGGCCTGTTCCGCATGGTCGTGGACCTCCAGCAGCCGGGGTCGCTCGCTGCGTGTGTCCATGCCGTCGTTCACCTGGGCTAGCTCGCGCGCGGATTCCCGCGCGCGGCGCCCGTCACGGCAGTTCCACCGCGCCCTGACCGGGCACGTCGTCACCGAACAGGATCGCGGATCCTACGGCGGCGAGCATCCTCGCGGGGCCGGGCCCGAGCCGCAGGGCGGCGCGCGGACGCCCACGACGAAGGCGCTGCGCTCCCGGTCGATCGCGAACCGAAGGGCCTCCCGCCGTTTCCGACCCGGGTCGAACGCGGCCGCCTGCGCGGCGTCCGCGACCCGACGTAGCCCTGACATCCTCCTGGCACCCGAATGCAGTACACGGTCACGAGCCGGTCGAAGCGGAACTCCTTGTTCGCGCCCCACCAGGGCTGGCCGTTCTGTCGGATCGCCGTCCACGTCGAGAGCGACGTTGACGCCCATCCACCGATCGTGGGCTTCTCGCGAAGGCGTCATGCGGAACCAGACGCGATCGTCGGCGGCGCGGGGGACGACCTCGATCCGCGTCACGTCGGGAAGATGGCCGGCGCTGGCGTCCCCCTTCGGATCGGTCGCCAGCTCGACCCGGCCGGTCGTCGGAATCGCCGAGAGGGGCGCGAACCGGATGGTCGCCATCGTCCCCTTCGGTCCTGAGGCGCCCGGCGGCCGATCCCTCACCGGCCCCGACCACCTCGACATCGTCGATCTCGAAGCGGACATCGGCCGGCGGTGCCTCACCCCGAGGACGTACGGCGTGCTGATCCCGATCATGCGCAGCTCGCCCGGTTCGAAGCGAGTCCCTTCCGGGACCTTCCCTTGCGGCTCGAGCTGTACGAACGGCACACTCAACGGTGCGCCACTCCGGGGACAGGTCGACCGAGGCCATGAAGTTGACCCGCATGTCGCGGAAGCCGACGAGCGCCTTGCCCGGCCCCCGGGCGCGGAGCCGGATCCGGTCGAACGGGCGAGATCGACGGCGCGCGCCGCTTGCTCCAGCGCAACGCCACGCAGCCGACGACCGCCCTTGCCCTCCGCTCCCGCGCCCCGTCAGCCTCAGGGCGTGCCGGAGACGCCGCGCGCCGTTCGTGACCTCGAGCTGCGCGACCGAATCGCCGCCGGCGATGTCGTCGGCGAGTGCGAACCACCACGGTCCGTGCCGCCCGCTGGTCGCCGTCCTCGAAGTCGTCGATCCGCCAGGCGCGCTCGGCCACGGCCGCGTCCGCGAACAACCACGAATGGGTCAGGAACACCATCAAGAATACGAGCGCCTTCACGAGGATCCGATCATGGGCCACCTCCTCTTCGTTCCCCGGTCCCGCCGGAGCGCCGCTGTTCCACGGCACGGTGCGGGACTCGAGGCACGCACGCAGATCCTTGCGCGAGCCGCGACAGCTTCGCGGAGGGAGAATCGGTCGAACGCCGCCCCTGCCGGTCGGGCGGTCTCCTGCATCGCCCAACGGCGCGCCCGCTCAACGGCGTCCTCGGTCGGCCTTCCCCTGGCGCCCCCGGGCGTCGCTAACCCGATCACTCGCCACGACGTGACGTGAGGCCGAACGTGAGTACCCTGCGGGCGATGTCCGGCCCCGCCCCGATCGGTCGCGAATCCCTCGCACCTTCATCGGTGGCTCCCCGGCGCGCTCTCGGCCTGATCGACGCGACCTGCGTCGTCGTCGGAGCGATCGTCGGCGTCGGGATCTTCTTCACGCCTCCCGCCACGTCGCGCTGACCCGCAGCGCGCGGGCTGACGCTCCTGGCGTGGACGATCGGCGGGTGATCGCGCTCTGCGGCGCGCTGACCTTCGCGGAGCTGGGCAGGATGTACCACGCGAGCGGCGCGCAGTACGAGATCCTGCGCGATTCCTACGGGCCATTGCCGGCGTTCCTCTTCGTCTTCTGCAACGCGACGGCGATCCAGGCCGGGGCGATCGGGATCATCGCCCTCGTCTGCGCCCGGAACCTCCTCCTTGCGGTCGCGGAATCGCCGGAGGCGGCGATGCCCGCCGCGCCCGGGCGGGAGCTGGGGCTCTGCGGCGATGCTCGTCCCTGCTGCTCGCTGCCGCGAACATCGTCGGCGTCCGCTGGGGGCGCGGATCCAGAACCTGACCGTCTACGCGAAGGTCCTGACGCTCCTGTTCATCGCCGGCCTGGCTGCGATCCTGGGGCGGGCGGACGCTGCTCGCGCCGGCGCTTCCCACCGGGGCGCAGGCGATCCGGGGCCCGTGAGCGCCGTGCTCGTCCGCTCGTGCCCGCTCTGTTCTCCTTCGGCGGGTGGCAGCACGCGCTCTGGATCTCCGGCGAGGTGCGCGAGCCGCGGAGGAATCTTCCGCGCGCCATCGTCGGAGGCGTCGGTCTCGTGATCGTCGTCTACCTGCTGGCGAACTGGTCGTACCTGAGGCTCCTCGGGTCGAGGGCGTGGCCTGCGAGCAAGACGCTGGCCGCCAGCGCGGTAGCGGCCGTGCTTCCGGCGGCGCAGCGCGCCTGATCGCCGCGGCCGTCGCCATCTCGGCGTTCGGCGTGCTCAACGCGCAGCTCCTTTCGGGTCCGGCGGCTCATCTTCGGCATGGCGCGCGACGGACGGTTCTTCGCCCCGCTCGGCGTCCTGAGCGGCCGCTTCCGGACGCCGCTCGGGGCAATCCCTGCTGCTCGCCGGAATGGCGCTGGCGCTCCTGTTCGCCACCGGAGCTGACGGCGTCGGCGAGCTTCTGAACGGCGTTGTCTTCGTCGACTCCGGTCTTCTTCGTGCTGACGGGCGCGGCGCTCATCGTCCTGCGGAAGAGGCGGCCGCGCGGCGGAGCGGCCCATGCGCGTGCCGGCCTATCCCTCGTGCCCGGCCTCTTCGTGATCGGAGAGATCGGGGTCCTGATCGGCGCCTACCTGGACCCGTCCGTGGCGAGGGCGGCCGTCGTGGGAGCGGCATGGATCGCGCGGGAGCGCTGCTCTTCCTGCTCCGGTTCCGAACGAGGGCGGGGAGACGCGGGCTGATTCGCATGGCCCCGCGCATGACCTCCTCTCGCGGGCTCCGCCGCCGGTTCGACCTCGGATAGAATCGGCTCTTCGCGCTGAACCCAGGGGACCCACGGCATGGCGGCGGCATTCGAACAACTCGACTTCTGGCAGCTCGAGGACCAGTACACCGAGGACGAGCGGGATGGTGCGCGACACGGTCCGCCAGTTCGTCCAGGACCGCGTTCTCCCGATCGATCGAGCACCACTTCCGCGACGGCACCTTCCCCTTCCCTGGTCAAGGGAGATGGCCGAGCTCGGCCTGCTCGGTGCGAACCTCGAGGGCTACGGCTGCGCGGGGCTCGGCGCGGTGGCCTACGGGCTCATCATGCAGGAGCTCGAGCGCGGCGATTCCGGGCGTGCGCGTCCTTCGCGTCGGTGCAGGGCGCGCTCGTCATGTACCCGATCCACGCCTTCGGATCGGAGGCGCAGAAGACCCGGTGGCTCCCGGCGATGGCCAAGGGCGAGGCGATCGGCTGCTTCGGCCTGACGGAGCCGGATGCACGGCTCGAGACCCGGCGGGCATGAAGACGCGCGCCGTCAAGAAGGGCGGCGGCGTGGTGTGCTGAACGGCGCCAAGGCCTGGATCACGAACGGCACCATCGCCGACGTCGCCGTCGTCTGGGCGCGCACCGACGAGGGGATCCGCGGCTTCCTGGTCGAGAGTGGAACGCAAGGGCTTCACGACCGAAGGACCACATGGGGAAGTTCTCGCTTCGCGCCTCGGTCACCTCCGAGCTCGATCTTCCAGGACGTGCGAGCTCCCGGCCGCGAACCTTCTGCCCGGCACGGACGGCCTCAAGTCGGCCCTCACGTGCCTGACGCAGGCGCGCTACGGGATCGCCTGGGGAACGATCGGATCGGCGCTCGCCGTCTTCGACGAGGCGCTCCGGTACGCGAAGACGCGCGATCGTCTTCGACAAGCCGATCGCCGGCTTCCAGATCCAGTGCAGGAGAAGCTCGTCTGGATGGCGGACCGAGATCTCCAAAGGCCCAGCTCCTGAATCTGCGACTGCGGGCGCCTGAAGGCACCGGGCCGCGCGACCCCGCGTCATGGTCTCGATTGGGGAAGAGGACCGGCTGCTTCGTGGCGCGCGAGTGCGCGCAGCTCGCCCGCGAGATCCTCGGAGCGAACGGGATCATGGACGAGTACCAGGTCGGACGTCACTTCTGCAACATCGAGTCGGTCTACACCTACGAAGGGACCGCACGACATCCACACGCTCATCCTCGGGGAGCACCTCACGGGCATCGCCGCCTACAAGTAGGCGGATCGATCCTTCCGCCTCGCCGCCTTCGCATCCGGAAGGGAGCAGCATCCGTGGCAGACGGTCGGCACCTGCACCGCAAACTCGCCGTCCGGACGGCGCGCCCCGATCCGCCGAGGGGGCCTCCGAGACCCGGCGCTCTGCGTGACGCATCCTGCCGCTCCAGCTGAACGGGATCCGCCGTGCCTCCGGCGCCGACTCCGCCAGGCCCCCGGAGGTCTGGCAGTCCGCCGGTCGCGCCGGGTGTCCCCCGCGGGTCATTCCCCCTGGATCCCGATGCCCCCCGATGCCCCCCGATTCCCCCCCGAATCGCCCCATTCCCTTGATGAAAAACGGCCTGGAACCTAGATTCTGCCGGGTCCGGACGACTGCAATGGCGCTCCACTGAACGCTCGACTCGATGTCCCTGCCCATCTCCTGCAGTGGCTGGGGTCCGCGCAGAAGACCGGCGCGGTCACCCTGACGCAGAGGCGACATCTCCAAGCGCATCTTCCTGGACAACGGTCTCGTCACCGGCTCGGCATCGAACGATCCTTCCGGAGTTCCCGGGACAGTTCCTGCTGAGCTACGGGCGCATCACCGAGGAGCAGCTCCGCGACGCGCCTGCAGCTCCCAGCAGGGTTTCATCGGACTACCTCGGCTCCCACCTTCTGCGGATGGGAAGCGCTCACGAGACCGAGCTGACTCCGGATGCTCGCCCTGAAGACCGAGGAGACGATCTACAGCCTGTTCCACTGGGAACGGGCCCGCTTCGAGTTCCAGGACGTCACACGGACGAGAACCCTTTCCGGTCGCGCTCCCGCGTCGATGACGTCCTGCTCAAGGGCGCCCGCAGGTTCGACGAGCTGTGCCGCGTCCGCGAGGCGATCCCCTCGAGCGAATGCATCCCGAAGCGGACCGCGACGCCGCTTCCCCTGGCGCTTCTGCGCGGGCCGCACCTGAGGCGTCTGGCGGAAGCCGTGGACGGCGCGCGAAGCGTCGCTGCGATCGCGCTTCATACTCACACGTCGGAGTTCCTCGTCTGCGAAGTTCCTGTTCGAGCTGCTCAAGACCAGCATGCGATCGAGATCCTGCCGCCGCCGCGGGTCCGTCCTCTCCGCCCCGGGGGCGTTCGAGATCGGAGGGCGCAGGCTTCGCGGCCGGCCGCGGGCCCGGATCTCTACGAAACGGCCGTCAAGCTGTTCGAGGCGGGAGACTTCGGAGCGGTCCTGCACTCCACCGATTCCGTCGCACGACCTCGTCGAATGACGCGCAGGGCCTCATCCGCCGGGCCGAGGAGCGCTTCACCGAGCGCGCCTACGAAACCTACCTCCCCGCGAGACGGTGCGTGCCGACCCTGACGCGTCCGCCGCAGGACCTGCTTCGCGAGAAGCTCTCGACCGAGGATACTTCATCATCAGCCGCATCGACGGAACATGGGACGTGTGAGTCGATCATCGCCGTCTCCCCCTGCGCGAGGTCGAGGCGATCCGCGCAAGTCCCTGCTCCAGCTCCGCGACCGCGGGCTCGTTCCCGCTCTCGGCGCCTCTGCTCCGCCGCCCACGCCCAGGCCGCAGGCTCTCGAGGCCCGATCGGCCTAGTGTTCCGTCTCCGAAATGGTGTTAACGCCGAGGTCGTCGATGCGCCCGGCCAGCAAGAAGCGACGAGCGCGCATATCCTCTGCGATATGAAAGCGAGGAGCGACGCAGCTGGACGGGATGGCAGCGGCGGCCGAACGTAACAAGATTTCGGAGGCGGGCGATCAGAACGTTTCAAATCGCGACCGTCAGGCGGTCGGGACCGTTCACCCGTAGCGCCAGCCCTGCTGCTCGGCCAGACTCGAGCGCCTGCTTGAGGGGCACGTCCGATCCACATCGATCCTCCGGTCAGGGGAAAACGCCGGTCCAGCGCGATCTCCAGGCCAGACCTTCTCGATATCGGAACAGGGACCGAAGAGCGCCTGGAGCGGAAACACGAGCGTTACGTGGATATCCCGGCGGCAGCTGCTTCAGATCGGACAGCCTCCCGGCAGCGGCGATCGCGATCGACGCCGCGAGTCCGGAGGATCAGGACGATTCAGGGAGCGGCGGATCTCGATCAAGGACACCTCCCTGAATGGGTCATGATGCGACCGTCTTTCCGCACCGTCCACTCGACCGGGTCGCGATCGATCCGCCCCACCAGTGACTCCGCCGATCTCCTGAATGTCTCCGTCTCGATCTGCAGGGCCGAGTGGGTGATGTCGAACTTTCGCCTGTGAGCCCGTGAGCCTTCCCTCAGAGCTCCTTCGTCCGTCGCGACGACAATTTTTCGCGGTGCGACGACGATGTGACCGACAGGGCGTGCATCCCGGGAGGTGATGCTCCAGATGTGGAGATCGTGGACGGCGCGGACCTCCGGCACGGTGGAGAGGATCTTCGCGCGATGATCTCCCGGTCGATCCCCGCGGACCGGGCAGGTTTCCAGCAGGATGTCCGTGGACTCTTGAGGAGGCGGAGCGCTCCGGATGACGATCACGAGCGCGATCACTTTCCGCCTGCTTCACCGAGATGGCTCCATCCGGTCGCCATCATCGTGAACGCGGCCGCGAGGACCTGATCGACGAGAGCGCGTCCCCGCGGTTAATGCGCAGGAACGCTCCGCGCACGTTGGCGTCCCTCGACCCGCGGAGACCGCCGCTGGCGGCCAGGTTCCCCGCGCGAGTCCCAGGGCAGCGGAGAGGGATCACGGGCCGAGCCGGGACTGTCCGGCTATGGCTGAGGATCGACTCAGCGCAGGATCGCTTCCCGCGATGACGAGCAGGTGATCGCCCCGTTCACGAGCGCGGCCAGGATCTGATGCGGTAGTAGCCGAACGACTTGCGGGCGTTCGCCGGCCGGGAGGCGATCACGCATCGCCAGGTGCAGGAGGGCACGAGCTGCCAGAAGATCGGTCAGGACGTGTCCGGTTGTCGGACAGGAGCGCGAGGCTGTTCGCGATCCATCCTCCGACGACCTCGATCCAGATTCGCCGCCGTCAGCACGATCGCGACGAGGAGCAGACCGGCTGCGGGCGCGCGTCCGTCGGTGCTCAACTGCTGCCGGATCGGCGAGCGCCTGAACATCCCCACCCCCGCGGGCGTGGTCCCCGCTCATCGCGCCCTTCCAGGACGACGACGCCATGGCCATCCCCCTCGTGCGACAGGCTGAGATGGGGACCGATCGACGCCCATCGACCGCGTTCTCCCGCACGTCCCGACAGGCGGCAGATCCAGCAGCGGCCCGATCGACCACCACCTCGATGTCCTTCCATCCGACGCCGTTCGCTCAGCCCAGGCCGAGAGCCTTGAAGACCGCCTCCTTGGCCGCGAACCTCGCCGCGAGTTGTTCGTCGCGACGGGGTGCACCGCCGCCTGGGCCATCTCCTCCCGGTGAAGACGCCAGATCAGCGAGACGTCTCCTGGGTCCTCCTGATGGCTCCCCGATGACGCACGCGAGGTCAACCCTGACCCAGGATCGTCTGGCTTGGTGACGCATGCTGGAAGTGAAGACATCCAAGAGCGAGACTCCCCTTTGCCGCATCTGTCACGCGCGCGGAGCCCCCGCGGGAACGCCTGGCGCCATTCGGCTGTCCACAGGCCTGGAGCCGCTTCGGGCAGGAAGCCGCATGATATACTTTTGGACCTTCTCACGCGAGTCCCACGACATTGAAGGTAGTCCTGTGAAGGCGTTCGAGAAGAGGCCTCGAGGTCCTCGAGCCGGCAGGACTGGCGGTCCTCATCCGCCTTCTCCTCGAACGCGCCGAGATGGTCCGATCGCCAACGCGCCTGGCCTTCTCCAGGCATGCGGAATCGGTCGTCTCGCCCGATCGCTCGGAGGTCCTCGCCGACCGTTCGTGACCGAGGGTCCGGCGAGGCCTGAAGGCGCTCGCCGGGGCGGGCCAGCCTGCGGCCGCGACCAGCCGGAAGGCGCGTCGGCGGACGACCTGCGCGCCCTCCTCGCGGACACGGAGCGGCTCCGGCACGACTCCGAGACATCGGCAAGCTTCTCTTCCATCTCATCATCATCGAGCCCCGCGAAGGGATCCTCCGAGGAGATCCGCCGCGCTGACGGGCCGCTCGTCCCTCCGCGGCCGGCCGGGATGCCGGCGACCTCGCATCCCCGGCCGATGAGGAGCCTGTGGCGCCCGCCGCGAGAAGGCGGAGCGCCGCGCGGCCGAAGTTTCGTCTCCTGGTCGACCGGCTGCTGCAGGAAGAGGGACCGTGGTGTCCGCGAAGAAACGGCCTGTGGCGGAAGTTCGATCGCCGGCAACCTCAAGCTCCAGATCACCGCGCCCGAAAGGAGCATCTCGCTCTCGAGAAAGAGTCTGGGCGGGTTTCCAGCCCGCCTGACCGTGTCGATCGCAAGCCCTTCGCCGCCGACTCTCGGCGCGAATTCCTTCCTGCTGTTGAATCCCCGCTTGAGACCAGAGGCCGCCTCGGTCCAGAACCAGAGGTTCGCCTCGCGTCAGCAGCGCGAGGAAGCCCCTTGCATTCGACCGTCGCCTGGCGCGCCGTGAGGCGATGCGCCAGCCCAGGCGGTCTGCATGAAATGACGCCACCAGGCGGTGGACTGTCAGGCTGGTTTTCGAGGAGAGCGCGTGGCTTGCAGGTAACGCCAGGACCCGGCGTTGAGCGCGCGATCGCTAACGCAGCCACAGTGCGGAGCCTGAGCTGCCCAAGCCTTCGTCGACGCAATATGTTCTGCCGCGCGGTCAGAAACGCGCCGCCTGATTCTGACGTCCTCCTTCAGACGACGGCGCGCGGGCGCAGGCTCATCCGTGCGATCGCCTACGTCGTCGAGGCGCGCAGATCGATCAGAAGGGATTCATCGCGCTCCTGCAGCAGAAGCGCTACGAGGTGAAGCGGAAGGATCTCGCTGTCCGCTCCGACTGGTCGTTCATGTACTCGTACGCGGAGATCGCTCTCGATGCCCTGGAGATGGCCCCGAAGCTCGACGCCATCCCGTCCCGCGTGACGGGGGACGTGGAGACTTCACCGGCTCGTCCAGAAGCCCGCTGACGATCGGTCCGGAAGGTGGAGGTCTATTCCCCTTCCGCAAACACTTCGAAGCGAGCCGAGGCGCCCGACCGCTTCGTGCCGATCGACGGCGAGCGTTGATCAAAGCCTCCCGAGTCGGCCAGCGTCGAGTTTCGGCAGGACGGAGAGGTCGTCGAGAAACGACGCGCCCAAGGCCGAGGGCGTCGAAGATCGAGGCGGTCGAAGCCCGCCTTCCCCAGCGAGCAACGCCCCCGCGACCACGCCGACCGTACAGCGGGATCAGATACGCGCCCCGCTCCAGCTCGCGCGGCTGCGGGGTACGCGGTCAATCAGAAGGGTCGGATCATGTATTCTCTCGTGAAGTGGATGTCATGAAGCAGCAGGCTGTCGTTCGTCCCGCTCATCCGTCGCGGCGTTCAATCTTCTTTCCGTTCTTGCGCGACGCTTCTGACCTCCGCGGCACATGCGCTTGCGCGTCCTGCTGGGAGACTGGTGACGGCGACCTTCGAAGCAACGGATGCGCAGGATGATCTGCGTGACCCAATGAACCCCGTGGAGCCTGCGGGAATGTCGTCGATCATCCGTCCAGACGTGCCCACACCCGTGCAACACAGATGGATCGTGCACCTTCCAGTGCTCGGATGGGCTGATCGCCTGCGCGGACTGCGATGGCATTCCCACGAACGGGTGCGAGGTCATCACCTCCTTCGACCGTCAGAATTGCGGGGGCTGCGGCCACGTTTTGCCAGAGCCTCCTGGGTGCTTGAAACGTCCCATGGGATCTGTACGTTCTCTGACGACGAGCCCCTGAACGCCGCGGCGGGAACCGTCTCGCCGCCGTCCCTCTCGCCATCGGCAATCTGACTTCGAGCCCTCAGCCCGGTGACGAGCGGTCCCCAACGGGGCACGATCCATGAGTCCGCACCCTGCGCTTCCTGACTTACGGGACACGGAGTCCCAGCCCGGAACGTCGACGAAGCGCTTCGAGCCGTCCGCGCCGAACCGCAGATGCCGGTGCGAGAGCGCCAGTCGGGCAGAACGATGAGCTCTCCCGCTCGCCCCTCGCTTCCCAGGATCGAGCACCCGCTCCAGATGGATCGCCCCCATCAGGATCCGGTCGTAGCCGAGCGCGATCAGCCGGCGGCCGTAGCGCTGCACGCCTCCTGCGGGAAATAGGCCTTGTGCCGACGTTCACGGCGCAGGCGCGCTCCTGGAGCGCGTTGCCCGCGCTCGTACCGATGCCGGACGGAAGCGCGCGGAAGGCCGTCCAGAGAGCGCGCGGCTCTGGAGAAGCGCCGCCACATCCGGTACTGGCGGTCGGCCTGGGTCCGGGCGAGGTCGCCGTGGCTGCCAGAACCGGCGCGTCCAGCAAAGAGTGGTCTCGCCGTCGGGGATTTACCGCGGCGAACGTCGCCGAGATACGCCCACGGAAGCCGCGGTTCCCCGACCAGGCGGACCTCGACGCCGGCGCGCGCGCGAGCCTCCGGAGCGCGTCGAGCACCGGCCCCATGTGCTCCATCTCGGAACCGCTCGACCCCAGCCAGATGTTGAAGATGTCCCCGAGCAGGGTAGAGCTTGGCGGTGTCGCGGGCGAGCGAGTCGGAGGCGACGTGGAAGCGCCCAGCTCTTCGTCGCCGGACCATGTGGGAGTCGGCGATCGCCACGAGGTCGCCTTCCGTGCGGCCTCGAGAATGCCGGCGCGACGCATCCGGTCGCTCCGCGCGCTCATGCTTCGTCCTTTCGCGTCTCGCAGCCCGCCTCGCGTCGCCCCGTCCCTCCTCCGATCCTCGGCGCGCCACGAACCGGCGCGGCCAGAAGGAGCCGAACTCCGCATAGCGTCCTCGCGAATCGCGCAGCGGAGATCCATCAGGCGAGAGCAGAAACGGAGGTTGCGGATCAAAGCGAGTCGCGCCGAAGGATCTCCCCGCCTTGAAGAGATGCCGGGGAGGTAGGCGCGGCTGCAGCCAGAGGCACGTCTCGCAGTCGCAGTCGGGATCGAGCGGTGAAGGATCCGCCCTGGTAGACGGCGTTCTTCCACCGTCCGCCACGACGCCGCGCGAGGTAAGAGCTGGCTGTTGCGGGCGTTGCGGGTCGGAAGAACGCAGCCGAACAGGTCGATGCTGCATCTGACGTACGCGACGAGCTGGCCCGGGCGCCCGACGCCCATCAGAGCGCGGCCGATCGCCGGGCAGGAGCGGCGCCGTGCCGCGACGACGCGCTCGACGCTCTCGCGATCCTCAGCAATACGTAACCGAACGAAGTAATA
>ERZ1370068.9090-contig-7894_pt1 | contig 29829 bp, 35 predicted proteins | sample MGYA00561227_ERZ1370068 | MGnify/ENA primary metagenome ERZ1370068 (study PRJEB38410, sample SAMEA6850437) | metagenome | study: Metagenomic assessment of the ecological functions of the soil: analysis of the soil microbiota associated with the...
CATCGATCTCTGGCGGCGAACACCGCGACCTTCGGCGCGCACGCGATCGTCGTCGGCCGAGCCGAGCGCCTCGCTGCAATCGCTCGGTCGAGTTTCGCCCGGTAGGCGGCGACCGATTGCGGCATCAGCGGCGCGACGTTTCCACGCGCTTGCGCATCGCCGCGACGCGCTCGCCGACCGCCGCCGCGAGCTTCGCGCCTTCGCGGCCGCGCGCCGCGACCAGCTCGTCGAGCGCGCGCCTGCACGAGGCGCTCGCGATGCGCGCGCAGCTCGCGCTCGTCGCCCGGCGCGCCGGAGACGACGCCCGGCCAGCGCAGCATGTCGGCGACGCGCAAGCTCCTCCGCCTTGGGAAAGCCTTGCGCGCCTCCTTGGCGAGCGCCTTGAGCTGCGCGAGCGCGGCGTCGTTCAGGTGCTGCGCGCCGGCGGGCGCGCTGCTCTCCGACGAAGAACAGACGGCAGTCGATCTTGCCGCGCGCGACGCGCTCGGCGATGAGCTCGCGCAGCATCGGCTCGAGCGCGCGCAGCTCTTCGGCGATGCGCATCTGCACGTCGAGAAAGCGCGAATTCACCGAGCGCAACTCGAGCGCGAGCGCGCCGCGCGCGGATTCGGCCGTGCTCGCGGCGTAGCCCGTCATGCTCTGGATCATTCGCTATCATAGCGGCCGTGCAACTGAACCTGCCACTGCAGGTCGGCAGCCGCCTCGAGAACTATCGCATCCTGCGCGTGCTGGCCGCCGGCGGGTTCTCCTTCGTCTATCTCGCGCACGACGAGAACGACGCGCCGGTGGTGATCAAGGAGTACCTGCCGGCGACGCTGCCCGCTGCGCGCCAACGGACGCATCACTCGCAAGCGCGGTTGCCGGATGCCGAGCGCGGCCGCTTCAACGCCGGCCTGAAATGCTTCTTCGAGGAGGGACGCTCGCTCGCCCACCTCGCGCATCCCAACGTGGTGCGGGTGCTGAATTTCTTCCGCGCCAACGAGACCGTGTACCTCGTCATGCGCTACGAGCGCGGCCGCACGCTGCAGGAGCACATCCAGGCGCGGCCGCGGCGCGCTCGAGGAAGCCTGGATGCGCTCGACCTTCGCCCAGCTCCTGAACGGCCTGCGCGAGGTGCACTCCAACAAGCTGCTGCACCTCGACATCAAGCCGGGCAACGTCTACGTGCGCAACGACGGCTCGCCGCTGCTGATCGATTTCGGCGCCGCCCGGCAGCACGCTCTCGGCCGAGGGCCTGAAGCTGCCGCCGAGCTTATACGCCGGGCTTCGCCGCGCCCGAGCAGCACACGCGGCGCGGCGCCGCTCGGCCCCTGGACCGACATCTACGCGGTGGGCGCGACGCTCTACGCCTGCTTCGCCGCCGCCGAGCCGCAGCCGGCGGACGCGCGGCTGAAAGACGACAAGCTGGTGCCGGCGCGCGCGCGCCTGGACGGGAAATATTCCGCCCAGCTGCTCGACACGGTCGACTGGTGCCTGAAGCTTTCACATCTTGACCGGCCGCAGAGCGTTTTCGCGCTGCAGAAGGCGCTGATCGGCGAAAGCGGCGGCAAAATGGCTGCGAAATGAAGTTCACCGATCGCCCAGGACACGCGCATCGGCCAGCGCCGGCAGAACCAGGACCGGATCGCGCACTGGCGCACGCCCGAATGCGTGCTGCTCGCGGTCGCCGACGGCCTGGGCGGCCACGCCTACGGCGAGGTCGCCGCGCAGATGGCGATCGAGATGCTCGGCGCAGGCGTTCGCGCGCGAAGCGAAGCCGAAGATCGCCGATCCCGGCGCGTTCCTGTTCCGCGTCTTCGGCGCGGCGCACACCGCGATCCTGCGCGAGGCCGACAAGCGCCGGCTGGACGACACGCCGCGCACCGTGCTGGTGGCCTGCGTCATCCAGGACGGCGCGCGCCTGCTGGACGCACGTCGGCGATTCGCGCCTCTATCTCCTGCGCCAGGGGCGCATCCTGCACCGCACGCGCGACCACACCCTGGTGCAGCAGCTGATCGACGAAGGCCGCATCCGCGAGGAGGCGGTCGCCTCGCATCCCGAGCGCAACCGCCTGCTGCAGTGCATCGGCGGCTACCAGGCGCCGCGTCCCGACCCGGCGTCGAACGCGCCGCTCGAGAAGGGCGACATGCTGGTGCTGTGCTCCGACGGCTTCTGGGGCCGCTCACGCAGCGGCACATGCTGCACTCGCTGCTGACGCGCGCCGCTCGAGCAGGGCGATCCCCGAGCTCGTCGAGCTGGCCGAGGCGCGCGCCGGCGGCCACAGCGACAACATCTCGGTCGTGGCGCTGGCCTGGCACGAGGAAGGCCTGACCGAGGACCGCACGCCGGCCGGCGGCACGCAGACCGAGATCAAGGACCTCACCGCCACCGAGCTCGACTACATGCGCATGACCGACGAGGACGTGGAGAAGGCGATCAACGAGCTGAAAACCGCCCTGCGCAAGAACGCGCCCGCAATGAGCGACCCTAGCGGTCGGCAAGCCGGACGAGCTGCGCGCGGTGCGCATCCAGCGCGGCTTCACCGCGCACGCCGAAGGCTCGGTGCTGGTCGAGTTCGGCGACACGCGCGTGCTGTGCACCGCGAGCGTCGAGGAGCGCGTGCCGGCGTTCCTGCGAGGCAAGGGCCGCGGCTGGGTGACGGCGGAATACGGCATGCTGCCGCGCGCGACCAACACGCGCACCGACCGCGAGGCGGCGCGCGGCAAGCAGTCGGGCCGCACGCAGGAGATCCAGCGGCTGATCGGCCGCGCGCTGCGCGCGGTCGTCGACCTCGCCGCGCTCGGGCGAGCGCACGCATCCAGATCGACTGCGACGTGCTGCAGGCCGACGGCGGCACGCGCACCGCGGCGATCACCGGGTGCCTTCGTCGCTGTTGCACGACGCGCATCAGCTGGTTGCAGGAGAAAAGCTGATTGCTCAACACGCCGATCCGGGATCTCGTCGCCGCCGTTTCGGTCGGCATGTTCAGACGGCACGCCGCTGCTCGACCTCGACTACGCCGAGGACTCGAGCTGCGACACCGACATGAACGTCGTGATGACCGGCGCCGGCGGCTTCGTCGAGGTGCAGGGCACCGCCGAGGGCGAGCCGTTCGCGCGCGCCGAGCTCGATGCGCTGCTCGCGCCTGCCGCCGCGCGGCATCGCGCGAGCTGGTCGCGCCTGCAGCGACGCAGCGCTCGGGCTGTGAAGCTGGCTCGTCCTCGCGTCGGGCAATCCCGGCAAGCTGCGGGAGATCGGGGCGCTGCTCGCGCCGCTCGCGCATCGAGGTCGTGCCGCAGTCGGAGCTCGGCATCAGCGAAGCGGAAGAGCCGCACGACACCTTCCTCGAGAACGCGCTCGCCAAGGCGCGCCACGCCAGCCGCGCCGCCGGCCTGCCGGCGCTCGCCGACGACTCCGGCCTGAGCGTCGACGCGCTCGGCGGCGCGCCCGGCGTGCATTCCGCGCTACTACGCCGGCCGCGAAGGCGACCGCGAAGAGCGCGACCGGCGCAACAACGACAAGCTGCTGGCGAATCTGTGCAGACAGCACGAGAGCGCACACTACGTCTGCGTCATGGTGCTGGTGAGACATCCCGAAGACCCGAAGCCGCTCGTCGCCGAGGGCCGCTGGCACGGCGAGATCGCGCGCGCGCCGCGCGGCGCGAACGGCTTCGGCTACGACCCGCTGTTCTTCGTCAACGAGCTCGAGCAAGACCGCCGCGGAGCTCGACGCCGAGCGACAAGAACCGCATCAGCCACCGCGGCATCGCGCTGCAGAAGCTCGTCGCCCTGCTGAATGAATCCCGTCGTCGTTGAGCGTCCCGGGGCGGTGCAGCTGGCGGTGCTGCCGCCGCTCGCGCTCTACGTCCACATCCCGTGGTGCGTGCGCAAGTGCCCGTACTGCGACTTCAACTCGCACGAGCGCAGCGGCGCGCTGCCCGAGGCCGAATACGTCGACGCGCTGTTCGCGGATCTGGAAGCGCTGCTGCCCTCGGTGTGGGGCCGGCGGCTCATCAGCGTCTTCATCGGCGGCGGCACGCCGAGCCTGTTCTCGCCGGCGTCGATCGACGCGCTGCTGTCCGGCGTGCGCGCGCGGCTGCCGCTCGAGCCCGGCGCCGAGATCACGCTGGAGGCGAATCCCGGCACGGTCGAGGCGGCGCGCTTCCGCGGCTTCCGCGACGCCGGCGTGAACCGCATCTCGATCGGCGTGCAGAGCTTCGACGACCGCGATGCTCGCCAAGCTCGGCCGCATCCACAGCGCCGGCGAAGCGCGCAGCGCGATCGACGCGGCGCTCGCTTCGTTCGAGCAGCGTCAACGTCGACCTGATGTACGGCCTGCCCGGGCAGGACGCTCGCATGGCGCGTGCGCGACGTCGAGCAGGCGATCGGCGTCCGGCGCGCCGCACCTCTCGGCCTACCAGCTGACCATCGAGCCGAACACGGTGTTCTTCAGCAAGCCGCCCGCGCTGCCCGAGCACGATGCGTGCGCCGACATGCAGGTCGATGATCGAGGAGTGCTCGCGCGAGACGGGCTTCGAGCACTACGAGACGTCGGCGTTCGCCCGGCCCGGGCAGCGCTGCCGGCACAACCTCAACTACTGGGAGTTCGGCGACTACCTCGGCATCGGCGCGGGCGCGCACGGCAAGATCTCAGCTTCCCGACCGGATCACGCGCCACGAGCAGGCGAAGCAGCCGAACGCCTACCTCAAGGGCGATCGCGATCCGCGAGAGTCGAGATCGCCGCGAGCGCAGCTGCCGTTCGAGTTCATGCTGAACGCGCTGCGGCTGGTCGACGGTTTCCGCTTCGCGCTTGTTCCAGGAGCGGACCGGGCTGCCGCTCGCCGCCGATCAGAAGAAACTGCGAGAAGGCCGAGCAGAAGGGCCTGCTCGAGCGCGACCTGCAGCGCATCCGGCCGACGCGCGCGGCAGGCGCTTCCTCAACGACCTGCTCGGGCTATTCCTGCCTGCGCCGCAGGAAGTAGCAGGTCGCGCATCGGGTGGCCGAGGCTTCTGGCCGCGCGCCTCGAACTTGGTCGTGCGGCTCTTTCGACCAAGCCGCGTTCGCCTTCTCAGAAGTCAGGCTTTGCAGAGAACACTCGCTCGATGTGCTCCGCGTAGTCCGGCCACGTCGGTCGCCGCGTGCACGATGCCGCCGGCGGCGAGCTTTCGCGCGACCAGCGAAGCAAAGGCGGGCTGCACCAGCCGGCGCTTGTGGTGGCGCTTCTTCGGCCAGGGATCGGGAAAGAAGAGATGCAGCGCCGGCGAGCGAGCCGTCGGCGACCATGCGCTCGAGCACCTCGACCGCGTCGTGGCGGATGACGCGCAGGTTTGTCAGCTCGCTGCGCTTGCGATTCTGTTCAGCAGGCTGCCGACGCCGGGGCCGTGCACCTCGACCGCGACGAAATCGGTCTCCGGATGCGCCTTGGCGATCTCGAGCGTGGTCTCGCCCATGCCGGAGCCGATCTCGAGGACGAGCGGCGCGGTCTGCCGAAGTTTCAGCGATCGTCTGCTCGGAGAAGGCGATGCCGTACTTCGGGCAACAGCTCGTCGAGCGCGCGCTGCTGCGCCGGCGTCGTCCTGCCCTGGCGCAGGACGAAGCTGCGGATCGGCGCGGTTCAAGCCGCCTTCGGTGCGAGATGCTTTCCTTCGGTGGGCGAGGAGGGCGCGGCCGAGTAGAGCTTCTTCGGCATGCGGCCGGCGAGGAAGGCTTCGCGCCCGGCCTCGACCGCCTTCTTCATCGCGCGCGCCATCAGCACCGGGTCCTGCGCCGCGGCGATCGCGGTGTTCATCAGCACGCCGTCGCAGCCGAGCTCCATCGCGATCGCGGCGTCGGAGGCGGTGCCGACGCCGGCGTCGACGAGCACCGGCACCTTCGCCTTGCTCGATGACGAGCTGCAGGTTCCACGGATTGAGGATGCCCATGCCCGAGCCGATCAGCGAGGCGAGCGGCATGACCGCGACGCAGCCGATCTCCTCGAGCATCTGCGCCTGGATCGGATCGTCGGAGCAGTACACCATCACCTTGAAGCCTTCCTTCACCAGCGTCTCGGCGGCCGTCGAGCGTCTCCGGCATGTTCGGGTAGAGCGTGTGCGGATCGCCCAGCACCTCGAGCTTGACGAGGTCGTGGCCGTCGAGCAGCTCGCGCGCGAGGCGCAGCGTGCGCACCGCGTCGTCGGCGCTGTAGCAGCCGGCGGTGTTCGGCAGGTAGGTGAACTTCGACGGCGGCAGCGCGTCGAGCAGGCTCGGCTCGTTCGCGTTCTGGCCGATGTTGGTGCGGCGGATCGCGACGGTGACGATCTCGCGCGCCCGAGGCCTCGACCGCGGCGCGCGTCTGCGCGAAGTCGCGGTACTTGCCGGTGCCGATCAGCAGGCGCGAGCCGTAGCTCTTGCCGGCGATGACGAGGAGTCTTTCATCTATCCGCCTCCGCCACCGCGACGACGATTTCCAGGCGGTCGCCGTCTTCGACGAGAGTCTCCGGTGTGAAGGCTCCGCGGAACGATCTCGCCGTTGCGCTCGACCGCGATTTTCTTGCCGGCGAGCGCCATCTTCTCGATCAGCGCGCTGACCGCGAGGGGCTGCTCGAAGCGCTGGGCGGCGCCGTTGACCGTTACCTGAATCACAAGGCGATTTTAACGCTTGCGCGCTCGCTCGCCAGCGGCGGTGATCTCTGCGCCGTGCCCACGCCGGCGCCGCCTATCAGGTGGACACGGCGGAAATCTCCGCTGCGGGGTCCTGCAAGGTCGAAGCGTGGTTCTCCTCGTCGACCGACCGCGACGCCATCGCCGCGGTGAATCCGGACTGCGTGGTCGATCTTTCCCGCCCGGTGGAGATCGGCGTGCAGCTCGCCCGCGGGCGCTCGGACGGTGAATACAACAGCACGGCGACGCCGAAGGTGAAGACCAACCTCGTGCCCAGCGCGATCGGCAAGCTCGGGGTCGCCGTCGCCGTGGGCGCGACCTACGATCTAAGCGCGCAGGACACCACCGCGGTCTTCGCCAATCTGCCCACGACGCTGCGGCTCTCGAATAACGCGCGGGTCAACCTCAGCGCCGGCTGGCTCCGGGACCGCGCCTTCGGCAGCGACTACGGCACCTATGGCGCGGGCGTCGACCTGCGCACCTCCGACAACGTCTGGACGCTGACCGGCGAGATGTTCGGCCAGGCGGTCGCGCCGGCGCCGCCCGGCGCGAACCAGCCGCGCTACCAGCTCGGCGTGCGCTACCGGCCGGTCGACCCCTTCAGCGTCGACCTCATCTACGACCGCAATCTCATCGGCGAGGGCAGGAACTGGCTGACGGTCTCCACCATCGTGCGCTTCCGCTAGTCGTAGAATTCCCGCTTCGACGCGGCCTTCGTATAGTGGCAATACCCCAGCTTCCCAAGCTGGTGCGACGGGTCCGATTCCCGTAGGCCGCTCCACCGACTACGAGCGTCCACTTTTGGAGAAGTCGAACCGCGTTTGGATTACGAGCAACCGCACGAGCCAGCGGGTTCCGCCGTCTCCAATCCATCGATCGGGATAGCCGTCATACCGCCAACAATCGAGGCCGCCGATCAACTCCTTTACGCGGAATCCGAGCTCGAGCATGTTCAGCGCGCCTTTTGTCGAGCCGTTACAACGGATCCCATCGCAGTACGTAACGATCAAGGCCCCTTTATCGAGGTGGGCCGTCGTGGCCGTACTCATCGTTCGATGCGGGATATTGATCGCGCCGGGAATATGGCTTCTCCGGTAGGCTTCCGGGGATCGTGTATCGACAAGAAGAATCTTGTCTCCTCGCCCAAGAGCCTCGTTCAGGTCCCAGGGATCAATTTCGTACTCGAGCTTCGCTTTGTAGTGCCTTAGTTGGTTCACCTGGATCCTGCCCTTCCCGCCGGCGGCGTGACCGACCCGGTGGCGCGCATGGTCGGCGCCAGAGGTCAGCGAGGCCATCGGCCAGTCGGTGATCATCGACAACCGCGCCCGGCGCGGCGAGCATCATCGCCGCGGAGGCGGTGAAGCGCGCGCCGGCGGACGGCTACACGCTGCTCTTCGGCCACGCGGGCTCGCACGCGGTGAACCAGTTCCTCTATCGCGAAGCTGCCCTACGACTCCGCAGAAGGACTTCGTCCCGATCACCAACCTGATCTCGACCACGCACGTGCTGGTGGTGCACTCCTCAGCCCGGCGAAGACGATGGCCGAGCTGATCGCGCTCGCCAAGTCGAATCCAAGGCCTCAACTACGGCTCGCAGGGCATCGCCGCGGGCGGCCACCTGCTGGGCGAGATGCTCAGCTGCGCACCGGGCATCACGCTCAACCACGTGCCCTACAAGGGATCGGGACCGCTGGTGCAGGACCTGCTCGCCGCGCGCGTCGACCTGGCGTTCGACTCACCGATCACCAGCGGACCGCACGTCGCGCTCGGGCGCCTGCGCGCGCTCGCGGTGACGAGCGTGAACCACAACCGGAATCTCCCCGGCGTGCCGACCGTGTTTGAGCTCGGCTACGCCGGCATGGAACTGGATTTCTGGTTCGGCCTGTTCGCGCCGGCGGAACGCCGCCCGCCGTGGTGCAGCGCGCTGCACCAGGAGTTCGTCACCGCTATCCGCACAGCCCGGACGATCAGCAAGAAGATCCCTCGACACCGGGCTCGATGTCACGACCAGCCGCAGCGCCGAGGAATTCGCCGCGCTGGTGGCGGCGGACGAGCGTTGCACGATGGATGGCGATCGGCGCAAGCTGTGCGCATGAACAGAGACCAAGTGAAGGGCGTCGCAAAGCTATCTCGCCGGCAAGGTTCAGGAACAGGCGGGCAACCTGATTGACAGCCCAGAGCATGTCGTCAGAGGATTGATCAGACAGGTCGCCGGCAAGGCCCAAAGGGCCGCGGCGACGTCAAGAAGATCATCAAGGACTTCAACAAAGATCACCCCAAATAGTCCTGAAGGCAGCGGGGGTCCGAGCATGGTGAAGGACCTCTACCGCTACATCTGGAAGGTCAGCGCGCGGGACCAGGTGCTCCTGTCGCTGCTCGCGGTGCGCCTTTTCCTGATCGAGCTGGTGCCGCTCGAGCTGCAGCGGCGCATCGTCAATGGCGCGGTCGAGGGCCGGGGGTGGGAGCTTGTCGGGACGTTGTGCCTGGTCTACGCCGCGGTGGTGCTCGTGCACGGGGGCCTCAAGCTGGTGATGAACGTCTATCGCGGGTCCGTGAGCGAGGCCGCGAACCAGCGCCTGCGCCTGCAGATGAACCCGACCGCGACGGCCGATTCGCCGGAGGCAGCCGCGCCGGGGAGGAAGGCGTCAAGATCTCGATCGATCGTCTCGGAGGTCGAGTCGGTCGGCGGCTTCGTCGGCTCGAGCTTCTCGGAGCCGCTGCTCAACGGCGGCATGCTGCTGAGCATCTTCGGCTACATGCTCTTCACGCAGCCCTGGATGGCGCTGGTCGCGCTGCTCATCTTCTGCCCGCAGATGCTGTTCATTCCGCTCCTGCAGGGCGCGATCAACCGCCGCACCAAGCGGCGCATCGAGACCATGCGGGCGCTCAGCGTCGATATCGTCGACGAGGCGGCCGATCGCGCGGGCGTGCGCACCCGCGAGACCTTCCGGCAGCCGCATCGCCAATGTCTACCGGTTGAACATGCAGATCTTCCGTGCGCAAGTACGGCATGAACTTCCTGATGAACCTGCTCCACCAGGTGGGCATCATCGGCATCCTGGCCGTGGGCGGCTGGCTGGTGCTGCAGGGGCAAGACCGAGGTGGGCACGATCGTCGCCTTCATCTCGGGGCTGAGCCGCATGAACGACCCGTGGAACGACCTGGTGGACTTCTTCCGCAACCTGACGAACACCGGCCTGAAGTTCCGCATGATCACCGCGGAGCTCGACAAGCAGCCGGTTCTAGCTCGAGACGGTTTCCAGAAGGGCGAGTAGTCCGCCAAGCAGAGCGGTGGGCGACGGTGGGCAGCCCGGGATATGCAGATCCACCGGCAGGACGGCCGAGACGCCGCCGACGCAGGCGGGGCTGCCGGCGAAGACGCCGCCGTTGCTGGCGCAATCGCCGACCGCGACCACCCATTTCGGGTCGGGCGTCGCGCTGATAGGTGCGCTCGAGCGCCTCGCGCATGTTCCTGGTGACCGGCCCGGTCACCAGCAGCACGTCGGCATGGCGCGGCGAGGCGACGAAGCGCAGGCCGAAGCGCTCGAGATCGTAGAAGGCGTTGTTGAGCGCGTGGATCTCGAGCTCGCAGCCGTTGCACGAGCCGGCGTCGACCTCGCGGATCGAGAGCGCTGCGGCCGAGCCGGCGCGCGCGCGGCGCGGTCGACGCTGCGCGGCGAGCTCGGCCAGCGCGGCGTCGTCGGCGGCGGGCGGCGGCCTCGGTCAGCGGCGCGTGCGAACAGGCTCTCGAACAGGAGCTTGCGCATGCGGCAGTCCTAGAGATCGTGGCCCGAATAGGAGCAGTTGAACGACTTGTTGCAGAGCGGGAAGTCGGCGACGATGTTGCCCTCGATCGCCGCCTCGAGCAGCGGCCACTGGAACCACGACGGGTCGCGCAGGTGGCAGCGCTCGACCGTGCCGTCGGCGCCGATGCCGCACCCAGGCGCAGCACGTCGCCGCGGAAGCCCTCGACCAGCGCCAGCGCCTTCGCCGTCGCCGCCGCGCCGGCAGCGCGGCGACGCGACCGGTCCCGCCGGCAGGCGCTCGAGGATCTGCTCGATCAGCGCGAGGCTCTGCTCGACCTCGCGGATGCGGATCCAGACGCGCGCGTTCACGTCGCCCGCCTGCAGCACCGGCACGTCGAAGTCGAGCTGCGTCGTAGGGCGCGATAGCCGGGCGTGCTGCCGCGCATCGAAGGTCGCGGCCGGAGGCGCGGCCGACGTAGCCGCCGGCGCCGAACTGCCGCGCCAGCTGCGCGCGCGAGGATGCCGGTGCTGACGGTGCGGTCCTGCAGCGAGGCGGTGTTGTCGTAGAGCTCGACCAGCTCGGGAAAGCGCTGCGCGGATCGTCGCGACCAGCGCGCGCAGATGCTGCGCGCCGCCGTCGGCGCGAGATCGCGCGTCGACGCCGCCGGGAACGACGCGGTCCATCATCAGGCGGTGGCCGAAGCAGGCGTCGGCGGCGCGCAGCACGCTGCTCGCGCAGGATGCCGCACTGCGCGTGCATGATGCGAGAACGACGCGTCGTTGCAGATCGCGCCGATGTCGCCGAAATGATTGGCGAGCCGCTCGAGCTCGGCCATCAGCGCGCGCAGCCAGACGCGCGCGCGGCGGCACCTGCGACGCCGAGCGCTGCCTCGACCGCGCGCGCGAAGGCGAGCGCGTAGGCGACCGTGCTGTCGCCGGAGACGCGGCCGGCGAGCCGCGCCGCGCTGCTCGAGCGTCGCGCCGGCCATCAGCGCCTCGATGCCCTTGTGCACGTAGCCGAGCCGCTCTTCGAGCCGCACCACCGTCTCGCCGTTGGCGGTGAAGCGGAAATGGCCGGGCTCGATGATGCCGGCATGCACCGGGCCGACCGGGATCTGGTGCAGGCTCTCGCCTTCGGCCGGCAGGAATGCGTAGGCGCGCGCGGTGCGCGCGTCGGCGCGCGCCGAGCGGATGCGCACGTCCCAGCAGCCGAGATCGAGCCAGGGCCGCGTATCGGCAGCCGACCGGCTCGAGCCGCAGAGATCGCGCATCGCGCGCTCGAGCCGGATCGCCGGCGGGTGCAGCGCGGCCGACCGAGGGAAAGCGCGTCGTCCGGGCAGTCGAGGCTGACGACGCGCGATCTCGCCGCGCGCTCGTCGAGCACCGCCATGTGCACGGCGTCGCGGCTCGCCCCACAGCGCCGAGCAGCGTCCAGCGGCCGCCGCGAGTTGCGGCGCGACGCCAGCCAGTCTCGCGTCACGACCACGCGCGGCCAGGGCGATGTCCGTCGACGCTGCCGTGCGATCGCGTCGATCAGCGCTGCCATCGCGCTATCCGAGCAGCGTCGCGACGTTCTGGAACCAGGCGACCAGCGCCGGCGGCAGATAGATGCCGGCGGCGAGCACGAGCGCGAGATGCGCGAACATCGGCACGTAGGAGGCCTTGGCCGGCGTCGGTGGCGCCGTCGCGGCTCGCCGAACGCGATGGCTGTTCAGCCGCAGGAACAGCGCGCCGAGCGCCGACCAGCAGGCCGAGCACCGAGCGACGATGCGCGAGCCAGCGGCTCGCGCGCGAAGGTCGAGGTGACGATCAGGAACTCGCTCATGAAGATGCCGAGCGGCGGCAGGCCGGCGATCGCGACCACGCCGAGCACGAGGCCCCAGCCGAGCACCGGATGCGTCTCGGTCAGGCCGCCGATGTCGGCGATCTGCTGCGTGCCCTTGACCTGCGCGATGTGGCCGACCGCGAAGAAGATCGCCGACTTGGTCAGCGAGTGCATGGTCATGTGCAGCAGGCCGGCGAAGTTGGCGAGCGGGCCGCCCATGCCGAAGGCGAAGGTGATGATGCCCATGTGCTCGATCGACGAATAGGCGAACATGCGCTTGATGTCGCGGCGGCGGTAGAGCATGAACGCCGCGAAGACCAGCGAGATCAGGCCCATCGTCACCATCAGCGGGCCCGGGCGCGAGCGCCGCCGGATTGGCCGGCGAGCAGCATCTTGAAGCGCAGCAGCGCGTAGAGCGCGACGTTGAGCAGCAGCCCGGACAGCACCGCCGAGATCGGCGTCGGGCCCTCGGCGTGCGCATCGGGCAGCCAGGCGTGCAGCGGCGCGAGCCCGACCTTGGTGCCGTAGCCGAGCAGCAGGAACACGAAGGCGACGTTGAGCAGCGCCGGATCGAACGCCGCCGCGCGCTCGACCAGCACGCGTCCACACCATGGCGTCGAGGCCCTCGCCGATCACCGGCCGCGCCGCCATGTAGACGAGGATGGTGCCGAACAGCGCGAGCGCGATGCCGACGCTGCCGAGGATGAAATATTTCCACGCCGCCTCGAGCGCCTCGTGGGTGCGGTAGATGCCGACCATCAGCACGGTGGTGAGCGTCGCCAGCTCGATCGCCACCCACATCAGGCCGATATTGTTGGCGACCAGCGCGAGGTTCATCGCGAACATCAGCACCTGGTACATCGCGTGATAGAAGCGCAGGTAGGTCGGCGTCAGCCGGCCGGTCTCGAGCTCGTGCGCGATGTAGCTCGCGCTGAACACGCTGGTGGTGAAGCCGACGAAGGTGGTGAGCACGATGAAGACGATGTTGAGGTCGTCGACGAGCAGGTAGCGGCCCGGCGCCGGGCGCGGTCGAACAGCAGCGACAGCGCGGCGAGCAAGGTCAGGAAGCGTCGCCAGCACGTTGAGCCGCGCGCCGAGCCGGTAGCCCGGCAGCAGCGCGAGCAGCGCCGCCGCCGAGCGCCGGGATGACCAGGACCGCGCTGACGGCGTCGAACGGAGCCGCTCATCGGCGCTCTCCGCGGAAGCGGTCGAGCGCCTGCACGTCGACCGTGTCGAAGCGCTCGCGGATGCGGAACAGGAAGATGCCGATCACGATGAAGGCGATCAGGATCGAGAAGGCGACGCTGATCTCGACCACCAGCGGCATGCCCTTGGCGCCGGTGGCGGCGAGCACCAGGCCGTTCTCGAGCGACATGAAGCCGACCACCTGGCTCACGGCGTTGCGGCGCGTCACCATCATCAGCAGGCCGAGCAGGACGACCGACGAGCGCGAACGCCAGATCCTCGCGCGCCAGCGGGTCGGCCTCGGCCGTGACCGCGCAGCATCACCACCATCGACAGCGCGACCAGGCCCATGCCGGCGAGCATGGTCGGGCCGATGCCGACCACCGTCTCGATCTCGCGGTGGATGCCGAGCCGCACGATGATGCGATGCAGCGCGACCGGGATGACGATCGCCTTGAACGACCAGCGCGATCGCCGCGGTGATGTAGAGGTGCGGCGCGTCCTGGATGTAGGCCTGCCAGGCGACCGAGAGCGCCAGCACCAGCGCGTGCAGCGCGAAGATGTTGAGCAGCGCGTAGAGGCGGTCCTGGTAGAGCAGCATGAAGCTCACCAGCACCAGCGCCGCCGGCGAGCAGGTGCGCGACGTCGAAGGCGAGGCTGCGCATCACAGGCTCCGCGACACGAACAGCAGCAGCGTCGCCGAGCAGGCCGAGCATCAGCGCGGCGCCGAGGAAGTCGGGCACGCGGAACACGCGCATCTTGGCGATCGACGGTCTCGAACACGCGCGAGCAGGAAGCCGCCGACGGCGAGCTTGCCGAGATAGGCGGCGACGCCGATCGCGTAGCGCCGCGAGCCCGGCGCCGGCGCGGCGCATGCCCCAGGGCACGAACACGCAGGCGATCAGCGAGACGTAGAGCAGCAGCTTGAGCGACGGCGGCGAGCTCGATCAGCGCCAGATGGCGGCCGGAATATTCGAGCACCATGGCCTCGTGCACCATGGTGAGCTCGAGATGGGTCGCCGGATTGTCGACCGGGATGCGCGCGTTCTCGGCGATCGCCACCATGATCAGCGCGACCAGCGCCAGGCCGAGCGACACGCGCAGGCCGACGTCGGGCGACAGCATGAAGGCCGGCGATGGTGGAGAGCTGGGTCGAGCCGGCGACCAGCGCCAGCGTGAACACGATCATGAGCATCGCCGGCTCGGCCAGCGAGGCGATCATCATCTCGCGGCTCGAGCCGATGCCGCCGAAGCTGGTGCCGACGTCGAGCCCGGCCAGCGCCAGGAAGAAGCGCGCGCTGCCGAGCAGCGCGATGATGGCGATCAGGTCGGCCGACCAGCTGAACAGCGAGGCCGGTGGCGAAGGTCGGCACCAGCGCCGCGGCGACCCAGGTGGCGGCGAAGATCAGGTAGGGCGCGACGCGGAACAGCCAGGAGGCGTTGTCGCGCCAGCACGACCTCCTTGCGCAGCAGCCGCAGCAGGTCGCGATAGGGCTGCAGCAGCGGCGGTCCCGCGGCGCCGCAGCAGGCGCGCCTTGACCTTGCGCACGAAGCCGGTGAGCAGCGGCGCCAGCAGCAGCACCAGCAGCATCTGCGCGCCCTGCACGGCGAGGTCGAGGATCACGGCCATATCGCGAGCACCAGCAGCAGGAGCGACGAGGGCGGCGAACACCAGGCTGAGGTAGCGGCGGATGGTCAGGAACTGCAGACGGTTGAGCCGGTCGGCGGCGAAGCCGACGGCGCCGGCGATCGGCGCGTAGAGCACGTCCCAGACGAGGTCGCGCAGCTGCACGGTCGAGCCGCGCCGGCCGCGCGTCGCCGGGCGGCGGCATGTCGACGTGCTCGCGCGCGCGGAACACCACGCTGCCGAACACGCGGCGGATCGGCTGCGCGAAGCTGCCGGCGGTGTACTGCGTCGCCGGGCTCGGCGTCGGGATAGCCGCAGTCCCAGGCCGGCGCGCGGCGCACGCGCGCGCGAGGCGAAGCGGTGGATCGACGTCGGCCGCGAGCGATGCGCCGAGATCGCGATGAAGACGAACACCAGCAGGCCGTTGTAGGAGCTGCGGCTCTCGGCGATCGGCACGATCGACAGCCAGTCGAGCGCCGCCTGCACCGGCATGCGGCGCGCCGACCAGCGCCTGCACCACCGGCGCCAGCGCGTCGATGACGAAGCCCGGCAGGATGCCGGCGAGCAGGCACAGCGCGGCGAAGCGCGAACATCGCCGCGAGCGAGCAGCGGTCGGTCTCGCTGCGCGCTGCGCGCGACCGGCGTGCGCGGCCGGCCGAGGAAGGTGATGCCGAACGCCTTGACGAAGCAGGCGGCGGCGAGCGCCGCCGACAGCGCCAGCAGCGCGCCGACCGCGGGCACGAGGAACTTCGAGCCCCCACTGCGGCAGCTGCGGGCTGAGCAGGATCGCCTGGAAGGTCAGCCACTCGGAGACGAAGCCGTTGAGCGGCGGCAGCGCCGAGATCGCCGACGCAGCCGACGAGGAAGGCGAAGGCGGTGCAGCGGCATGCGATGGATGAGGCCGCCGAGGTGCTCCATGTCGCGCTCGCCGGTCGCGGTGAGCACCGCGCCGGCGCCGAAGAACAGCAGGCTCTTGAACACGCGAGTGGTTGAAGACGTGGAACAGCGCCGCGGTCAGCGCCAGCGCCGCCGCCGCCGGCATGCCGTTGCGCCTGGAAGGCGAGCGCCAGGCCGAGGCCGATGAAGATGATGCCGATGTTCTCGACCGTGTGATAGGCGAGCAGCCGCTTGAGGTCGTGCTGCATCAGCGCGTAGAGCACGCCCAGCACCGCGGTGATGCCGCCGAGCGCGAGCACCAGCATGCTCCACCACCAGGCCGGCGCGCCGAGCAGGTCGAAGACGATGCGCACGAAGCCGTAGACCGCGACCTTGGTCATCACGCCGCTCATCAGCGCCGAGACGTGGCTCGGCGCCGCCGGATGGGCGAGCGGCAGCCAGACGTGCAGCGGCACCAGGCCGGCCTTCGAGCCGGCGCCGAGCAGCGACCAGGATCAGCACCAGCGCCGGCGAGCGCGGCCGAGGGCGCGCGGCGCGGATCGCCGTCGAAGGCGTAGCCGCCGTCGGCGCCGGCGAGCAGGCCGAAGGCGAGCAGCAGCGCGAGCGTGCCGAAGCTCGCCATGACGAGATAGACGTAGCCGGCGCGCGCGTTGTCGCGGATCGCGATGGTGCGCCATCACCAGCGCCCACGACGACAGCGACATGAACTCCCAGGCGAGCAGGAAGCGTGAAGGCGTCGTCGGCGAGCACGACCAGGTTCATGCCGGCGAGGAACGCCGGGATAGAACGGCAGCACGCGCTGCGGCGCCTGCTCGTGCCGGCCGTAGCCGAGCGCGAACAGGCTCGCGGTGGCGGCGCCGAGATTGACGACCACGCAGGAAGAACGCGGCTCAGCGCGTCGAGCTTGAAATGCGCGCCGAGCCAGGGCAGCCCGACCGGCAGGGTCAGCGTCGCGCCGAGCGACGCCGGCGAGAGCAGCGAGACCGTGCAGCGGCCAGCGCGGCGACCAGTGACGCAGAGCGAAATGCCGTAGACGAGGACTGTCGCAACGCGGCGCTGCGGCCATGAGCAGCCCCGCCACGCCCGTCGCCAGCAGCGCCGCGATGCACCACAGCAGTGACCGCGAGCCATCTAGCGCCTTCTTCCTCGAGGCGCACGCCGCGACCGCCGTCCCGCTCGCCGCGCCGTCGCCGATCAACTTCGATGCCGAGGCGATCGAGCGCCGCGATCAGCTTCATCAGCGACTCGACGTTGCCGCGGACCACGCCGTCGCTCGCTTCCATGCGCTGGATGGTGGGCAGGGACAGGCGCGGAGAGCCTTCGGCCAGCGCGCGCTGGTCGATTCCGGCGAGGGCCCGGGCGGCCCGCAGCTGGCGCGACGTGATCATATGGAAAGCGTTAGTTAGTACGTAATATAGATCAGTACTGATGTTCTGTGAATGAGGTCGCATAATGGCGGCCGATGCCTTATTCGGTGGAAGGCAAGCTGGTCGTCGCGATCTCCTCGCGGGCGCTGTTCGACTTCGAGGAGGAGAACCGGGTGTTCGAGAAGGACGGCGAGCCGGCGTACATCGCGCTGCAGTTCGCGCGCCTCGACACCCCGGCGCGCCCGGGCGTCGCCTTCCCGCTGGTGAAGAAGCTGCTCGCCTTCGGCCCGAGCCGCGTCGAAGTGGTGGTGCTCTCGAAGAACGACCCGGTCTCCGGGCTGCGCGTGTTTCGCACCGCGAAGCAGGCCGGCCTCGCCATCGAGCGCGGCGTGTTCACCCGCGGGCGCAATCCCTACGAGATACCTCGGGCCGCTGAAGGCCAACCTTTTCCTGCTCGGCGAACGAGCGCGACGTGATGGGCGCGCTCGAAGCCAAGGTGCCGGCGGCGCGCGTCTACCCGGAATCGGCGCAGGCCGCGAGCCGCCACGCCAACGAGGTGCGCATCGCCTTCGACGGCGACGCGGTGCTCTTCTCCGACGAGGCCGAGCGCGTCTTCCAGAAGGACGGCCTGGACGCGTTCACCAAGCACGAGACGACCAACGTCCTGCAGCCGCTGCCGCCGGGGCCTTTCAAGCCGCTGCTCGAGGCGCTGCACCGGCTGCAGAGCGAGAAGAATGCTGCCGTCAAGATCCGCACCGCGCTCGTCACCGCGCGCAGCGCGCCGGCGCACGAGCGCGCGGTGCGCACGCTGATGGAGTGGAACATCGCCGTGGACGAGGCGATGTTCCTCGGCGGCCTGGAGAAGAGCGCGTTCCTCGAAGGCGTTCGAGCCCGACTTCTACTTCGACGACCAGCGCGGCCACATCGAGCTGGCTCGCGCGCACGTCCCCTCCGGCCACGTGCCGTTCGGCGTGGCCAACATCCGTCGATGAAGACGCTGCCGCGCCGTGGCGCTGCTCGGCGCGCTCTTTGCCTGCGTGCGCCGGCGCGAGCCGACCCGGGCGTGTACATCGGCGCGGGCGCTGGGCCAGGCCACGATCGAGGAACGGGCGGTCAACTCGATGCCCGGAGTCAACTTCGTACAGGGCGTTCATCGGCTATCGCGCGCCAGTGGCGCGTCTCCTCGACGCTCGCCGGCGGAAGCGGGCTATATTGATTGCGGACACGCGTCGCAGAACGTGGCCGGACGTGAACCGGCAGTATCACCTGAACGGCGGGGAGCTCGCGGCTCTCGCGATCGTGCCGCTGGGGCCGCTCGACTTCTACGGCAGGGCCGGCGTCGTGTCCTGGTCGTCGTCGAAGAACGTTGGCGGCGATGTCCACGAGTCAAATGCGGCACCGAACGGGCTCTATGGCCTCGGCCTCGGATTCCGGGCGACAAGCTCGGCGCTGCGCGCCGAGTACGACCGGTACGACGTCAGCGCTGTCGATCGGCTGCAGACCTATACGCCTGGAGCTGTCGTCCTGCCGCTTCCTACCAGATCCGGCCTTCCGCGACGGCGTGGCAGGCGACGTTGTTCAAGAGCTGCGGCTTCTCGCGTGCGGCAGCGCTCGTTGGCGTGCGGGCAGCGCGGGTGGAAGGCGCAGCCTGGCGGCGGGCGCGAGCGGGTTGGGCACTTCGCCGGCGACCGGCGTGCGCGGCCGGCCGGTCATGCTCGAGGTCGGGCACCGCGTCGAGCAGCATGCGCGTGTAGGGATGGCGCGGCCGCGCGAACAGACTCCGCGCGTCGGCGCGATCTCGACGATCCGGCCGAGGTACATGACGCCGACGCGGTCGGCGACCTGCGACACCACGGCGAGGTTGTGCGAGATGAAGACGTAGGTCAGGCCGAGGCGGCGCCTGCAGCTCGGTCATCAGGTTGAGGATCTGCGCCTGCACCGAGACGTCGAGCGCCGAGGTCGGCTCGTCGCACACCAGCAGGTCGGGCTCGCCGGCGAGCGCGCGCGCGATCGAGATGCGCTGGCGCTGGCCGCCGGAGAACTCGTGCGGGTAGCGCTCGCGCGTCTTCGGCGGCAGGCCGACCTGCCGCAGCAGCTCGCGCGACGCTCGCGTCTTCGTCTTGCAGCCGATGCCGCATCGGCTCGGCGACGATGTCGCGCACCCGCCAGCGCGGGTTCGAGGCTGGCGTAGGGGTCCTGGAAGATCATCTGCATCCGCCGGCCGCTGAAGGTCGACGCGAGCCGCTCGGTGGGCGCGTACAGGCCGACGATGAGGCGCGCCACGCGTCGACTTGCCGCAGCCCGATTCGCCGACCAGCGCGAGCGTCTCGCCGGCGTTGACCTCGAAGATCGACGCCGTCGACCGCGCGCAGCATGCGGCGCGGCTCGCCGCTCGAGCACGCGGTCGAGCCAGCGGCCGCGAGACGTCGAAATCGCGGCTGACCGCGCGCAGGCTAAGCAGCGGCATGCAGCCAGCAGGCGGCGCGGCTCGCGCGCCGACGGCGATCGGCTCGGGGCGCTCGGCGAGGCAGCGCTCGAAGCGCTTCGGGCAGCGCGGGTTGAAGGCGCAGCCCGGCGGGATGGCGTTCAGCCGCGGCATGGCGCCGTCGATCTGCACCAGCTTCGGCTTGCTCGACGAGCGCGATCTTCGGGATCGAGCCCATCAGGCCCGCGGTGTAGGGATGCCGCGGCGAGTGGATCACGTCGCGCACCGGGCCGATCTCGACGATGCGCCCGGCGTACATCACCGCGACGCGGTCGCGCGGTCTCGGCGATCACGCCCATGTCGTGCGTGATCAGCATCACCGCGGTGCCGTGCTCGCGCGCGAGGCGCTTCAGCAGCTGCGATGATCTGCGCCTGGATCGAGACGTCGAGCGCGGTGGTCGGCTCGTCGGCGATGATCAGCACGCGGCTCGGCGCGCGAGCGCGAGCGCGATCACCACGCGCTGGCGCATGCCGCCGGAGAACTGGTGCGGATAGTGGTCGATAGCGCGCTTCCGGCGCCGGGATGCCGACCTCGCGCAAGCAGCGACAGCGCGCGCTCGCGCGCCGCGCGCTTCCGCGAGCGGCAGGTGCGTGAGGATCGTCTCCTCGAGCTGCGCGCCGATGGTGTAGAGCGGGTTGAGCGAGGTGAGCGGGTCCTGGAAGACCACGCCGATGCGCCGGCCGCGCACGCGGCGCATCTCCTCGGCGGCAGGCTGTCGATGCGCTCGCCCTCGAGCCAGCACCTCGCCGGCGGCGATGCGCCCCGGCGGCTCGAGCAGGCCGATGATCGCGAGTGCCGGTGAGCGACTTGCCGGCGCCCGATTCGCCGACCACGCCGAGCACCTCGCCGCGGCGCGATCGAGAACGACACGTCGTCGACGCGCGATCAGCGTGCCGCGCCGCGTCGGGAACTCGACGCTCAGGTCTCTTGACTTCGGCAGCGACGTCATCGCAGCTTCGGGTTGAGCGCGTCGCGCAGCCAGTCGCCGAGCAGGTTGACCGACAGCACCAGGATCACCAGCGCGCAGCGCCGGGAAGACGCGTGATCCACCATTCGCCGGAGAACAGGAACTCGTTGCCGACGCGGATCAGCGTGCCGAGCGAGGGCTGGGTCGGCGGCACGCCGACGCCGAGGAACGAGAGCGTCGCCTCGGTGATGATCGCGGTGGCGATGTGGATGGTGGCGATCACCAGCACCGGCCCCATGACGTTCGGCAGCACGTGCGCGAGCATGATCGCGAGCGGCCGCCGGCCGATGACGCGCGCCGCCTGCACGTACTCCTTGTTCGCGCTCGACCAGCGTCGAGCCGCGCACCGTGCGCGCGTACTGCACCCAGCCCGAGACGCCGATGGCGAAGATCAGCACCGGGATGGCGATCGAGCGTCGTGCATGTCGCTCGGCAGCGCGACGCGCGCCACGCCGTCGATCAGCAGCGCGATCAGGATCGCCGGGAAGGAGAGCTGCACGTCGGCGACGCGCATGATGAACGCGTCGAGCCGGCCGCCGACGTAGCCCGAGACGAGGCCGAGCGACACGCCGAGCACGAGCGCGAGCAGCACCGCGGCGAGCCCGACGCCGAGCGAGATGCGCGCGCCGTAGAGGATGGTCGAGAGCAGGTCGCGCCCCTGGTCGTCGCTGCCGAGCGGGTAGCCCGGCGCGTCCAGCCGGCGGCGTGAACGCCTCGTTCAGGTTCAGCGAGGCGGGGTCGAACGGGTTCTGCGGCGCGATCCAGGGCGCGAACAGCGCGCCGGCGATGCAGAGCGAGCGTCAGAGCCGCGGCGATCACCGTGACCGGCGAGCGCCGCAGGCTCCACGCTAAGTCGTGCTCCCAGAGCCTCCGTAGCATCCGACGCGCGCGCGAAGCGCGCCTCGGGCCGGTCGTCCGCGCGGTGCAGCGTGGTGACGTTCTTCTTCATCGCCCAGGGCCGCAGCTGGTGGTGCAGCGGCACGTAGTAGGCCTCGTCGCGCGTCGTGATCAGCGCCTCCGCGCAGCATCGCGTCGCGCTTCTTCACGTCGATCTCGGTCTTCATCGCGTCGATCAGCGCGTCGAGCTTCGGCGTCGCTGATCCGGCCGCAGGTTGAAGCTGCCGTCGGCGCCGGTGGTCTTGGTGCGCACCAGCGACTGCAGCGTGTAGAGCGCGTCGAAGGTCGCCACGCCCCAGCCGAGCATGTAGGCGCTGGTGTCGAAGCTTGAGGATCTTCGGGATGAAGTTGGCGAACGGCATCGCGTTCAGCTTCACGCGCGACGCCGGCCTTGGCCCACATGCCGACCAGCGCCTGGCAGATCTCCTCGTCGTTGACGTAGCGGTTGTTCGGGCAGTCGAGCGTGAACTCGAAGCCGTTCGGATAGCCGGCCTCGGCGAGCAGCTTCTGCGCGCCGCCGGGATCGTGCGCGCCGACACCTTGTCGAGCTCGTCGCTGTAGCCGTGCACGCCGGGCGCGATCATGATCGCCGCCGGGATCGACAGGCCGCGCATGGTCACGCGCTTGATCGCCTCGCGGTCGACCGCCATGTTGAGCGCGCGCGCGCACGCGCACGTCCTTGAACGGGTTCTTGCCCTTGACGTTCGACGTACTGCAGCTCGTCGTTGAACTGGTCCATGCCGATGAAGATGGTGCGCACCTCGTGCGCCCTCGAGCACCTTGCAGCGTCGCGGTTCTGCGTCAGCCGCGCCACGTCCTGCGTCGGCAGGTCGGTGACGAGGTCGACGTCGCCCGCGAGCAGCGCCGAGACGCGCGTCGCGTCGGACTTGATCGGCGTGTAGATGACGTCGGTGACGTTGCCCTCGCGCTTGTCCCACCAGTCCGTGTTCGGCGGCGAACACGATGCGCTTGTCGGGCTCCCAGCCCTTGAGGATGTAGGCGCCGGTGCCGTTGGCGTTGCGCGAGGCGTAGGTCTCCTCCTTCGCCTTCGCTAGTCCTGCACGTTCTGCGAGCGGTTCTTCTCCGCCCAGACCTTGCTCATGATGCGGAAGTCGACGATGCTTGCGCAGCAGCACCGGGTCGGGGCCGGCGAGGATGAAGTCGACGGTGTGGTCGTCGATCTTGCGTGATCTCCTTCACGCCGGTGACGTAGATCTGCATCGTGCCCTGCGGCTGCTGGATGCGGCCGAAGGAGAAGATCACGTCGTCGGCGGTGAACGGCGTGCCGTCGTGGAACTTGACGTTCTTGCGCAGGTTGAAGCGCCACTGCGTCGGCGAGATCTGCTTCCAGCTCGGTCGCGAGCGCAGGGCTCGATCTCGTACTTCTTGCCGTAGCGCGTCAGGCCTTCGTAGACGTGCATGCACGCATCGCGATCGTGGTGGCGTGGTTCTGCGAGTGCGGGTCGAAGCGTGAGGATGTCGTTCTGCGCCGCCCATCTGCAGGGTTGTCGCATTGACAGAGAAAGCCGTCAGTAAAAGACTGCTGCTAGAGAGTGCTCTCATCGTTTCCTCCTTATTTGAGAGGCAGGGCTTCTTCCACCAGCGCGGCGAGGTAGCCGGCGCCGAGCGGGATCACCTCGTCGTTGAAATCGTAGTTCGGGTTGTGCAGGAAGCAGTTGTGCGGCCCGCCGCCCTGGCCGAGGAACACGTAGGCGCCCGGGCGCTCGTGCAGCATGTACGAGAAATCCTCGCCGCCCATCGTCGGCGTCGTGGTCGGTGATCACGTTGCCCTTGCCGAACACGCGCTCGCCGACGCGCTGCGGCGAACAGCGCCTCGCGCTCGCTGTTGACGGTGGCGGGTAGCCGCGCGTGTACTCGACCGTCGCGGTGCAGCCGAGCGCCTCCGCCGCTTTTGAAGACGATCTCGCTTTACGCTTGTTCTGCCAGGTCGCGCGTCTCGGGGCGGAAGCTGCGCACGGTGCCGATCAGCTCCACCGACGTCGGGGATGACGTTGAACGCGCCGATCTGGCTGGTCGCCATCGAGCAGATGCTGACCACCACCGCGTCGACCGGATCGACGTTGCGGCTGGCGATGGTCTGCAGCGCGGTGATGACGTGCGCCGCGGCGACCACCGGGTCGACGGTGAGGTGCGGCATCGCGCCGTGGCCGCCGGTGCCGCGCACCGTGATCTTGAGCTCGTCGGTCGCCGCCATCATCGGCCCGGGGCGCACCGCGATCTTGCCCGGCGCGCAGGCCCGGCCAGTTGTGCAGCGCGTAGATCTCGTCGGCGGGAAACTGCTCGAACAGGCCTTCCTTCACCATCACCTGCCCGCCGCCGCCGCCTTCCTCGGCCGGCTGGAAGATGAGGTAGGCGGTGCCGGCGAAGTTGCGCGTCTCGGCGAGGTAGCGCGCGGCGCCGAGCAGCATGGTGGTGTGGCCGTCGTGGCCGCAGGCGTGCATGCGCCCTGCGTGTTTCGATTTATGAGGAAAATTGTTCGATCTCGTGCATCGGCAGGCAGTCCATGTCGGCGCGCAGGCCGATGCGCCTGCCGCCGTTCGTTCTTGCCCTTGATCACGCCGACCACGCCGGTCTTGGCGAGGCCGCGTGTGCGTCTCGATGCCCCAGCTTCTTCAGCGACTCGACGACCAGCGCCGAGGTGCGGCTCTCCTCGAAGGCGAGCTCGGGATGGGCGTGCAGGTCGCGCCGGACGCTGGTCAGCTCGGCGTGATAGGCTGCGGATGCGGCTCGACAGGGGTGGTCATGGCGTTTCATTGAGTCTCGATGCGAAGCCGGGGGTCGACCGCATAGTAGAGCAGGTCGACCGCCAGGTTGATCACGACGAAGAACAGCGCGATCAGGCAGAGGTAGGCCGCCATCACCGGCACGTCGGCGAAGCTCACCGCCTGGATGAAGAGCAGCCCCATGCCCGGCCACTGGAACACCGTCTCGGTGATGATGGCGAAGGCGATGATCGCGCCGAGCTGCAGGCCGGTGATGGTGATGACCGGCACCAGGGTGTTCTTCAGCGCGTGGCCGAAATGCACCGCGCGGTCGGTGAGGCCGCGCGCGCGCGCGAAGCGGATGTAGTCGGTGCGCAGCACCTCGAGCATCTCGGAGCGCACCAGGCGCTGGATCAGCGTCATCTGGAACAGGCCCAGCGTGATCGCGGGCAGGATCAGCGACTTCAGGCCCGAGGCGGTGAGGAAGCCCGGTGCTCCACCAGCCGAGCTGCACCGTGTCGCCGCGGCCGAAGGACGGCAGCCAGCCGAGCTGCACCGCGAACACCAGGATCAGCAGGATGCCGATGAGGAAGGTCGGCAGCGACACGCCGACCAGCGACACCGCGAGCAGCAGCTGCGAGAGCCAGGAGCTGCGGCCGCAGCGCGGTGTAGACGCCCATCGGGATGCCGACGGCGAGCGCGAGCAGCGCCGCGACGAGCGACAGCTCGAGCGTCGCCGGCAGGCGCTCGACGATCAGCCGCGACACCGGCTGCACCTGGCGCAGGCTCAGGCCGAACTCGCCCTGCACGCGCGTGCTCGACGAAGCTCGCGTACTGCACGTAGAACGGCCGGTCGAGGCCGAGGTCGCGCCGTCACTGCGCGCGCTGCTCCTCGGCGTCGCGTCCTGGCCGCAGCATGAACACCACCGGGTCGCCGACGAAGCGGAACAGCGAGAACGCGATCAGCCCGACCGCCAGCATGACGAGGACCGCCTGGCCGAAGCGCGCGCAGGATGAAGGCGAGCATGCGTCCGATAGAATCGGTAGCGCATGTCGCTTCGCCGAAAAGCTCGTCGCGTGGCAGCGCCGCCACGGGCGCCACGACCTGCCCTGGCAGGGCACGCGCGACCCGTACCGCATCTGGCTCTCGGAGGTGATGCTGCAGCAGACGCAGGTCGCCGCGGTCATTCCCTACTACGAGCGCTTCCTGCGAAGATTCCCGACCGTCGACGCGCTGGCCGCGGCGTCGGAGGACGAGGTGCTGCAGCTCTGGAGCGGCCTGGGCTACTACGCGCGCGGCCGGAACCTGCATGCCGCGGCGCAGGAGATCGCCGCGAACGGCTTTCCGACGGACGCGAAAGACATCGAAGCGCTGCCGGGCGTCGGGCCGCTCCACCGCCGCGGCGATCGCGGTCTTCGCCTTCGGCGAGCGCGCGGCGATCCTCGACGGCAATGCCAAGCGGGTGCTGGCGCGCTGTCTTCGGCGTCGACGAGACCGCGACTGGGAGCTCGCCGAGCGCCACTCTGCCGGCAGCGCGACGTCGCAGGCCTACACGCAGGCGCTGATGGATCTCGGCGCGACGGTCTGCACGCGCGCGGCCGGACTGCGCGCGCTGCCCGGTCAGCCGGCGCTGCATCGCGCGCCGAGAAGACCGCGTCGCAGAACTGCCGCGCGCCGCGGCCGAAGAAAGTCGCTGCCGCTGCGGCGCGCACGACCTGGCTTGTGCTTGCGCAAGGGCGACGAGGTGCTGCTCGAGCGCCGGCCGTCGCCGGGAATCTGGGGCGGCCTGTGGTGCTTTCCCGAACGCCTCAAAGGCTGCGCACGCGCGGTCGCAAGCTGCGCGCCGATCGAGCACGGCTTCACGCACTTCCGCCTGCGGATTCAGCCGCTGCTTCGCGACGTGCGGAAAAAACGCCGCCGGACCGGCGCTGCGCTGGATGCGGATCGCGGACGTCGCGTCGGCCGCGGTGCCGACGCCGGTGCGGCGCCTTATCGCGGCGTTCTGCGGTGACGCCGAGCCAGGCGAGCGCCTCGTCGAGGCGCTCGCTCACCTTCACTTCGCGCCGCGGTTCGAGCGCCACGGTCTCGCCGAAGCGATTCGGGTCGACGAGCGGCTGGTGGCCGTACACCGCCACCTGCAAGATGCAGGGCGGTGTCTTGGCGGCGAGCAGGCGCTGCTCGGTGGCGACGAACACGCCGAGCGCATAGCGCTCGTCCTGCGAGGGCTTGCCGGTGACCGCGCTCGCGTCGATAAGGATGCGATCGAGCCCGAGCGGCAGGGCGGCTTTCACCGCGCGGTCATAGGCGTTCTGCGCGCCGCGCAGGCTGAATGCGCCGGACACGGTTGCGAAGAGGTAGTTCTTCCGCGATTCGATATCGACAGTAAGGGTCATTGCTTCCAAAAAAGTGGCGGAGTATAGAGAGTCCGCCGCCGCTACGCTGTTAATTAGTTGCCAGCGTTGTTTTCGGTGTTTCAAACGCCCTGCGCTCGCGCGAGCAGGAGTTCAAGCGCTCGAGTCGCGCGAGGACATCGGTCATTTCGAGAAGTTCCTGCTTGCTCTGCATCGAGAGCGGCAGCAGCTCGGCGAGGCGCAGCCCGACCCACCAGCTGGAGTCGAGGTGGTGCGGCTGCGTCGATCGCGTCGGGCGTCTCGCTCGAGCAGGCGCTCGAGCAGGCGGGCGCAGCGCGCGCAGGCGCGGCGGCACCGGGCGCGTCCTCATCGTCGGCGATTGCTGCCACGCGCGCGCGCGCGAGGCCGTCGCGCTCGACGCGGCGCTCGAGGATGCGGAAGCGCCCTTCGCCGCGCGCGACGACCTGCAGCAGGCCGAGCTGCGGCATGTCCCAGTCGCTGATGCGGGCGAGGGTGCCGATCCCGGCCGGGACCGCGGGCTTGCCGACTTCGCTTGCCTTCGCGAATCAGGCAGACGCCGAACGGCGTGCCGTCGCTTCAGGCAGGCCTTGGCCATCTCCATGTAGCGCTGCTCGAAGATGCGCAGCGGCAGCCGGCCGCCCGGGAACAGCACCGTGTTGAGCGGAAAGAGCGGCAGGTCTTTCACTCGGCGGCGTCTTCGACTGCCGAGGCCGCGGTGGCGCACCAGCACGCGCCAGTCGCGGCGGAAGGCGGCCGCCAGGCGCTCGGCGAGGTAGACCGAGCGGTGGCGCCCGCCGGTGCAGCCGATCGCGACGGTGACCGTAGCTGCGGTTCTCGCGCACGATCTCGGGCAGCCAGCGCTGCGAGCAGCGCTGCGCACGTCCTCCAGCCAGCGGCCGACCGCGGCCTCGCGCTCGAGGAACTCGATCACCGGCGCGTCGCGCCCGGTGAGCGGGCGCAGCTGCCGGGTCGTAGTGCGGGTTGGGCAGCATGCGCGCAGTCGAGCACCCAGTCGGCGTCGAGCGGCATGCCGTCGCTGGTAGGCGAAGCGACTCGAACAGCAGCGTGAGCGCGCCCGCGCCGATGCCGAGCAGGTCGCGGATCCAGTTGCTGCAGCACGCGCGGCTGCAGGTCGCTGGTGTCGATGCGGTGGCCGAGCTCGGCGACGCCCGCGAGCAGCGCGCGCTCGCGCTCGATCGCCTCGGCAGCGTCAGGCCTCGCGCCGGCCAGCGGATGGCGGCGGCGCGTCTCGGAGAAGCGGCGCAGCAGCGCTCGCGGCGCTCGCCTCGAGGTAGAGCACGCGGCACTCGACGCCGCGCGCTTGCGCAGGCGCGTCGATGTGCTCGGGCAGCGCGCCGAGGCGCGGCGCTGCGCGCGTCGACGCTGACCGCGACGCGCTCGTGGCCGCGCGTCGGCGAGGAAGTCGACCACCTGCAGCAGCAGCGTCGCCGGCAGGTTGTCGACGCAGTAGTAGCCGCTGTCCTCCAGCACGTGCAGCGCGATGCTCTTGCCCGAGCCCGACAGGCCGCTGACCAGGACGAGCTGCATCGCGCTGAGCTCGCTCGTCTCTCTGCATCTGCCTGCTTCTGGCGCGCGAGGAACTCGGCCGTCGAGTCGATGCCGCGCAGCTTGCAGGATGTAGTTGCGCACCGCCGCCTCGACCAGCACCGCGAGGTTGCGCCCGGCGGCGACCGGGATGATCACCTTGCGCACCGTGACGCCGAGGATGTCCTCGGCGAGCTCGGCGAGCGGCAGGCGCTCGGTCGGGTCGCGCGCCGCCCGGCGCGGCTTCTCGAGGTGCGCGATCAGGCTGCAGCTTCATCTTCGGCCGCACCGCGGTCTCGCCGAAGATGGTGCGGATGTTGAGCAGGCCGAGGCCGCGCACCTCGAGGAAGTCCTTCAGCAGCGGCGGGCAGCGGCCCTCGAGCGTCGTCGGCGGCGATGCGCGAGATCTCGACCACGTCGTCGGCGACCAGGCCGTGGCCGCGGCTGATCAGCTCGAGCGCCGAGCTCGCTCTTGCCGACGCCGGATTCGCCGGTGATCAGCACGCCGACGCCGAGCACGTCCATGAACACGCCGTGGCGCTCGGTCGTGTCGGCGAGCGCTTGGCGAGGTAGCGCGCGAGCTTCTCGATCACCCGCGGCGCCGGCAGCGGCGAGGTGAACAGCGGCGTGCGCGTGCGCGTCGCCGCTTCGACCAGCAGCTGCGGCGGCGGCGGCACGCCGTCGGCGACGATCACCGCCGCGGGCGCGGCGACTCGAACAGGCGCTCGACGAAGCCGGCGACCATGCCGGCCTCGTAGGCGCCGATGACCTGGATGCTGTTCGGGTGGGTGAGGTTGAGGTGGCCGATCAGCGACGCGGCGGCGGCGGCTTCGCGGCGCACCGCGGTGCGCGCCTTCGCGCCCGGCGACCCAGGCGAGCGACAGCGCCTCGCGGTTGTCGTCATGCAGCTGCGCGACGTTGACCTGCAGCATCCGGCTGCCATGCGGTGATCGAGCTGGTGCAGCGCGCGCGGCGTCGGCGCGCTCAGCATCGCTTCGCGCAGCGCGCGGTCGCTGAACATCTGCGCCAGCTCGGAGAGGATCTGCAGGTGCTTCTCGGTCGCCTGCTCGGGCACCAGCAGCACGAACACGAGGCTGACCGGCTGGCCGTCGGGCGCATCGAACGGCACCGGCTGCGCCAGGCGCACGAACGCGCCGAGCGCCTCCTTCAGGCCCTTGATGCGGCCGTGCGGGATGGCGACGCCCTGGCCGAGGCCGGTCGAGCCGAGGCGCTCGCGCGCGAACAGGCTGTCGAACACCACGCTGCGCGCGATGCCGTGCTGGTTCTCGAACAGCAGGCCGACCTGCTCGAACAGGCGCTTCTTGCTCGACGCCTGGAGGTCGGCGACGACGTGCGACGGCGAGAGGATTTTGGCGACCAGGCTCATGCGGGGCTTTGGGCTCTAGGCTGCGTTTTGTCGTAGCAGCTTGTCCTTATAGCGCAGGACCTGCCGGTCGAGCTTGTCGGCGAGCAGGTCGATCGCCGCGTACAGGTCCTCTTCCTCGCTCTCGCAATGCAAATCTTTGCCAGCGACGTGCAGCGTCGCTAATACGTAACTGAACGAAGTATTAT
>ERZ1370068.9053-contig-7860_pt1 | contig 29826 bp, 46 predicted proteins | sample MGYA00561227_ERZ1370068 | MGnify/ENA primary metagenome ERZ1370068 (study PRJEB38410, sample SAMEA6850437) | metagenome | study: Metagenomic assessment of the ecological functions of the soil: analysis of the soil microbiota associated with the...
GATCGATGCCGCTGCAGGCGCTCGAGGTCCACTCCAGGCCGTCGAGGAAGATGCTGTTCAGCGCGTGGCCCGCGATCTGGGCGAGCGAGGTGTGGGTACTCCGACGCTGACGCGGTCGGTCTGCTGGCTGCAGCTGGCGCCCGACGCCGATCACGAACACGCGGTCCGCGCCGAGGTGCAGCGCGGGGCTCACGGGCGCGATCTGCCGCATCGACCCGTCGCCGAAATTTACTCGCGGTTGATGTGCACCGGCGGAAAGATGAACGGCAGCGCCGCCGAGGCGAGCAGGTGATCGATCGTGATCGACATACCGGAACGCCGATGCGCCGGGCGCGCTGCCAGGGCTGCAGCTCGGGCCGGCCCTGGTAGAACGTGACGGACTGCCCCGAGGTGTAGCCGGAGCAGGTGATGCTGAACGCGGCCAGGTCGCCGCGGTCGATCGCGCGCTGGAGAGCCGAGAAATCCAGGTAGCGCGTCAGCAGCTCCTTCAACGGCGAGTTGTCGAGGAGGGAGACCGGGCCGCCAGCTAGGCCGAGCCGCCGCGCAGCAGCGCGAGCAGCCAGCGCGTGCTGCTCCCAGAGCGCGCCCTGCGGGTCGCGCCCGGTAGACGTGATGCACGGAAGTTCTTCCACACCGTCATGAGCCGCACGCACGCCGCGCCGGAAGTTCGAGGCGTCCACCGCCATCACCGCGCGCGTTGATGGCGCCCGCCGAGGTGCCGCAGATGATCGAAAACGGCGCGTTGCACCCCCGGCGGAACGCAGCCCGCGAGCGCCCGCAGCACCCGACCCGTACGGCGGCGCGCGCGCCGCCTCCCGTCATGATCAGCGCCGATCTTCGGGCCGGCCGCCCTCCGCCATCGCTTGCCGCCTCCCCATCCCCGAGGGCTGGAGGCTGTGGAGACTGGAGACTCAGGTAACTGGACGATCTGGAGCTCGCCGTCAAGCCTCCCGGCTGTCACCGAGTCTCCAGTCCCTAGTCCCTGGTCCCTGCGGCAGCGCCGCGGCACAGGCTGTAGAGCATGCCCGCCGTCGCGCCCCAGATGTAGCGCTCCCCTCGAACGGGACCGCGAGGTAGTGGCGGTGCCGCCCGCGAAATTTACTCGCGCCGCTGGTAGTTGCGCGCGTCGAGAAAGTGAGCGAGCGGGCACCTCGAACGCGCCGGCGACCTCGAACGGGTCGAGCGTGAGCGCGAACGGCGGCTCTATCCAGCCCACCACCGGCGTGATGCGGAAGCCCGATCGGCATCTCGTGGTCGGGAAGCCGTGCCGAGGAGCCGGATCGGCGCCCGCGCGAAGCCCGATCTCCTCTTCCGTCTCGCCGCAAAGCCGTCTCCCGCTCGCGGCTGCATCGCCCGGCTCCGCTCGTCCCGCCGGGAAAGCAGATCTGGCCGGCATGTGCGTCCAGGTGCGCCGTGCGCTGGGTGAACAGAGCACCTGTATGCCTTGCGCACGGCCCACGAGGGTGCACCCAGCACCGGCGGCCGCCATGATGCGGCGCGCGCCTCGGGGCTGCAGGGCGTCACGAGGTGGCTACGTCGTGCCCGCCGCCGGCGGCGGCGGCTGGCTGCCTGCCAGCCGCTCGACGACGGTGTCGCGGGTCGGGGACGGTGAGCGCATGCCAGTGCCTCGGCTGCCGGGTGACTGTTTCACGCCATCGGCGATCGCTCGCAAGCTGTTAAGCTCGGCCGGCATTTTACCTCGCTGTGCGAGCACGAGCTGCCACGGGTAGCATCCGCGCCGCTCGGCGCTGCGGCGTCTCCGCCCGATTTCTGCCGCCCAGATGCGTTCATCACCGGGGCGCGGTCCAGCCGGTGGAGCGCCGGCGAGCAGCGCGACCGTCGCCGCCGCCAGCACGAGATGGGCGCCGAAAACCAGAACACGATGCGGCACGCAGATGAAGAAGGCGCGCGTGCCCGGCGGGTAGCAGGCGGCCGGCCCGGTTGAGGTAGTTCGGCGACCTCGCGCGGGCGCGAGCGACCGCGACGGCCCTCGGTCTCGGGCACGTTGGATCGGGCGTAGCCGACGTGGTTGAAGAAGCGCACCGCCATCGAAAAGCAGAAGAACGCCGAGGAAGAAGTCCGCAGCAGCAGGATCAGCTTCAGCGTGGTCACAAGCCGGGGCTCGGTCGCTGCCGATATCGAGCGCGTGCCACAGCCCGCCGGAGCCTGTCGAGCCGCTCAGACGTCAGCACCCCGATCATCAGCAATATGGCTGTGGAGGCCACGAAGCTCGACGCCATCACGGAACTGTCGCAGCGTCTGCACGGCGAGAACGTCCATCCGCCGCTCGCCATGACCGGTCATCACCCAGCGGGTGCGCGCGAGTCAGCCGACCGCGTGCACGGTGTAGTGCGGGATCGCCGGCGCAACCGCCGGCGCAGATAGCGCGCGAGTACGCGGCAACGCACGCCGATACGAGAGCCGCCAGGGCGATCGCATCAAGGCGGGGGATCATCCATGGCCCGTTTCATCCACCCGAACGGAAAACGCGCCGGGCGTGCCTGACCGCCCGGCGCCGCGTGTATCGAGCTGTGCCGCCGGTTCAGCCCAGATCCACCGGTATGTAGACCTTCGCGTCCTCACGCTGCACGAGCAGGGCACGACGTGCTTTGCCGATTTCGCGACGATGCCGCGCAGCTGCTCGGGCGTCTTTCACCGGCGTGTTGTTGAGCGCGAGGATGATGTCGCCGGCCTGCAGTCCCGCCTTTGCGGCAGGATACCGCGCCGACGTTCTCGACCAGCACGCCGCCGCGTCGTTGCCGGCCTCCTTCTGTTCTTCCGGCGTCAGCGCGCGGCACGGCGACACCCAGCTTGCCCTGGTTCTCGGCGCTCGATGCTACGGCAGCGAGGCTGCTCGGCGGCTTCATCTCGCCGATGGTGACGGTCAGCTCGCGCGGGAGCAACCCTTGCGCCACACCTCGACTCTTGCGCGGTGGAACCGGGCCTGAGGTCGGCGACGTAGCCCGATACGATCCATCGAGCCCTGGACCTCCTTGCCGTCGATCCTGACGATGAGCATCGCCGGGCTCGATCCCGGCCTTGGCGGCCGGGCTGTCCTTTTCCACCGAGGACACCAGCGCGCCCGGCAGTCTTACTGAGCCCGAACGACTCGGCGAGCGATTGATTCACTTCCTGATCGTCACGCCGATGCGCCCGCGCGTCACCTTGCCGAACTTGACGAGCTGGCGTCTGCACTTTGGCCGCCACGTCGATCGGGATGGCGAAGCGACAGGTCCTGAGTAGCCGCCTGGTGCGACTGTAGATCTGGCGAATTGATTCCGATCACCTCGCCGTTCATGTTGAAGAGGCGGCTCCGCCGAATTGCCCGGGCTGACGGCCACGTCCGTCTGTATGAACGGGACGTACGTGCCGTCGGCAGCGAGCGCGCCTTGGCGCTCACGATTGCCAGCCGTGACGAGATTGTCGAAGCCGTATGGGCGAGCCGATGGCGACGACCCATTCGCCCACGCGCACGGCGCTGGGATCGCCGATCTTCACCACGCGGAGGTCGGTCGCCTCGATCTTGATGACCGCCACGTCGGTCTGCGTGGATCCGTGCCTATGACTTTCGCGCGTGAACTCCCGCTTGTCCGTGAGCCGTGACCAGGATCTGCGTGTCCGGCGCGCACCATGGGCGTTGGTGAGAATCATCCCGTCGGGGCTCACGATGAAGCCGGAGCCCAGGCCTGCGACGGCCGCGCTGTCGCCGCGCGGGAAGCGGAATCTGGAAACGCCGGAAGAATCGGGCAATGCCTCGTTCGGATCGACCTCGCGCGCCTCCGGCGCATCGGCCGCGGGCCTGCATGGCCTCGAGTCGCCCTGACGTTGATCGTCGCAGGCCGGGCCGTAGCGCTGCACCGGTGTCGGCAGAAACCGGCGACCCGCGGGCCGTGACCGGCGCCTGCGGCGGCGGCCGCGGATGGCGCCGCCGCCTGCACCCGGCGGGGCTCGTGACAGCCTGATGGCGCCCGTGGTAAGGGCGGCGACGAGGGCGGCCGTGACGACTACCCCTGCGGTGCGCTCTTGCCCTCACCGATCGCATCTCTCCCACATTGGTGTTGATCGGGGATTTTCCAGGCGCAGAGCAGCGCGCTATGCCGGGATATGGCGCTCGCTACAAAGGCGTCCCGTGCTGGCATTTTGCCGGCAATGGGTGTTTCCCCGTCCCTGCTTGAGCGGCTTCTGGTTCCGTCGGCGTGTCAGAACTCGTTCCGACATCGAGGCGGCGCCGGTAACATTCCGAAGACAGCATCCAGGGGCGAGGTGTTCGGGGGACGGAACTCAGACCGGCTTGACCAGCTGACGCGAACCTTACAGCAAGGCCCCCGGATTCTTCGGCGGCTGCGAACCAGCTCCGGGCCCATCGTTCTGTCGCGCTGTTTGACGCGTGGGCAATCTACCGGGTGGCAGTCCCGGGCATCTCCTCCGGCCGGGTAGGGCGACGAGGAGGGCCTGTGAGCGCATCGCGCTGTCGGGGGTCGCCTCGGGACGAGCCAGCGCTTCGTAGTCTGGTCTCGCGGAGTATCGACGGGCATGCGGTCGCGAAGCGGGCGCATCAGCTCGTTCGCCTCGGCGGTGATGATGGTGAAAGCTCTCGATCGGCGCGGCGCCGTCGCGGCCCGAGCCAGGACTCGTGCAGGCCCGCCACGGCGAACACATCCGTATTCAACAGGTTGAGCAGGCGGTGTAAGTACGGCAGCGTCTGCCGGCGCCGATCTTCCGCCACTCGTAGAAGCCGGACATCGGCAACGAGGCAGTGGCGTCCCGCCGAAGGCCTCGCGGAACGCCGGGGCTTCTCGGCCGCGCGGTGTCGCCCCGGGCATTGATCATCTTCGTCCCCGATGGCGGCGTTCTTCGCCCAGAACGGGATCGAGCCCCCAGCGCAGCGAGCGTCGAGCTCGCGCCCTCGCGCCTCGTCGGTAACGCGATAGGCCGGGAGCTGCTGGGTCGGGCGCGGCGTTGTGGTGGTCGGCGCGCAACTCCAGGTGCCGCTCGCTGGAACTCCAGCGCCTTCGGGCGGTTCTTGCGGGAGACGGGACCGAAGATGGCGTAGCGGCCGCACATGGGGCAAGAAGCTATGAACAAAGAAGTGACCGGTGACCGGTGACCGGTGACCGGTGGATGCACCAGCGCTCATGACGCATCACCATTTCCCAGCACGACCACTTCGTCACTGCCATCACGCCTTCTGCTAGGGCCGCTTCAGCGAGGTCCGGATCGAATCTCCCGTCGATGAGGACGTAGAGCATGCGCACGGGCTTGCCGGAGCGAGTTTGCTCCAGGCGTGGTCATGATTGGTGCCGCGCTGGACGACGATGTCGCCCGCCTTCAGCACCACGTCCCCTCGTCGAGCAGCATGGTGATCTCGCCTTCCAGCACCACGGCAGTAGTCCACCCGACTCGGTGCGGTGCATGAACGGATGACGCCGCCCTGCGTGGAACGTCGAGGCCGACTCGTTCCCGCCCGACTTGAAGAATTCGCGCACCTGTGCCGGCGTGCAGGCGTGCGGAAGGCCTCGGGCTCGGCGGAATCTCGGCGATGTGATCTGGTCCCGTTGACGGGAACGAAATCCTGCGGCCCCTGGTGGATCGGCCTCGACCGCGGCGACCGGCACCGGCATGGCGGTCGTCTTCCAGATATCCGTGGACCTGTGTCCCGGCTCGGTTGGGATGGTCTTGACCGACGTGTGCACGGACCGTCCGAAACGACGATCGCTTTTCCGTTCTTGTCGTGACCGGTGACGACGCGTCACCTTTCGTCTCCTGCCATGGGTTTCTCCTCTCAACTGCGTGATTGGCGACTCAAGATTAGCATTGCGCCGGCGGTATTTCAGCAATGCGCACCGCGTGCCAGCATGAGACCAATACCATTCACCAATCACTAATCACGCCGTTCCTCATTCCGGCTCGATGCCGGCGAGCTTCGACCATCTCGCTGGGCGAACCGCTTTGATCGCGTCGGCGAGAAACGGCCGGAACTCCGACGGACGTGCTGCCCTGACGGGGCGCAGGCCCAGCTTGACGATGCGCTCGCGCACGTCCGGGACGCTGACGGCGACGGCCTTGCGACACTCGGTTTCGATGACAGCGCCGCGGCGGCGCGCGAGATCCCGGCCGGCGCGAAACAGGCCGCGCCAGCTCGCCTCCGCACCGGTGTGGGCGGCCCGCCGGCCTCGGCCATGGTCGGCAGGTCGGGCGGCGGAACGGCGGCGCGCTTCTCGTGATCGCAGGCGAGCGGCCGGAGCTGTGCCCGACTGGATGAGCGGCAGGCCGAGGGTCGGCGTCACGAACATCAACCTGTATCTCGCCGCCCGCCAGGGGCGCCGGATCGCCGGTCCGGCCCCTTGCACGCAGGCACAGCGGACTATCTGCGTAGCCGGCGCGTGAGTTGAACAGCGCGCTCACGAGGTGGATCGTGCGCTGCCGACGCCCGGCGAGCCGCATGACACCCGGCTGCCCGGCTTGCGGGCGACGGCGATCAACCCCCTTCACCGAGCGCGCGGAAACGACGGGTTCACGGCCAGGATGTGCCCGTCGGATGCGCCGAAGTCTGGGAGATGGGATGGAAGTCCTGCACCGGATCGAACGGCAGCTTGCGGTAGATCATGGCGGATTGACCGCAAAGGAAGCGGAGGTGTAGAGCAGGCGTAGCCGTCGGCGCGCCGCCTCGCCACGAGGTTCCGCGTGCGCCTGATGATGCCGTTCGCGCCGGGACGGTTGTCCACGAACGCCCGACCCAGCTGCACCGCGAGCTGCTGCCCGAGGATTCTGCCATCGTATGGGACCGCCCGCGCCAAAACCGACGATGACGCGCACCGACGTTGTGGAGCGGCGAGCCCTGCCGGTTCAGTATCGTCCCCGGCAAAGTGTCCATGAAGCGAGAATCGCCAGCGAGGAGACGAGAACCATCGATGGTTTCAGCATAGGTGCGAGGCAGGCCAGGCTGAGCTCACCTCGCCCTAAGCCCGATCGCCTGTCGGTCGTGCTCGTCGGCAACGCCGCGGCATTCACCGACCAGCTCAAGGGCATCGGCTTTGGCTCGTTCGAGACCGTGGAGATCGGCGAGTCTCGATCTCCTCGGCAGTGGATTTCAAGCGGGTGGGCGGAACAGGCGAGGCACGGCGGGGACGGGCGGGGCAGGCAACGCGGTCGTTCCACAGCCGCGTGCTCCCCAGTACTGCCGCCTGGTCAGCAGCCGGCGGCGTCGCGGACGAGGCGCGCGAAAGCGCTGCTCGATCGAGTGATTGCGGCGACCGGCGGGATCGAGACGCTTCGCGCCATTCGCAACATGACCGCCGAAGCAGACTGTGACGAATAGCCGGGCCCGAACGGCCCCGTGGAGCGCCGAGACGGTCAGCTACATCGTCTATCCCGACCACTTTCGTGTCGAGACGAAGCTGCCTGACGCGAGCGCTGATCTCGGCGATTCGACGGCACCACCGGTATGGACGCGCGGATCCGCAGGGCGCCACGCGAGGCTGCCCGAGGCGGCAGCCGAAGCGAAAAGAGCAGCCTCAGGCGCGACGTGATTGCCTTGCTGGTCGCGGTGGCCAACGGAAGCGCACCGGTTCGCTCGCTGCAAGACGTCAAGCAGGACGCGAGAGCGCCAGCCGCGTAGAACACGCTATGCTCGAAGTGGTCAGCGGAGATCTGGATCCAGTCGTCCTGGCGATCGACCCGGACTCGCTCATGGTGACGCGGGAAACCTACACGCGGCTGGACGCGGCGGGCCGACGCTGGTTGAAGAGCGGTTCTCCGACTATCGGCCCGTTGACGGCGTCCAGATGCCGTTTGCCGCGGAGCGCCGCGTCGGGCGCTTCACGCGTGAAACGCCGCGTCACCGACATTCAGGTCAACACACCGCTCGACCCGCTCGCTGTTCAAACGATCCGGCTCTTGACGCGCCGCGTCCTGATCTCCTGCGGCGAGACCGTCCGGCGATCTCTATGCCGGCGCGCTCACGCGCGAGCTGCGCGCTCGGGCCCGGCATCGACGTCTTCGGCTTGGGCGGACCGCTTCGCAGCTGCCGGCGGGCGTGCGCCGTCGCGGATTATCGCGGACTGGCGTGCGACCGGCCTCACCGAACCTATCGCCAGGATCCGCAGCTTGCGCGCCGCGCGCCGGCCATCTGGCCAGCGCGGTCGCGACCCGGCCCGACGTGATCGCGTGCCGATCGATTTCTGGGGATTCAACTACAGGCTGCGCGCAACATTGCGCGGCGGGATTCCGGTCGTCTACTACATCAGCCCCCAGCTCTGGGCGACGAGTCCTGGCGCAGCGAAGACCGATGCGCGAAGTGGCGAAGCGTGGTGCTGGTGATTTTTCCGTTCGAGGAACACGATCTATCGCGAGGCGGACGTGCCGGTCGAATTCGTCGGCCATCCGCTCGTCGATCTGGCGAATCGTCGCAGTCGCGGGCGGAGTTCCTCGCCGGCCGCAGGCTGCCGGCGGCTGCGCCCACCGTCGGGATTCTTCCGGGCAGCCGGCCGGGCGAGGTGGCGCGAATCCTGCCTGACTTGCGTGGCGGCTGCCAAGCGGAGTCCGCAGGCGAAACAGCGCCGGCGCCACGCTGGTTTCTCGTCGCGCGCGCGCCGAATCTCAACGACGCTCTTGTTCGACGTGCTTCGCGATGGGCGGCTTCCGCGGGACAGTCATCGTCGAGGCCGATACGGACACCGTGTGCTGGCCCGTCGACGTCGCGCCTGGTCGCCTCGGGCACCGCCACCGTACAGGGCCGCGCTGCACGATACGCCGATGGTGATCGTGTGCGCGTCTCGCCGTGGACCTACCGGCTGAGGCCGGCATCTCTCAATGTCAGTACTTTCGGGATGGTGAATCTGATCGCCGGCAGCAAGATCGTGCCCGAGCTCATTCAGGACGCGTTTACACCTGGAGGCCGTGGCCGCCGAGGCGGCACTTCGATGCTGACCAGATACTCGCGCGGGCGGCGCAGATCAGGAAGGCGCTGCTCGACGTCTGCGATCGACTGGGCGGCGGCGGCGCAGCCACCGCGCCGCTGAAGCGATCCTGAATCGCGAACGCCCGGCCTGACCCGCCCGCCTCGACCTCGCCCGACCTGCCCGACTGCCCGACCTGCCCGGCCTGCCCTAGACGTCGATGACCGGACCCGGAGGCGGGAGATTGCCGCATCGGTCCCTGCTGTTTCTTGCGGGCGCAACGACGAGCGCGACGCAGGCGGTCCGCCGGCAGCAAATCGGCGATCGGGACAACCTCGAGCACGAATGTCGGCAGCAGCAGCGGATGGAATCCGATCAGCGCGCCACATCAGGGGCCATCGTGGCGCACATCGCAGGATTTCGTCGGCGAACGTCAGCCGAGCGGACCGAGCACGAACTGCATGATGTCGACGGCGACCGCGATGGCGTAGGCGAACCACACGCGCTGCCGGGTCAGGAAGGTGGTTGAAAATTCATGGCCGTTTCCGCTTATAGACAACGAACTCGAACCGCGGATGGTCTTCGCGACGCTCGACGGTCCAATCCGTTTCGCTGAATGCCGGAAAATACGCGTCGCCCTTGAAGGTGCCCTTGATGTAGAGAGGTATCGCCTCGGCGAGCGGAACGGTTTGCTCGTAGATGGATGCTCCCTGCCGGCGCTGAACACCGTCTTCTTGAACGTTTCGGCCTTGCGAGCGCATCGTCAACGGAGGCGACAGTCGTTGCCCCAGGCACAGCGTCCGCGGACCGGCTGACGACCAGCGTATGTGCGCTGGTCAAGCCGCTGCCGAGATCCGCGCCGGAGCGGCGGCCGATGATCACCGTCCCGTCCTCTCGATGAAGCGCAGGAATTGCGCGTAAACCCTCGGCACGTCCAGGGCATGCCGGCGCCGCTTCCGATCACGTGGTCGGACGACATCGCGCTGATGATGATCATGGTTCGCGGCTCGCAGCCAGTTGCTGCTCCAGGGCGGCGATGGCGTCGGTGAGCATGCGTTTGTGCGCCGGCGTGCGGGCGGCCGCGAGATCGGCTTTCGACGCGAGCGAGCGAGAGCTCGACGGTGCGTCGTTGATTCTGCGCTTCGCGCTCCTCCGCTGTCAGCGCCGGACCGAAAGTGTTCCGGCGCTCGGCCTCGGCCTGCTGAAACTCGACGTCTTTGCTCTCGAAGCCTCTCGCCATCGATCCAGTCCTGCTATTCTACCGGGATGACCCGGATCGCAACGAGGCAGCTCCATCACTATGAGTTAGACATGCCGCGCCGTCGAGTTCCGCGACGTTTCGTTCGTGCGGCGGGTGGCCTGCGCGTGCTCGACCATTTCGACCTCGACGGTCGAGGCAGGCGAGGTCGTCGCGCTGGTCGGCCGCAGCGGCGCCGGGAAGACGACGCTCCTCAAGCTCGTCAACAGGCTGCTGGTGCCTGATGCCGGCGTCGTCGTGGTCGAGGGCCGCGATACTCGCGAGTGGGAGCCGATCCGCCTGCGGCGCCGCGTCGGCTACGTGCTGCAGGATGTCGGGTTGTTCCCGCACATGACCGTCGCCGGCAACATCGGCGTCGTGCCGCGGCTCGAGGCGCTGGCGCGCCGGAGCGCACGGCGCGCCCGCGTCGACGAGCTCCTCGACGCTCATCGGCCTCGACCGCGAGCGGTTCGCGGCACGGTGGCCGGACGAGCTGTCCGGCGGCCAGCGCCAGCGGCGTCGGCGTCGCCCGGGCCCTGCGCCGTCGGATCCGCCGATTCTGCTGATGGACGAGCCGTTCGGCGCGCTCGATCCGATCACGCGCACGGAGCTGCACGCCGAGTTCCGCCGCATTCAGGCCCGCCTGCGCAAGACGCGTGATGATCGTCACGCACGACATGCGCGAGGCCTTCGCGCTGGCCGATCGCATCGGCGTGCTCGATGCGGGCCGCCTGCATCGCGTGCGATCAGCCGCAGGCGCTGTCGGCTCCGCCGATCCGCGCGTGCGCGATCTGCTGCGCCGGGTGCCGTCGCGCCGCGTCCGCGCAGCGGACCGCGCGCATGACCACGGCTGCTTGCGTTCTGGTCGTCGCATCGCGCCGAGCTCGGCGCGCGCTGCTCGGCCCAGCACGTGACGCTCGTGGCCGTGTCGACGCTCGCGGCGGTCGCGATCGGCATTCCGCTCGGCATCTTCGCCGCGCGGCGTCCGCGGCTGAGCGCGCGCTGATCGTCGGCCTCGCCAACGTCGTGCAGACGATTCCGAGCCTGGCGATGTTCGGCTTCCTGCTGCCGGTGCCGCTCGTCGGCGGCGTCGGCGCGCGCGCCGCCATCGTCGTGCTGATTCTGTACGGGCTGCTGCCGATCGTGCGGACCACCATCACCGGGCCTGACGGGCATCGACGCGTCGATTCGCGAAGCGGGCGTCGCGATGGGGATGACGCCGCGCGAGCTGCTGCGTCTGGTCGAGCTGCCGCTGGCGCTGCCGTCGATCGCGGGCGGTGTCGCGTGGCCGCGGTCGTCGGCGTCGGGTCGGCGACCATCGCGGCGGCGATCGGCGCGCGGCGGCCTCGGCGAGTACATCTACCGCGGCCTGTCGATGGTGGACTCGACCGTGATCCTGGCCGGCGCGGTCCCGCCGCGCGTGCTGGCGCTGGCCGTCGACGCCGGGCTGCTGTGGGTTGAGCGTCAGCTGTCCGCCGAGGCGCAGCGACGGCGTCGCGGCGGGCCGCCGATCGCCGCCGCGGCCGTCGTCGCTGCTCGCTGTTGCCGCTGGCCGCCGTGGCCGGCCGCTCGAGCGGCGCGATCGTCGTCGGTTCGAAGAACTTCACCGAGCAGGTCGATTCTCGGCGAGCTGCTCGCGCAGACCATCGAGCGGCGACACCGGCCTCGGCGTCCAGCGCCGGCTGAACCTGGGCGGCACGCTCATCTGCGATCGCGCGCTCGCTGACCGGCGACGTGGACGTCTACGTCGAGTACACGGGCACGGCGCTGACGGCCGTCTTTCATCAGCCGGTGAAGACGGATCGGCGCGCGGTGTTCGAAGAAGTCCGCGATCAGTACTCGCGCAGCGGACGGACCGTGCTGCCGCCGCTCGGCTTCGACAACACGTTCGCGATTCTCGTCAGCGGGCAGCGACGCGCGCGCGCTCGGCCTCAAGACGATCGAGCGATGCGGCGCCGGAAGCGCCGGGCTGGCGTGCCGGGTTCGGCTACGAGTTTCTCGAGCGGCCCGACGGCTATCCGGGACTGGCGACGGCGTACGGCCTGCGCTTTGCGGCGCCGCCGCGCGTCATGGACCTTGCGCTCAGTTACCGTGCGCTGGCGTCAGGGCAGGTCGATCTCATCGCCGGCGACGCGACCGCCGGCCTGATTCGGGCGCTCGATCTGGTCCAGCTCGAGGACGACCGGCATTACTTTCCGCCCTACGACGCCGTGCCGGTGGCTCGCGCCGCGACGCTGCTCAAGTATCCGCAGGTCCGCGTCGCGCTCGAACGCCTCGCCGGCCGCGTGTCGGCCGCCGACATGCGGTCGCTCAACTACGCGGCCGACGTCGAGCACCGCGACATTCCGCAAGATCGTCGCGGAGTTCCTGAAATCGCAAAGTTAGGTTCAAGGTCCTCTAGGTTCGAGACGCGGGTCCTGAACCTGAACGCTACGTGAACCTGCTCGAATCCCTTGAACCCTTGAACCTCTTGACCGCCGCCGACCCCGCCCGTGTTCGCACTGTAGCGCTTCTTCGCCGTGCTCGCTCTGATCGAGGCCGCCCGCACTCGTCTTCGCGATCCGTCCGGAGCGGGATGACGAGGCCGATCAGCTTTCAGCAGCACGAAGCTCATGACGCCGCTGTAGACGATCGCCGCCAGCACCGCGGTCGCCTGGATGCCCAGCTGGCGCGGGGTTGCCGAACAGCAGCGCCGTCGGTCACGCCGTTGAGCGCCTTTTGCGCAAACACGCCGGTGAGCAGCGCGCCGACGGTGCCGCCCACGCCGTGAGCCGCCACGACGTCCAGCGAATCGTCGAGCGACGTCTTCGCGCGGACACTGCAGACCGTAGTAGCTCGGCACGGCCGCCAGCGCGCCCAGCACGAGCGCGCTCATCGGGCCGATGTAGCCCGGCGGCCGGCGTGATCGCCACGAGGCCGACGACGATGGCCGTCGCCGCGCCGACAGCGGTCGGTTTACCGCGTGCGCATCGCGTCGAGCAGCGTCCAGACCACGAGCGTTCCCGCCGGCGCGAGCAGCGTCGTGGTGAACGCCAGCGCCGCGCTCTCGTTCGCGGCCAGCGCGCTGCCGGAATTGAAGCCGAACCACCCGAACCACAACAGGCCGGCGCCGAGAATCGTGAACGGCACGTTGTGGGGCAGCATGAGCACGTTCGGATAGTCCTCGCCGCGAGCCGACGACTTGCGCCGCCACGAAGCGCGGCGGTGCCGGCGTTCACGTGCACGACGGTGCCGCCGGCGAAGTCGAGCGCGCCCATCTTGCGCGAGCCAGCCGCCGCCCCAGACCCAGTGGGCGATCGGGCTGTAGACGACGAGCGCCCACAGGCGTGATGAAGACCACGTAGGCCGAGAACCGCATGCGCCCGATGATCGCGCCAGAGATCGAGAGCCGCGGTGATGATGGCAAATGTGGCCTGGTAGCGACATGAACAGCAGGTGGGGAATGCTGCCCTTGGCCTCGAGGCCGACGCCGCGCAGAAACAGATACGATGCGTCACCGATCCAGTCCGATGCCGGTGGAGAAGGCCAGCGAGTAGCCGATGAGCGCCCACAGCACGCCGATGAAGCCGAGCGCGATCACGCTCATCATCATGGTGTTCAGGACGTTCTTCGCGCCGACGAGCCCGCCGTAGAAGAACGCAAGCGCCGGCGTCATGAGCAGCACGAGCGCCGTCGAGGTGAGCATCCAAGCTGTATCCGCCGGGCTAATCATGCAGTGATCTCCTGTTACCGATCTGACGACGTGTCAGGTCGACGTCTGTTGCATCTGGACGCGGGAGTGTATATCAGGAAGTTATAAAAGTGTGAACGAGAATGTCTAGAGCATGCCTGCGGCGCAGACATTTCTGTGACGCCCGGCATACCAGCTCGCGCACGTCCGGCCGCGATCCCGTGTGGTACGATGAATCTTTTCAAGGACTATCGATGCCGACCGTGAACAGCTTCGGAACGCGGACGGCGCTGCCGATCGCCGGCCGCACCGTCCATGATCTATAGCCTGCCCGCTCTGGCGGCGGCAGGCTTTCCGGAAATCGCCCGCCTGCCGTATTCGCTGAAAATCCTCCTCGAGAACCTGCTGCGGAACGAGGACGGCCGGTTCGTCAAGGCCGCCGACATCGAAGCGCTGGCGAAGTGGGACGTGAAGAGCACCGCGGCAGCGCGAGATCTCGTTCATGCCCGCGCGCGTCCTGCTGCAGGACTTCACCGGCGTCCCGTGCGTGGTGGATCTGGCCGCCATGCGCGACGGCATCGCGCGTCTCGGCGGCGACCCCAACAAGGTCAACCCGCTCCAGCCCGTCGAGCTCGTCATCGACCACTCCGTCCAGGTGGACTATTTCGGACAGGCCGATGCGTTCCAGAAGAACGCCGAGCTCGAGTTCGCGCGCAACCAGGAGCGCTACGCGTTTCTGCGGTGGGGCCAGAGCGCCTTCAACAACTTCCGCGTCGTGCCGCCCGACACCGGCATCGTGCACCAGGTCAACCTCGAATACCTCGCGCGTCGTCATGACCGCGGAGTCGCCGGACGGCACCCTGGCGTTTCCAGACACGCTGGTGGGCACGGACTCGCACACGACGATGGTCAATGGTCTCGGTGTGGTGGGTTGGGGCGTCGGCGGAATCGAAGCGGAAGCCGCGATGCTCGGCCAGCCATCGTCCATGCTCATTCCGCCGGTGCTCGGCGTGAAGCTGTCCGGCCGGTTGCCGGCTGGCACTACCGCCACCGACCTCGTGCTGACGATCACCGAACGGCTGCGCAAGCACGGCGTTGTCGGCAAGTTCGTGGAGTTCTTCGGTCCCGGGCCTCGAGCACTCTGACGCTGGCCGACCGCGCCACGCTCGGCAACATGTGCCCCGAATACGGCGCGACCATCGCCGATCTTCCCGATCGATGCGATGACGCTCGACTACCTGCGCCTGAGCGGCCGCGACGCGCGCGCGCGTCGAGCTCGTGGAAGCCTACGCCCGGGCGCAGGGCCTCTTCTTCGAGAAGGGCGCCGCCGATCCGGTGTACTCGGAAACCATCGACTTCAACCTCGACGCGATCGAGCCAAGCCTCGCCGGGCCGAAGCGGCCGCAGGACCGCGTGCCGCTGAAGAGCCGCGAAGCAGGGGTTTGCGCAGGCGCTTCCGGGAATGATGACCGCCAAGAAGGCAGGCGGCGCAGGAGGAACGGCCGTCGCCGCGCCGCCGCAGGCGGCTGTCGAGCACGGGTCGGTCGTGATTGCGGCCATCACGAGCTGCACCAACACGTCGAATCCGAGCGTCATGATCGGGGCCGGCCTCGTCGCGCAGGAAGGCTGTCGAGAAGGGGCTCGTCGAGCAAGCCGTGGGTGAAGACGAGCCTCGCGCCGGGGTCGAAGGTCGTCACCGATTACCTGAAGCAGTCGGGCCTCGATGCCTATCTCGACCAGCTCGGCTTCAATCTCGTCGGCTACGGCTGCACGACGTGCATCGGCAACAGCGGTCCGCTGCCCGAGGACGTCGTCGGCCGCCATCGACGCCGACAGGTCTGGTCGTCGCGTCGGTGCTGAGCGGCAACCGCAACTTCGAAGGCCGTGTGCAGCAGCAGGTGCGGGCGAACTACCTCGCCTCGCCGCCGCTCGTGGTCGCCTATGCGCTGGCGGGCACGATGAACCTCGATCTGACGACCGAACCGCTGGGCACGGGCAAGGACGGCAAGCCCGTGTATCTGAAAGATATCTGGCCGACCGGAGCGCGAGCTGCAGGAAACGATGCTCGCGGCGGTGCAAGTCCGAGCAGTTCGTGAAGCAGTACGCCGACGTATTCCGCGGCGACGAGCGCTGGCAGCAGCTCGACGTGCCCGACGGGCAACCGCTTTGCCTGGGCCAACGACTCCGACGTACGTGCGCAACCCGCCGTTTCTCGAGGACGTGACGATGGAGCCGTCCGCCGCTGCAGAACATCGCCGGCGCGCGCGTGCTGGCCCTGCTCGGCGACAGCATCACGACCGATCACATTTCGCCTGCGGGGTCCATCAAGAAGGACAGTCCGGCGGGAAGTATCTGATGGCGCACGGCGTGCCGCCGGCCGACTTCAACTCCTACGGCGCGCGCCGCGGGAACCACGAGGTCATGATGCGCGGCACGTTTGCCAACACGCGGCTGCGCAACCAGGTGGCGCCTGGCACCGAAGGTGGCTTCACCGACGTACCTGCCGGGTACCGAGGTGATGCCGATCTACGACGCCGCGATGAGAATACAAGGACGCCGGTGTCCCGCTGCTCGTCCTCGCGGGCAAGGAATACGGGTCGGGTCCGTCGCGCGACTGGGCGGCCAAGGGGCACGCTGCTGCTTGGCGTGAAGGCGGTCATCGCCGGAGAGCTTCGAGCGTATTCACCGGAGCAACCTGGTCAACATGGGTGTGCTGCCGCTGCAGTTCCCGGCCGGGCCAGTCGCCGTCCACGCTCGGCCTGACGCGGCCGCGAGCAGTTACGAGGTCACGGGCGTGCGCCGATGGTCTGCGGCCTGGCGGACAGGTTGCACGGTGCGTCGCGCGCGACGACGCCGGCAAGACGATCGAGTTCAGGCGCGCTCGTGCGCATCGATACGCCCGAGGAGCTGGTGTCGTTCAAGCACGGCGGCATCCTGCCGTACGTGCTCAGGCAGCTCGTCGGCAAGAGCTGAGCCGGCGTCCGTCCATCACGAAGTCGCGAGGTCCGGATTCGGCAACGAAGGGCTTCGGACGCTTCGTGTCGTCGTAGAGCAAGTGATGGAAAACTCACCGCGGATCAAATCAAAGCGAAGGCGCTCGAGCTGGGCTTCGATCTCTGCGGGATCGCGCCTGCGGCCAGCCATCCTGAGCTCGCAGTTCTTTCGAGACTGGCTCGGACAGCGGATACGCGGGCGACATGGCGTACCTGGCCCGCTCGGCCGACAAGCGCGCCGACGTTCGCGCCGTTCTGCCCTCCGCCCGCACGGTCATCGTCACGGCCACGGTTTACAACACCGATCGCCCGTACTCGACGGAGTGCGCCGACCCCGGCCGCGCAGCAGATCGCGCGGTACGCGTGGGGCGACGACTACCACGACGTCATCGGCCGGCGTCTCGATGACGCTGCTGGCCTGGATGCGCGAGGTGTCGCCGGAGCCCTTCGACGCGCGCGCGTATGTGGATACGGGTCCGGTTCAGGAGCGCGTCTACGCGCAGCATGCCGGCATCGGCTGGATCGGCAAGAACACCTGCGTGCATCAACCCCGAGCGCGGCTCGTGGATCTTCCTGTCCGAGATCATCTGCAGCCTGCCGCTCGACGTCGATGCGCCCGCCTTCGATCAGTGCGGCACGTGCACGTTGTGCATCGAAGCGTGTCCCACGCAGAGCGATTGTCGCGCCCGGAGTGCTCGACTCGACGCGCTGCATCTCGTACCTGACGATCGAGCTCAAAGGCAGTATTCCGGAGCCGTTGGCCTCTGCGGTGGGAAATCACGTACTATGGTTGCGATATTTGTCAGGAAGTGTGTCCCTGGAACGGCATGGCCGCCAGTGTCGGACGATCCCGCGGCAGCCGCGCGAATTCTGGGACGGCGCGAGGATTCAGGACGCTCAACGACCGGACCGATGACGATCTGCGCGCAGGCGATGCGGGGCAGCGCGATGCGCCGCACCAAGGTCGCGGGACTCCGGCGCAACCTCCTCCTGGCGCTCGAGGCTGGCCGCCGCGAGTCGGCGAGTGAGGATGCTGACAGCGTTAGAATCGTGGAACGATGAAATCGACGATGTCGCGCGGCGGCGGCTGCTGCAGAAAGCGGCGGCCGTCGGCGGGGCCGCGCTGGCAGGACAGGCAGTACAGGAGCGACCGCAGCCGGACAATCATCCCGGCCCGCCGTCGCGTGGCCGCAGGTTTCGCGGCTGGGTGTCCCGCGGCACCGGCGCCGGCCGGACGACGCTCCAGGAACTCACGCTGAGGCCGATCGGCGGACGTCAGGTCGTGCGTGCGGACCGAAGCGACCAACCTCTGCTACTCCAACGCGAGCGATGTGCTCGGGCTGCCCGGTATGTTCGGCGGCCCGATGGCGCAGATGCCCTTGATTCAGGGGCACGGCGGCGTGGGCGTGGTCGAGGCCGTTGGGCCCGATGTCCGGCGCGTGCAGGTCGGCGATCGCGTCGTGCGTGTCGGGCACGCCGCAGTGCGGCAACTGCTACCAATGCCTGCGCGGCCGCGCCGACATGTGCCAGTTCCTCGGCCGGCAGGGGCCGAACGATCTCGTGCCGATCGCCGACATGCGCGACGGCACGCCGGTGTACGCCAACTCGCACATCGGCGGCCTCGCCGAGCTGATGGTGACGTTCGAGGAGTGGATCGTGCCGGTTTTCACGAAGGCGAGCGCCGTCGAGCTCGGGCATGGTCTGCAGCTGCGTCAGCGTCGCCGGCCTCGGGACGGCCACCGTCGCAGACGCTGGCCGCGCTGGCTCCGGGCGCGATCGCCGCCATCGTCGGCTGCGGACCGCTGGGCCTCGAGCGCCGTGCAGGGCGCGAGCATCGCCGGCGCGTCGAAGATCATCGCCATCGATCCCGATCGCGCGCGCCGCGAGCTGGCGTTGAAGGTCGGCGCGACCGACGTGCTCGATCCCAACGTCGAAGGCGAGAAGCTCGTCGCGAAAGTGCGCGAGATGTCGAGCACGCCGAACAACCGGCTGTGGTCCGGCGGGCGCGACTCCGGCGGCCTGCTCGGCGGCAGCGGCGCGGATTTCGTCATCGAGGGCGTGGGCGCGGACCGCGCGAAGCCGAGAGTCGAGGCCGGTCCGGATCCGACCGGAGTGCTGCCGATGCGGCAGGCGTACGAGATGTGCGCGCCGGGCGGCCACGTCATCACGACGAGCCTGCCCACGGGCAACGATTTCGCTTCCCGGCCGTATTCTTCGCCATCGGCGGGCGCACCCATCACGCCGGTCAGGCTGGCGGCGCCAACCCGATGCGCGGACATCCCGCGCTTCGTGGCCATGCTCGACGCCGGCCAGCATGACGCGAAAGTCGCTCGCCACGCGCGTGGTGCCGATCGAGCGCATGCTCGAGGCCTACGAAGAGTGTCGTGTACCGCACCACGGTCACGGCCATCATGACCGCGTGATGCCGGAGCCGTTTCCGCGCCATGCCGTCGTCACTTGCGCCCGCATTCCTCCTCTCGATGCCGCAGCTGACCGATCCGAATTTCAGCCGGACGGTCGTGCTGCTGTGCAAACACAACAGCGAGGGCGCATTCGGGCTGGTTCTCAACCGGCCCGCTCGTGACCGACGGGCCGCGTCGTCGTCCATCTCGATCCGCCCGTCGAAACCGAGCGCGAACTCCAGGTCTGGGTCGGCGGCCCGGTCGAGCCTCAGAGCAGCTGGATTCTGGTCGGCGAGCGACCTCGATCCGGAGGAAGGCCTGCGGAGGTCAGCGCATTACGCAACGGACTCAGCCTGTCGGCGTCGCCCGACGTGCTGCGGCGCCTGCTCGATCCCGAGCCTGCCGCCCCGGACGCGTCTCATCGTCGGTTACTCGGGCTGGGGTCCCGGACAGCTGGAAGCGGAACTCGCCGAATCAGCATGGCTGCTGAGCGACGTCGACCGCGATCTGATCTTTCAACACCCCGCCCGAGCGTATGTGGGAAACAGCGATTCGCCGTCTTGGCGCGGATCCCGCAACGCTGCAGACGTCAGCGGGGTGTGCATTAGGAGGTTGGAGGGTAGTGAGGATGGAGGCGGTAGAGGTTGGAGGTTGGAGGGGCTAGAGGCATTGCAGCGCCGCTCATAGTGGCAGAAACTGCAGTTCGCTACTCGTGACTTGTGGTTTCTCAGTCGATTTCTGTTGGCATCAGATTGGCTTCCCGAGAAGCATCATGGCGAAGATGTTCACGTTCCGCGATCTGGAGGCATGGCAGCAGGGAATGGACCTCGTGGAACGCTGCTACGAAGTCACGAGGTCGTTTCCGCGGTCGGACATGCTGCGGGCTGGCTAGCCAGCTGAGACGGGCGGCCGTGTCGATCCCTGAGAATGTTGGCGGAGGGACACGGCCGACGAAGCACCAGGGCGTTCCGGAACCACCTGAGCATTGCGATTCGGTTCGCACCGCTGAGGTCTAGCGACGTGCATCGAGCTGGCCGGGCGTTTGGGATTTCTGACTGCTGCTGCGACGGACCAACTCCTTGAGCGAAGCAACTCGGTCGGCAGGCTTCTATACGGCCTCTATCGCGCAATCGCACGCAAGATCCCCGACTCCAAACCTCCTACCAACCTCTAACCCCTCCAACCTCCAACCTCCAACCTCCAACCTCCTGACCTCCTCAACCTCCAACCTCCAACCTCCAACCTCCAACCTCTTTTCAGAGGGTAGAATTGATCCCCATGTCGCATCACTCGAGCACTGTCCCTCATGGGAGCTTTGTCCGTGGCGGGACTTGTCGCGCAGGAGACGAACGTGTCCGGAGACGGCCCGGCTGCAGAAAATGACGCGCGGTTTGCGCCGACCAGCATCCGCGCGGATGTGTCGCATCTTGTCCGCCGCCGAACGGCAGCGTGCTGGCGAAGCTCGTGGAGGCGTCGAAGATGCATCGACGCGTTGTTCCTGCGTCAGGTCTGGGCCGGCAACGAAGCGATGCTGCTCGACCTCGCGCACGATCACGACGCCGGAGGGCCGCGCGCGGCTGCACTACTTCCTGATCAACAAGGGTCCGTGGTCGCGGCTCGATCACGACGAGGTGTTCGTGCCGGGCGCGCCGGCCAAGCCGGCCGGCGCCAACTTCTATCCCGACGGGCGCGTCGAAGGCCGAGATCGAGCGCTGGATTCAGTCGCTCGCCGGAGCCGGAGCGCGCCCGCGCCACCGGCTTCTTCACGACGGTCCGCCGCAGCGGCAGCGGCTTCGTCCGCCGTGCCGCATAACGTCGAGTATCAGAGCGGAGCTGGTCCGCGCGGCGGCGCTGCCTGCGCGAGGCGGCCGCGCTCGCCGACCGAGCCGACGCTGAAGGCGTTTCTCGACGAAGCGCGCCGACGCGTTCCTGTCGAACGACTACTACGAGAGCGACGTCGGCCTGGATGGAGCTGAAGGGAGCGATCGAGCCGACGATCGGCCCGCATGAGGTCTACGAAGACGAGTTGTTCAACTACAAGGCGGCGTTCGAGTCGTTCATCACCGTGCGTGACGAAGCCGAGTCCGCCAAGCTGCAGAGGTTCGCCGGCGAGCTGCAGGACATCGAGGATCACCTGCCGATCGATCCGAAGCTACCGCAACCCGAAGCTCGGCGCGCTGGCGCCGATCGTCGTCGTCAACGAGATCTTCGCGGCCGGCGACGCCAATCGCGGCGTCCAGACGGCCGCGTTCAACCTGCCGAACGACGAGCGCGTGATCCGCGAAAAGGGCGCGAAGCGCGTGATGCTGAAGAACGTGCAGGACGCCAAGTTCGCCAAGACGCTGGTGCCGATCTCGAAGGTCGTGCTGACGCCCGCCGATCAGAAGGATCTGTCCTTCGAGGCGTTCTTCACGCACATCCTCGTCCACGAGCTGATGCACGGCCTGGGGCCGCACAACATCACCGTCGGCGGCCGCCAGACGACGGTGCGGCAGGAGATGAAGGAAGCACTCGAGCTTCCTCGAGGAAGCGAAGGCCGACATCTCCGGCCTGTTCGCGATTCAGTACCTGATCGACAAGGGCGTGCTGCCGAAGTCGCTCGAGCGCCCGCTCTACACGACGTTTCTGGCGTCGGCGTTCCGATCGATCCGCTTCGGCGTCAACGAGGCGCACGGCCGCGGCATCGCCGTTCAGCTGAACTACCTGCTGGATCAGGGCGGGTTCGTGGCGCGCGACGATGGCACGTTCGCCGTGGATCTGGCGACAGGTCAAGGCGGGCGTCACGGCGCTGACGCGCGAGATCATGACGATCCAGGCGCGAAGGCGACTACGCGAAAGCCAGTGGCGCTCGCGCGACCGGCTCGGGCGTCGTGCGGCCGGCCGTCAAGCGCGCGCTCGACAAGCTGACGCGCCGTGCCGGTCGACATCGAGCCGCGCTTCACGACGGCGGACGAGCTCACTGGCCAGCACCGCGTCCGGCGCCAGCATCGAAGCGCTAGAGTGGCCGCCCGACGTGCCTCGACCCCGTCTGCGGGATGATGGTCGATCCGGAACGCGCCGCCGGCCACGTCGAACACCGCGGGACGACCTACTACTTCTGCTCCAAAGGCTGCGTCGCGAAGTTCACCGCCGAGCCCGAGAAGTTCCTCTCGGCCGAGCGCGAGCCGATGTCGCCTGCCATCCAGATCGGCGGCCTCAATCGGCCGATCCGACCTGCACGCAGACCTCAGCCGCGAGCCGCCCGGACCAGCCGCGGGCCACGAGCCACGAGCCACGAGCCACGAGCCACGAGCCACGAGCCACGAGCCACGAGCCACGAGCCACGAGCCACGAGCCACGAGCCACGAAATACATCTGTCCCATGGACCCGGAGGTGGTCGAGCGACAAGCCCGGCGCGTGCCCGAAGTGCGGCATGGCGCTGGAGCCGATGATTGCGGATCTTCGCGCCGACGCCGATGCGCCGAATCCGGAACTCGTGGACATGACACGCCGTTTCTGGATCGGCGCCGTGTTTGCCGCTCCGGTGTTCGTGCTGACGATGGCCGACATGGCGTCGGGCGGCGCGCTGATGCATCGCCTGGGCGCAGGTGTCGTCAACTGGGTCGAGCTCGATCCTCGCGATCCCGGTCGTCGCTCTGGTGCGGAAAACCGTTCTTCGAGCGGATGTGGGCCTCCTTCGTCAACGCGAGCCCGAACATGTTCACGCTGATCGGTATCGGCACCGGGGCCGCGTTCGTTCACAGCGCCGTCGCGACGATTGCGCCCGGCATCTTTCCTGACAGCCTCCGGAACGCACGGTGCGGTCGAGACGTACTTCGACACGGCTGTCGTCATCACGGTGCTCGTGCTGCTCGGACAGGTCCTCGAACCCGCGCGCGGCATCGCACCGGCGGCGCCATCCGGCAGCCTGCTCGAGCCTGGCGGCCGAACACGGCTCGCATCGTTCGCGATGGCCGCGAGGAGGACGTGCCGCTTGAATCGCGTGCAGCGCGGCGACCGGCTGCGCGTGCGCCCGGGCGAAGGTGCCCGTCGACGGCGTCGTCGATCGACGGCGACGCGCGCCCTGGACGAGTCGATGGTGACCGGCGAGTCGATCCCGGTGGATAAGGGGACCGGCGACCAGGTCATCGGCGCGACGATCTGCGTCAACGGCACGATGACCATCGAGGCCGAGCGGGTCGGCAACGAGACGCTGCTCGCGCAGATCGTCCGGATGGTTGCCGAGGCGCAGCGGACGCGCGCGCCGATTCAGCGGCTTGCCGATCGGATCGCCGCCTATTTCGTGCCGGCCGTGCGTCGCGGTCGCGGTCGCGGCGTTCGCGGCGTGGGGCTTGTGGGGGCCGGCGCCCCGCCTCGCCCACGCCCTGGTGAACAGCGTCGCCGTGCTGATCATCGCGTGTCCCGTGCGCGCTCGGGCTCGCGACGCCGATGGCCATCATGGTCGGAACCGGGCGCGGGCGCATGCGGGCGTGCTGGTCAAGAACGCCGAGGCGCTGGAGCTGCTCGCGCGCGTCGACGTCGCTCGTGGTCGACAAGACGGGGACGCTCACCGAGGGCCGGCCGCGCGTCACGCCGTGGAGACGGCGCCGGTATCACGGAGGACGTTGAACTGCTTCGGCTGGCGGCATCGGTGGAGCGCGGAAGCGCGCATCCGCTCGCGTCAGCGATCGTGCGCGAGGCCGAGGTGCGCGGCCTTCACGTCGTCGGCCGTTTCTCGCGTTCATGTCCACGACGGTCAGGGCGTCAGCGGGCTCGTGGACGGGCACGCCGTTGACGTCGGCAGCGCCTCGTTCCTGAGCGGTCTCGGCGTGGACATCTCTGCGCTCGTCATGCGCGCCGACATCCATCGGCAATCGGGCCAGACCGCGCTGCTCATCGCCGTGGACGGCCGCGCCGCCGGCATCGTGGCCGTGGCCGATGCCCTGCGCGCTTCCTCCGCCGAAGCCATCCGCCTGCTCAAGGCCGAGGGGTTGTCGATCGTGATGCTGACCGGTGACAGCCAGCGCTACGGCAGCGGCGATCGCCTCGCAGCTCGGAATCGACGATGTCCGAGCGCAAGTGCTGCCCGGCGGCAAGCGCGACGTCGTGGCCGAACTGGAACGCCAGGGCCACCGAGTCGCGATGGCCGGCGACGGCGTGAACGACGCGCCGGCGCTGGCTCAGGCGACGGTTGGCATCGCGATGGGCAGCGGCGCTGACGTCGCGATGGAGAGCGCGGGCATCACGCTCATTCGCCCTGACCTGCGCGGCATCGTGCGCGCCCGGCGGCTGTCGCGCGCGACGCTGCGCAACATTCGTCAGAACCTGTTTCTCGCCTTTGTCTACAACACGATAGGCGTGCCGCTGGCCGCGGGTGTTCTCTATCCGTTCGTCGGGTGGCAGATCAGCCCGATCTGGGCCAGCGCCGCGATGACGCTCAGTTCGCTCTCGGTGATCGCGAACGCGCTGCGGCTCCGTCGCGTGGAGTTGTAGCTAACCGCGACTCACGAGCAGGGGCTGCGTCAGGTCGCTCAGCTTCGATCGCTGACACCCCGAGGCGTCGAAATTCCCGGGATCGAGCCACGTGTCGAAGGCTCGAGAGAGCGCCGGCCACTCCGAGTCAATAGCGGCGTACCACGCCGTGTCCCTGTTACGCCCTTGTAGACGGTGGCCTGCCTGAAGATGCCTTCGAACGAGAAACCGAGCCTCTGGGCTGCGGTGCACGCGATGGAGCGTTGAGGGCGTCGCACTTCCACTCGTAACGCCGGTATCCCAGGTCGAAGACGCGTTTCATCATCAGCATATCGCTTCGGTACCGCCCCGCCCCCGTTGGAGGAGCGGCGAGAAGCAGACGTGGCCCACCTCAATCGCACCGGATTCGGGCGTGATTCGCATGTAAGCCGCCACTCCGGCGGCGCGCCCCGTGGCGCGATCGATAACCGCGTGGAACAGCGGATCGGCGCCGAAGCAGGTCTTCTGCATCCATTGGCCGAAGTCCCGTTCGTTCGCGAACGGACCGTATGGGAGATACGTCCAGTTGCGTCCGTCGCGATCCTGGAGGTGCGCGGCGTAAAGGTCGCCCGCGAATTGCTCGTCCATCGGCGCGACGCGAACGTAGCGGCCCTCGATCGCCTCGCGTGGCGGAAGCGGTGGCGGGGTCCAGCCGGGCAGCGGGGCGCCGACAGGCTGTCCGAGCGGGTTGGTCAGTTGTGGAGTCACGATTCACCTGTCTTGGAGGTTCGCACGCGTTGGGCGGCGCGTTCAATGGCGGCCAGGCTCAACTCGACGTCATCGGCGGTCGTCGCCCAGGAGGACACGCTGATTCGCATCGCCGAGCGATCGTGCCATTCAGTCCCCCCGCACCAGCAGGTCCCGTCGCGCTGAATGTGGTCGATGACCGCGCGCGTGGCGGCGTCCGTGCCAAACGACACGAGCACCTGATTGATCACGACCTCATTCAGCACGTCGAAGCCCCGCGCGCGAAGTCCGTCGGCGAAGCTCCGCGCGTGGAAGCACTGTACGCTCGATGAGGTCCGCAAGGCCGCGGCGGCCCAGCGACTGAGGGCCGCCCACAGTTCGACGCCTCGTGCCCGTCGTGACATCTCGGGCGTGAACTGCGACGGTTCGCGCGAGGCAGTCGTCGCCAGGTAGGCCGCCGACGTCGCCATCGTCGAATGAAGCTTACGTGCGCCTCCTTCACGAATGCCAGGCCGCAGTCGTATCCGACATTCGGCCACTTGTGGCCGTCCGTCGCCCACGAATCAGCCTGGCCGAAGGGCGCCGCAAGGTGACGATAATGTGGCGAGGCGGCCGCCCAGAGTCCAAATGCCCCGTCTACGTGCACCCAGGCGCCGGCGTCGCGCGCGCGCTCGCAGATCTCGGCCGCCGGATCGAAGGCGCCCGGAGTTGACGTTGCCTGCCTGATGCACACGATGGTGCGGTCGTCCAGCGCGGGCAGACTGTCGGCGCGCATTCGACCCTGGCTGTCGGTTGCGACGCGCGTGACGCGCTGACGTCCGAGTCCGAGCAGGCCGAGTGCCTTCACGAGCGACACATGGACTTCGTCGCCGACCACGACAGAGAGCGGCGGCGCGCCAAACAGGCCGTCGTTTTCAACGTCCCATCCGGCTCGTTCGAGGAGCGTGACGGGCGGCAGCCAGACCGGTCAGCGTTGGCCAGAGTGGCGCCGGTCACGATGGCGCCGCCGCATCCGGCCGGGAGCCCGAGAATGTCCCGTGCCCATTCGAGCGCCACGTCTTCGAAGGCCGCCGCCGCGGGCGACATCACGCGAAGCGCGGCATTTTGATCCCAGGCGGCGGCGAGCCATGTCGCCGCCATGGATGCCGGCAGCGCGCCGCCGTTGACGAACCCGAAGAAACGGCCACCGTTGGTCGCAACGGTCGCCGGCGAGCCGAGGCGATCGAGCAGTTCGAGCACGGCCTGCGGCTCTCGATTCCGCTCTCGGGCAGGGGAGCGGACAGCTCGCGCAAGGCGTCGATCGCTTCGGGGAAGGCGCCACGCGGCGGCTCGTGACGCGTTCGAGGTAGTGAGACGCGCGCTGCGCCGCGTCATGCAGGAGATCAGCGTGCGCAGGGGATGTGGCATGGTCCAGGGCAGTGTGATGCCAAGTCACCCAGAACGAAAGGGCCATTTCCGCATTGGACCCTCTGCATCTGGTCATCTGGTCATTTAGTCATCTGGTCATTTCTGATCCATTGGGCAATGGAAGAATGAACAAACGATGACCAGATGATTAGACGACTAGATGACCAGATGATTACGAGTCGCCCACCACCGTGGCCACGCGCTGTGCGTCAATGAGCTGCCGCGCGACGATGCGGAGGCCGGGAGGCGGATATTGAAGATGATGGCGCCGGCGACGCAGATGCAGCCGCCGATCACGAGGTGTACGGTGCGCCGATGCGCTCGGCGAGCGCGCCTTCGACCAGCGCGCCAATCGGCGACATGCCCATGAACATCATCGCGTACACGGCCATGACCCGGCCGCGCAGCGCATCGGGCACCATCGACTGGATGAGTGTATTGGTGGAGGCCGCCTGCGTGATCATCGACATCCCGACGACGAAGAGCAGCGCCGCCGAGAGCCAGAATGCGCGTGAAAGCGCGAAGACCATCAGTCCGACGCCGAAGGTCAAGCGCCGAGAGCGACGACGCGCCCGAGGCCGCGGGTGCTGGATCGCGAGGCGATGCTCAGCGCGCCGCACAGCGAGCCGAAGCCGGCCGACGCCATGAGGAGGCCCAGTCCCTTCGGGCCGCCGTGCAGGATTGAATCCGCAAAGATCGGCATGAGCACGGAATACGACATGCCCGCGAAGCTGACGAGCCCGACGAGCAGCAGCAGATCGCGGATTGGCGGCGAACGCCGGATGAAGCGGAACCCCTCGACGGTATCGGACAGCGTCGGCGGGTGCATCTGCTTCTCGTGGGCCGGAAGCTTCATCAACAGCAGGCCGGTGATCACGGCAATGTAGCTGAGGCCGTTGAGCAGGAAGCACCAGCCTTCGCCGACGGCCGCCAGCAGCACGCCGGCGACCGCCGGCCCGACGGTCCTGGCGCCGTTGACGATGGACGAGTTCAGCGCGATCGCGTTGACCAGGTCGCTCCTTGCCCACCATCTCGACGACGAACGACTGGCGGGCCGGGATGTCGAAGGCGTTCACGACGCCGAGCGTGGACGCGAGCGCGAAGCACATGCCAGACGCGGACGTGGCCGGTGAAGACCAGCGTCGCCGAGGATGAGCGGGAGCACCATCGCCGTGCTCTGCGTAATCACCAGGATGCGATGGCGATTGCTGCGATCGGCGACCGTGCCGCCGATGGTGGCCAGAAGGAAAACGGGAATCTGGCTCGCGAAGCCGGCGACGCCGAGGAGGGCGGCCGACCCGGTCAGCCGGTAGACCAGCCAGGCTTCGGCGACCGTCTGCATCCAGGTGCCGACGAGCGAGATGAGCTGGCCGCTGAAGAAAGAGCCGGTAGTTTCGGTGGCGGAGCGCGCGGGTGAAGACGCGGCACGACGGGCGCGTCAGTTCATCGAACAGGAGCCGGGGCCGCGCGGATCGCCGCACGAGCCGCACGGTCCCATGGGCTGAGCACCGGAGAACGACGAGGCGCCGCTCGCGCCGACGGCGAACGCCGACAGGCGCTTCTGCAGTTCCGCGCTTTCGCACTCGGGCAGACAGGCGACTGTCCCGCCCTGGTCGAGCATCGAACTGATGGCTGCACGTGCGGCATTCGTATTCGAAAAGAGGCATGAGATATTCTACATCTCCGATGCCGCGTCGTCGCAGCCGGGCCCATGCCCGCCAGGTCGTCGATCGCACTGATCGCGCGCATCGTCTGCCGGCGCCGCTTGCGTTCCGCGTGGTGTCCGCCGTCTTCGCGTTCCTCTGCAACCGTCGTCTTTCCTCTCGATCAGCCGGAGCAGTTCCCGAGCGTCTTCGGTCCATTCCGTGCGTTCTGGGACCCGTTCACGCGCTACGACGGCGGCTGGTATTACCAGAATCGCCAGAAACGGCTACCACTTCGTTGTCGGCGGACCGTCGGTGGGCGTCGGCAAACCGGGCAAGCTCGCGTACTTCCCCATGTATCCGATCCTGATGCGGTGGGCGGGGCGCCTGTTCGGGACCTCGCCGGCGCGATGTATCTTCGGCGGCATCCTCGTCTCGTGGCTTGCATTCGTCCTGGCGATGGTCCTCCTGTTCAGCCGGCCATGCTCGACGCTGGACGACGCAGCGGGCTGAGCATACCATCACTTGCAGGCGATCTTTCCCTTGCTGCTGTTCGGTGTGTCTACACGTGAGGCCGTGTTCCGTATAAAGCTGGCCGCCTTCTACCTGTTCCGGACGCGGTGGTGGATTCTCAGGGGGTGTCTTTGGCGCCCTGGCGATAGCGACGCGGGTGAATGGGATTCTGATTCTGCCGGCGCTGGCGTGGATCGCGTGGGGCGCGGGCTGAAACCGAACACGAACGATCAGCTGCGCGGGCCTCGGCCTTGCGCTGGTCGTGTGCGGCATCGGCGCGTCTCGATCTATCACCTACGTGCTGAGCGGCAACCCTTTCGGATGGGCGTTGGCGATCCAGGAGATGGGGATACTGCCAGGGCACGCCGTGGATGGGCCTCGTGCGGCTCGTGCGCGAGCTCGCCACCCATCCGCTTCGCTTTCTTGACCAGCCAGCACAACGGGCCCTATGACGCGCTCAATGGGCTGACCGGCTTGCTGTTCGTCGCCGCCGTTCCGCTCGTCTGGTGGCGTCTCGGCGCCGCGTGCGGTCTCTACATGCTCGCCAATCTCTGGCTCCCGCTCTCGTCCGGCCAGTGCGAAGGGATGGGCCGCTACTGCGCCGTCCTGTTTCCCCTTCTTCACTCGTGTCCGGCATCAGTGGCGCGGGGGTATGTCGCCGTCATCGCGGTCTCGGCGCTGCTTTCACATGTTGTGCCTCGCCCTGTTCACGACGATCCATCCGATCTTTTGAGAGGTTAGAGGTTGGAGGTTGGAGGTTGGAGGTCCGGCGTCGCGCTATCGTGTTTGCACGCCCCTTGCCGGGCCTCCGAGGCGTCTGATCTCGATCTCAACCTCCAACCTCTAACCTCGTAATCTAGCAATACGTAACTGAACGAAGCGCTAC
>ERZ1370068.8462-contig-7313_pt1 | contig 29808 bp, 41 predicted proteins | sample MGYA00561227_ERZ1370068 | MGnify/ENA primary metagenome ERZ1370068 (study PRJEB38410, sample SAMEA6850437) | metagenome | study: Metagenomic assessment of the ecological functions of the soil: analysis of the soil microbiota associated with the...
CCAGTTACGTATTGCCGTGAGGCCCTCCTTGCGGCTACCGTTTCCGAGGCGATCGGCAGGGTCTTCAACGTCGGCAATGTCGTCGATCACTCGCTGGCGGAGATCGCCTCGGCCGTCATCGAGGCCGCCGGACAGCGACGGCGGTCTGCGTCTGGTGCCGTGGCCGCGATGATCAGCAACGCATCGACATCGGTTCGTTCCACACCGACGGCACCACGATCGCCGAGGCGCTCGGGTGGAAGGCGACGACTGCGCTGGACATGCGGTCTTCGGAGACACGACGACCTTCTATCGTGGTCACCCGTGGTACCTGTCGTCGACCTGAGTCGGCGCGGGCAGCGCGTTCGCCTCGAGCTTCGCAACAGCAGCGGAACGAATCGCGGCGAGCGGCAGTTTCCTTGCTCGGGGCTGAGCTGTCTGCGTTCGAGACCGAATTCGCCGAGTGGCTCGGCGCGCAGCAGTGCGTCGCCGTGTCCGTCGGGCGCCGGCGCACTTCAGCTCGCGCTCGTGCGCTGCGGCATCGGTGCCGGGCGACGAGGTGCTGGTGCCGGCGTTCACGGCGGTGCCGACGGCGTCGGCGGTCGCTGCCGATCGGCGCGATCCCGCGAGCGATCGACGTCGACCCGCGAACCGCCTGCATCACCACCGACACCGTCGCGGCGGGACGTACACCGCGCACCAAGGCCGTGATCGTCGTCCACCTCTACGGCTATCCGTGCCGAGCCTCCCGCAACCGATCTGCTGGTCATCGAAGATGCCGCACAGGCGCACGGCGCGCTGCACGATCCCGGCACGGTCGGCGGCGCACGGCATACAGCTTCTACCCCGACCAAGAACCTCGGCGGGATCGGCGACGGCGGAGCGGTCGTCACGCACGACGCCGATCATCGCCGAGCGCGTCCGCACGGTTGCGAGTTCACGGCATGACAGCGCAGTACGTGCACGAGGACGTCTCGCAGAACTTCAGGATGTCGGAGGTCGAGGCGGCGTGGCTGCGACTGCGCTCGCGGAGCTGACCGCCGATGTCGCAGCGACGTCGGGCAGATCGTCGGCCGCACTACCGACGCGCAGCTCCCCGAGCCTGCGGTGGCAGGCCGATCATCCGACGCCATGCCTACCATCTCGCCGTGTTCCGCAGTCGCTGACCGCGCCGGTGCACACGCTGCACTGCAAGCCGTGAGGACGTCGGCGTCGGCGATTCACTACCCGTTGGCCATCACCGCAGCAGCCGGCCTATCGCGACTTCGCGCATGCCGCATGCCGCCAGGCCGAGGCCTGGGCCGCGCGAATGCATCAGCGTGCCATGCTTTCCCGGAGATGACCGAGGCCGAAATCGATCGGGTGTGCCGCGGCGCTTGGCGGAGTCTCGGCCAATGACGTACTGTCGCCAGCGTCTCGGCGGTGTTCCCTTGCTACAACGACGAGACGACGATCGGCGGCCTCGTCGACGACGTGCACGAAGCGCTGTCGCCGCTGGTCGCCGACGGTCGAGGTGATCGTCGTCAACGACGGATCTGCCGACGGATCTCGCGCGCAGTGCTCGACGCGCTCGCCGATCGACCGGCCGTGGTTGCAGGTCGATCCACCACGAGACCAACGGCGGCTACGGCAGGCGCTGCTCAGCGGCTTCGCCGCGGCGCAGCACGAGTGGATCTTCTACACCGACGGCGACGCGCAGTACGACGCCAGCGAGGCGGCGCTGCTGGTGCCGCTGGCCGACCGACGACATCGACGTCGTGCAGGGCTACAAGATCGGCCGCGGCGACTCCGTGGTACCGCAAGGTGATCGGCCGCGTGCTATCACCACGTCGTCAAGCTGCTCTTCGACCTGAAGGTGCGCGACACCGACTGCGACTTCCGCATGTTCCGCCGACAGCTGCATCATCGACCGTCCGCTGACATCGACCAGCGGAGTGATCTGCGTCGAGATGATGCGATCGTTCCGATCGCGCCGGCGCGCGCATTCGTCGAGATTCCGGTCCACCACTACTTCCGACCATCCGGCAAGTCGCAGTTCTTCCGCCTGCCGGCAATCGCCCGCAGCGCCCGCCAGCTGCTGGCGCTGTGGTGGAACATGGTGATCCGTGGACGCTGAGGCCCGCTTCGTCGCGGCGTCACGTGGGCGACGATCCGACGACGGAGCCCGGTGGGCCTTTCGGGCGATCATGGCCGGCATCGCCGTGATCGTGTCTGTACGTCGTCGGGCGTAACCAGTGGTTCATCCGCGACGACTGGGCGTTCGTCTTCACGCGCGAGACGATGCACCAGGCCAGCGGGCTCGACGACATGCTGTTCACAGGCCCAGGACGGCCACTGGATGACCGTTCCCGATCATCATCTACCGAATCATCCACGCGATCTTCGGGACCGGCTCGTACTGGCCGTACCTGATCCCGACGATGGCGCTGCCACCTCGGCGATCGTGGTGGTGGTTCGCAAGCTCAGCCTGCGTGCGGGCGTGACGCGCGTGGACGGCGACGATCCTCGCCGGGATCCTTGCCGTGCTTCGGCAGCGGTTGGGAGAACATCGTCTTCGCGATCCAGCTCGTCTACAACCTGTCGCTGCTGGCGTTCCTGGTCCAGATCCTGTTGATCGATCACGACGGCCCGCCGGATCGGCGCGACGCGATGCGGCGCGCGTGGCCGGCCTCGTCGCCGTGGCGTCGTCGGGATTCGGACCGTTCTTCATCGTCGGAACGCTGCTGTTCACTGTGCTATGCGCCGCCGTTGGATCGGCCGCGGCGATAGTGACCGCCACTGCTGATCGTGGCGTCGGCGTGGTGGTGGCTGTTCTGGGGTCAGGATCCCGCCGGCAAGACTGCCTCGCTCGTCGCCTTCGCAAGTGCCGGCGTACGTCAACCGGGTCTGACCGCGGTGTTCCAGGGCCTGACGTCGACCGCATCGACTCGTCGGGATCGCGCTGATCGCCACGTTGCGCCGTCCTGCTCGTGGCGACGACCGCGACACTGCTGCCAACGACCTGATGGTCTCGCTCGCGTCACCGCCGCTGTTGATGTTCATCGGGCTCGGTATCGAGCGCAGCGGATTCGGTGTCGAGACGCGCGGCAAACTCGCGATACGTCTACATCGGCGCCGTGCTGCTCATTCCGGCGCTTCGGGGTCGCCGTCGACCAACTGACGCGACTCGGCACGCCCGCGATCTGGGCAGGTCGACTCGTTGTTGATCGGGCGATCAGCGATGAACGTCGGCGCACTTCGGTCGAACGGCAACGGACTGGGCCAATGCGGCTCGGGCGGCGAACGCAACGCTGTTCGAGCTCGATCGCCGCGCTCGCCCGCACTTCGCCACGACCGATCGGCGTCGGTCGCGCCCGTTGCTGTTCAGCCCCGACGTCCGCATCGGCGACATCCCCGAGCTCGATCGCCGACGGGGCGATTCATTCCGCACCGCGGCGACACTCCGAGCAGAACAGGCGCTGGTCGACGCGGCGCTTGAGCCAACACCGCCGTAGCGTCGCCAGTCTCAGCGCCGTAGCGTGAGGTCATGCCAGAGTTCGCCTTCACCGAGCTGCTGCCCGCTCGGGCCCGATCACACCGACTACCGGCTCGCTGACCACCGATGGCGTCTCGACGATCGACACCGCGCCGGAACGTTCCTGCAGGTCGAGCCCGACGGCGCTGACGCTGCTGACCGAGACGGCGATGCGCGACATCGCCCATCTGCTTGCGCCCGGCGCACCTGCAGCAGCTGCGCAACATCCTCGACGATCCCGAGGCCAGCGACAACGACCGGTTCGTCGCCCTCGACCTGTTGAAGAACGCCAACATCGCCGCCGGTGGCGTGCTGCCGATGTGCCAGGACACCGGCACCGCGATCGTCAAGGCGAAGAAGGGCCAGTTCGTGTTGACCGGTGGCGGCGACGAGGCGGCGATCGCCCGCGGCGTCTACAACACCTACCTCACCTCCGAACCTGCGGTACAGCCAGATGGCGCCGCTGACGATGTACGACGAGAAGAACACCGGCAACAACCTGCCGGCCGAGATCAAGATCGCCGCCGTCGACGGCGACGCGTACAAGTTCCTGTTCATCGCCAAGGGCGGTGGCAGCGCCAACAAGAGCTACCTGTTCCAGGAGACCAAGGCGCTGCTCAACGAGAAGACGCTGCTGCCGTGGCTGTTCGAGAAGATGAAGACGCTCGGCACCGCGGCGCTGCCCGCCGTACCACCTCGCCGTCGTCATCGGCGGAACGTCGGCCGAGTTCGCGGTCGAGACCGCCAAGCTGGCCAGCACCGCACTATCTCGACGAGCTGCCGACCGAGGGCTCGACCGCACGGTCACGCGCTTCCGCGATCTCGATCTCGAGGCGAAGGTGCTGGCGCTCTCAGCCAGCAGACCGGCATCGGCGCACAGTTCGGCGGCAAGTACTTCTGCCACGACGTGCGCATCGTCCGCCTGCCGCGGCACGGCGCCAGCTGCCCGGTGGCGATGGCGGTGTCGTGCAGCGCCGATCGGCAGGCGCTCGGCAAGATCACTGCGCGACGGCGTGTTCCTCGAACAGCTCGAGACCGATCCGGCGCGCTTCCTGCCCGACGTGGTCGACGAGCACCTCGACGGCGACGAGCGGTCGCGCATCGACCTCAACCGACCGATGGACGAGATCCGCGCCGAGCTCGAGCCGCTATCCGGTCAAGACCCGCGTGATGCTGACCGGGCCGATGGTGGTCGCGCGCGACATCGCCCACGCCAAGTTGAAGGAGCGCCTCGACCGCGGTCTCGGGCTTGCCGCAGTACATGCAGCGACTACTGCGTGTACTACGCCGGTCCGGCCAAGACGCCGGACGGGCATGGCCAGCGGCTCGTTCGGCCCGACCACCGCCGGTCGCATGGACAGCTACGTCGCCGAGTTCCAGGCCGCGCGGCGGCAGCTTCGTGATGCTCGCCAAGGGCAACCGCAGCCGCCAGGTCACCGAGGCGTGCAAGACGTACGGCGGCTTCTACCTCGGCTCGATCGGCGGCCCGGCGCGCGGCTCGCGCAGGACTGCATCACCAAGGTCGAGGTGCTCGAGTACCCCGAGCTCGGCATGGAAGCGGTCTGGAAGATCGAGGTCAGCGACTTCCCGGCGTTCATCGTCGTCGACGACAAGGGCAACGACTTCTTCGACCTGGTCGACCGCCCTCTCGCCGGCACACCCGATCGCGGTGAAATAGCGCCGCGCTCATCCTCTCGCAGCGTTTGAGCCGCAGGACCCTGATCGGGTCCCGCGCGTTCAAACGCACTGGCCATCGTGCGGTCACGTGGATGGTCCGGTATGGCCCACTGGGGTGACCGCGCCGAGCACAGGGTATTCGGAGCCTCGTAAGCTCTGTCCATCGCACCGGAAGCCAGCCACTCTGACCTACGGAACACCGCGCACCCGGACTCTTTCGCGTACGCAGTGGGCAGCGCACGACTTGCTGGCATCGACGGACGAGGCGGATCTGGTGACCCATAGCCAAATGAAGAGCTGTGGGAGGAGAGCGGTCGAGAGCTGCCCGACCTCCCGAGCCGCGAGGCAGCGCTATTGGGTTACATCAAGTCCCGCGAGTCGTAGACCGACTAGCCGCCGACTTGACCGCCGTTTCGCCCCCACCGCAGCGCGACAATGCGATCAGATGGAAACACGATCGCTTTCACCCAAGCACGCCGATGCACCGATGGTGCCGATCATCGGCATGGGAACCTCTAAGACGCTCGGATACCGACGATCTGACGCTCGCCGGCGAGGTGGTGTCGACCGCGCTCGACGCGGGCACCACGTTGTTCGACTCGTCGCCGATGTACGGCAAGGCAGAGCGCACGCTTGGCGCGGCGTTCGACGATCGACGTTCGGAAGCAGTCGTGGCAACGAAGGTGTGGACCGATGACGACGACGAAGCAGAACGGCAGATCGCCGCCTCGTTGTCGTTCTACGACGGCCACATCGAGTTGTTGCAGATCCACAACATGGTTCGCTGGCCAGAGCGTCTCCGGCGCATCGAGGAGCTGCGCTGACTCGAGAAGGTGCCTCGTTCGTCGGCGACACATTGGAAGCGGCGGCCACTTCGACGAGCTCGGAGGCGGCGATGGTCACGGGTCGCCCCTCGACGCCATCCAGATTCCGTACAACCCGCGAGCGCGAGGTCGAAGCCCGCATCTTGCCGCTCGCTGCCGAACTCGGGCTCGGCGTGTTGATCATGCGTCCGTTCGCTGCGGCCGACCTGATGCGGAGCTCACTCCTCCGCCGAGGAGCTCGCTCCCCTGCAAACGTTCGGGATCCACACCTGGGCACAGGCCGTTGTTGCAGTGGGGACTGAGCCACCCCGACACCCACCGTGTCGATCCCGGCCACGTCGAAACCGACAAGAGCAACGGAGAACGCGGTCGCCGGCGACGCTGCACCGCTCGACGACGAACACCGCCAGTTGATCAGTCGGTTGGCCGGCGCCTGATTCGTGCGGAGCCCGTTCGACCGCGTCCCGAAGCGACGATCATCGACGCCATCGGGCGCGGATGGGGCATTCACATCGGAGGACTTCGCTATCTCCCCGTCGGTGCCGGCGCGTATCACTGGCTCGCCGAAACAAGTGACGAATCACCGCTACTTCGTGACGTGCGACGACCTCGAAACGAAAGCCGTGGCTGGGCTCGACTGCGACGCCGTCTTCGACGGCCTGCTCGCCGCGTACGCGACCGCCTCGCATCTGCGATCCGCCGGATTGGACTTCGTCGTCGCCCCGATCGTCGCTACCTCCGGCGCAGCAGCGCAGCGGATCGACCGCCGCCACAGCGTGTCGGTGTTCGAGCTCATCGATGGCGAACCGGGCCAATGGGGGCAGTCGGACGACGAATCACCGCCGAGTTGGTCGCGATGCTCGCCCGACTTCATCAGACACCGGCGGATGGCGAGCTCATCGCCGAGCGTCCGATTCGCGGTTCCTGGTCGCGACAGCCTCGAGGAGGCACTCGCCGATGTCGATCGACCGTGGACCGGTGGCCCGTTGTCAGAGGCTGCGCGACACGAGCTGGCCGCACATGCGAGCGTCGTCAAGGCTCTGTTCGACGAGAGTCGACGCATTCGCGGCCAAGACCGCTGCGGCCGATGTTCGCCTGGTCATCACCCACGGCGAACCGCATCCCGGCAACCTCATTCGCACCGGCAACGGCCTGGCGATGGTCGACTGGGACACGGTAGCCCTCGCGCCACGCGAGCGCGACCTGTGGATGCTCGCGGACGACGAATCGCTGCTCGACCCACTACGAACACGTCACCGGTGTCACCATCGATCGCCGAGCCCTGGCCGCACATCGGCTGATGTGGGCACTCACCGACGTGGCCGCCTACACCGCAGATCTACGAGGCGAACATCAGCACGGCGCCGACGCCGACAGAGCGCTCGCGGCAGGTGCGCAGCATCCTGGGCGGAGACGAACCGTCCCCGTACGGAACGAATCGCCACTAGTCGGCTCGTCAGCCGGCCGGTGTGTCCTGGCTGAACACGTTGACCCACTCTCCCGAGCGCCGCGACCACAACGAGCTGACGTACATCGATTCGCCTGGCTGCGGCACGTCCCCGACGAGACGCCTGTAGTCCGCCCGATAGCAGAGCAACACATCGTCGTCACTGACTTCGACCGTCCGTGCGTCGTGCAGCTCGAACTCGGCGACGGTCGGTCCGTCCGCAGTTGGCCGGCGTGGTCCGACCGGCCGGCGAATCCGCTCGAATACACGCCCAGGAAATCAACGGCGAGCAACCGAGTGTCGGCATCGGCGTCGCCGCGACGCAGCGCGTCCACACTCTGGTTTCGAGCTCTACCATCGCTTGAAGGTCCATCGCACTCATGCCAGCGAGACGAGCTCGAGCCAGTCGTCGTTGAAGTAGTCGACCTGACCGTCGGGCATCAGCAACACCTTGGTCGGCTCGCAGCTGCTCGACGAACTCGGTGTCGTGACTGACGAAGATGATCGTGCCCTTCCACGACTTCAACGAGTCGGTGACCGATTGGCGGCTGGGTGGGTCGAGGTTGTTGGTCGGCTCGTCGAGCAGCAGCAGGTTGTTGCGGCCGACCATCAACATCGCCAATGCCAACTTCGTCTTCTCGCCGCCCGACAACGTGGCGCTCTCCTGGAAGACCTTCTCGCCACTGAGGCCCATCATCCCGAGCAAGCCGCGCAGGTGTGTTTCGGAGAGGTTCAGATCGGTCGGCACCGCGGCGCGAATGTTGTCGAGCAGCGTCGCGTCGCCTTGCAGGTTGTCGTGTTCCTGTGCGTAGTAGCCGACGTTGACGTTGTGACCGAAGCTGAACATGCCGAGGTTGGCGGTCGTCTCACCGGCGAGGATGCGCAGCAAGCTGGTCTTGCCGGCGCCGTTCAGGCCGAGCACCAGCAGCCGATCGCCGCGACCGACATCGAACGAGACGTCCTCGAAGACGGGCGGGCCGCCGTACGCCTTCGACAACCCGTGAGCGTTGACGACGGTGACGCCACTGGCCGGAGGATCGGGAAACTTCACGCGCAGAGTGCGGTCGCCCTTGGCGACGTGGACGCGCTGCGCCTCGAGGCGCACGATCTGCTTCTCCTTGCTGTGCGCCATCGCACGCCTTGGTGGCCTTCGCGCCGAACCGGTCGACAACCGTCTGCAGCCGGGCGATCTCCTTGGCCTGCAACACGGCCTTCTTGGCGGTGCGCTCCTCGTCCTTCGCGCGCGCCGCGCGGTACTGGCTGTAGCGTGCCCTTGTACTCGACCAGCTCGCCCGACGCATCCTCGGCCGGCCGATCGAGATGCAACACGCGGGTGATCGCCTCGTCGAGCAGATCGATGTCGTGGCTGATGACCAGCAGGGCGCCGCGGTAGGTGCGCAGGAACTGCAGCAGCCACATCTTGGCGTCGATGTCGAGGTGGTTGGTCGGTTCGTCGAGCAACAACACGTCGGAGCCGGCGAACAGGATGCGCGCCAACTCGACCCGACGTCGTTCGCCACCACTGAGCACGCCGATCGGCAGCTCCAAGCGGTCGCCGCCCAGACCGAGGCCGGCCGCCATCGACCGAGCCTCGCTCTCGGCCCCGTAACCACCGGACGTGGCGAACTCGTCCTGGGCACGTGCTGTACCGGCTGACGTTGCGGTCGCTCGGCATCCTCTTCCATCGTGATCCGCAGCTTCTCGAGCCGGATCAGTTCCTCGTCGATGCCGCGGCCACTACAGCACGTGGGTGATGGCTGTGCGGCCGTCGAGCACACCGGCGATGCGCGGATCCTGCGGCAGGTAACCGAACCCACCTTTGCGCAACACCTTGCCGCCCGTCGGCTCCAGAGCGCCCGCCGAGCACCCGGAACAACGTCGTCTTGCCGGCACCGTTGCGGCCCACCAGACCGACCTTGTCGCGCGGCATCACGGTGAACGAGGCGTTCGCGATGATCTGACGACCACCGACTTCGACCGAGAGCGCTTGGACCTGCAACATGGCCGTCCATCGTGGCGGGGAATCGGCTGCACCACAACGCCCCGCGCCGTACGATGACCGGATGCAGGTCGGCCGTGTCGGCATCGTCGCCCAACAACGTGGCCCGGCGCGTGGCCCCGATCGCCTGCGGTGCCGCGCCTGGCAGCAACCGCGGCCTTCGTGGCCGCACACGATCCCGAGCGCCAGCGGCTGCCACTTCCCAACCTGCCCGTTCCACCAGACGACTGGTCTGTGGTGCCCGGCGTGCGGTCTGACGCGCGCACGTACCAGTTGCTGCACGGCCACGTCGTCGCGGCCTTGAGCTACAACGTGTTCACCCCACTGGTGCTCGTCGCGATCGTCGGGGCGTGGTGCGCATGGCTGGCCGCCTCGTGGGCGCCGAACCTGCGCGCCCTGCCGCCCCTGATCAGACGGGCACTGACAACGATCGCTCCAGCTGTCGTGATCGCCTACGGCGTGTTGCGCAACATCCCTGTCGCACCGCTACGGACCCTGGCGCCGTAACGGCCGCAGACCTACCAGGCGTACGCCTCGGGTGCTGTGCCGCCGGGGCCGGGGAAGATCGCGTCGATCGGTCGACAGCGTCGAGTCGTCGAGCGTCAGTTCGAGCGCGCAGCGACGGCGCCCTCGAGATGGTCCATCGTCCGCGGCCCGATGATGGGGCACGTGACGCCGTCCTGGTGCAGCAAGCCACGCCAACGCCACGGCTGCGGGTTCCTCACCGAGCTCGGCGCACAACTTCTCCCACTTCTCCAGCTGCGGCCGCAGCTTGTCGATCCGCTTCAACGCGGCTCGGGCTCTTGCGTCGCGACGTCGACTCGGTGTTCAACACGCCGCCGAGCAACGCCGCCCGACAGCGGGCTCCACGGGATCACGCCGACGCCGTAGTCGCGGCACGCGGGCAGCACCTCGAGCTCGATCGTGCGCACCAGCAGGTTGTAGTGGCTCTGCTCGCTGACCAGCCCGAGCGAACCTGCGGCCTGCTCGCCCGCTCGTTGGCCTTGGTGATGTGCCACCCGGCGAAGTTGCTGCTGCCGACGTAGATGATCTTGCCCTGCTGCACCAGCGTGTCCATCGCCTGCCAGATCTCGTCCCACGGCGCGTTCCGATCGACGTGGTGCATCTGGTACAGGTCGATGTGGTCGGTCTGCATCCGTCGCAGGCTGTCGTCGCACGCAGCGCGGATGTGACGCGCCGACAGGCGGCCGTCGTTCGGCCACTCCGACATCTGCCCGTAGCACTTCGTCGCCAGCACGACCTTCTCGCGTCGGCCGCCGCCCAGCGCGAACCACCGGCCGAGGATCTCTTCGGTCGCGCCGGCGCCCTCGCTGCCGCCGTAGCGGTTGGCGGTGTCGAAGAAGTTGATGCCGAGCTCGAGCGCCCGATCCATGATCGCGCGCGAATCGTCCTCCGAGGTCTCCGGACCGAAGTTCATGGTGCCGAGGCACAACTCGCTGACCTGCAGTGCCGTGCGGCCGAGTCGTCTGATATTTCATGCGACCAGCCTCGCGCGACTTGCGCCTCAGGTGACGGTGGCGCGGCGGCGGCGTCGTCGTGCCTCGCGGCGGGTGTGGTCACCGGCGGCGCCGTCGGCAACGGAGCGTGGTCGCGGGCGGCTGTGCTGGCGGTGGCGGCGGTGTCGTCGTCGGCGCAAGCGTGGCCGGTGGCTTGGTCGTGGGCGTGACGGCCGGCTTGGTCGTGGGTGTCGACCGCACCGCCCACGGTCGTCGCCGTGGGCTGATGGACCGTCGTCTGCGTGCCGACCGGCCGGTGCGGCGGCGTGTCGGTGCCGTTGACGCTGGCGCCCGGCGTCGTTGCGGAACGAGGTCGCCAGGCACTTGCCCGGCTCGGCAGGGGCCTTGCCCATCACGCCGGCAACAGTCGACGCCAGTACGGCGCGACCCTGGTCCGTCAGGTGCAAGCCGTCGCCGCGCAGGATCGTCGTGGCATCGGCAGCGGCGATCGAGCCCCAATCGAGCACGTGCACGTTGGGGAACTCCGCAGCCGACGAGGGTGATCGCGTCGTTGACCTGCTGGCGGCTGTCATCGAACAGGGTCACCGTCAGCAGCACGACCGGTATCGGCGACAGCCGCTGCACGATCTTCTCCAACTGCTTGCCGGTAGGCCTGCTTGATCGCCGAGGTAGTTGCTGCCGAGGAAGACGTATGCGGCATCCCACTTCGCGGCGAGGCCGCTTGTCGAGCACGTCGTTGCCGGAAGTCGACGAATCGGCTCGGCTCGGCATCGACCTCGACCTGCCACCCGAGGGGCACCAGCGTGTTGCACCACTCGCCGCCGTACCGCTTGGCGGCCGACGCAGTGATCGAGTCGCCGATCATCAACAGCTTGTTGCCGGCGACGAGCAGGCCGATCGGCGGCAGCGGAGCGACGGTGGTGGTGGGATCGGCCTCGGGCACGGTGGCGGCGATCGGTCGGGACGACTTGCGATCCGGGATTGCTGACAGGCGGCGACGCCGACGCCGCGCGACCGTCGGATCGAGCGATGTCGTCGGGCGACCGGCGCCGCCGCCGAGCAGGCCACCAGGAGGGCGCAGATGCGCGCTGATGATGACTTCGCGCCGCGGCTCTCATTCCTCCATTGAACGGAGCCAGGCCCGATTTCGCAAGTCAGCGCACGAGCACGTCAGCGGACGAGCCGCTCAACTCGTCGCGGATCTCGGTCAGCAGGGCGATCTCGTCCGGGGCCCGCCTCGGGCTCCGGGCTGCGCATCTTGTTGTATGCCTTGACCACGAGGAACAGCACGAAGCCGACGATGATCAACGAGATCGACTTGTGTCAGCACGACACCGATCGAGATGACCGACTCGTTGGACTGACCCTTGTGCACCGTGAACGTCAGCACGTTGTCGAGGTTCGGCTTGCCGAAGATGAGTCCGATCGATCGGGTTGACGATGCCGGCCATGAAGGCGTCGACCACTGCCTTGAAGGCGAGGCCGAGGATGAACGCCACGGCGAGCTCGACCAGAGTTGCCCTTGGAGATGAACTCCTTGAACTCCTTCAGAAAGTTCTTCACTGCTGCTGCCTCCTCTGTAGGCGAGTACCGCGCCGGCCATTGAAGCATGTACTCCGGCGTCACTCTTGGATGTGGATCGCGAGAACTACCCTGCGGCAATGAGCGATGCCACATCCGCTCCGGCGAACATTCCGAAGTCGTCCCGCGGCGACGCACATCGTGGCAGCAATCGACGAGAGGCCTGCTCGACAACCTGCTGCTCGACAGGATCGACGCGCTGCGGGTCCTGCGTGCCGATACACCCGAGGAGAAGGGCGCCATCCTCGAGCAGATCGCCGGACGCGGCAAGCCCGAGCAAGACATCGTCAGGAGAGCTCAGCAAGGTTCGCCCGCTGTGGCGACCGGATCGGTTCGAGGAAGCCCACCGGCTGGCCATGCGGTCGCTGGAGGTGCTCGATCGCAACGGGACCCGCGCGCCGAAGATGCCGCGGCTCGGTCCGCCTCACGCCGGTCGCCGGGTTCGTGGTGCAACAGATGATCCGGTGGATCGTCAGCGGGCTACCAGAACAGGCTGGTGACACGCTTGCGCAAGCTGTACGAGCGCCGCGAGGCCAATTCGGAGTGGGGCAGCCGGGAACACGTGATGCTGCGACGAGCGCGCATCAACGCGGTGCAGGTCGAGCAGGGATACAAGGGCGACCAGCTCGGGATCCCGGCGTTCCTACTCGGCGGCGATCCCGTCGAGTGTGGTCACGGCGCTGCGCGTGTGCTTCGTGTGGGCGTTCAGCGGGATCGTCGGCGCCGTGGTGTTCACGCTCGTGTTCGGCCTGGTCTTCGTCACACTTGGCGTGGGCGGCGATGCACGCGGCCGGGGTCGCCCGCCGGCGCATTCGGTTGTCGACGGAGCAACCGATCAAAGGCCCTGTTCGAAACCATCGGCGCGTGTGGCAATCCGCCGAAGGACGACTCGTACAACTTCGCGGTGTACGCGATCGTGTTGCTGGTGCTGGCGTGGATCCTGGTTCCTGCCGTGCTGTGGTTCGCGGTCTCGCACGCCTGAGCGCGCTCGCGGCGATCGCGGTCAGGCGTCTGCCGCAGTAGGCACAGCGCGCAAGGTTGCACGCATCGGGATTGGCCGCCTCGACCATCGCGACCTCGTCGACCGGCGACAACTGGGCGCCCATCGCGCCAGGCGTCGAGGTACTTCCACGGCCAGATCTCGCCGCGACGCACCGGCCCACTCGGTCCGTGGGCACGGCCACGAGATGCCGAAGTGGGTGTGGCAGCGCCGAGTTGCGGGCGTTCCCGGTCTGGCCCATGACGCCGAAGCCGGATCACCCGCCTCGATCCGTTGACCCACCGGTCGACGGCAACGGACTCGAGATGGGCGAAGTAGTAGCGCACGCCGTCGTCGCCTACCATCGACACGTACTTGCCGCCCCGCGTCGCCGGGTCGTCGACCTTCGGCACCCACGGATCGACGCGTGCGGGTCTCGTCGATCGTGCCGCGGATCGGCGCGACGACGTCGGCGCCGCACCCGAACACGTCGCGTCGCCGGGTAGTCGTGGTGCGCGTGCCCGTAGCTGACCTTCTTGCCGGTGAACGGGAAGACGTAGCTCAGCGGTGCGGGCACGGTCGTCGATGTGCTGGTCGTGGTCGACGGGGGCAAGCGTCGATCGCGCCGGTGACGGCCTCGGTCGTCTCGCGTTAACGCAGTGGCGGTCGAGCTCGTCGATTCGTCGCCGGGCCGCCGCGTGCAGCCGGCCACGCAGCACGCACATCGACGATCGCGTTCCGCAGGCCCGGCATCGTTCATCAGCCTGCCACGGGCGATCTACGGTTGCGCGCGATGAAGCCTTGGGTGGCGGGTGACTGGCATGTCGGCATCACGGTGCTCGCCGCCGGCTGCAACGTCGACGAGGGCGTCGACGAGCACGCAGACACTCCCGCCGACTCGGCACGCCGAGCAACACGGTGCCCGCCGACGCACCGTCACGACCGTCGTCGCCTCGACCGATGTCGGCAGATGCGCCACCAGCACGATCCCCTGCCTGCCGGGGCATGCGTGTTCTCGCCGCCGGCCGGCAGCCGAGCGTCACCTTCGAGATCGGCGACCCGCCTCGTACAGCGTCAGTCCCGGCCAGTGGTGCCACGCAGTTGCCTGACCGAGCTGACGCTCGACAACGTCGGGCCGTTGCAGTGGTCACCCGCCGGCGACCGGGTGCTGCTGAACTCGGTGACCGTGTTCGACGGGACGCAGGCCCTTCCGAGCGGATACTTCTGCCGACCAACACCGGAGTGTCGTGGTCGTACCCCACCGGCAAGGCGTTGATCGCCCCGGCCGTCGCCGACAACCACCTGCTGTGGCGCACCGCGGGCCAGCCCGAGACACGCACCGACATCAGCTTCCTCGAACGCACCGACGTCGCCGGTACCACCCTGCGGGCCGCGAACATCTTCGCCGCCGGTCAGGCCGCCGACGGCACGGCACGGGCTGTTCATCGCCGGCAATCGCGGCGAGAACCCGCAGCTGATCGCCCAACTCGACCAGCCGTCGACCGTCATCACCGAGATCGCCCCCGACCCGTCCGGAGCCGCGTGTTACTTCATCCACGATCACCACAACGGCACGTTCCACGTCCACGCGCTCGACCTTCCGGCGCTGACCCTGACCGACGTGACACCAGGTGACCGAGCCGGTCGCCAAGCTGACCGTCGGTACCACGCCCAACGCTCCGATCGCCTGGCGGATCGGTGCCTGCTCCGGCGCTCACCCGAACACAGGTCGCCGGGCCCGGCGGCGTCGTGCGATCAGCCCGCCGCGTTCGTCGCGCTGTCGACCGAGCCGGTCGGCTGGCTCGACACCGCAGCAGCTCGTTGTCGTCGGCTCGCGCCAGCGGGTGCGCGGGCCCGAGCGATCTGTGGATCTGGAACATCGTCAGCCGCGGCCGCAACGCCGTTGGTCACCGGCGTCGACAACGCGGCCGTCCGATCCGTGCTGACGTCGTTCGGCGAGCTGCCCGGCGACATCAGCAGCGCAGCGCTCTGGTTGATGACGCTCAATGCTGACTCGGTCGAGTCAGCCTGTTCCAGATCCTCGAAGCGGTCGATGTCGCCGCAGCATCGGGAACGCGAACCACCAGATGCCGACGACGCGCCAGCGTCGCCGACGCCGCCGCCGACCACCGTCGTCAGACGTGCCGAACGCCTGCGCGGCCATGCCGCTCTCGAAGGCACCCAACTCGTTCGAGGCGCCGATGAACACCGACTCGACCGCCAGCACCCTGCCGCTTCTCGTCGGGCGTCACCAACGGCACGAGCGAACCGCGGATGAACACGCTGACCATGTCGGCCGCCGACAGCACGACCAGCGCGAGGAACGCGACCACAGTAGCTGCGCGTCATGCCAAGCACCAACGGTGCCGAGCACCGAACACCGCGACGGCGAGCAGCAGCGTCTTGCCGACGTGACGCCGCACCGGACGCGCTGCCAGCACACAGCGCCATCGCCGCCGCACCGAAACCGGGCGGCGGCGCAACCATCCGTAGGCGACGTCGCCGACGCCGAGCCGGTCCTTGGCGATCACGGGGATCAGCGCGACGGCGCCTCCGAACAGCACCGCGAACAGGTCGAGCGCGATCGCGCGCCAGCAGCACGGGCGTGCGGCGGATGAACACCAGGCCTTCGACGGCCGTGCGAAGTGTCGGCCGGCTGTCGGGATCCGGCGGCAGCGGTTGGCGCAGGAACGTCTGCGTCGACAGCACCAGAGCAGGCTGGCGAAGATCAACGTTGTCGCGCCGAGGTAGGCCACCCACGGATCGACCGCGTACAGGAAGCCGCCGAACGGCTGGGCCGACGATGATCGCCCCGGTCCACACCGCCGAGTACAGCGCGATCACCTTCGGCAGCGCCGACCGGCGGCGACCATCGGCGGCATCGACCGCATCGCCGGCGCCTGAAACGCTCGGGCGATCCCGAACGTGAAGGCGATGCCGAACAGCGGCATCGACCGACGTCGGGTTGCTGAGCGCGTAGAACATCAGCGCGCCGAGGTGAACACCTCGGCGCTGACGGTGATGAGCGCGATGCCCTTGCGACTGAAGTGGTCGGCAACCGACCCGGTGACGAGCACGAGCAGAGCGATCGGCAGGAACTCGGCCAATCCCATCCAGCCGAGATCCGACTCGCGGCCGGTGATGTCGTAGGCCTGCTTCAACAACGCCGTGGACTGCAGCGCGATCCCGCGAGTACAGAATGCCGTTGCTGATCAGCAAGCGTGCGAACGGGCATGTACTGCCAGACCTCTCGAGTGGTCAGTCGGCGACTGGGGGTGTGCTCGCTGGGGTGGACACGACGAATCGCCACCTTAACTGCACGTGCTACACAGGGCCCCATGGGTTCAGCTCGCTGCATCGACAACGCAGATGGATGGATGCGACGGATCAGGCGGCACTGGTGCGCAGTGGCGACGTGTCGCCGAGCACGAGCTGCTCGAGGCCGCGATCGAACGCATCGAGGCGATCGATCCGCAGCTCAACGCCGTGATCATCCGCTGGTTCGACGAGGCGCGCAGCACGCGCACGCGACCTTCCCGACGGGCCGTTCCACGGCGTGCCGTTCCTGCTCGAAGGACCTGTGGGCGCACTACGCCGGGCAGCCGCTGACCAACGGCTGCCAGGCGCTGAAGGAAGCGCTGCCGCTGTCGCCGGCCGACACGACGCTGGTCGCTCGGTTCCGCCGGCCGGGCTCAACATCGCCGGTCGCACCAACAGCCCCGAGTTCGGCAGCCTGCCGACCACCGAGCCGACTCGCATGGGGGCCGACCCGCAACCCGTGGAACCTCGATCACTCGCCCGGCGGCTCGAGTGGTGGTTCGGCGGCCGCGGTCGCCGCCGGCATGGTGCCGTTCGCCCATGCCAGCGACGGCGGCGGATCCATCCGCATCCCCGCGTCGTGCTGCGGCCTGGTCGGCCTCAAGCCGTCGCAGGGCCGCATCACGCTCGGCCCATTCCGCGACGAGAGCAACCTCGGCGTCGAGCTGTGCGTCAGCCGCACGGTCCGCGACACCGCCGCGCTGCTCGACGCCGTGCACGGTCCGGGCGTCGGCGACACCGTCATCGCCCCGCCGCCGCTACGGCCGTACGTCGACGAAGCTGGGCGCGGATCCGGGTCGCCTGCGCATCGGCCTGCTCGACGCCCACCCGTCGGGCGAGCGCGCTGCACGACGACTGCCGCGATGCCGCCCGCGCAGCCGCAGCGCTGCTCGAATCGCTCGGTCACCACGTCGAGCACGGCTTCCCCGCGGCGTTGGCCAACCGCGACTTCGGCCGCCGGTTCTCGGCGCTGTGGAGCACCAACATGGGCGTGTCGCGTGCAGCGGATCGAGACGCAACTCGGTCGCGCGTTGAGCGACGACGACGTCGAGCCGGTCAATCGCGCGCAGGTCGCAGTTCGCCCGGCAATGTCAGCGCCGTCGACTATGCGCTCGCGCTCGCTGCGACCGTCGAGTTCCGCCGCGCCGTCCAGCAGTGGTGGGCCGACGGATGGGACCTGCTGCTGACGCCGACGCTCGCCGAGCCGCCCGACCGCTGCTCGGAACGTTCGCCAACGATCGCTCGGCGCCCGATGACGCCGATGGTCAGGGCGGCGGCCTTCGTGCCCTTCACTCCGCCGTTCAACTCCAGCGGCCAGCCGGCCATCAACCTGCCGCTGCATTGGAACAGACGCCGGCCTGCCGATCGGCGTGCAGCTGGTCGCCGCGCTACGGCGCGCGAAGACGTGCTGCTGCGAGTCGCCGCCCAGCTCGAGGCGGCCCATCCGTGGGCGGATCGGCGGCCCGCCGTCTGACGACTTCACGCCTGTTCGGGAGGCCATCTGTTCCGGTTGTGTGACGAGTTTGTGCAATTTCGAGAAATTCTCGCCGAAAGTGAATCCAAACGCCCCGCTGAAACGTCTATATGAATGTGAACGCCATGTACCGCACACCTACCTCCTCGCTGGCCACATCGGGCCACCGCTCGATCGCTCGTTCGCTGGTCCTGCAGGCCGAAGCGCGGTGCGCGGCGCTCGCCGCAGGTCTGCTCGCCGGTCGGGTCGCCCGAGCCGGTGATCGTGCGTCGGCGTCATCGTGGCGACCTCGCTGGTCGGCGTGGCACCGCGTGCAGTTCACGCCGGCGCCGCGTTCGTCTCGCAGCACCGGTTCACGGTTGTGTCACGATGCGGCGATGGGTTCGTCACGATCGATGCCTCAGGCGTGCGTCGCGTGGCCGGGCGCCTCGTGCTCGGCAGCCCTTCCAACTGACGCGCTTCCATCCGCCGCGGGCAGCGTGAGCGTGGCTGACCGCACGGGTTCGCATCGGCTACGCGTTCGGCACCCGGACTCGCCTCAACGACCACGGGTTTCGCGACGGTCGTCGACGCTCTCGAACGCCTCGGCTTCGACAGCTTGTGGCTCAGCGAGCGGATCGGTGGCGACGCACGCCCGACCCTCTCGTCGGCATGGCGTTCGCCGCGGGTCGCACGACGCAGGTTGAAGTTCGGGATGAGCGTGATGGTGCTGCCCGGTCGCAATCCCATCGTGCTCGCCAAGGAGCTGGCAACGCTCGACCGTCTGTCGAACGGTCGGCTGCTGCCGGCCTTCGGCCTCGGCGTCGCCGACCCGCACGAGCAGCAGGCGTTCGGCGTCGAACGATGCGCACGGGCGAAGTTGTTCGACGAGGCGCTGGCCGTGCTGCGCGGCGCGTGGGCCGAGGGCAATGCTGACCCACCACGGCGAGCACTTCCACTACGACGACGTCTGCGCGTCCTGCCGAAGCCGCTGCCAGTCGCACCTCGACGTCTGGCTGGGCGGCATCGCGCCATCGGAACTGCGCCGGGTCGGTCGGCTGGCCGACGGATGGCTTACCGCAGCTTCGTCACGCCCGACGACGCGCGAGCGGGACGCGAGACGATCGAGGCGGCACTGGCCGAACACGATCGCTCGATCGACGACGACCACTACGGCGCACTGATCTCGTACACGCTGGGCCGGTCCCGCAATCGCGTCGTCGACGTGCTGGCCAAGCGGCGACCGGACCTCGCCGATCCGACCGTCCTGGTTCCGCAGGGTTGGGATGCGCTGATGGCGACCATCGACGAGTTCGTGGCTGTCGGCACCACCAAGTTCGTGATCCTGCCGATCGTCGAACCCGGCCACACCACAGCAATGGGTCGAGCACCTCGAGCAGGCCGCGCCGATCGTGCTCGCCCGACAGACCTGACACTGTGGGCTCGCATGAACGGACAGGGCCCGGCGTTCCCCAAGCACGCCGTTACCAGAGGACCCGATCGACCTCGCCCGATCGCGCTGGTGCGACGAGGGCTGGACGGAGGCCGCCGACGGTATGGCGGTGGTGACCTCGATCATGCGCGTGCAACAGGTGCTGCTGGCGCGTCGAGGCAATCCTGCGGCCCGCTCGGGCCTGACGTTCGCTCGCTACGAGGTGCTGATGCTGCTGCGCTTCAGCCGCAAGGGCTGCCTGCCCGTCGGCAAGATCGGCGAACGCTTGCAGGTGCACCCGGCAAGTGTGACCAACGCAGTCCAGCGACTCGGAGCAGGACGGCTTCGTCGTTCGCTCCGTCAATCCGGCCGACGGTCGCAGCGTGCTGGCCGAGATCACGACGCACGCGGCACCGAACGGTGTCGGATGCGGCAACGCAGCAACTCAACGCCGCGGTCTTCCGATCGTGCCGCTCCCGCCGACGGAGCAACTGCGAGATCTACGTGGTCTCAAAGGCAGTGCGGCGCGTCTCGGAGATTTCTCGTTGAAGCCGCGACAATGCTTTGACTTCCAAATAAACTGTCGGCGATGCGCCACCAACCGCGAGATCTGGGAGCAGGCGTTCGCTCACGATCGTCGCATTCGCGATGCCGACTTCACGACGATGTCGGGCATCCCGCTCGAGCCGGTCTACGGCCCGACGACCGACGACGGCGAGCTGTCCCGGCGCAGTACCCGTACACGCGCGGGCCGTACGCATCGATGTACCGCTCGAAGCTGTGGACGATGCGGATGTTCGCCGGCTTCGGCACGGCCGACGACACCAACTGGCGGTTCAAGGAGATCATCCAGTCCGGCGGCGACGGGCTGTCGACGGCGTTCGACATGCCGACGCTGCTCGGGCATCGACTCCGATCGACCCGATGGCGCTCGGCGAGGTCGGGCGGTGCGGCGTCGCCGTCGACTCGCTGGCCGACATGGAGGACCTCTACGCCGGGATCGACCTCGGCACGATCGACGACGTCGATGACGATCAACTCGCCGGCCGCGGTGATCTTCGCGATGTATCGTCGCCCAGGCCGAGAAGGCCGGCGTCGACCGCGCCCGCCTCGGCGGCACGCTGCAGAACGACATCCTGAAGGAGTACCAGGCGCAGAAGGAGTTCGTGTTCCCGCCGCGGCCGTCGATGCGGCTGGTGCGCGACACGATCGCGTTCACCGCGGCCGAGATGCCGCGCTGGCACTCGATCTCGATCTCCGGCTACCACATCCGCGAGGCCGGCTCGACGGCCGTCGAGGAGCTGGCGTTCACGCTGGCCAACGGGTTCGCCTACGTCGAGCTGGCGTTGCAGGCCGGGTCTGCCGGTCGACGCGTTCGCTCCGCGGCTGTCGTTCTTCTTCAACGCCCACATCGACTTCTTCGAGGAGATCGCCAAGTACCGCGCGGCCCGGCGGATCTGGGCCCGCTGGTTGCGCGACCGCTACGGCGCCAAGCTGCGAGCGGTCGCTGCAGCTGCGGTTCCACACCCAGACCGCCGGGTGTCGCTGACCGCGCAGCAGCCCGAGGTCAACATCGTGCGCACCGCGATCGAGGCGCTGGCCGGCGTGCTCGGCGGCACGCAGTCGCTGCACACCAACTCGATGGACGAGGCGATGGCGCTGCCGACGGAGAAGGCGGCGCGCATCGCGCTGCGCACCCAGCAGGTGATCGCCTACGAGACCAACGTCGCCCACGTCGCCGACCCGCTCGGCGGCTCGTGGTACGTCGAGCACCTCACCGACGAGGTCGAACGCCAGGCCGAGGAGCTGTTCGCCTACCTCGACGAGCTCGGCGGCGGCTCGATGCTCGAGGGCGCGATCCGAGGGCATCGAGGACAACTGGTTCCAGGGCACGATCGCCGACTCGGCGTACGAGCTCGAGCGGCCGGTTCAACACCGGCCGGCGGATCATGGTCGGCGTCAACGCCTTCACCGAGGGCAGCGACGAGGACCAGATCCCGCTGCTGCAGATCACCAACGAGGACGAGACCCGCCAGCTGAAGCGGCTCGAACAGGTCCGCCAGGATCGCGACCAGGCCGCTGTCGACGCCGCACTGCGACGCGTCGAGGCCGAAGCCGCCGACCCGGAGATCAACCTGATGCCGGCGCTCGATCGACGCCGTCAGGGTCGTACGCCACACTCGGCGAGGTCATGGCGCTCGCTCGGAACCGGTGTTCGGGCGCCACGTCGAAGTGCCGACGATCTGATGGCGACACCTGACGTCGGGCCAGCGAGCGGATCCTGCATCGCCAAGGTCGGCCTCGACGGCCACGACCGCGGCATCAAGGTCGTCGCCCGCATCCTGCGCGACGCCGGCTACGAGGTGATCTTACACCGGGCTGTTCCAGACCCCGCGAACCGTCGCTGCTGCCGCGGTCGACGAAGACGTCGACGCCATCGGCCTGTCGATGCTGTCGGGCGCTCACATGACCCTCGCCCCACTCGTCGTCAACGAGACTCGCGCCGCGGCGTCGACATCCCGGTGATCGTCGGCGGGATCGTGCCCGAGCCCGACATCGCCAAGCTCGAAGAAGCTGGCATCGCCGCCGTGCTCGACCCCCGGCGCCACCTCCGCAGCAGATCGTCGCCGAGGTCGCCGCCGCGCTCGCCGCACTACGCCTAGACGCCATCACGCCTGTTTCGGTGTTCTGGCTTCTATCGTTGAACATTCACTAACGAGAGTCCAGCCGTCATGACCGACCACGACACCGGTGGCCACCAAGAAGATTCACCCGAGACGTCGACGAAGGCGACGGGTTCGACACTCTGGCCTCCGCCCCGAGCTGTTGAAGACCATCACCGATCTCGGCTACGAAGAACCCACACCGATCCAGCGCCAGACGATCCCCACCTGCTCGCCGGGCGAGACCTGCTTGGGCAAGCGGCGACCGGCACCGGCAAGACCGCGGCGTTCGCGCTGCCGGTCGCTGCAGATGATCGACACGTCGGCCAAGGTCGTGCCGTTCGCATTGATCCTGGTGCCGACCCGCGAGTTGGCGATGCAGGTCAGCGAGGCGATCTTCCGGTACGGACGCGAGCTCAACGTCGAAGGTCACGCCCATCTCACGGCGGCCAGCCGATCTACCGCCAGCTGCAGGCACTCGATCGTGGTGCACATCGTCGTGGCCACGCCCGGCCGGCGCCTCGACCACATCGGCCGCGGCTCGCTGCAGTCTCGGACGCGATCCGAACGGTGATCCTCGACGAGGCCGACGAGATGCTCGACATGGGTTTCGCCGACGACATCGACTCCATTCTGCAGCATCACGCCGGAGGAACGACAGACGGTTCTGTTCTCGGCGACGATGCCGGCCCGCATCAACGCATTGGCGCGCAAGTACCAGCGCGATCCGGTTCGCATCCAGATCGGTCGCGGTGACGCGCCAGCCCGGCACGGCGCTTGGTTCGGCAGAGCGCGCACATGGTGCAGCGCATCGCACAAGCCGGCGGCACTCGGTCGCATCCTCGACATCGAAGCGCCCGAAGGCGACCTCGCTCGTCTCTGCCGCACGCATCGAGGTCGACCAGTTGACCGAGACGATGAACGGTCGCGGCTATCGGCCGAGGCACTGCACGGTGGCATGGACCAACCGCAGCGTGACCGCGGTGATGGGCCGTCTTCGCGACGGCACCGCCGAGCTGCTTGGTGGCGACCGACGTCGCCGCCCGCGGGCTCGACGTCGACACGCTGACCCACGTCGTCAACTACGACGTGCCGTCCGCCGCCGAGAGCTACGTGCACCGCATCGGTCGCGCCGGCCGCCGGTCGCCAGGGTGTTGCCATCACGCTTGCCGAGCCACGCGAGCAACGACTGCTGTTCAACATCGAGAAGCTGACCAAGCAGAAGATCGCGATCGAGCGCGTGCTCCGACGGTGGCCGATCTGCGCGCCTGCCAGATCGAGGCAGACCGTCGACTGCCGTTCGCGAGGCGCTGGCGTCGGACGACCTCGACGACTACAACGATGTGCTCAACGCGCTGTCGGGCGATCACAACATGCGCACCATCGCGCTCGCCGCGGTGAAGCTGGCGCACGAAGCCGAGCGGTGCGACGGTCGACGAGGCCGAGATCCCCGACTTCTCGCACAAGGTCGACCGCGGCCCACGCGCCGATCGACCGGATCGTGGCGAGCCGACCCGGCCACGCGCGGTCAGCGACTCGCCAGGGTCACCGCGGCGGTGGAACCGCGGGCACCGCGTTCATCTACGTCGGGCTCGGCCGCAAGGGTCGGAATCCGCCCGGCGACCTCGTCGGTCTGATCGCCAACGAGAGCAACCTCAGCGGCCGCGAGATCGGCCCGATCAAGATCACCGAGCAGTTCTCGATCGTCGGTGTGCCCGAGGCGCGGGTCGACGACGTGATCGAGTCGTTGCAAGGGCACGATGCTGAAGTGGCAAGCGCCCGAATGCGCAGGCGCTACACCGACTGATCGACGTCGATCATGCACTGTACGATCCAGTCGCCACTGGACCTCGCCGATCGACGACGTTGTCGGTCTGGCTGCAAACCCTGCCGCGGCGACTCTCGCGCCGAGGCAATATGAGCGGACTGACGTGAGCCGTCACAATGCGGGCGCCGCAGTCGAGGAGCCATTGCACCGAGCTGTCGCTGCTTCTGTCGCGCCAGCCCTGTCGCGCCATGCGCGTTCCGATCGTCCACGCCGACCGTCGCCGCGTCGCGGTATCGAGGATGAAGGATCGCGTGGCCTGCACGCGCGCCGACTGCGACCGTGCCGATCGCGACCGTGTCGACCTGCGGTGAACGATCCAGTTGAGCCACAGCTCGCTGTCCGAACCAGATCCGCCGACCCACGACCGGTAGCGATCGCGCAGTTCGTCCAACGTGGCGGGCTGCCCGCCGGTGAACTCGTGGAGCGCAGGGTCGGCAAGCACGGCGACCATCTCGTCGGCGTCGGCGACACACAGCGCTACGGATAGATCGAGCGTCCGCGTCCGGATCGGAGAGCTGATGTCGAAGGCGGCGATGTGGGAAGAGTAATGGGTGCCCGTCTCGACGATGTGCTGTACTCAGTGGCCCATGACTGATCGCGCGAGTGACGCCGCGATGTGGGGGCGTCCGTGGCCGACGTTGCGCAACACCGTGCTCCCACAGCGTGACCGATCCGCAAGCTCGGACGGCGACGATCCAACTGATCGCGATGGCCATCTATGCCGGCAAAGCGCGGCAACGATCCCCAACGACGACGGCTCGACGAGCTTCTCGCAGGCCCTTGGTGCGTCGGCCGGACAGGATGTGCTGAGGTCGTGCATCGCGGTCCGCGCTGATCCGTACCACCGGGCACTCACGCCGATTACGCGAGATTCTCCGAAGAGCATCTCGATCAAGACCTCTCGAGAGCGAAGCCGTGTTACCGAAAGGCCCTCGAAGGCATGTTGCCTCAATGGATGAACATCGCCTCGCCGAGTTCGTCGGTTCGCCAAGTGGGTCCAGTCCGTCGAGCGTTCGGTCGGCACGGCGCGCCGCTCCTAGGACCATTGCGGACGGTGTTCGATGTCGACACCTCCGTCGGCCGCTCTTTCCATGCTGCACATCAAGGTCGACGGTCTTCACCGGGTGCGACGGTGGAGGCCGAGTTCACGTTGATGAACACCCTTGACCGAAGCCGGGTTTCCCCCGTCGCCCGGCAACGCGTGGTCGGAACCGACGGGCACGGTGCTCGGCCAACCGTTCTTCTCGTCGCTGATCACGCCGATGCGCAAGGGTTCGTCGATGATCCGACCGCGCCGACAGCTGTTGCGTGCGTGCAGACATTGGCTCGGTTGCGACAACCTCAAGCCCGAGCGCGCACCTCCCGCCCGTCGAAGCGTCGACCACGCCATTTGCGGCGCAGATCGAGTTGTGGCGAAACGTCAGGCAGAGATCGGCCGGCGGCTCGCGCATACCGTGTTGCTCGAGCGCCGCGGAGATGTGGCTGCTTCAACAATGCTCCGTTGCTGAAGCGAGCGTCGCTGGTTCACGGCCAACCCGGACCGCGCAACGTCCTGGTCTCCGACGGATCGGGTCGCTGCAGTGACCGAATGGGAGATTCGCACACGTCGGCAGCCCTGCCGAGGACTGGTTGTACCTCGCGCGACCCGCCGACGATTCAGCGGCCCAGTGATCGCGCCGGGACTGGCGAGGCGTTGATCGAACGGTGAGACCGAGGCGCGCATCGGCCCCGATGAATGGTCGTACTGGGAGGCGTTCAACCTGTTCAAACGGGCGTGCGTCAATCGCACCGATCTGGCCGAGTTCGAGAGCGGGACCGACCGCACGCCCCGGGAAGATGATCGCGGGCACCGCCGTCTTTCACGCGTTGCTCCGTCGCCTGATGAACATCTGCGTCGCGGTTTGCCTGAACTGCTAGTACGCCCGCTGGGTGGGCAGGAACGGCGCTCCGAGGACGAAGCCCTCGAGGTGATGCTCGTTTGAACTGACGGACGTGTGGGTCGCGTGCGAACTGCTGCGGGTCTTGACGACAACGCTGATCGCCCGCTTGATCTCCGCGTCGTCGACCACGAGCTGCAACAGCACGACGTTGTCAGGAGAGGTGGGAGATCCCCTGTTCGGACAACCTCGTCGTTCCGAAGAGCTCGGGCACCTCCTGGGACATCATCACGCTGACTCCCCTTCGGGTGCAGCGCTGGAGCAGTGAATACATCAACTTCTCGGAAGCGAAGCTCTTCGATGCCCGTGGCGCAGCGGTCTCCGAGGCTGTCGATCAGGACTCGCTTCGCCGGTGCGTTCGATCGAGTCCAAGAGGTCGTACACCCACTCGTCGACGTACAGGTCGACCGGCGTTCGGTACATACCGACCCCGGCTCGCTGAGGCTCCACTTGTACCCGTTCAGAATCCGCTCGAGTGTGCACCGGGTTCTCTTGCAGCGTGGCGATCAGCCCCGGCTCGCCGAGGCGTGCCCCTGGTCATGACGAAATGCAGTCCGAGGCGTCTCTCCCCGAGCCGGAAGGCCCGGCAACGAGCGTCGAGGCCCCTGTAAATAGCCGTCGAAGAGCATTCCATCGAGAGGGGCCACGCCGGAGGAGATGCGCACCGATGCCGCTTGGTACTCATCGGTGTTGATCTCTGTCCGGCAGCCTGGGAAACGCCTCGATGCCCTTCGTCGAGATGCGGTAGGCATGCTTTCGGAGAGGAAGTCGCTGCCCTGGAGCTTCAGAACTTGAGGCGCGTGACTCGCGCTCAGCGGTCCGGTCGACCGTCATCGAGTGATCGCGCCGGCCACCGCGAACTCTGGCCCGTCGTGGGACTCGGCTCGTACTCTCCGACCCAGAACGACGTCATGGCGAGCACCGACAAACGGCCGCCGAGCGTGTGGAGGAAGCGCCGAAAGTCTCCGATCCCGTCCGCGTATAGTCACGCAGCGCCTTGAAGCTGTCGATGACGACGATCCCCGGCCGACGCTCCCGCAACAGAGTGGTCACCCGCTCCAGCACGCCGGCGAGGCCCTGGTCGCTGAGGCAGTGGCCGAGATCCTCGTAGATCACGCGAGTGCCGATTGCGCGATTGTCGAAGTACTCGAGCGACTCGCCGTAGCGGAGCATCTTGTCCAACGACTCCGAGACGGTCGAGAGGTACAGCGCCGGACGTTCGACCGTTGCGTTGTGGAATACGTACTGCTCGCAGAGGATCGTTTTGCCCGACCCTGGTCGCCCGATGACGAGGTTGATGCCGTTGGCCACGAGGCCACCGCCGAGGACCTGGTCGATGCGCTCCGACCCGCTCGACAGTCGCAGGATCATGAGGCCGGGACGCTGCGGCGCGAGATAGGCAGATGCCCTGATGAGGTCTCTTCACGGTCGAGATGAACTGGATCGGCTCGTACGGTCGCTGCAGGAACGCGCCGGCACCACTGTCGATGGCGTCGTCTCCGGGAGCTGAGTGACGAGATGGCCAGCACCGGCGTGGATCCACGTCGCTTGATCTCTTCGCAGAGGCCCAGGCCGGCGCCGCCGGAGATGAGCAGGTCGACGACGACGCGCTCGGATTTCGTTCCTGGAAGCATTCGAGGACGCTGTCGGCGTCGATCGCCACGAAGCAGTCGTAACCCTCGGTGCGCAAGCAAGTACTCGCTGAACTCGGCGGCGTGGGCGTCGCGCTCGGCCAAGATGATGAAGACCGAGACGTCGCCGGCGGGCTGGCGTCGCGCATGGTCCGCCATCTTCGCGCCGAGAAGACGGAAGGCGTCACTCGGTGAGGTGCCCTGTTCGACTTGATCACGCACGAAGCCGAGTTGATCGATCTGGTCGCGGCTGTACAGGCGGTGCCCACCCTCGCTTCGCTGCGGGACGACGATGTAGTAGCGGTCCTCCCAGGTGCGCAATCGCCGCGGGATGCCGAGCATCCGGACGACCGCACCCATGCTGTAGACCGCCGCTCCGGAAGTGTCGACCGCTGTTGCGTCGCTACTCCACGCGCGGCGCTCCTCATCCATTTACTTCATCGTAATTGAAGAGCCTATTCAGCGGTCAACGGCTGAAATCGACCAAACTCTTCAATTCTTCTGAGACATACCGGTTCAATACCTCTACACTTCTGTCCTCAATGGAGGGACAAACCGGCTTTCGCTGGCAAATACCGTGACAAACTCGCCACAAGCTCCACACCGCCGATCCAGGGTTCGCGGCTTCGACTGCGCCGTGAGCAGCCCTGATCTGGTTCGGCACACCTGTCCGCGTACGGAACGGGCGTGCTACGCCTCGTCGGCGATGTCGACCTGGCCACCTGCCAGACCCTCGTCGAAGCCCTCGACGCTGTCATCGACCAGGCGGGCGGCGACATCATCCTCGACTGCGCCGGGGTCACCTTCTCGGCGCCATTGCGCGTCGATGCGCCTCGCCGGGGCACGCAATCGGCTCGACGGATCCGGACGCGTCGGCTCGTCAGTTCGAAACCCGTCGTCGATCGTCCGGCGTCTTCTGGACATCGTCGACATGGGCGACTTGTTCGCCGATGCATCCGACGCCGAGGTCCAGCCGAGCTCGGGCGACTGAGCCTCGACGACGCCGACCTCACGCCCGGACACATTGTTCATCTGGCGGCAAGCATCACGAAACCTTGCGCTCGTACCCTGCCGGCATGGATGAAACCCTGATCGTGCCAGCGAACGCTGGTCCTCATCGATCCTCGAGTCCTCACGGCGAGAGTGGCCTCGATGTCTTGACTGCCGACGACCGCGCCGTCACGCTGATGGTGACGCCTCGGCGGCGCTCGGCGTCAGCCGCTGCGCGAGTTCGCGGCTGCCGAGGAGATCGACGTGTCGATGGCTGGGCTGATCTACCTCGACCAGATCGCGTGTCGCCCTCAGCGCGAGCATGCGACATCGCCACCATCTCGATGCGCAGTTCGGATGCGGTCGGCGAGATCTTCCATCTGCTGCAGCAGCAACCGGTCAGCCGGGTGATCCTTCCGGCAAGCCTTCCGGGCGTCGAGGCATCGGGCTTGTCGAAGCTGGTGAGGATGTGTCCGGTCCCGGTTGTCGTGGCACTCCGTGGTCGGCCGCCCGACCCGAACTGTCGATCGCCGTAGTCGAGCTCGTCACGCCGCAGCGTGACAGACCGCCTCGACGTTGTTGCCGTCGGGATCGCGGACGAATGCGCCGTAGTAGTGGGGTGGTACTCGGGCCACAGCCGCGGGCTCGTGCAGCACCTCGGCACCCGCTCACGGCAGCGTACGAAGAAGGCTTGAACGGCCTGGCGATCGGGCGCGGAGAACGCGATGTGCGACTCCTGGAGCCGTCACCGGTCTGGTGTGGACCGATCCAGAAGTCGGGCATCGGCGGCACGCCGTATCCGAGTGACCGACCGAACTCCATGATCCGAGTTCCACCGAGCGGGGCGAGGACGACGTCGTAGAAACGCGGCACTGGCGTTGGTGTCGGCGCACTGGATGGACAGATGATCGAGCATGCTCCAATCATCTCACGAGCTCACGCGGCGGCGATCGCCTTGTCGGGTTCGGCAACTGACGACGATCGATCACGTGGTCGACGAGCTCATACGCGATCGCGTCGGTCGCCACGCACGATGTAGTCGCGGTCGATGTCGGCGATGATCCGCTCCGCTGTCTGG
>ERZ1370068.4699-contig-3757_pt1 | contig 29805 bp, 55 predicted proteins | sample MGYA00561227_ERZ1370068 | MGnify/ENA primary metagenome ERZ1370068 (study PRJEB38410, sample SAMEA6850437) | metagenome | study: Metagenomic assessment of the ecological functions of the soil: analysis of the soil microbiota associated with the...
GACCGCGATGGCAAAGCCGACCCAGCACGGAAGCGTCCGCCGCAAGCCGCAAGCCGGCTGCGCGCCGTCTGACGCGCGATGCGCTGGTCGCCTCGATCTGCGGCTTCGTCGTGGTGCTGATGGTTGGCGCGTCCTACGCCGCCGTGCCGTTCTACAACTGGTTCTGCCGCGCGACCGGCTTCAACGGCACCACCGCAGGTCGCGACCTCGGCACCTGCGGGAGCGCCGCTGGCGCACCAGATCACCGGTGCGGTTCGACGCCAATGTCGCGCCGGCGGCCTGCCCTGGAAGTTCGAGCCGGAGCAGAACGAAATCGAGGTCCGGATCGGCGAGGTCGTCACCATCTTCTACAGCGTGACCAACCAGTCGGCGCGCGCAGACCGTTGCGCAGGCGGCCTATAACGTCGCGCCGCTGACGGTCGGCGCCTATTTCCAGAAGATCAACTGCTTCTGCTTCACCGAGCAGACCATGGCGGCCGGCGAGAAGCGCGAGATGCCGGTGGTGTTCTACGTCGATCCGGCGCTCGCCGACGGACCATGAGAACGACGGCCTGAACTCGATCACGCTGTCCTACACCTTCTATCCCGTGCGCGACCCGGCGCCGAAGCCCGCTGCGTCCGGCGGAAACCGACCGGACGCAAGGGCAGCCTTGAACTGAATTGTGAGACGTCAGCGCGCTTACGGCACGCTAACGGAGAGACGCAATGGCTGACGGCGCAAGTCAAGCACCACGACTACCATCTCGTCGACCCGAGCCCGTGGCCGGTCGTCGGCTCGATCTCGGCCTTCATCATGGCGGTCGGCGCCATCGCCTGGATGCACCACATGTTCGTCGCGGCGCCCGATCGTGTTCGGCATCGGCACCATCGGCGTGCTCTACACCATGGCGAGCTGGTGGGGCGACGTGATCCGCGAGGCCCAGTACAAGGGCGACCACACCCGCGTGGTGCAGATCAGCCACCGCTACGGCATGATCCTGTTCATCGCCTCCGAGGTGATGTTCTTCGTCGCCTGGTTCTGGGCCTTTTTCAACTCCGCGCTGTTCCCTGCCGACGCGGTCCACGCCACCCGCGACGCGGTGTTCGGCTGCGGCACCGGGAACCGCGATGGGCGCCTGCAGCGTGCCGGGCACCTGGCCGCCGAAGGGCATCGAGACTTTCGATCCCTGGCACCTGCCGCTGCTCAACACGCTGCTGCTGCTGACCTCCGGCACCACGGTGACCTGGGCGCACCATGCGCTGCTTGAGAACGACCGCCAGGGCCTCAAATACGGCCTGATCCTGACCATCGCTGCTGGGGCCACCTTCACCTGCGTGCAGGCCTACGAATACGCCCACGCCGCGTTCTCGTTCGCCGGCAACATCTACGGCGCGACCTTCTTCATGGCGACCGGCTTCCACGGTTTCCACGTGCTGATCGGCACCATCTTCCTGCTGGTCTGCCTGTTCCGCGCCTATGCCGGCCATTTCACCCGACCCAGCACCTCGGCTTCGAGTTCGCCGCCTGGTACTGGCACTTCGTCGACGTGGTCTGGCTGTTCCTGTTCGTCTGCATCTACGTCTGGGGCCACGGCGCCGAGACCATGGCCCACAGCGCGCACTGACGCGCTTCGACGTGCTACAAGGGGCGGCTGCAGGCCGCCCCTTTGCTTGCCGAAGCGCGAAGGTTGAACGCATGCCAGCTGAGACAATGCCCACCGTCACCGAGAGCGCAATGCGCGGCATCGCCGCCGCTGCCCGCGCTGCGGCAGGGCAAGCTCTATGCGGGCTTCCTGACGCTGGCGCCGCGCTGCGATGCTTGCGGGCTCGACTACGCCTTCATCGATGCCGGCGACGGGCCGGCAATCTTCATCATCATGATCGCCGGCGCCATCGTCGTTGCCTGCGCGCTGATCGTGGAGGTGAAATACCAGCCGACGTTCTGGCTGCACGCGGCGCTCTGGCTGCCGCTGATCGCTCGCCACCACGCTGTTGCCGCTGCGCGCGATGAAGTCGCTTCTGATCGCGCTGCAATTCCACCACAAGGCAGCCGGAGGCCCGGCTGATCAAGCGCGACCCGCAATGACATCAGCGCTTTCGCGCCGGCGTCGCGGTTGCCGGCTTCGGCCTGTTCACGCTTGTCATGGTCGCCTGCTTGGTCGGCCTCGGGATCTGGCAGCTGCAGCGCCGCGTCGACAAGCACGCGCTGATCGCGGCGCTCGACGAGCGGCTGGCGGCAGCACCGGTCGCGCTGCCGCCGGCCTGCGCAATGGCGTGCGCTGACGCCGGGCCGGGACGAATTCCGCCGCGTCGAGTTCACCGCGACTTACGAGAACTTCCGGACGCCATGGTCTACAGCGCCGGCTCCGCCGTTCGCGACGATATTTCTGGTCCCGGCACCTGGGCATTCCTGCCGGCGCGGCTTCCGACCGGCGAGATGGTCGTGATCAATGCCGGCTTCGTGCCGAACACGATGCAGGATCGCTCTCATCAGGACCGCGTGGTCGGTCGCCTCGTCACCGGCGCGCCGGCACAACTGACTGGCTATCTCCGCTTTCCCGAAACCGCCGGTGCGCTGACGCCGGCGGAAAATCCTGCGAAACGGCTGTGGTTCACCCGCGATCATGTCGCGATGTCGCGCGCGCTCGGCTGAGTGCCGCCGGCCAGCCGGTGGCACCGTTCTACATCGATCTGGAAACGCCGGTGCCTGAGAGCGGTCTTCCAAAGCCAGGTCCGCTGACGGTGCATTTGAAGGACGATCACCTGCAATATGCCATCACCTGGTTTGCCCTCGCGGGTGCGGTGGTGATCGCGTTAGGCGTGTGGATGCGGCAAGCTCAGCGTTAAAGTTGCAAAACACAAACGCTAGTTGATCCCCGTACGACACCGGGGGTACTTGCGCTGGGTCTCGGTTCCACCCTAAACGCCCGCAACGGACCGTTCAGCATCGATTCACGGCAATTTCGGTACCCGCCACCAGCGCTCGCCGGGCCGAGTCTTGCGGCAAATCAAGTCTCGCGAAAAGACCTACGGAAAAATTGCAGTCCGTAAGACCGGGTCTTCTCCGAACGACCGAGTGGTCACGTGAGACACAGATGTCCTCTCAAGAAACTGGTGCGGTGGATTTGTCGGAAGATTTCGACCAGATAGCTATTGTCGTTGATTGGCTGGATGCGTGCAGGAATCGTGACCTCGATGCGCTGCTGGAGCTAGTACTGACGAAGGTGCGAGCGTCGAGATGTTGCTGCGGCGGCACGCAGCGTCACCAGGGCTTGGCGGCACTGGCCGCCTATTGGCGCCCGCAGTTCGAGGCGTTCGGTGCCGACGGCGTTTTGGCCTGGAGGAGATCGCGCCGACCGCCGAGGGCGTCGCGCTCGACTACCTGAACTTCGAGGGCAAGCCGGTCCGCCTCGCTCTTCACCTTCACCCCGAGGAAAGATCCGGCAGACCAGCTGCGTGCCGCCAGCGCGGCCGATGTTGGCACCGCGGCTCCAGCATCCAGAGCGCGACGACGAGCGCATCCGCGCCTCAGATGCTTGCAATTCGGCAGCGCCTTTCGGCCTCCGCGCCCGGCATTGCTGCCAACGCGCAGGGGCGACTTCACGATATGACCGCCATTTCCACGTGCGCGAGGCGCGATACCGCTTCGCCTTTCGGCCTGCTTCCCGCGCCGTGCTGCACTGCAGATTTTTCCAGCCAGATATCGGGAACAAATGGCAATGCCGGTTCGTTGTGGGCCGCGTCCGGATGGAGGAGAGGAGCGCGAGCGGCTTAATCCGGATCGTTCCGGTCAGGCCTCTCGCGCGGCCGGGGTTGCGGCGCTTTCGACCGGCAGGCGGCAGCGGACGCAGGTGCGGCTGCGTTCGCGCAGCAGTTCCGAGCGTCCCGTCCAGCGCGCGGACGCGCGTTCCTGCATGCCAGTCAGGCCGCGGCCCGAAGCACCCGGTCCGGCGGAAAGCCGATGCCGTCATCGGAGATCTCGACGATCAACTGGCCGTCCCGGATCAGGGCGTCGACATTGGTCGCGTGCGCCCTGGCGTGGCGAAGCACGTTGGTGATCCCCTCCTGGATCACGCGATAGACGGTCCGCGCGCGCAGGCCGTCGACCCCGTTCAGCCGCGCATCGATGTGGGAGGTCAGCTTGGATCCCGGGCGCCTGCGCACGGGCATTCTGCAGCAGGCGTCTGGATGCTCCTCTCGAGGCCCAGCTCCTCGATGTAGAGCGGCCGCAGCCGGTCGAGCACGCGGCGGTTGGCCAGCTGCAGCGCCTCGACCGATTGCAGGATGCCTCGCGCGTGCCGGCGAGATAGGCCTGCCCAGGCGGAATGGCTTCCATCAGGGCGACCGTATTGGCCCGGATGCCGAACAGCAGCAGCCCAGAGCTCGTCATGGAGGTCTCGCGCCATGTCGCGGCGCTCGTCGTCCTGCAGCGACATCGATCTTGTGCAGCAGAGCCCGGTTGTCGTGGCTCAAGCGGCTCAGCGTGCGGGCGAGCTCGTTGGCTACCTCGGCGCTGTGGCGGGCTTCCGGCGGCCCGAGGGCAGGATCGGGTGGTCATAGTCGCCCTTGCGCATCCGGATCATGCCCTCGCCGATATTGCGCAACGGTGCGAGCGTTGCGCCGACGGTGAAATAGCCGATGATCCCGGTCAGCAATGTCAGCGCGATGATGGAGCAGGCGATGGCGAGCAAAGGCCGACCCACTTTTCGAACGATATCGGCGGAGAGCGTCGGGCGAGAAGATGATGTCGCCGACCCTGTTTCCATCGATCGTCACGGGAAATGCCGCGTCAGATCTCGGGTACGGCGAGCAGGTCGACGAACCAGCGCGGGCACCCGTCCCAGCGGCGTTCGCACTTCGACGCGGATGCAGCGGGCTCTTGATTCCGGCGCGCCGAAACTGGATGGCTTCGGATGTGCCCAGCGACTTCACGAACGCATCCAGCGTCTGCTCCGGATTGGCGGATATCCGCAACCCGCCGTTGAGCGCGGCCGCTACCGCCTTGGCCGAACGCGCAGCCGGCGCGGTTTCGTCCACCAGTTGTGTCGGCACGAAAAATGCTAGCGAGACCGTCCGCGACCAAAAGCGCGGTGACGAACATGATGCCGAGCGGAAGGAAGAGCCGTGCGCGTAACGAAAGCCTGGTCCCACATTTGGATGATTCTAACTCCCGCGCTGCCGCTTTTCTCTTCTTCCCAAGGCGCACACTCCCTAATGTTTTCGAGACACTGCAAATGATGCAGAATACGGCAAATACGCCAACCAGAATACTGATCGTCGATGACCACCCGGTGGTCCTGTCGGGCTGCCGGTCGCTGTTCGCGTCGGACACCTCGGTGAAGATCGAAGAGGCGGCCGATGCCAGAGTCCGGCTACAAGGCCTATGCCAGCCGGAGGCCGGACGTGACGGTCATCGATATCAACCTCCCCGACGTGTCCGGATTCGAGCTGATGCGCCGTATCCGCAAGGACGATCCGGACGCCAAGATTATCATGTTCAGCATGAACGACGACCCGGCGTTCGTGGTCCGGGCGGTCGAATACGGCGCGCAGGGCTACGTCTCCAAGACCGACGACCCCAGAATCCTGGTCAAGGCGGTGCGCAAGGTCGCCGCCGGCGACAATTTCATCTCGCCGCAACTGGCGGAGGCGGTGACGTTCTCGGGCGCGGCCATCAAGGCCAACTCCGGCATCGCTGATGTCGGCGCGCGAACTGGAAATCCTGCGCCTGCTCGGCCGGGGCGACAAGATCGTCGAGGTCGCCGACGCCCTCAGCATCTCCTACAAGACGGTGGCCAACACCACCTCGCTGCTGAAGCAAAAACTCGGCGCCAGGAACCATTCCGACCTGATCCGGATCGCCGTCGAAATGGGTTTGGGCTGACACGCCCGAGCTGAACACGCCCGAGCTGAAACACCCGTGCGGTCGGACGAACGGGCCACGCCCGGCGGACGCGACCTGTTCTTCCCGTGACGTCGCTATCGCCGGGGCAATGGATCGGCGAAATGCGGCAGCGAGCGGTCGAGTTCAGTAGTAATGCCGGTGATGGCGCCAGCCGTAATGATGCCCGCGCCCTCGATACCAGCCGTAATGGTGCCCGCGTCCCCCGTGCCAGCCGTAGTGATGGCCGTGACCATGGCCATGCCCGTGTCCCCTGACCTGGATGACGGCGTCGTTCGGGGTGGCATCGACGCGATGCCCAGCCTGGCGCGACGCCGATCCCATCAGGGCAAGCAATGCGGACGACAGCGCGAAAACGATCAGCAAAGCACGCCATACTCCGATCGCATCAGCGTGATCGGTGACGCAATTTCGCGGTTCGATTGTTCCTCGGAGCACCGTTGACCGGAACGATGCGCGGCGGACGCTCGAGCGCTTCATCCCGCCAGCGCTGCGATGCGGTGCCGACGACGGCGAACTGCTGGTCGTCGATGGTCTCAAATACCTGAAGCAAATCGATGCGTTTGGCGAAGAGTCGTCGGAGTAACCGGCTCAGGTTCCAGCCTCCGGGCCAGTTGCCTGTTTATCCCGAAACCCGGAACCCGGCCGCTGCCAGCCGTCCGATTGGCGATCTAGTGAAGCGGCTGGCGCTTCAGCTCCTCCGTCCGTGGGATACTGGCGTCATGAATTCGTGGCGGCTCCTCCAACCTCGCTCTGGCGGTTTTGGTCACCATCGGCTTGACTATGTGCGCCGTTGGCGATGCCGTCGATGTCGGCGCATTCGCCCGGCCGGCCGGTAATGTGATGGCATGACCATGTCAGCCGACATGCCCTTGCTGTCCCGACGACCACAACAGCAAGGACTGCCGGGATTGCCCGCTGGTCGCGATATGCGTCCTGAAAACGGTGCAGCCGGCCCGGTTCTTAACCCCGCCTTGCCGATGCGCCATGCGATCCCAGGCGTTCCATTCGCTTCGCGACGACGTGCTCGCCGGACGGCCTGGCGCGTCCACCCCTCGACCATCCTCCCCGAAGCCTGGCCTGACTGGCGCTTGGAAAGCGCCGGTTGTTCGGTCGCGGCCCAAGGCGCGCGCGGACGGTTAATGCCGCCTTGCGGTGGCTCCAGGAAAATCGAGGAAGAGAAACATGAAGACGCAGAATTTTGTGCGCGCCGTTGCGGTGGCGCTGCTCGTTGCCGCTTGGGCCTGCTCAGAGGCGCGCTGGCGCTCATGGCCAGTCGGGCATTACAGGGGTTCGGAACTGGGTCGACCAGGATGGTTAAAGGCCGGCCCCGACAGGCGTCATCGCCACGGTCCGCCTGACCAACACCAGGACCGGCAAGCCGGTGCCTGACGCCGTGATCTTCGCGACCGCGTCTCGACATGGCGCCCGACGCCATGCAGGAGACGGCGACCAGGTCAGGCCGGTGCCGGCCGCGGAGCCAGGACCTACCAAGTTCAAAGCGCCACCTTCGGCATGGAAGGCCGCTGTGCAGCTTTCGCTCGGGCGCCAAAGGTTCAGGGCGAGACCGGCACAGTACCGAAGGCAAGCTCGTGATCACGGCGCAGAAATGAGCCGCGCTGCCTCATCGCCAGCACGGCCGCCGCGGCGATCGCGGCGGCGGGTGCAGCGCTCATTGTCGCCGGCGCAGAGCGGCCGGCGGCGCGCGCACATCGCCATGATCACCCGCGCTGCCGCTGAAGACGGCCCCGCGCCGATCTATTTCCAGCACCCGGACGGCAAGCCGGAGTATTCGCTTGACTCCGAAGAAAACGCCGGACGGCCGCGACGTATCGTCCGGTGCCCGCCGGCGCCGATGCCAGCTTCGACGCGCCAGCTGCCCCTCCGGCGGCGCCGGGCCGCCGGAACGCCGAGATCAGAATACTACCGCAACCCGATGGGGCTGCCGGACACCTCCGCCCGTGCCGAAGAAGGACTCCATGGGGATGGATTACATCGCGCTCTACGAGGGCGACGATACGCGACGATGGCTCAGTGAAACTGTCGCCCGGAAAGATCCAGCGCGACCGGCGTGAAATCCGAGCCGGCGGCCAAGCGGGTGATCCGCACGATGATCCGCAGCCCGGGACGATTACAGCTCGACGAGCGGCGGGTCTCCGTGATCGCGATGCGGTCGAAAGCTTTGTCCTGAAAGTCGCCGACGTCACCACGGGTTCGCACGTCGTCAAGGGCCAGCCCCTGATGGAAGTCTACAGCCCGGCGGTGTCATCTGCGGCCGCCGAGTACATCGCCACCATCACGTCCAGGACAACCGGCAGCGACGCGTCGCTACGGCCGCGGATCGCGCCAAGGACTGATGAACCTCGACGTGCCGGAGGCGGCGATCGTCGGCCATCGAGAACAGCCGGAACGTTCCGACCTCGATCGAATGGAAGGCGCCGCGCGACGGTGTCGTGCTGGAGCGCAAGCGCGGTCGAGGGCATGCGCGTTCAGCCCGGGCGGCGTGCTGTTCAGGATCGCCGATCATTCGGTGATCTGGGCGCTGATCGACGTCGCGGAACGCGATCTGGGCGCGATCGCCATCGGCCAGCGCGGCGACGGTGCGGGCCGCAGCTTTCCCGGGCGCGAGTTCTGCCGGGAAGGTCGGCGTGGTCTATCCCGAGATCAACAAGGAGACGCGCACCGCGCGGATTCGCGTCGAACTGCCAAATCCGGACCTCGTGCTGCTTCACGACATGTATGTCGACGCCGAAATCGACACCGGCAGCGGCGAGCCGGTGCTGGCCGTTCCGGAAAGCGCGGTGCATGGACAGCGGCAGCCGGCAGGCCGTCCTGGTCGACAAGGGTGGGGCCGCTTCGAGCCGCGCGACGTCGAAGCTCGGCCATCGCGGCGACGGCTACGTCGAGGTCCGCGACGGCGTCGCCGAGGGCGAGCCGGTGGTGGTCTCCGCAAACTTCCTGATCGATGCCGAAAGCAATCTGAAGGCGGCGCTGAAGGGCTTTTCCGAGGCGGAGCCCAGCCATGATCGCGCGCCTCATCGCCTGGTCGGCCCGCAACCTGCTGCTGGTGCTGTTCGGCACCGGCTTCGCCGCCGCGGCCGGTCTCTATCGCGCTGGCCCATCTGCCGCTCGACGCCATTCCCGACCTCTCCGACACGCAGGTCATCGTCTACACGGAGTATCCGGGCCAGGCGCCGCAGGTGATCGAGGACCAGGTCACCTATCCGCTGACGACGGCGATGCTGACGGTGCCGAAGTCGAAGGTCGTCCGCGGCTTCTCGTTCTTCGGCGTCTCGTTCGTCTACGTCATCTTCGAGGACGGCACCGACATCTACTGGGCGCGCTCGCGCGTGCTGGAATTCCTCAACAGCGCGGCCTCGCGCCTTCCGCGCGGGCGTGACGCCGACCATCGGCCCTGACGCGACCGGCGTCGGCTGGGTCTACCAGTATGCGGTGATGTCGAAGGAGCTGAATCTCGCCGACACGCGCGCGATCCAGGACTGGAATCTGAAATTCGCGCTGGCCAAGGCCGAAGGCGTCGCCGAAGTCGCCAGCGTCGGCGGCTTCGTCAGGCAGTACAACGTCATCCTCGATCCGCAGCGGATGCGCGATCTCGGCATCACCATGCAGAAGATGCGCGACGCGATCCGCGCCAGCAACGCCGATGTCGGCGGCCGCACCGTCGAGCTGTCGGAGTTCGAATACGTCATCCGCGGCAAGGGCTATCATCAAGGGCGATCAACGACCTCGGCAACATCGTTCTGAAGACCAGCAACGGCACGCCGGTGCTGCTGCGCGACGTCGCCCGCGTCGAGCTCGGTCCCGACGAGCGGCGCGGCATCACCGAACTCAACGGCGAGGGCGAGGTCGCGAGCGGCATCGTGCTGCAGCGCTTCGGCGTCAACGCGCTCGACGTCATCGAGAACGTCAAGAAGCGTTTTGCGGAGATCGCCAGCAGCCTGCCGAAATCGGTCGAGATCGTGCCGGTCTACGACCGCTCCAACCTGATCTACGCGGCGATCGACACGCTCAAGCACACGCTGTTCGAGGAGAGCGTCGTCGTGGCGCTGGTCTGCATCGTCTTCCTGCTGCATGTCCGCAGCGCGCTGGTGGCGATCCTGATGCTGCCGGTCGGCGTGCTGATGGCGTTCGGCGCGATGAAGCTGCTTGGGCTCGGCTCCAACATCATGAGCCTCGGCGGCATCGCGATCGCGATCGGCGCCATGGTGGATGCGGCGATCGTCATGATCGAGAACGCCCACAAGCATCTCGAACGGGCGGAGCCCGGGCAAATCGCGCGTCGACATCCTGATCGAGGCGGCGTCCGAGGTCGGGCCGGCGCTGTTCTTCAGCCTGCTGATCATCACCGTGTCGTTCATGCCGATCTTCACGCTGGAATCGCAGGAAGGCCGGCTGTTCAGCCCGCTCGCGTTCACCAAGACCTTTGCGATGGCGGCGGCGGCGCTGCTGTCGGTGACGCTGGTGCCGGCGCTGATGGTGATCTTCGTGCGCGGCAGGATCGTTGCCGAGCACAGAAATCCGATCAACCGCTTCCTGATCTGGATCTACCGGCCCGTCATCAAGGCGCGTGATGCGCGCCAAGATGCTGGTGATCGTGCTCGCGCTCGCCGTGCTGGCGGTGAGCGTCTGGCCGGCGCGCCAGCTCGGCACCGAGTTCATGCCGAACCTCAACGAAGGCACGCTGCTCTACATGCCGACCACGCTGCCGGGAATCTCCGTCACCAAGGCCGGCGAACTGCTGCAGATGCAGGACCGGATCATCCGCGCGCTTTCCGGAAGTGGCCTCGGTCTATGGCAAGGCCGGGCCGCGCGGCGACGGCGACCGATCCGGCGCCGTCCGAGATGTTCGAGACCGTGGTCAACCTCAAGCCGAAGGAACGAATGGCGATCCGGGCATGACGCGTCGACAGCCTGATCGCGGAGATGGACAGGGCGCTGCAGTTTCCCGGCGTCTCCAACGCCTGGACCATGCCGATCAAGGCCCGCATCGACATGCTGTCGACCGGCATCCGCACGCCGATCGGCGTCAAGGTGATCGGCACCGACCTGGTCGAGATCGACAGGCTGGCCAAGCAGATCGAGCAGGTGCTGAAGGCCGTGCCCGGCACGTCGTCGGCCTATGCCGAGCGCGGCATCGGCGGCTACTATCTCGACAGTGACGCCGGACCGCGCGGCGCTGGCGCGCTACGGCATCATGGTGCAGGACGTGCAGGACGTCGATCGCGACCGCGCTCGGCGGCCAGAGCGTGACGACCACGGTGGAGGGACGGCAGCGCTTCACCGTCAACATGCGCTATCCGCGCGACCTGCGCGACAATCCGCAGGCCATCGCCAACGACGTGCTGGTGCCGATGCCGGCCGGCGGCGCCGTGCCGCTCGGCGAAGTGGCCAAGAGTCGCGCCGGCGCGCGGGCCGACCTCGATCCGCACCGAGAACGGGCAGCTCGCGACCTACATCTATGTCGATATCCGCGACCGCGACCTCGGCGGCTACGTCGCCGACGCGCAGGCGCGCCGTGGAGGCCAGCATCCAGTTCCCGCCCGGCTGTTACGTGATGTGGAGCGGCCAGTACGAATATCTCGAACGCGCCACCGCGCGGCTGAAGATCGTCGTCCCGGTGACGCTGCGCGATCATCTTCCTGCTGCTCTATCTCAACTTCCGCTCGATCACCGAAACCCTGATCGTGATGCTGTCGCTGCCGTTCGCGCTGGTCGGCGGGCTCTGGCTGATGTGGTGGCTCGGCTTCAACCTGTCGGTCGCGGTCGTCGGTCGGCTTCATCGCGCTCGCCGGCGTCGCCGCCGAGACCGGCGTGGTGATGCTGATCTATCTCAACCAGGCGCTGGACGAGATCAGGCGCCGGCGCGAGGCCGAGGGCCGCGCCGCTGACGCGCAGCGATCTCTACGACGCCATCATGGAAGGCGCGGTCGAGCGCGTGCGGCCGAAGATGATGACGGTGGTCGCGATCATGGCCGGCCTGCTGCCGATCATGTGGAGCAGCGGCACCGGCTCGGAGATCATGCAGCGCATCGCGGTGCCGATGATCGGCGGCATGATCTCGTCGACGCTGCTGACGCTGATCGTGATCCCGGCGATCTTCGGCCTGGTGAAGGGATTCCGGCTTGCCGAGCGAGGACCGCATCGATGGTCGGCGTCCACCGCCGTCAGCAAGGGCATCAATGGAGGCGACCCTCTGAGACGCTTGAGCCGGCCAAATGAAGATCCAGTACGCTTCGGCGTGGCGTCAGGTGTCGTTGATGTCGGATCACCAACATGCTGACGGGTGCACTTACCCGCCCGCCGTGAACTGGACATTGGACTATGTCAGGATGCCTGCGAGGGTACGGTCGGTCAATTGAGTGCACGGTCACCGTAATTCCTGATCGGCAGTCTCTGGCCAGAACCGAAAGCTGCCCGCGGTCATTGAGAATGACAGCGTTGAGAGAGATATGCCACCCCCGAGTTATCCGGATGATTGCCGGGCCGCCAATAGCGCCTGGCTTTCCTCACGCTTATCGCAATTGAGAAAACGATCACCCCGCTAAGATCAAAGAGATGCGAGATGAGGCCCTTCGTGCAACTCGACTGCCTTGGCTGAGGCCATCCGCTTCCATACATATCGCAGCAGAACTTCCGCAGTTTTCCGGCTTTTGAGCGTTGGCATGCGACGAATTGCTTTTCACGGCCTCGCCTCAGGGTCCAGCGCAATGGTATCGGCACAAACTCATCCGCCGAGATTTCGTCTCATATTTAGAGAGCGAATTTCCGGCGCTTAAATTTTTCGTCACATCATCGCGGTTGGGTTTTCAACGCAAGGCAGCCGTCACGCGTCGTTCGATCAGGTAGCTTCGCCGCCACAACGTGGTCGCGTCGTAGTCTGAGACCATTGCATCCTCGAACGCACGCTCCATCGCAGAGCGAGCTCGTTTTGCGCGCGCGGCGGCGTCGAAATGTCCCCCTTGCTGCATTCTTCGAGTGCCCCTTCCGTCTCATCTAGTATTAAGTGCATTGACCAACGGCGTGAGGCGGAAAAATCGCCTCCGCAGGGACAACAGAGCCATTTTCTGACCCCAACAAGTGTGCAGGTAACACTTAGGAGGCGAAGCGATTGCGTATATACCTGACAAGGCATCCCTTCCAAGATCGTCGCTTTGTTTTCCTCGTCTCTGCACGCTTGTAACTAAACAGGTCAGTAGCTTTTATTCTTCGATGCTGCCCCACCGCCGACGTATGCTGGATTACCTATCCGAAGAAATTAAAACGGACGATAGACATTAAAATGTCCGCTGCCTGCTGGGGTTAGCATCTCATGTACAGGACTAGCTTTTCAAAAAATTTTCGGCGTCGCCACGACCAATATGCCGAAGCAATTCCATTAATAGGCCTGATAGCGCTGGCGATAAGCAGATTTGGTTGCTTGGTTCGCTCATCAAGCACTCGCAGTTTTGCGTTACCCGTGGCTTGAGATGAGTAGCCTGACGCAAAGTTGATTGGCTTCTGCAGCTTGCTGGCGGACGGCAGACGATCACCAAGCTCCCTTCTTCTGCGTAAGTTCGGTATGGTCATGGTACCTTCTGGTTCTATTTAGCCCCTATTCGAAGTAAAACGCAAATATTCGAAATAAACGAAACAGTCTGCCCTCTACGACCTCACATGGGACGTTTCCAGACCTGAGACTAAACCAGCTTAAAATGACTGACTGGATACCTCAAGTCCAACAAATATCCTATATTTTTCATCATTTTAGTAACTTCGAGAAAGGAGGGGTCTGAACCCCGATAGGCTTGCTCCTATGAATTACGGTGACAGCGTACGGTCGCCAACCTGCCTACGCTGGGCAACCGCTTTCGTGTTGCGCCTTGGACGGCGGCAAGAATACCTTCTCCCGCGATTCGCGCTACGCGCGAAACGCAATTTCTCCCCGCCCGTTCAGCGTGATGCTAAATTCGCCCAGTCCCCCGCGCAAAAATAAACCAGCTTCGTGCCCACCGCCAATCAGCATTACAAACCTCCGCTATCCCGGCCCGGAGAAGAGGGCGCCGGGCACATCGTCACGAACGTTGGGGCGGGATGCGGTGGACGCGGCAGCGTCGGGCGCGCTGGCTGATCGCAGGGCAGGCTTCGCCTGTGAGCGATCGAAGGCGCGCAGGACGAACGGCGCTGTAACCGGCTTCGCAAAATGTCTTGGCGGGCGCACGGTCCGCAAGACCTCTTGGCGAAGGCGTTCCGCGGACGGCAAAACCGTGTGGTCCTGGCACCCGTTGCTGGTGTCAAGTCGGCGGAGGTTTTGGTCGAGCCCAACCGGGCCGCGACACAGCCTTCAATCCGCCGACGACGGTGACAAGACGAATTCGTCGCCGGGAGAGCGCGGCATAAGCCGTTAAAACCATTCGCGTGCGGGAATGCCGGGTGATCCGGTGACCTGCGGTGACTACCGTGTGCTACCACCAATCGCACGCGGGCTGCGGGCGCATCGGGCGCCCGGCATTCCCCGCGCCTCTCACGGGCGAAACGACCTCTCAACAACTCCGGGCGGCGCGCGAGAACGCGGCGACTCTGCCCGGAGTCGATGTCGGATCTCCTCGCCATTGCGAGCATTTCCCATTGTCACAAAACCCATTATGGTGCCCGGCTGCGCGCGCCACCGCGCGAATCTTGATAAATTTCACGATATCAAAGGCTTAAGTGCATGGCTTTGGCCTTTGGAGGGCGAGTTTGACGCGGTATGTTTCGACCCGGGCGAGGCCCCGACGCTGGGCTTCGCGATGTGATGCTGACCGGGCTCTGCCCGCGACGGCGGCCTTACGTGCCCGAAGCCTGGCCGCAACTGTCGCGCGAGGCCATCGCGGGCTTCTTTGGCCGGCCCTATTGGGAAGTCGCGGTCGACGTCATCAGGCCGTTTGCCGCCGGCGAGATCATCCGATGCCGATCTCGGCCGCATGGCGAACGAGGCCTACGCGACTTTCCGCCATCCGGCGGTCGTTCCGCTCGACCAGATCGGCCGAACCAATTCCTGCTGGAGCTGTTTCACGGTCCGACGCTGGCGTTCAAGGACGTCGCGATGCAGTTGATCTGCGCGGCTGATGGATCACGTGCTGGCGAAGCGGTCGCAGCGCACCACGATCGTGGTGGCGACCTCGGGCGATACCGGCGGCGCCGCGGTCGAGGCGCTTCGCCGGCCTCGAGAATGTCGATCTGGTCGTGCTGTTCCCGAACGGGCGCATCTCCGAGGTGCAGCGGCGGATGATGACGACATCGGGCGCGGCCAACATCCACGCGCTCGCGATCGAAGGCACCTTTGACGATTGCCAGGCGATCGTGAAGGCGATGTTCAACCATCACACCGTTCCGCGACGCGGTCGCGCTGTCGGGCGTCAATTCGATCAACTGGGCGCGCATCGTCGCGCAGGTGGTCTACTACTTCACCTCGGCGGTCGCGCTCGGCGCGCCCGCGCGCACCGTCGATTTCACCGTGCCGACCGGCAATTTCGGCGACATCTTTGCCGGCTACGTCGCGCCAAGCGCATGGGCCTGCCGATCCGACTGGCTGCGGATCGCCACCAACGTCAACGACATCCTGGCGCGCACGCTGAAGACCGGCATCTACGAGGTGCGCGAGGTGCCACGCCACCGCCTCGCCCTCGATGGACATCCAGATGTCGTCGAATTTCGAGCGGCTGTTGTTCGAGGCCAGCCGGCCGCGACGCCGACGGCGGTGCGCCGGCTGATGGGCTCGCTGAAGCAGTCCGGCCGTTTCGTGCTGCCCGATGCGACGCTGGCGGCGATCCGCGACGAATTCGACGCCGGCCGCGCCGACGAGACCGAGACCGCGGCGCGCGATCCGCGCCGCCTGGCGCGAGGCCGGCGACCTCGTCGATCCCCATACCGCGGTGGCGCCGTCGCGGTCGCCGACCGCGACACACCGGATCTCGAAAATCCCCAACATCGTGCTGTCGACCGCGCATCCGGCGAAATTCCCCGATGCGGTCGAGGCCGCCTGCGGCGTGCGGCCGCAACTGCCGGCCTGGCTCGACGGACCTGATGACCAAACCGGAACACATCAGAGGTGATGAAGAACGATCCTGCGGAGGTCGAACGATTCAGTGTTGTCGGTCAGCCGCGCCGCCAAGCAGGGAGTAGCCGGATGAGCGTCGATATCACAAGCTCGCCATCCGGTCTTACCGTCGTCGACCGACACCATGCCGCATCTGCGAGACCGCGGCGCTCGGCGTCTGGGCCGGCGTCGGCGGCCGCGACGAGAAGCCGAACGAGCACGGCATCTCGCATCTGCTCGAACACATGGCGTTCAAGGGCACCACGCGGCGCTCGCGCGAGATCGTCGAGGAGATCGAGGCGGTCGGCGGCGATCTCAACGCCGGCAACCTCGACCGAGACCACCGCCTATTACGCGCGGGTGATGAAGGCCGACGTAGCCGCTGGCGCTCGACGTGCGTCCGGACATCCTCGCCAATCCCGCCTTCGTTCCGGACGAACTGGAGCGCGAGAAGGGCGTGATCGTGCAGGAAATCGGCGCGGCGCAGGATACGCCCTGACGACGTCGTGTTCGAGCATCTCAACGAGCTCTGCTATCCGGACCAGCCGATGGGCCGCTCGCTGCTCGGCACCGCGAAGACGCTGAAGAAGTTCGACCGCGACATGCTGCGCGGCTACCTCACCACCCATTATCGCGGGCCGGACATGGTAGTCGCGGCCGCCGGTGCGGTCGATCACGCGCGGATCGTCGAGGACGTCGCCCAAGAAATTCGCGAGCTTCGACGGCACGCCGGCGCCGAAGCCGCAAGGCGCGATGTTCCGGCAAGGGCGTGCTCCAGCGTGGTGCACCGCGAGCTCGAACAGGCGCATCTGACGCTGGCGCTGGAGGGCGTGCCGCAGACCGATCTGTCGCTGTTCTCGCTGCAGGTCTTCACCAACACGCTCGGCGGCGGGATGTCGTCGCGGCTGTTCCAGGAGGTGCGGGAGAAGCGCGGGCTGTGCTACTCGATCTACACGTTCCAGCGCGCCCTACACCGACACCGGGCTTTTCGGGCCTCTATACCGGAACCGATCCGGCGGATGCGCCGGAGATGATGGAAGTGATCGTCGACGTCATCAATGACGCCGTCGAAACCCTGACCGAGGCCGAGATCGCCCGCGCCAAGGCGCAGATGAAGGCCGGGCTGTTGATGGCGCTGGAGAGCTGCTCCATCCCGCGCGCTGAGCAATTGGCGCGCCACGGTGCTGCTCTATGGCCGGCCGCTGACGGTGGAGCGAGCTGGATTGGTCACGCGGATCGATCTGCGTGTCGAGTCGACCGACCTGCAACGCTGCGCTGGGGCTGCTGTCGCGGAGCCGGCTGGCATTGGTCGCGCTTGGCGGCGGCAGGGGTCTGGACACGGCGGTGGCTTTGCGGAAGGATTGACGCGGTCGAAGGCGAAGACCTGCTGCCGATTAGGCATGATCCGGGTGTAGGTTTCCGATCGGGCATGCTCAAACTGGTAGAGTCGCCGCCAGCGGAGCGGCGGAGTTAAGGGCACGGCGCTGTCTCTGTTTGCCATCCAGCGGCCTGGCCGCGCTGATGCCGCGCGGTCATGGGCTGTTGCTGCGTGCGCCGCAGATGTCGGATTTCCCGCAATGGGCGCAATTGCGCAGATCCAGCCGCGCCTACCTCACCGCCCTGGAGCCGATCTGGCCGTCCGACGACCTGACCCGCGCCGGCTTTCGCCGCCGCCTGCGTCGCTATGCCCGAGGACATCGCCGCCGACCGCTCCTATCCCTTCATCATCTTCCGCGAATCCGACGGCGCGATGATCGGCGGCATCACGCTCGCCAATGTGCGGCGCGGCATCGTGCAGGCCGGCACCATCGGCTACTGGGTCGGGCAGCCCCATGCCGATCGCGGCTACATGACGACGAGCGCTGCGGGTGCTGCTGCCGTCGCTGTTCGGCGAACTCAACCTGCACCGCATCGAGGCCGCCTGCATCCCTCCAACGCGCCGTCGATCCGGGTGCTGGAGAAATGCGGCTTTAGCCGCGAGGGTCTGGCGCGGCGCTATCTCTGCATCAACGGCGTCTGGCAGGACCACTCTGCTGTTCGGCCTGCTGCACGAGGATTTTCGGGGTTAACGGTTCCGGCGATGGCTGGCTCGACAGGTGGCTTGATACAGCGCGCCTTGGGTTCGCCGCCATTGCGCTGCTATAAGGCCGCTCGGGAAACGAGGGATGCAGGGACCTCGCATGGGAGACATAACCGCGTGATCAGGACCGGCCTCGCGGTCGGCCGCGTGACGGATCGGGCATCGGCTGCAGCCATGCTGGCCGCGCCGGCCGCCATCGCAATCGCTGAGCGATCGCTTCAAGAGCCTGTTCGGCGGCAAATCCAGTGAAGACAGAAGCCCGCGGCGCCCGCCGAGGGCAGAGACGCCAGGACGACCTCGGGTTGACCTGTCCGCCGGTGCGATCGCCGGCGCCTCCACCTATCGCGGTGGCGGCGCCCGGCAAGCAACCGGTCGGCAACGATCTGCGCTTCAGGCGACGATCACCAAGACCGCGCGCGAATGCATCGATCAACGGCGGCGAGATCACCGCGCGGATCGGCATTCAGGGCCGCGTCATCGCCGGCCCGGCGGCGCGCCGCCGCCGGTCCAGGTGCCGCTGCGCGTTGCCGTGGTGCAGGGCGGCATCTCGGAAAAGACCATCGCGACCAAGGCCTATCAGACCACGGTGAACGATGACCGGAGATCCGGCGCGCCGTTCACGCTGGTGGCCGACGGATCTCGTTTATCCGGCGCCGTCGGCGCGGTCGGCGACTACCAGTCTTCTATATCGGCTTCGATCCGCAGGCGCTGAAGCCGGAGCCGAAGCCGAAAGCGGCGAAGAAGAAGTAGCAGGAGCTGCGACAACAAAAGCCGGCGCGATGATCTCGCGCCGGCTTGCTTTTAGCTGAAGCCGTCAGTTCAGCTTGGTGCGAACTTCGGCGATGCCCTGGTCAGCAGGTCGTCGGCGACCGGCCCTTCACCGACTGCGACAGGATGGTGGAGGCGGCCGTCACCGCGGCGTCGGCCGCTGCGGCGCGGACGTCGGCGAGCGCCTGCGCTTCGGCGAGCGCGATCTTGCTCTCGGCGGTCTTGGTGCGCCGGCGACGAAATCTTCCATCTTGGTCTTGGCCTCGGCCGCGATGCGCTCGGCTTCGGCCCTGGCGCTCGGCGATGATCTCCTGCGCCTCGCGCTCGGCGCTGGCGCGCGGGCCTTGTAGTCGGCCAGCAGTTTTGCGGCCTCGTCCTTCAGGCGGCGGGCGTCGTCGAGTTCGGCCTTGATGCGCTCGGCTGCGGTGGTCGAGCGCCTTCAGCACCGTGCGTGTGGATGCCGAGACAGGCGAACAGCGACCATCAGGATGACGAAGGCGATCGCGACCCAGAATTCCGGTTCGGAAAACATCGCGCCTATCCCTTCAACGGAAGCGTCGACGGCGCTGTCGACCGCTTGGCCGTCAGGCAGCGATGCCGGTCAGCCGCTGCACGATCGCGCTGGCCGCGTCGGCTGCGATGCCGCGGACGTTGCTCATGGCGGCGTCCGCGTCGCCGCGATCTGCTTCTCGGCGTCGGCAAGCTTGGCGTCGAGCTTCCCTTCCAGCGCCTTGCGTTCGGCTTCCGCGGCCGCGTTGAGCTTCTCGCGGGTCTCGTTGCCGATCGCCTGCGCGCGGGAGCGCGCCGCCGCCAGTTCGCCTTCATAGGCCTTCAGCGCCGCGTCGGACTCGTCCTTCAGCTTCTGCGCCGCCGCCAGATCGCCCTCGATCGCGTTCTGGCGCGCCTCGATGACGCCGCCGACCCGCGGCAGCGCGAAGCGCGACACGATCAGATGGAGCGCGACAAAGGCGATCAGCAGCGACACCAGCTGCGAGGCGAAGGTGGACGACTCGAACGGCGGAAAGCCGCCGCCGTGGTGACCGCCATCGGCCTCGGTGTGAGCGCCGGCTTCTGGCCTTTTGCATCGCCATGACTCCAGCCATGGAGTTCTCCTGTTGCTGTCATGCGCGCCGCCTGTCGAACGGCGGCGCGGAGGCGTTGCAGCTCAGAGCGGAACGAACAGCAGAAGCAGCGCGATCAGCAGCGAGAAGATGCCGAGCGCTTCGGTCACGCGCGAAGCCGAAGATCAGGTTGCCGAACTGGCCCTGGGCGGCCGACGGATTGCGCACGGCCGCGGCGAGGTAGTTGCCGAAGATGATGCCGACGCCGACGCCCGCACCGCCCATGCCGATGCATGCGATGCCCGCGCCGATAAGTTTTGCTGCTGCCGGTTCCATTTTTAGCTCCTTGAGAAAGATAGACGGTGAGGTGACGGAATTCCGGGACCGCTCAGTGTCCCGGATGAATGGCATCGTTGAGGTAGATGCAGGTGAGGATCGCGAACACATAGGCCTGCAGGAACGCGACCAGCAGCTCGAGCGCGGTCAGCGCCACGGTGAGCGCCAGCGGCATCACGCCGCCGATCCAGCCGAGCAGCGCCGAGCGAGACGCCGAGCATGGCGACGAAGCCCGCGAACACCTTCAGCGCGATGTGGCCGGCCAGCATGTTGGCGAACAGACGCACGCTGTGCGAGACCGGCCGCAGCAGGAACGACAGGACCTCGATGAACATGACCAGCGGCAGGATGTAGATCGGAACGCCGCGACGGCACGAAGATCTTGAAGAAGTTCAGCCCGTTCTTGTAGACGCCGTAGATCAGCACGGTGAAGAATACCAACAGCGCCAGCGCCACGGTGACGATGATGTGGCTCGAAACCGTGAACGTGTAGGGGATGATGCCGACCAGGTTCGAAACGCAGATGAACATGAACAGCGAGAAGATCAGCGGGAAGAACTTCATGCCTTCCGCGCCGGCGGTGCTGCGGATCGTGCTGGCGACGAACTCGTAGGAGATTTCGGCCATCGACTGGAACCGACCCGGCACCAGCTGCCGGCCGGCTGTGCCGAGCATCAGCATCGAGATCAGCGCCACCGCCACGAACATGTAGAGCGACGAATTGGTGAAGGCGATCGTCTGATTGCCGATATGGCCGATCGTGAACAGCGGTTCGATATTGAACTGGTGAATCGGGTCTATTTTCATCCGCGCGACTTTGGTCCTCCGGCATGGTGCCGGCAATCGAAATTCAAATGTCGTGACTTCCGTCAGCGCTCAGCGCTTGCCCGAAGCCACGCCCGCAGACCTCACCACGTTGACCACGCCGGCGACAAAGCCGAGCAGAAGGAACACGATGAGCCCGAACGGCGATGTCGACAGCAGCAGCGGTCGAACCCCCAGCCAATCACCGCCCCGACGACAACGCCCGCGACCAATTCCGAGGAAGACGAAAACCGAGCGCCATCGCCGAGGCTCTGGCAGCACGGTCTCCGCTTTCAGTTCCGGGTTGATCAGTCCTGATCTTCCGGTTGTCACGTAGTTCGGACAACCGATGATCCAGACTTCCGAGCCTTGCGGAAAGCGCAGCTTCGTCGGGCGGCGATGATCGCGATTTCCACTTGCGTTGTCGTTGGTGTTCTCTGCCATGCGGCCGAACACTAGACGATGCTGCGGTTGATGGAAATTGCGCCGCCACCCCTCAAAAGCCGCGCGGACCATACTGACCGCGTCTAATCAAGTCAAGATTGCGTCGTAACCAGTTAGACCGTTGATTTAACTGCAGTTATTTTGGAGATATTCCACGGCGTTGTATGGCTGCCATCGCACTGCAGCAGCTTGCCGCAGCAGGTGACGATTTTTGGCAGCCTGCTGGCAGGGCCGCCGGGATGCTGAGCCCATCACTTGAAGTCGTCCCCTGGAAGGGGCCATGCTGCGCCGGACTGCTACTTCTCGTTTCAATCATCGTCGAGTTTATGTCGGGCCCAAGCCGTTTCGCGTGCCTGCTAGGTGTTTGGAGCCGGGACCGGCTGGAATTATTGGCGGATGCGTTGAAGTCCGGCCGCGCGGCCTATAGCTCAGAGGTGTAAGGGACCAAGGATCTGGTTTGAGGCGGAGCAAGCCGATGCGCACAGCGACGTCGTCCTCGAAAGTCTCCATTTCCATCCTGGCCGCGGCATTGGCCGCCAGCCTTGGCGGCGCAGCCCTTGCGCAATCGGCCCCGGACGCCGAGAACGGCCGTTATGCGCTGTGGCCGGCGGCGGACGGCGTGCTCAGGCTCGATACGCGGAACCGGCACGGTTTCGGTCTGCAACAACAGTTCAGGTGCCGGCTGGGCCTGCTATACCGTACCGGACGAGCGCGCGGCGCTGGATGCCGGAGATCGGCCGGCTGCAGGCCGACAATGAAAAGCTCAAAGCCCAGCTTGCGGCGCGCGAGCCCACCGTCACCGGCAAGATCGAGAGAGGCGCTGCCGAAGTCGGACTCGCTGAAAAAGGCCGAGCCGAAGGTTGCGGACGGCGGGCGCAAGATCGAAATCCCGCTGCCGAGCGATCAGGACATGGACCGCATGATGTCGTTCCTCGAAAGGCGTGGCGCCGGCTGATCGAGATGGCCAACCGCGTGCAGAAGGATGTCAGCGGCAGGATCTCCGAACAGCCAGTCGTTCCGGCGAAAGCCGGGACCCATAACCCCCGACTGTTGGTTGTTTACAGAGGCTATCAACTTCCGCGCGCCGCAATATCTGAGGGGCCGCGGAGTATGGGTCCCGGCTTTCGCCGCGACGACGTCTGAAAGAGATGTCCAATGACCTCACTCAAAATCCTCTCTCGCGTACCGGCGCTCGACCGTCAGCGCCACCACCATCGTCTCGTCGCACGTTGTCCGTGCAAACCCCAGGTGCAGGCTTCACCGATCTCACCGCCGAGATCGCGCAGATTTGTGCGTGACGCACACGCGCGTGAAGGCGCGGTGACGCTGTTCATCCGGCACACCTCGGCGTCGCTGACGATCCAGGAGAATGCCGATCCGACCGTGCTCGAGGATCTCTCGACGGTCTTGACGCGGCTCGCGCCCGAGAACGGCGGATGGCGGCATCGACACCGAAGGCCCCGACGACATGCCGGCGCATATCAAGACCATGCTGACCTCGACGTCGCTGCAGGTTCCCGTGCTGGACGGCGAGCTCGCGCTTGGAACGTGGCAGGCGATCCTATTTGATCGAGCACCGCGCGCGGCCGCATCGGCGCGAGGTTGTGCTGCAGTTCATCGGCGGCGTGACGTGATTTGACGCGCTTTCGTCACGCGAACCGGGTCATCCGTTTCGCTTGAAAACGCCTTGAAATGAAAATCGGCCGCGGATCGCTCCGCGGCCGATTGAGCAAGCTTGTTACGAGGCGATCAGGTCTTGCTCGATATCGACGTCCTTGGTCTCCGGCAGGAAGATGAAGCCGACGACCGCGGTAATCGATGCGAAGATGATCGGATACCAGAGGCCGGCGTAGATGTCGCCGGTAGAGGCCACGATCGCGAACGCGGTCGCCGGCAGCAAGCCGCCGAACCAGCCGTTGCCGATGTGATAGGGCAGCGACATCGAGGTGTAGCGGATCTTGGTCGGGAACAGCTCGACCAGCATCGCCGCGATCGGCCCGTACACCATGGTGACGAAGATCACCAGGATGAACAGCAGTCCGATAATCGCCGCGACCTGCGGACGGAAGATATCGAACGGGTTCGACATCTTCACGATGCCGCGATCGCCGGCCTTCGGATAGCCGGCTGCCTGCACGGCCGCCAGCACCGCCGGGTTGCGAGGTCTTGGCGTCGGCGTAGGGCACCTCCTTGCCGTTGACGACGATCTTCACGCCGGAACCTGCCGCGCCATCGCGACGTGTCGAATACTTGACCGACGACTGGGCGAGGAAGGCGCGGGCGGTGTCGCAAGGCGCGGTGAAGACGCGGGTGCCGACCGGGTTGAACAGATCGCCGCAGCCTGCGGGATCGGCAACCACTTCGACCTTGGTGGTTTCGATCGCCTTTTCCAGCGCCGGGTTGGCGTTGGTGGTGATCATCCGGAAGATCGGGAAGAAGGTCAGCGCCGCGATCAGGCAGCCCGCCATGAATGATCGGCTTGCGGCCGATCTTGTCGGACAGCGCGCCGAACACGATGAAGAAGCCGCGTGCCGAACAGCAGCGACCAGGCGATCAGCAGGTTGGCGGTGTAGCCGTCGACCTTCGAGGATCGATTGCAGGAAGAACAGCGCGTAGAACTGGCCGGTGTACCAGACCACGCCCTGGCCCATGGCGCCAGCCGATCAGCGCCAGGATGCACGATCTTGGCGTTGCTCCAGTTGGCCGAAGGCTTCCGGTCAGCGGCGCCTTCGAGCTCTTGCCCTCGTCCTTCATCTTCTGGAACACCGGCGATTCATTCAGCCGCAGCCGGATCCACACCGAGATGCCGAGCAGCAGGACCGACACCAGGAACGGAATGCGCCAGCCCCAGGCCGCGAATTCAGGCTTCGCCGAGCGTCGTGCGCGTGAACAGGATCACCAGCAGCGACAGGAACAGGCCGAGCGTCGCCGTGGTCTGGATGAACGAGGTGTAGTAGCCGCGCTTGCCCTGCGGCGCATGCTCGGCGACATAGGTCGCCGCGCCGCCGTACTCGCCGCCGAGCGCACAGGCCCTGCAGCAGGCGCAGGCGCGATCAGGATGATCGGCGCCGCAGATGCCGATGGTGCGCGGCGCTGGGCAGCAGGCCGACGATGAAGGTCGACAGGCCCATGATCAGGATGGTGACGAGGAAGGTGTATTTGCGTCCGACGATGTCGCCGACGCGCCCGAACACGATGGCGCCGAACGGACGCACCAGGAAGCCGGCGGCGAATGCCAGCAGCGCGAAGATGTCGCGGGTCGCCGGCGGATAGGCACGAGAAGAATTGCGCGCCGATGATGCTGGCGAGCGATCCGTAGAGATAGAAGTCATACCATTCGAAGACGGTGCCGAGCGATGAGGCGAGAATGACGAAACGTTCGTCCTTCGTCATGCCTGCGGTCCTGGCTGAAGTTGCAGTCATTGTGGACATATTGATCGCTTCCCCGAAATCTGTTGATGCGAAGCTCGCCCGATGCGCCGAGCTCGGCCGGGTTAAAGCTACAGGGCTTGCGGTTCACGGTAACATCGCGGTGAAAGTCGCCCCCAATACGACTTTCTGGCCCTTTGTACGCCTGCGCGCGAGAGCGTGGGTCAACTCATTGCGCCAGATCGATTCCGGGCTCGGTTCGTATTGCGGCGCACAAATCGGGCGGTTAACTGCTTTGCGACATAGTATTATTGTGCGCTTGCACACCACCGTTGCTCAGAGGACACAAAGGGGTGCGGGGCCCCGGCGCATCCGTTTGCGAGACCTAGCATGAGCTGCCTGACTATCCAGGCCAGCACCCTCGTCATCGCCGATGACCATCCGCTGTTCCGCGATGCGCTCCGACGAGCGGTTGCGAGCGTCGTGACGCACGGCCACGCATCAGCGAGGCGGGTTCGTTCGACGAGCTGACCACGCGCTGCTTGGAGAAGGATTCCGACGTCGACCTGATCCTGCTCGATCTCACCATGCCGGGAATCTCGCGGCTTCTCGGCCTGATCTACCTCGCGGGCGCAATATCCGGCGATCCCGTGGTGATCGTACCTCCGGCCAGCGACGATGCCGGCACGATCAGCCGCTCGCTGGATTTCGGCGCCTCCGGCTTCATCCCGAAGCGTTTCGGCGTTGAGACGCTGCGCGACGCCATCGTGAAAGCGGCGATGGACGGCGACGTCTGGGTTCCGCCGGACTACCGACCTCTGCCTCCGCCAATGATCCGGACGCGACGAAATTGCGCGACCGGCTTGAGTGGCACGCTGACCCCGCAGCAGGTGCGTGGGTGCTCATGATGCTGTCGGAGGTCTGTTGAACGGCAGTCGCTCTATGAGCTCGGCGTCTCCGAAGGCCACCATCAAGGCGCACGTCTCGGCGATCCCTGCAAAAGCTCGGCGTCGAAGGCCGCACGCCAGGCGGTGATCGCCGCCGCCAGGATCGCCGGCGATGGTCAATGGCGTCAGGGCATTCGCACCGACGTGGGTAACGCCTCACAGGCTCGTTGCGCATTCGCGCGCTATCGGTGCATCCCACGCACAGCGGCTGGCCGCCGGTCGATGCGAGGCGTGCGGTGCGCTCGCAACATCGCTTATCCACGCAGCATCCTTCAAAGCCTGCGCAGCCGCCGAAGGTTGAAGTGCGTTGGTGACAAAGTGGTGCGCGGCTGATAGCCTTCCGCAAAACAAAAACGCGCGGGAGGGAGCGGCATGGCCGCCAGACACCATGGTTGCAGCATCACACCTTCGGAAGCGACAAACGGCGGTACGACGCATCAGGTCGACGTCGCGGTGGTGGGTGCCGGATTTGCCGGCCTGTATCTGCTGCATCGGTTGCGCAAGGCCGGCTTTACCGGCGATCGTGCTGGAGGAAGCCGGCGACGTCGGCGGCACCTGGTACTGGAACCGCTATCCCGGCGCACGCTGCGACATTCAGACCATCGACTACAGCTACACCTTCGATCCGGAGCTGGAGACCGCGTGGAAATGGTCGGAGAAATACGCCACCCAGCCGGAAATCCTGCGCTACCTCGGCTTCGTCGCCGAGCCGCTATGACCTGCGGCGCGACATCCGCTTTCGGCACCAAGGTGACGGCGGCGAACTGGGATCGAGGCCACCGGAGCGCTGGCAGCTCGCGACCGACAGCGGCGACAGCATATCCTGCCGCTATTACATCATGGCCACCGGCTGCCTCTCCGCGCCCAAGCCGCCGGAGATCGATGGCGTCAAGGACTTCAAGGGCGAGGTCTATTTCACCGGCCGCTGGCCGCATCGAGGAGCGTCAAGCTCGCCGGCAAGCGCGTCGCGGTGATCGGCACGGGCTCGTCAGGGATCCAGGCGATCCCGTTGATCGCCGAGCAGGCGGCGCAGCTGACCGTTTTCCAGCGCACGCCGAACTTTGCCCTGCCCGCCCACAATGGTCCGGCACCGGCGGATCGTGCTGCGCTTGCTGGAAGGCGACCGCGCGACTTACCGCGAGCAGGCCCGCTGGTCGCTGGCAGGCGTGCCGTGAGCCGCAACAGACGGTCGGTGAGCTGGCAACTGAGCGACGCCGAGCGCCGCGAGCGGTTCGAGCAGGCGTGGGCCGCGGGCGATCTCGTCTACATACTGACCCAGCTCTGGGCCGACCAGGCGCGTCGACGTCGACGGCAACGCGCTGCGTCTGCCGACCTGATCCGCGAGAAGATCCGTGAGCATCGTCGAAGGATCCCGAGACCGCTGCGGCGCTCAGCCCCGCACGACCATCCGTTCGGCGCCAAAGCGTCCCTGCCTCGATACCAACTACTACGCCACCTACAACCGTCCCAACGTCACGCTGGTGAACCTGCGGCAGGAGCCGATCAAGCAGATCACGGCCTCCGGCATCACGACCGACAAGCGCAGCGTTCGACGTCGATGTGATCGTGTTCGCCACCGGCTTCGACGCCATGACCGGCGCGATCATGGCCGTGCATCCGATCACGGGCCGCGGCGGAAAATCGCTGTCCGACGTCTGGGCCAACGGGCCGCAGACCTATCTCGGTCTCACGGTGGCTGAGTTTCCCGAACCTCTTCATGATCACCGGGCCCGGCAGCCCGTCGGTGCTGTCGAACATGGCGGTGTCGATCGAGCAGCACGCCGATTGGGTGGTCGACCGGCTGGTCGCGATGCGCGAGGCCGGCTTCACGACACATCGAGGCGACCGAAACGGCGCAGGCCGGCTGGGCGCGGCACATGGCCGACTGCGCAACGCTCACGCTGCATCGGCTGGCCAACACCTGGTACACGGGCGCCAACGTTCCCGGCAAGGCGCAGGGCGTGATGCCCTATACAGGCGGCGTCGGTCCCTACCGCAGCATCTGCAACGAGGTCGTCGGCCGCGGCATGCTCGGTTTCAGGCTCACCGGCCCCAACGTGTGCAGAGCAATGCAACGACGGCGAGATCGTCCGCCTGCAACCGGACGTGCGGCTGGTGCTCGGCATGCTGGCGGAGATGAACCTGCCGCCGATCGAGATCGCTCGGCGCCCAGGGCGCGCGCGACTTTCGTGACCGAATTCAACAAGGGCCGTCCCAGCGGGGCGGCCGGTCGGCGAGATCGGCGACGGCATGCTGCAGGGCGCCGACGGCCCGCTGCCGTATCGTCTCTACCGGCCGGCGACGCCGGGGCCGCATCCGATCGTGGTCTATTTCCATGGCGGCGGCTGGGTGTTGGGTGACGAGCAATCCGACGATCCGTTCTGCCGCGACATGTGCCGGCGCACCGGGATGATCTTCGTCAGCGTCGGTTACCGGCATGCGCCCGAGCACCGCTTCCCGGCGGCGGCCGAGGACGGCTACGCGGCGACGCGCTGGATCGCCGAGCACGCGGCCGAGCTCGGCGGCAAGCCGGGACCGGTGATGGTCGCGGGCTGGAGCGCCGGCGGCAATATCGCGGCCGTCACCTGCCAGCTGGCGCGCGACCGCGGCGGCCCGCAGATCTCGGGCCAGCTTCTGGTATGCCCGGTCACCGACTGCACGTTCGATCGCCCGTCCTACACCGACAATGCGACCGGCTACTTCCTGACGCGCTCGCTGATGTACTGGTTCTGGGACATCTACTGCTCGCCCGCGGACCGCACCGATCCGCGCGTCTCGCCGCTGCGCGGCAAGCTCGAGAACTTGCCGCCGGCGTTCGTGGCGACCTGCGAGTTCGATCCGCTGCGCGACGAGGGTGTCGCTTACGCGGAAGCGCTCGCGGCCGCAGGCGTGCCGGTCGAGCAACTGAAGGCCCGCGGCCACTTCCACTCGTCCTTCATCGATGGTCGACGTGGTGATCACCGGCGTCAGCGGGCGGGTGAAGATGGCGCAGGCGTTGCGGCAATTCGCCAGGCTCCCGCCTCAAAGCGAGGAAGTCCATCTGGGGCGGATCACTTCGCCGCACGCGATCGCCGCGGGTAGCTACTCCGCCGCCACCATCTGCTGCGTGCGCCACTGGCCCCAGCAGCGCGCGCAGCGAGGCCGGCTTCACCGGCTTGTTGAGGCACCGGCGATGTTCTCCTCGCGCGCGGCGGCCCGGACGTTCGGGCTGCGGTCGGCGGTGATCAGGATCGCCGGAATGTTCTCGCCAAAACGGCGGCGGATGTCGCGGATCGCGGCGACGCCGTTGCCGCGGTCGAGATGATAGATCGACCAGAAGGCCGGTGACGCGGCCGCCCGCGGCCTCGATGGCGCCGATCGCGGCTTCGGGGTCGGCGACCGCGATCACTTCGGCGTCCCAGGCCGTCAGCAGCGTCTTCATGCCGTCGAGGATGGCCGGATCATTCTCGATGCACACGATCAGCGCGCCGCTCATCGGCGTCCGCGACAGCGGCGTGGCGCTGGTGACGGCCGCGTAGTATGATTGACTGCCTGCGCGACCGGCACCGCGACCGAAAACACCGAGCCGCCGCTGGCATTGGCATCGATCGCGATGCTGTGGTTGAGGACGCGCGCCAGCCGCTCGACGATCGATAGGCCCAGCCCAGGCCACGCGCGATCCGGGCGCCCTGTTCGAGCCGGTGGAACTCCTTGAAGATCTCGCTGCGCTTCATCACGGGAATGCCGACGCCGGTGTCATAGACGCCGATCCGCAAGCGGTTGCCAGCGGCGCCGGCAGCTGACCAGAACGCGGCCGCGCGGGGTATATTTGATCGCGTTGGAGATGAAGTTCACTGCAGCAGCCGCCGCAGCAGCGAGCGATCGGATCCGACCGCCAGCGAAGCAGGGCACGAAGGTCAATCTGCAACGCCTTGGCGCGGGCGCTCGGCGCGAATTCGATCTCGAGCGAGCGCATCAGGTCGCCGATATTGAAAGCGCGAGATCGACGTGCGTCATGGCGCCGGCGTCGAGGCCTGGAAATGTCGAGCAGCGCGCCCAGA
>ERZ1370068.100-contig-10087_pt1 | contig 29784 bp, 32 predicted proteins | sample MGYA00561227_ERZ1370068 | MGnify/ENA primary metagenome ERZ1370068 (study PRJEB38410, sample SAMEA6850437) | metagenome | study: Metagenomic assessment of the ecological functions of the soil: analysis of the soil microbiota associated with the...
ACTCCACCGGCCGGAGGACCACATGACCGCCAGCCCGGCCGGAGGCAATAGTCGGGGCGGCCGGTCCCGGGCCGGCGTCTGCGGAAGCCGCGGCTTTACCGCCCGGTTTCATTGCGCGCATCCGGGTCGCCGCGGCCGCAAGGCGGAACTCCGCTCCCCACGATCATCGTCACCGTCGCCGTGGTGGTCCTCGCCTATCTGGCGGCAAGCTCATCTACCGGCTGCGGACGTCATTCTCCTGATCGTCGCTCTCCATCCCCGCGCGGCCGCCCTGCAGATCATCGTCAGGGAGCTGTGGCAGCCACCGCGCCGGGCGGGCCGCTGGGCGGCGGCGACTGAGCTGCCTGCGCGGGCGCCGTCACGACGCCGGGCGCAGCGCAGCTGCCGCAGCACCGCCGCCCGCCGAGCCACTGGCTGGCGAGCAAGGGCCAGCGCGACGAGCCGGGTCTGTCCTGCCGATAAGGATCGGCCGAGGCCGCTCAGCGCCTTGCGCGCCGGTACGCTGGACCGTGTTCGTGTGCAGCGTCAGCTGCCGCTCGCGGTGGCCTTTGAGGCTTTGCCGCCCTCGTGCAGGAGGACGCGGAGGGCGTCACAGGAGCATGCGGCAGTGCTGGTCGCCGTCGTCCGCGAGCGACCCGAGGGTCTCGGTGACCCAGGCCCGGATGAAGCTCGATCGAGCCCGACATCAGGGCCAGCGGCGCGATCCTCGGCGAAGCGCTGGTCACGGGCGTGGCCCGGCTGCCCTGGCGGCCAGGCGCGACGGCCTGCGCGCCCAGCGCCTGCTGGTGGGTGCGGCGGAAGCCTGCCACGCCGGAGCGCGGGCTCCGAGGGCGAACCGGATCCCGGCTCCGCCCCGGCGGCACAGGTGCCGGCGGCCTAGGGCGAAGTGCGTCCGGCACGCCAGCGGCAGCCAGGCCCACGCGCTGGTCTCGTCCTGCGGGCAGGAAGATGGGCCTCCCCTCGCAGCCCGCATGGCGGCCACCTCGACGGTCGCCTGCTCCAGCCGCGCCAGGAGCTGCGCCACCTCGGCCTCGCTTGCCCAGCACACCACGCCGAGATGGTGCTGCCGGAGCCGGTATCCCAGGATCGCCTCGAAGAATCCAGCGCCGATCCGCCGCCGTCCCGCAGCAGCGCCTGACCCGGGCGGCCCGGGCCAGCGCGCTGAGGTTGCGCAGCCAGTTCCTCCTTCCGGCCTCGTAGGCGGACACGAGCTCCTCAGACACCCGGTCTGATGTAGTGGCGGCGAGCACTCGGCGATGCGCAGCCCGGCCGCGCTGATCGACCGACGCGCTGTCGGTATCTGCCGCCCGAGCTCCTCCAGGCACCAGTCCTCGGAACCGGGCCGACCCGATGCGGCAGGCCCGCAGCAGCGCCGCGATGGGCACTCGCAGCTGCGCCACGCATACGGCGTACTCCTCCGCCGCCGCCGGGGCGCGCACGTTCTCCAGGTCGATGCCGTGCTGCATGGACGTGCAGCATGGTGGCGATCACGTTTTCCCCGACGCTGGCTTCCGAGCAGCGCCAGGACCCGCTCATCGCCCGCGCAGCTGCGGGATTTCCCGCACGATCAGGTGGTGAACGTCGGCCGATATGTCGGCGGCGCGGGGTGAAGCGCTGGCGGAACGTCTGCGGCGCTCTGGGCGACGGACGGGCTTGACGCTGTCCACCGACGAATCGTACGCCGCGGGCTCCAGGGTTGCCGGCAGCCACCCCGCGGCGGCGGGAGGCAGGTCGCCTGGGCTACCAGCTGAGCGTGCGGCTGTGGCGGCACCGCTGCGGCGGGACGGCCGCGGATTGTGAGACACGGCCACGGCCTGAGCGCGGGATATTCCGCTGCCTTTACCTTCACCACTACACTGGCTCAGCGCGTCAACCCCGGTGGTAGCGCGCACCGCTTTGCCCGCTGGCCCCAACACGCAGCACACGCCTCTTGTGAAAGGAAGCTGCAGATGAGCATCAATCCTGATGCCGCGGAGGGACGCACACATCGTCCGGCCCAGCCCCGAGAGCGGCGCTGCTGGCGGCTGGCTGGCCCCTGGTGGCTGTTCCTGCTGACCGGCATCGCGTGGCTGATCATCTCGCGTGATGGTGCTGCGGTTCACCACCACCTCGGTCGCCACCGTGGGCGTCCTGCGTAGGTGTCCTGTTCCTGCTGGGCGCGGTCAACGAGTTCATGATCGCCTCGGTCAGCCACAGCTGGCGGTGGGCGCACATCCTGATGGGCATCCTGTTCGTGGCGGGCGATCTGGGCGTTCGCCCGCCCCTTCAACGCCTTCTGGGCCCTCGCCTCGGTGCTGGGGCTGCTGCTCGTCTTCAAGGGCACGCTCGACATCATCACCGCCGTCATGACCAGGGACGTCAACAGCTCCTGGTGGCTCGGCCTGGTGGTCGGCATCCTGGAGCTCGTGCTCGGCTTCTGGGCCTCCCAGCAGCTGTTCCCTGCACGGGCGCGCTGCTGCTGCTCTGGGTCGGGTTCTTCGCCCTGTTCCGCGGCATCTCCGAGATCGTCATCGCATTCGAGGTCCGGAGCCGCCAGCACGCCTAGGCATGTCCTGGTGAGAGACGGGCGCGGCACGCCTTCCCGCGTCGGTGACCGGGCAGGCGGCGCGCAGGCCCCAGCCGTTTGGCTGTGCGGGCGGCACGACGCTCGGCCTGGAAGCTTGTGCCTCGCCGCCCGATGCCCGCCGGGCTCGCCCGGGTGGACCGTGGCATCGTCGGGCCAGCCGCGGCGCGGGCAGGTGACGAACGTGACCGAGAGCCTGGTGGCCGCGGTGCAGCCTTCGCGCCCGGCTGCGGCCGGCCCGGGCGCACCGCTGGGTGTTGAGCTGCGGCACTTTGCGGTATTTCGCAGGCCGTGGCCGATGCGGGCATCGTTCACCCACGCGGCGGAGCGGATGTTTGTCGCGCAGCCGACGCTGAGCCAGCAGATCCGCGCGGCTGGGAGGAGCTGGTGGGCGCGCCGAGCTGCACGCAGCGCGCCGCCGCGAGGGCGTGCGGCTGACCGACGGCGGGCAGCAGCGCTGCTGGAGGAGTCGCGGGCGGTGCTGTCGCCGATCGAGCACGGGGTGAGCCGGACCCGGCAGCGTGCGGCGCAGCTGGGCCCACTGCGGCTGCGGTTCGTGGTGCCGCCGTACCTGCCCGAGGCGCTGGCCGTCGCGGCCGCCCTCCCAGCTGCGCGCTCACCGCCGTTCATCGCGGCCGCGGGGTGGACGTCGCGTGGATGGAGATCGCGCTCGACGCGGAGTTCTCGGCGATCGGCCAGCGCCGCGCCGACGGCGGGCTGGGCTGGCTGGCCCCGGCGCTGGCCCCAGCCGCATCGGGCCCTGCTCTACCGGGCTGGATGTGATGAGCGTGCGGGTGAGTTCGAGCCTCGGAGGTGTGGGTCCCCGCTCACCCACCCGGCCGCCGCCGGCGGGGACCGCCAATCGGCCTGGCCGAGCTGGCGCAGCTGACGTCCGTCGGGGCCCCGCCGCACCAGCGCGGCCACCTACGATCGCCTGGCTGGCGCGGCTGCGGGCCAGCAATCCCGCCTCGCGTTCACCGACCCGCCGCCTGGCAATTCGCTGCCGATGACCCGCCTGCGTCACCGGCACTGGCCTGCACCGCGGTGCTCACCGGCCCCCGTCACGCGTCGGGGCCGGCGCGCCCGGAGCCCCCGGCCACCCGGCGGGCGGCACCTGCGACATGGTCCCCGGCGCACTCGCCGCCATCCGCTGGCCGCCACGACGGTCACTGGTCTGGAACGCCGACCTGCCACGCCCGCTTCTTCAGCAGGTGCTCTTCGACACCGCCGACGCCATCAGCCCCCGACCACCGCCGGAACGCGAGGCGCGGGGCGGCTCCGCTTATAGCGGGTGGCAATATCATGAGTGCCGCCATCGCCTTTACCCGGTGAGGTGGACTGGTTAAGGCCATCCGCCTCCCGACCGGCCATTGAAAGGGTTCAGGCAGTGGGCGAGACCAATAGACATCCGTGAGGCAGTCGAAGCCGAGCTCGCGCTTCACTTCGACCCGCTCGTCGATCCAGCGGACATCGCCGTCCGGAACATCAACGGGGACGTGGCGCTCAACGGCACCGTGCCGAGCTACCCGCAGTACCTGGAGGTGCCGCGGCCGCCGCGCAGCGGGTCGGCTTGGCTGTGAAGAATGCGCACAACCACCTGGAGGTCGTGCTGCCGCCGGGCAGCAGTTACCGCGACGACGCGATGCTCACCACGGCGGCGAACAACGCGCGTCGCGGCGAACATCACCGTGCCGGACGGGGTCGAGGCGACCGCCTACGACGGCAACGTGGAGCTGACCGGCACCGTGGAGCACGGCCCGCAGCGGGCCGCGGCAAAGCGAGGCTGGCGGTCGCCGGGCTGGCCGGCTGTCCGCAACGTCAGGGACGACATCGAGATCGGGCTACGACGCCGAACCTCGGGCGGCGTCGCCGCGGGAGTATCCAGGACGCGCCGGACCGCTCCGCGCTGGTCGCCGACGACAGCGACGTCGGGGCATACACTCAGCGGGAACGGCGGTGACGCTCACCGGCCACAGCACCTGGGCCGAAGCACGACGCGGTGGTCGGCGCGGCCTGGCTGGCCAGCGGCGTCTCCGACGTCCGCGACGAGCTTCGACATCACGGGCTGACGCCGGGGCCGGCCTCGCCCCGGTGACCAGCCGACCCGCACCCGAAACGTTGCGGCGGCCGGCGATGGGTCGTGCACGGCGCGCCGTTCGCGGCGCTGGCAGTGGGAGGACCTCCGCCTGAGGCGGCCAGGCCGCCAGGCCAGGAAAGCTGGCGGCTATACGTCATTACAGATGTTGGTACCAGGTCATTCCTTTCCACTGGTATCGACACGCCGCATGCCAAGACGGCATGGGCGGCACCAGATGAGAGCACCCGCCATGTTCAATCGACAGTCCACCTCATTGATCTGCTCGGCGCGTTCTGGCCATCATCGTCGGGATCATCGCCATCGCCTGGCCGGGGTGACGATTCTCGCGCTGGTCATCCTGTTCGCGGTCTACGCGTTCATCGGCCGCCGGGCTGCAGGCGATGCGAGGCCTTCAGCAGCCGGACCGCCGGGCCGGTCTTCGGCCACCTGCTGCTCGGCGCTGGTCGACGCTGGCCGCGGGCGTGATCGCCCTGGTCGTGGCCCGGGCCCACCGCGCTGGTGCTGGTGATAGTCGTGGCGGCCTGGGCGCTCGTCGGCGGCTTCTTCGAGATCTTCGCCGCCTTCCAGAGCGGGAGACCGTAAACACCCGCGCGCATGTTCACCGTGGCCGGCCTGGTGTCCATCTTGTTCGGCGTGCTGCTGTTCGCCCGCCCCGGCGTCGGCGCGGTCACCCTCGCGCTGCTGTTCGGCCTGTTCGCCCTGATCTACGGCGTTCTCGCAGATCACGATGGGCGTCGAGCTTGCGCCGGACCGGGAAGACCCTGAACTCGGTCAGGGAGGATGTGACGGCCTGGTGGCCCAGGCCGCCAAGCGGTAGAGCTGGGCCAGTGGGCTGAGCGCGCCTGGTCAGATGACGCCGCCGTCGTCCGCGCGAGATGATCGGCATCGCGCGCAGGCGCAGTTCTCAGCCCACGGCCTACCTACGAAGGGCACCCACGATGGTCAATCCGGACCCAAGCGCCGAGAGCTCAGACGGCTCACACACCCAGCCGGAAACGCCGGAGCAGACAGGCCGCACGCGGCTGGCACCGGAGGCAACCCCGGCTGAGGCACGGCCACAAAACACTCGACGAAAACTCGCCGATCTGCCGATCCCGCTCCACCACCCCGCCATCCTGGAGGAACAGGCGCGCCGGGCGTCAGACATCCAGCTGCGGATCGCCGACTGGATCACCGGCTTCGCGGGGTCGATGAACTTCGTCTACCTCCACGTCGCGCTGTTCACCGTCTGGATGCTGTTCATCGAGTACAAGCCCGTGGCCGACGCTGACGCTGATCGTGTCGCTGGAGGCGATCTTCCTGTCCACGTTCGTCATGATCGGCCAGAACCGGCAGGCGGCGTTCCAGCAGGCCAAGGCCGATCACGACTTCCAGGAGCAGGAGCTGGAGCTCAAGACCAACACCCAGCTGACCCGCGAGATCGACCGGCTCACGACCGAACTGCACCGGCGGCTAATGGGCGACGCCGCCCGGTAAGCGACCCTACGGCGGCGGCGGCGGTGGCGCGCCGTGCTACGTGCTGTTCCTCCCGGCGGTGGCCCTCGGCCAGGACCGCCAGCTTGCCCTGGTCGATCTGGTCATGCGCCGCCACGGCCACCACGCAATCGGTGAGCGCCTGCAGCGACGCCGTTCTCCGGCCGTCCGTGAGCGCCGCCCGCTCGCCCACGACCGCGCTCCGGCCCGACCTCGCCCAGCACCGAGCCGTCGACCGAGACGCTCAGCATGCCGTCGAGGAGGAGAAAGACGTCGCGGCCCGAGCTCACCCTGCTGGGTCAGCCAGGCGCGCCCTCGGGGCAGTCCGGCGGATCGCAGGCTTCGCCGATCCGTGCATGATGCTGCCCGACAGCTGCCGCTCCAGGGCGCTCTCCGCGATGGCCACCAGCGGCTTGGTGTCCTCGTGGCCCCACGGGGTGTGCGCGCCGAACGCCGTCTGGAACCACTGGCTGGCGATGCGTCACGCCGCTCTTGGCCGCGAGCTGGCCCCGGTCGTCATAGACCCAGTGGCGCGGGAACGTGCTGGCCCCGACCAGCTCGTGCCCGCTGGAGCCGTCGGTGCCGATGGTCAGCCCGAGCGTCGTCCAGACGGTCGGCGACGCCCATTGCGCGTGCGGCTTCCCTTGACCGGGCGCGGGGCAAGCATGCCGGGTGCGCCCGCCCGTCGCCTGGACGAACCTCGCCCCGGTCGCGGTCACCTCCGGTTCCGCTTTCAGCCCGGGAACTCGGCAGGCTGGAAGACGATCTGCGCTCACCGGGAGCCCAGCCTGACCCGCGTGCGGCACATGTAGCCCCGGCCGCTGTAGCCCGCATCCACCACGCGCCCGTCCATCGACCTCGATCCAGGCGGACAGGCGGTTGGCGCAAACGGAACTTCTCGGCCGCGTAGAGCTCCCCCACGTCGCCCGAGGACCGTCGGGAGGCGGGTCGTCGTAGTGCAGCGCTCCGCCGCGAAGGCGGCCTTGGGCAGCCCCGAGACCACCTCGACGGAATCCACGACACGCTGGTTACCGACGATTCGATTCGCATAGCGACCCCCTGCCGCGCCAGAGCACGCCGTGGCCCGCTACCGGCCACGGCCAGCTACCAGCATTATGTGGGGCGCGCGGAGGGCTGGTGCCAGCCAGGATCACGCGATCGAGGCGGCCAGTACGGCGCCGCGTCTGACGCGCCACGGGTGGCCACGCACGGCAGCGGACGGTCGGAGAACCACCCGCCGGACCTGAGGCCGGGTTAACGGGCCATTTCCGCGAAGCCCTGCGCCGCCGCACACGGGCGCACAGCGGCACGTCCACGTTGGCCGAGCCGCCTGGTTATGACGGCTCTGTGGTCACATACGCCCATGTCATCCGGGGTGTGCCTGGCCGCACATGGCAGCGGCACTCACGGAAGTGCCCAGCCACAGCGTCGCGGCCGGCCTCAAGCGCCACGCGGCAGCCTCAAGCGCTGCGCGGACGGCCGGATCCAGTTTGTCCAGCGCGCGTCGTTGGTGGCGTCCGCCACCCGCTGCGCCCATTCGCCCAGCTGCGTCTGAGGCGGCCTCCCAGGCAGCGGCGAGACTGCCGCGCCGGGTCGTTTCCGGGACCGCTCATAGCCGCATCCTCTCACCCGGCACCGGCTGTGGCGCGAGGCTGCGGCGGCTTCCCCGGCGGCGTCCGGCGCTGGCCCGGCCGCGTCATCGCCCCGCCTCACCCCGTCAGCGGCGAGTACCCGCCGCTCAGGCCTGGCCGAGCGACCCGCTCGGCCAGGAAGTCTTCCCAGGTCCGGTGGCCCACTGCCCGCCCGGGAGCCAGATTCGCTGCCTAGCCGGACCGCGCGGCGCGGCCTTCCCCGGAAGCGGGATCGGCACCATCGGCCGGCGCTGGCCGCGGCCCGCAGGTATCCGCGGAGCAGGCCGGGCACCGTGTACACCCGCGGGCCCGCTATGTCAGGCACCAGCCCGGCCGGGCGTGCCGAGCGCCAGCTCCACCAGCCGGGCCGCGACCTCGCCGGCGTCGACCGGCTGGAACCGGAAGCCGGCCGGGACCGGTATCACCGGCAGCTTCGCCATCTGCCGCGCCACCATCAGGATCAGGTCATGGAACTGGGTGGCGCGCAGCGTCGTCCACGGCAGGCCGGAATCGGCCACCACCCGCTCGGCGGCCAGCTTGGACGCGAAGTAGCCGAACATGGCGCGGTCGACGCCGCTGACGACCGGGATCCGGTCGGCGCCGACGACCGAGATGTACACCAGGTGCCGCGCCCCGGCCCGCGACCGCCGCCCGGACCAGGTTCCTGGCCTTGTCCTCGTCGCCCTTGCTGCTGCCCGCGCAGTGCACGATGATCTCGGCGCCGTCCACCGCGGCTTCGATCCCCTCGCCGGTGGCCAGGTCACCGGTCACGTACTCGATGCCCTCCCCGGCCTCGCGGCTGCGCCTGCTGAGCACCCGCACCTGGCAGCCGGCGTCCCGCAGCCGCGGACGACCAGGCGCCCGAGCGTGCCCGTGCCGCCAGTGACCAGGATGTGTGATGTCATGGCTCCTCCTCATCGTGGCGTCACGCACCCCCGCATGTCACGTACGCGGGGTGGCGAGTGTCAATGTGGTGACACCAGGCAACGAGGGAACGTGACAGATGGCCGACAGCGACTGGCTGGCCGCCGCCTTCGAGGAGCACCGCGATCACCTGCGGGCGGTGGCCTACCGCCTGCTCGGCTCGATGACCGACGCCGACGACGCGGTGCAGGACACCTGGCTGCGGCTGACCGGCGCGGATACCAGCGAAGTGGAGAACCTCGGCGGCTGGCTGACGACGGTCGTCGCGCGGGTGTCGCTCAACATGCTCCGGTCGCGGCGGTACCGGCACGAGGAACCGGTCGGTGATTCCTGGCCGAGCGCCGCGGAGATGGCGGCCAGGGACGGCGCCGTGGGCGGCCCCGGCGTGGCGCGACGGCCGGCCGGGCCGCCGATCCGGAGGATGAGGCCGTGCTCGCCGACTCGGTCGGCCTCGCCCTGCTGGTCGTGCTCGACACGCTCACGCCCAGCCGAGCGGCTCGCGTTCGTGCTGCACGACATGTTCGCGATGCCGTTCACCGAGGTAGCGGCCGTACTCGGACGCTCAACGGACGCTACGCGGCAGCTCGCCAGCCGGGCGCGGCGCCGGGTGCGGGGTGCGCCCAGCCCGGATCGCGCCGCCGACCTCGCCCGCCAGCGGGAGGTGGCCACCGCGTTCCTCGCCGCGGCCCGCGGCGGCGACCTCTCGGCCCTGGTCGCGCTGCTGGACTCCGACGTGACGCTGACGGCCGACGGCGCCGCCGCCCCATCGGGCAGGCCGATGCGGCTCCAGGGCGCGGACGATGGTCTCCCGGGGCGCGGTCGCGGCCTCCGTCCGGGCCGCGGACTCCCGGCTGGCCCTGGTGGACGGGGACGTGGGCATCGTCTTCGCGCCCGGCAAGCCGACTGCAGGTCGTGCTGGCCTTTACGGTCAGCGCCGCGCGCCGGATCACCGCCATCGACGTGATCGCCGATCCGGAGCGGCTGCGACGGCTGCGGCTGGCGGTGCTGCCGGACTGAGCACGGCCGCACCACGTGGCCCACCGCCGGGCCCGTGGTCATCTTGGGCCATTTGCTGAGATTCCCGGCGCGGTGCCCGCTCGGTGGTGCAGGCTGGTCAACCGCAGCACCCAGCGTGCGTGACGACGCACCACCTCGCTGGTGATCCCGTCGCCCTGAACCGCGCGGCGTCCGCACGCCACTGGCCGCAGGACAGGCCTGGGCCAGCATCCGGGTGACCGCCGAGCGCGAAGTCCGCGCCCAATCGAAGGCCCATACGTGTCCCGCGTATCTGCCCGACACCGCAAGCCATCACGATCCCCGTCCGTAGCACCCCGCTCCGCTCGTACCGGCAGCCCGACCAGGCACCGTAAGGCAGATCGCCGATCGCGTCCGCGCTGCGGCACAAGCCCGCCTGGGCCGCCGCCACCGTGGCTATAGCTCGGCCCTGATCGCCTCGGCCGGGCTGGCCGCGCACCACTGGCATGGGAGAACCGCCCCGCCCGGCCGCCATCGGACAACGCAGGCGGGCTGCCACTCGGCCAGGGCCAGCGCCCAGCCGGACACGCAGGCCAGCCAGCAGGCCGGAGCCGGGCCCATCAGCAACGCCATGGCCGGATTCTCCCGGTTGCGCGATCGAGCACGTCCCAAAGCGGCGCACGCACGGCCAGCCGGGCCGCACGGCTCAGCCTGTCTACCTGAACCCGCTGCGCAACGTCAGTGGGCTGATCCCTCGAGCGCGCTGACATGCGGAGTCGACTTCGGCGGGTCGGGCCCGGTCTACGCCCTCGGCGACGGGGTCGTCACCAATGCGACCGGGAGCTCCACCGGGTGGCCCGGCGGAGGATGGATCACCTACCGGCTGACCGACGGGCCGGACGCGGGACTGATGGTCTTACGTGGCCGAGGACGTCAAGCCAGCCGTTCACGTCGAGCCAGCAGGTCACGTCCGTCCACCGTGATCGCCGACATGTTCGACGGCGGCGACGGTATCGAGACCGGATGGGCGATGCCGGATGGCGCCTCAGCGGAATCACAGCTGCCAGCAGCGGGCGGCATCAGCGGAGGCGGCCCGTTCCCGACGATGATCGGGCTCAGGTTTTGAGGGCTCCTCCAGTCGCTGGGCGTGCCCGCCGCGGAACAACCGCGGCCAGTCGGCGTTCGGGGCTCTGCCCTGAATTACCCGGCCATCTGAGACAGCCAGCAGTAGCCCGCGGCCGGTGACAGCGGCGCCACCCAGGCCGAGTGCTCGAACGGGATACCATCCGAGGCGCCGGTGCGTCTATCAGCGACTTACGTATCTTGGCCTACGTCTAGGTACCACACATGCCGGGCGTTAGCCCCCAGAAGGATGCGCATGCTGCCAAGCGGCGGGCTTCATGTTCATATCGAGGGCACTCTCGAGCCCGAGCTGCTGGTCAAGCTGGCCCGGCGCAACGGGTTGCGCTGCCCAGCACCGACCCCGACGAGCTCGGGCCGAGTACCGGTTCACCAGCCTGCAGTCGTTCCTGAACCTGTACTACCGCAACGTCGCGGTGCTTCGCACCGAGGCTGACTTCCGTGAGCTGTGCCGCCGCCTACCTGGCCCGTGCGGCCAGCGTGGCGTGCGCGCCGCGCGGAGATCTTCTTCGATCCTCAGCAGCATCTGTCTCACGGCGTGCCGCTGCTGCAGGTGGTGTTTGCGGGGCTCTCGTCTGCGCTGGCCGAGGGGCAGGCGGCACACGGAATATCCGCGGACCTGATCATGTGCTTCCTGCGGGACCGGGGGCCGGAGGAAGCGATGCGCACGCTGCGCGCCGCGCTGCCTTACCGGCAGCGCTGCATCGGCGTCGGCCTCGTCTCCGCCGAAATCGGCTACCCACCGGAACTCTTCCGCGAGGTCTTCGCCGCCGCCGCAGCCGAAGGGCTGCACCGGGTCGCCCACGCCGGAGAGGAAGCCGGCCGGATTATGTCCGGCAGGCGCTCGACCTGCTCGGGGCCGAGCGCATCGACCATGGGATCCGGGCCATGGAGGACGCGGCCCTGATCCGTTGGCTGCGTGATGACCAGGTCCCGCTCACCGTCTGCCCGCTCTCGAACGTGGCGTTGCGCGCGGTCGGCTCGCTGGCCGACCACGTGCTGCCCGCGATGCTGGCGGGAAGGCCTGAAAGCCACGGTCAACAGCGACGACCCGGCCCACTTCGGCGGCTATATCGACGCCAACTTCGCCGCTGCCCGCAGCGAGATGAACCTGAGCTGGCAGCAGATCGTGACGCTGGCGCGCAACTCGTTCGACGCCTGTTTCGTCACCGAGGCGGAGCGCAGCCGGCTGGAAATCAGAGCTCGAGACCCTGGCGGCGGGAGCTGACGGGTCAGACGCGCACTCCGCCGTGGGCGGCCGTTGCGGCTGCCACCAAGTACTCAGGCCGGGCGGGGCACGTTATCGTGGGCAGGGCACCGTGCTGGGCCGGATAACCGGGCCCGGGCGGTGCCCGCGCACCCTCGTTTAGTGACCGGATGGGGGTGAACCGGTCACCAGGCCGGGGACGTTCCAGGCCAGGTCGAATCGATCGAGATTCATGACCTTGTCCCAGGCGGCGACGAAGTCGCGCACGAACTTCTGCTGCGAGTCGTCGCTCGCGTAGACCTCCGCGAGCGCACGGAGCTGGGAGTTGGAGCCGAAGACCGAGGTCGAAACGGCTGCCGGTCCACTTCAGCTCGCCCGTCCCGCGATCACGGCCCTCGAAGGTGTCCTCGGCCTCGGACGTCGGCCTGCCACTCCGTGCCCATGTCGAGCAGGTTCACGAAGAAGTCGTTGGTCAGCGTCCCGGGCCGCGTCGGTGAAGACACCGAGGCTGGACCGGTCGTAGTTCGCGTTCAGGACGCGCAGGCCGCCCACCAGGACCGGTCATCTCGGGCGCGGTCAGCGTCAGCAGGCTCGCCCGATCGACCAGCATGGTGCTCCGCCTGCTTCGGCTGCAGCTTGCCGAGGTAGTTGCGGAACCCGTCCGCGACCGGCTCGAGGACGGCGAAGGACTCCACGTCGGTCTGCTCCTGCGACGCGTCCGTGCGCCCGGGCGCGAAGGGAACCTCAACGTCGTGCCCGGCGTTCTTCGCCGCCTGCTCCACGGCCGCGCATCCGCCGAGCACGATCAGGTCGGCGAGCGAGACTCGCTTCTTCCCGCCCGCCTGCGCGCCGTTGAACTCCGCGCTGGATCCCCTCCAGGGTCCGCAGCACCTCCGCCAGCTCGGCGGGGTTGTTGACCTCCCAGTCGTTCTGCGGAGCGAGGCGGATGCGGCCCCGTTGGCTCCACCGCGCTTGTCGCTGCCGCGGAACGACGACGCCGACGGCCCAGGCGGCCGAGACCAGCTGGGAGACCGTCAGCCCCGAGGCGAGGATCGTGCGCTTGAGCGCGGCGATGTCGTCCGCCCCGATCAGCTCGTGGGTGACCGGGGGAACGGGGTCCTGCCAGATCTGCGGCTCCGCCGGAACCAGCGGGCCGAGGTACCGCGTGATCGGCCCCATGTCGCGGTGCGTCAGCTTGAACCACGCCCGGGCGAAGGCGTCGGCGAGCTCCTGCGGGTTCTCGTAGAAGCGCCGCGAGATCGGCTCGTAGATCGGATCCATCCGCAGCGAGAGGTCCGTCGTGAGCATCACCGGAGCGTGCCTCTTCGCCGGATCCTGAGGCATCCGGCACGGTGTCCGCCCGCAGCCGCATCCGTCGGGATCCACTGCCACGCGCCCGCGGGACTCTTCACCTGCTCGCCACTCGTAGCCGAACAGGGTCTCGAAGTAGGAGTTGTCCCACCTGATCGGGGAGGGCGTCCAGGCGCCCTCCAGGCCGCTGGTGATGGCGTCGTCACCCTTGCCGGTGCCGTAGCTGTTCGCCCAGCCGAGGCCCATCTCCTGCAGGGCGCGGCCTCGGGCTCGGGGCCGACGTGCGATTCGGGCGCCGCACCATGGGTCTTGCCGAACGTGTGCCCGCCGGCGATGAGCGCGACCGTCTCCTCGTCGTTCATCGCCATGCGGCGGAACGTCTCGCGGATGTCCCGGGCCGCGGCGATCGGGTCAGGGTTGCCGTTCGGCCCTCGCGGGTTCACGTAGATCAGGCCCATCTGGACGGCGCCGAACGGCTTCTCAAGCTGCCGGTCGCCGCTGTAGCGCTCGTCGCCGAGCCACGTGTCCTCGGTGCCCCAGTTGATGTCTCATCGGGCTCCCAGACGTCCTCGCGCCCGCCGCCGAAGCCGAACGTCTTGAATCCCATCGACTCGAGGGCGCAGTTGCCCGCGAAGACCATCAGGTCGGCCCACGAGATCTTCCGGCCGTACTTCTGCTTGACCGGCCAGAGCAGCCGGCGCGCCTTGTCGAGGTTCGCGTTGTCGGGCCAGCTGTTGAGGGCGCGAAGCGCTGCTGGCCGGAGCCCGCACCGCCGCGGCCGTCGTTGATGCGGTACGTGCCCGCGCTGTGCCACGCCATCCGGATGAAGAGCGGCCCGTAGTGGCCGTAGTCGGCCGGCCACCAGTCCTGCGACGTCGTCATCACCGTCTCGATGTCCTTCTTCAGGGCATCGAGGTCGAGGGTCTTGAACTCCTCGGCGTAGTTGAAGTCCTCGCCCATGGGATCGGCCATGGGGGTTCTGGCTGGAGCACGCTTCAGGTCCAGCTGATTCGGCCACCAGTCCCGGTTCGACCGGGGCTCGGTCGATGTACGACCGGGCACTTGGCTCTCGTCGCTCATGTTGTCCTCCCACTGGCTGCAGTGCGGTTGGCAGGCGCCGAAGTGCCCTTCGCTATGGATTGACCGGGCGCTCGCCACCGCCGCGCCCGCGCTTCTCCGGCTGGCTGCGACGTCGGCGTATCGGTCCATCGGCACAGGTTCATCCTCGGGTCTGGGTCTGGCACTCCGGACACCGGCCCCAGTAGATGACCTCGGCTTCGTCGATCTCGTAGCCCATGTCGTCGACCGCCGTGAGGCAGGGCGCGGAGCCGACCGCGCAGTCGACGTCGAGCCACGCCGCCCGCAGCCGCGGCGAGATCACGTGGTGGTGATTGTCGCTGACCCGGGCCTCGAAGCGCGCCGGTGACCCGGCGGGCTGGATACGGCGGATGAGGCCCACATCGACCAGGACGCCGAGCACGTCGTACACCGCCTGGATCGAGATGGAACCCATCTCTGCCCTGTACGGTCTCGGCCACGGCATCGGCTGTCATGTGGGGCTCACCGCGAGACCGCTCTGCAAGACGGTCAAGCGCTGGCCGGTGACTCGAATAGCCGCGCTGGCGCAGGAGATCGGCCGGATCGGTAGGCACTTTCCGACCCTATCAATCTGGAGGGATTCAGTGAATAGAGGCCCTAAAGATCTTTCCGCCAGCGCTGCGCCGGGCCACCCGGCTTCCCTATCATCGAGGGTGCCCTTCCTGCCGGGCTGAGCTGCACGATCACCGTCCCGTGCAGATCGCGGTGGGCGCTGCAGGATGGCGATCAGCAAGCTGGCGTTGCCGCCGCCCACGTCGACGACGTGACCAAGTGTGCCCCAGGGGTAGGCAGCAGCTATAGCGGGCGGGGCTATGCGGAATGTGCCCGGACCAGGAGGGAGCAGCATTCCTACTGGATCTGATTCCGCGGCCTGACGTCGCCAGATAACCGTCACCATCCGGATATGACAGAGGCAGCAGGATCAGGCCGGGAATGTACAGCCATTTTGGCACCCTGATCGATGCCAGGAACGTGAGACAGAGTCCCGGCAGCCCGAGAAGCAGCAAACGGCCCGTGTACCGCTGTCGCACGAGTGATCATGCCAGTTAACTCCGGGCCGCGAACAGGATCACACGGGGTCGACTGGGCCAGTGGTCATCTCATGATCCTGACGTGCTGACCGTGATCGACCAGTCGCATCTGGCTGTTGACGGCCGGGTTGTATTCGCTGCCCGCCTTCCGCGGGTAGATGGTGACGGTAGCCGCCCCGCCGGGGCTGCGATTGCACTGGCGATCCGACTGGCTATCGGAGTCGAGGCTATTCGTGATTCGCGGTCCTGAAATCGGCGATGAAATTGCCAGGGCCACCGAAGGACGAGCAGTCGTAACTGTATTTGACTCGGAGCGTCGGCTGGTCACCAGAATCGACCGGGAGGTTCCATCCCGCTGCCGCGCAAGGTGAGTATTACCACGGAGGCCTGGGAAGGTACTGCGGGCACAGGTACTTTCGGCGGTCCCCACGAACTTCCTTGCGCTCATGGCGAATTTGCGCGGTGCGGAGGCCCACATGCTGACGAGCGTGGCCTGGGTGGCGGCGCCCTGGCGGGCCGAGCAAACTCGCGCTCCCACGCTGGCGAGCTTTGCATCTGTGGAGCTGCTGCGGAGCCCCTTGGCGGCGAGGCTCGACCTGATAACGCTGACGAACTTCACCTCGCCTGCCGGTCAGGCCTGCTGCTTTGACGATGGCCCCGCGACGTGGGTGATTCGCCCGGGGTCCGGCCGCTGGCCGGGCCGGTCGTTTCCAGGTTGCCGAAGATCGCGCTAGCGATACCCAGGACCACGACCAGGCCGATAACGGACAAGACTGGCCGGTCCAGGCCTTATGGCGCGCAGGCCAGGGCGTGCGGAGCGGCGCCGGTTGATGCGCTTGCTGCAATTGCTGCGGGGGGCTCTGGCGCACCCGCGGAGGATAGTTCGTGCTGTCCTGGAGCTTTCCGCTGCGATTCTGGAGATCCACCTGTCTGCCCTGACTGCCGGTGAGGGGTATCCATCGTGGAACGAAGCCCTGCGGCGCCAGCACTCCGCTCCGGTCAATTGGCCGCTGCTGCATCAGTGGGACGTTCCTCAGGGGCGTCAGGTTTACGCCGCACCCCTGGCGGCTTCATCGCGGCTCGTGGGGGGCACAACGGGGGATCTACCAGAGCCGCCCGGCGGCGCGACGCGCTGACGGCGGAGAGTAGACGCGAGGATGGGCCCGGAAACCCCTGCGGAACCGGGCTTTCGAACCGGGGCCGCCTTGGGGGATCGGACCCCGTGGTGCCTCAGCAGCGGGCCGCTCTGCGTAAACGGCCGGGTCCACCGGCCACTCCATGATGGCTCGGTCCTGATCCGATCGGGCGTTACCCGCCGCTCCTTCTGTAGAGTCCTCCTCCCGGATATGTCCTATGTCGCACCTTTTCCTGCCGGGCCACCAGATTATTCAGGACGCTGGAATGGCAGCTGACCTGGGCCAATCCGGATCCTGGCGGCGGCCCTGGTTGTTGTTTCCTGCGGCGGGTGAACCCGCCACGCCACCCCGATGCGTCCTGTAAACATCCCCGCGGATCGGAGTCATCCCATGCCCGTCCGCACCAAGCCTGTGCGCGCAGCACTCCCGGGTTTTGCCGTCGCCGCTGTCTTGCTGCTCGCAGGCTGTGGTGGGGCCAGCCAGAAGGCATCGGCCGCGCCGTTGGCGCGGGCCAGCAGCCTGCGCCGGCCAGGTGGCCAGCAGCCGGTCAACCGGGCAAACGGGCGGGACACGGGCCAGCTCGTCCTCGGCGTCCGCTATCTGCCAGGTCAGCTCGGAGCATCTCGGCGCGGACGGCCCCCGCCCGGCCCCGAGCCGCCCGCAGTTCGTCTTGCGCCTTCGCCAGGTCTGCCGGATAACGTCCCTCGCGATCCGGTCAGGAAGCAGGGTTGTTGCCTCCTCGCCAGCAGGCCACTTCGACGTGCGTCAGGCGCAGCGGGACTATCCTTCACGGCGGGCAGGAGATCGGTGCCGCTGGAGAACATCACGAGAGCGGTGTACTAGCGACAGATGGCCCGACGCAGATCGACTGGCGATAGCGACATCATTGCGTCTCTCGATCGGCGGCCAGTTCGAGACTGCACGGCGGCCGAGAGGTTGTCATGCCGAGTCCGCGTTCTGGAGCAGTTGGCTGGTCAGCGCTCGCATCCGCAGCGTTGTGCGGTGACGGGCCGTGTGACGGCAGCAGGACTCAGTCAGAAGCGGCTCCGCGAGCATGGCGAAGCGCCAGTTCGCTGGACGAGTTCGGGAACTCCGTGACGAGCGGGGCTAGGCCGGGAACCGCTCCTCCCGGTCGGCTCGACGTGCTCGACCTGGTTCATGGCCTGGCGCAGGCGCGCGAGCTCCAGTACATCTGCTTTCGCGCGCGGTTGGAGTTCCCCAGCGGCTTGTGCTCCGGGAGGCTGTGCCACGGGTTGTAGCGAAGGACGTCCGCGAACGCGAGCTGCTCGTCGGAGTCGAAGCGCGCTGCGGCGGCAGCCGCAGGCGCGCCACCGGCACATACGGGGACACGTCCTCAGGCCATTTGACCGTGGCATCCTCGATCGGCATCAGGAACGGATCGGCCTGGACCTGCACCATGAAGTCGAAGGACCACGCCCCGCGTCCAGGGTCCTGATCATCGGCCTGCCGCAGGTAGTTCTCCGAAGGGCGGGCGGGGATCGGTGTCCTCGCCGCGGGAGCACGGCTTCAGCGAGTACTGCACCGCCTGGCCCTCGCCGAGCAGGAACGGCACGTTGCTGTAGTACTGCACCTCGAGCGGATTGGCATGCATCGGGGCATAGAGCAGCTGCATGAACAGGTGCAGGAGGTGGGAGTCGAAGGGGTTGATGGCGTACATCAGCGGTGCCTTGGCCCGGACCCATCGCTGCAGCGTCGCGTTCTCCCGGATGTTCGGGGTGACGAAGCTCGCCGGGCTGACCAGGATCAGGTCCTGGGTGAAGCGCTCGTCCTCCATCAGCTTGGGCCGGGGACGCCCATCACCTTGATCCCAACCGAGCACTGGCCCAGGTCCTCGATGTCCGGCGGCGCGTACGGGCCCGGCCCGGAAAACGCACCCACGCGGGATAGGTGCCGCGGCTCCGCGAGGCAGGCCGTGCCGCAGCCCGGCTGGCACGCCGGGCAGGACCATGAACTCGGCGCGCAGGACGCCGAAGGTCTTGGTATTGCCGAAGCGCTGGGCACCGCCGGGGAGCCAGTTCTCCCGGGTGAGCTTGGCGAGCTCGTCGATGATCTCCTGGGTGTACTGCTCCTCGCCGGGGAGCATCCAGCTCCTCCGCCAGGGCGAGATGCTCGTCTTCCCGCCGCGCGTTCTGCAGCTTCTGCGCGAACTCGAACAGCGGAGGCCGGAGCCGCCAGTCGAACTGCGGCCGGTACAGGAACTCCAGCCGCCGCTCCAGCCGCCAGAGCCAGAGGAAAAGGTCGCTCAGCGGCCGCAGGACGAGGAAGGTGAACAGCCCCTGGGGTGCCACCAGGGTGGGCTTGCGCCTTCGCGGTCGAAGCTGGCCGAGTAGGCCCGGGTCAGCAGTTCCCCGGCGCATGTCACTGCTCACGGTTGAAGTCCAGGGTGAAGTCCAGGACATGGCGCTAAGCCCAGGAAGACCAGGCCGAGATAGACGCCGGGGCGATCTCCGGATCTCGTCGCGGACCAGGTGGGCGACGATCGAGGTCTTCGAGTAGTCGAGCACGATGCACGGTTTCCCGTCGTACCAGCTGTTCTGCTCGTAGACGGCGGCGGCGATCGCCGGGATGGAGAGCGCCGATATGAGGTTCTTCAGGCGGCCCTTCCGCGCGTTCACCACCTTGCCGCGCCACAGGAGCGCGTAGGACACGGCGGCGGCCAGCCGGGCGAGCAGGCCGCCGGTGCCCAGCAGCACCGTTCCCCGGCCGTGGCCGTGCGGGATGGGCCCGGCCTTGGCCGAGCGGAACAGCTCCCCGAGCTGGCTCATGGTCGCGCCGACCAGGGAGGCCGGGTCGCTGGCGCCTGACCCGGCCGGTGACCCCGGCAAGCCGGGTGGACCCCGGCACCGCGCGGTCCCAGGGCGCGAAGCGCGTTGGGCAGCGCACCGATCGCGGGACGCAGCTGCGGGTAGTGCCGCAGCAGCACCGTCGCCATGCTGTTGTCGTTGATCCAGTCCATCCCGGCCTGGGTGTAGACCGCCGGGGTGTAGTCGGTGGTGAAGAACCGGTCGCTGTTCAGGCGCCGCGACGCCATCAGGATGAAGATGCGGAACGCGGTGTCGCTGAAGGCGAACCCGGTCGGTAGGCGCTCCGCGAGCATCCCGACCGTCAGGTCGACGTCCTCGATGTTCCCGCGGTAGACCTGCTCGATCTCCCGGGCCCATTGCGGATTGTCGGTGAGGTCGTCGAAGTCGGCGGCCGGGGCGAGAGTGCAGCAGCCTGCGGAACTCGTTGTAGCGCGGCACGCCCAGCTCGCGGGACCGCAGGATGTCCGTCGCGGCGAGGTCCTGAAGGTTGCCGTCCGGGCGGTGGTACTCCTGCAGGAACTGCGGGAAGTTGTGCAGCGTCACCAGCCCGGGGTGCTGGGTGCCGAACGAGTACAGCAGGTCCGCTGACGCCGACCTGTCTGCGCCACGTCGAGCGCGTTCGCGCCCGCCGAGGTCGCGCAGCGTCGCCTGCATCAGCTCCTGGTCGTCGGCGCTGGAGCGCAGGCTGTAGTCGTCGGGCACCAGCGGATGCATCCGGTAGACCGCCACGAACTCCTCGGTGAGCGAGTACGGCACGCCGTACTGCTCGGTCGGCGAGCCGGGGATGCCGCTGATGATCTCGCTGCTGCTTATGCGGCCGAACAGCCGGTACAGCCGCTCGCCGGCCAGGCCGAACCAGTTCGCCCGCATCCCGATCTGGGTCGTGGGGTGGGCGATGACGGCGGGCGTCCACTCGATCGTGTGGATCTTCGCGATCAGCGCGGCGTTGATCAGGCGGGCCCGCTGGAAGATCTCCTCGTCCGACCACTGCCGGGTACTCGGCGCGCAGCCGGTCGCAGATGGCGTTGTGCTCCAGGGTGAACAGGGTCTGCATCATGAGCAGCCCGATCCAGAATCCCGGCACCTGCCGCGGGTCGCTCCGCCGGGTCGTCGGGCAGCGGTGGCAGGCCGTCCGGCTCGACGCGCAGCTTGCCGTCCGTGCCGCTGCGGACCCACTGCTGGTATTCGGCTGTCGTCCCGTAGATCTGGGACAGGTCCCACCACGGGGTCGTGGCGTTGGCGTAGGTCAGTAAGCGGTGGCTGCCGGGCGTGGCGGTGGGATCGGGCCGGGTCCGCATGATCCAGCATCGGCCAGGCCCGGCCACGGGTCGTCGTCCGCGAGCGGGATCTCCACGGGATCATCCGGTCGGGCTCGTCCCGTGGCTGAACCAGTCGCTGGATCATGAACTGCAGCCACGTCGCGACCAGCGCGTTCGCCCCCGTCGCCGGGATCAGCTCGTCCCTGGTCAGCAGGGCGCGGCTCACCTCGCGGGGGTTGGGCTGCATGATGTCCGGCGGCGGGGATCCGGGTGAGGTGGCCTCGATCGGCACGTTCCGGCCGAACCGTGACCCGGCCATCCCCATCCGGGGATCGCTCAGGTCGTTGTAGGTGCCGTCGAGCGTCCGGGTGAGTGCGGACCTGCGGGGTGGGGGCGCCACCGGCGGCAGGTTCACGGTAAGCTCGTCGCTGGTGTCGTAGAGGTTCCGGGCCCTCAGCACGTCGCGGATCCCCGGGATCACCGCGAGCGCCGAGCGGCACCGGCAGCCGGTCCCAGCCGACCTTGCGGTCCGACGAACTCGGCGACACCGTCGTAGAGCTTCCAAAGCGCGGACCGGTGGTAGTAAGTAGCGGACTGGCGCGTGGCCATGCGATCACCCGTTCTGGGTCCGGATGGGACGGGTCCCGGCAGCTGCGCGAGATAGCGCAGGGCGGAGATGCCGGGCAGGAAGAAGTAGAGCGCCGCCCCGGGTCACGCACGAACTGCGGCAGGTCCGCGGTAGCGGCGGCGGGCCGGGCGAGGCCGGTGCGGTGAAGGTTCCGCCGCCACCGTGGCGGGCTGCCGGTCAGCGGGTCCGTGTCGTCATACAGGCCGTTGAACGTCGGGTTGTTCAGCCAGGTGTGCTGCACGAACTCGAACTGCCGGGACAGGTTGGCGGCCAGGCAGATGAAGTAGATGCCCGTCGCCTGCCGTAGCGCCGTCCCCGTCTCCCGGGCCGTAGCTGCGGCCGCGGCGGATGAGGCGATGGAGGCCATTGAGCGTCCAGGGACGCGCTGGTTCCCGGCTGCGGGTCCAGCGAGTCACGCGGATTCGCCCGGCGGATGTGCGCGCCGAGCGGGCAGGCCAGGCCACGCGGGTCGGTGTGGTAGTAGCCGAAGTCGTTGTCGGTGGCGAGCGACGGGTCGTCCCGGTCCGGCGCCTTGACCAGCGGGGCGCCGCTCTGCCACCGGCCCACCAGCTTCGCGGCCAGGGCGGCCCGCGCGGCGGGATCGCTGGAGCCGTCCGGCCGCTGGGTGGCTTCGCCGACGTAGCGCCAGAAGCCCTCGACGTCCTGTTCGAGCTGGCGCAGCACCAGATAGAGTGCCGTTGCGGCCCAGGTCGGCCGCGCCGGATCACGCCCGGATCGGGCGGCAGCCGCCGCCTGGGATCGTCGGACCGCGGCAGGAGCGGCCGGTCGGTCAGCTGCCCGTAGCCGTTCGGGTAGCCCAGGACGGAACTCGTAGCGGCCGCCCGACCGCTGGCCGCGGACGGCCTTGCGGCAGGCCTTCCACCACCGGCTGGGAAATGCCGTCCCGGAAGCCGAACGGCTCACGGTCAGGCGTTCGAGGGTGTCCAGGACGGTGACGTCGCGTGCACCTACCTCGGCGAGCTAGGCGCATCAGTTCCGCGTGCCGCTCGTTCAGCAGATCTGCGCTGCGGGCGTAGAGCAGGACCAGGCCGTCAACCGCCGGTCCTCCCGGCGCGCCCCAGGCCCAGGAATCCGGGCCGGAGTCCCCGCGTCGCCCAGGAACCGGCTCCGGTTCGGGGCGGCCATCCCGCCGAGGAACTCCAGCGAGAACCCGGCGGCCGCCTCGTCCGGCAGGCCGAGCCTTCGCGAGGCCCGCGGCCGTGAACGCGACGTGGGCGGCGCTGTCCGAGGAGAACTTTCCCGCCGTCGTGACCTGCGGGAGGAGCCAGCTCAGCAGCGCGGGCCCGGCCGCCGGGTCGTCGACGCCGAACACGGTGAACCGGGCGTGCCTGAGCCCGCTGTACCCGCGGGCGATGATGCCCTGGATGTCGTCGAGGTCGAGGGTGACGGCCATGGCTGCCTTACAGGAGCGAGAGCCATTGCTCGGCCTGCGCCGCGGTCATGTCGCCCGCAGGCCGCGCGGATCCGGGCGTTGTTCTCGATGTTGTCCGCGGTGAGCGCCGGGTAGGCCGTATACCAAGCGGCACCGGAACCTGATGATCCACGCAGCGTGTACTTGAACGGCTGCTCCAGCTTAGCTCCCCCATATCAGCCACCGGGTCGGCGGATAGCCGACAGCGCCGCCGAACACCGCGTTCAGGCCCCACCAGATCTCGTTGATGAAGTCGTCGTTGTATGCCTCGACGGCGCCGTCGTAGGTTGCTGGCGAACGTCATCCGGCGCCAGCCGTCAGGCGGCACCAGCGGGCGAAATGGATCGTCTTGACTCCGGCGAGGCTGCCGTGGGTGAACAGGTGCCGGGTCCCGTAGCTGGTGGCCATCTGCACGGCGCGCGTGGTCAGCAGGCGCAGCCGCCCGGAGCTTGAGGAAGCCGACCACCGCGTAGGGGTTCTGCGTGCCCGAAGTCCTCGTAGGCTTCAAGCTCGTCCAGCTGCGGCTGTCGTCGGCCGCTTGATCTCCGTCCGGTCCTGGAGCTCGGCTATCCGGAGCGCCACGGATCCAGAACGGGAGGACGAGCCAGCAGCACAGCGGCAGCGGCAGGAGGACTAACGGCACGGCGACCTTGTCGGATGGCCTCCCGTATCCGGAACGGCAGCGGCGGCGGCGCGGGCGGCTTCCCCGCCCAGCTCAGGTCGGCGCGCCCGGCCACGTAGGCCTGCAGATCGCGGCGTACCTCGGCGGCGGAGCAGCTCGGCCCAGTCGCGCTGGTCGAGATAGTTCTCCAGCGCCTCCCGCAGCCTCGCCTCCTGGCGTATCTGGTCCAGCCCGCGCCCGACCGTGTTGACGTAGAAGGCGCTGGCGGGCAGCTGATCTTAAGCGCAGCCAGGCGATCCAGGCCCGGCGGCGGGCACCGGGCCCCGGGTAGCCAGGCACAGTGCCCGAACGCCTGGTCGATGCCGTCGCCCGCCACGTCGGCGAGCTCGGCCGGGTGGCGCCGCAGCGGGGCGTCCACCTCGCTCATGAAGACCAGGCTGGCCGGGATCGGCTTGCCATCGAGATCCGCCGTCTCCTCGAGGAGATAGAACCTGGCAAAGTGGACCCCGCGCAGGTGGGCGAAGTCGAAGGGCGGCCGGCCAGGCCCCTGCCGAGGCGACATCCGGCGAGCCACTTCCGCAGCGGGGGCACCTGGTCGGCACCGACCTCCGCCCGGATCGTGACGCCGACCTGGTATGGCATCGGGAACGTCCCCCACATCCGGGGCCCGCTCGCTGGTCCGCCATGCCGCTGTTTCAGCCCGACGGACAGAGCGATCGCGGCCCCCGCCGCCGACGACCCTTTCTGCCCCCAGTCGAGCCCTGCCGCTTAAGCTGCGAGCGCCTGGGTCACGAGATACGCGGCCCCCGTATCTCGCGCGATACGACAAACCTCGTACCCAGCTACCCGCCCCGCGAAACCGGCGCCCATACCGGTCACAATCCGCGTGCCTTACAATGGATCCTCTGGCACGAGAGTGTGAAGGCTTCGGTCTTGATCGGCTGAAGCCGGATTCGGGGAATCGCTGACGGCCGCGCCTGCGGTCCTGTGTGACTTTCGTTTCTGGATACGCTTCCCGAGGAGGGGCCCCATGGTGCTCAGCCGCGATCACGCTCGCCTTGCCCTGGCCACCATCCGACTAGTCGAACGGCACGCTGCGCGCTGGTGGCCCCGAGGACGCTGCTCCGGAGGCTGGGGGCGGACCCGAATTCGAACAAGGTGGCCATATACCCACTCCGGATGTTCGGCATCCGCACCATCGTGCTCGGGGTTCAGCTTCTCATCGACGACCCCTCGCCGCAGACAGCGAAGTTCGGTGTGCTGATCCACGGCACTGACGCGGCGGCTGCGATCAGCCGCCGGGCCTGCGGCGGCAATTGCCCGCACGGGTCGCTGTCGTGACCGCCGGGATCTCGCTGACCAATACGGCGCTCGCACTGATCATCGCGTGGCCAGAGAATACAGATTGTGCCTAGCAGCAAGCAAATTACGGACAGACGCGCAGCGGACGGAATAGCTGCTGCTGGACCAAATTAGATGATTACGTTGCAAAACCTGGTGGTCAGGGGCGGGGTCGAACCGCCGACCTTCCGCTTTCAGGCGCATTCCACCGCGTCGCTGCATGTGGCTGGGTGTGGCCTGATGGGCGATCTAGCTGCGGAAACCATGGCTCGTTGTCGCCTGATGTGGCCTGACGTCTGCCGGCGTTGGCTCCCGGTTTGGCTCCCCCAATCTCGTTAGCGCCGCTAACGTTCGGTAACCTGGGCAGGCTGACGAAGCGCGGCGCTATCCACGCTGGGGTAGCTCCTGGCATGACCTGGCGCACGGGCATACCCGACCGGTACCGGCGGCGGCGCGGATGTAGGCGATCGCCGCGAACATGGCGTACCGCCAGAAGTCGTCGGTCTGCCACCACCAGACGGCCTCGTCGGAGCGGAGGTCTGGCTCGGCTCCTCCGTGCAGCGCCGCCACCGCCAGGACAGCGAACCGGAGTTTGCGCTCTGTCCCGGCCACGGAACGCGCACTCGGGGCAGCAACCGACCCGCTATCCCCCCGAGGGCCACCGGATCGGCCCGGCTGGCCCCACACTGGTCCAGCGCGTCGGCGCCCAAGCGGAGGAGTACCTCGCCTGGGAAGGTGTCGTTGCGAGGATGCAAGGCCGCAAGCTCGCTCGCAATCCTGAAGATGTCGGTGTCTCGCGCCAGCACAGACGAAACGATGCTGCTGGCCCAAGGCCGCCCGGACGGTCAAGTCGGGAGGCAGCCTGGTTCGGTGTTCATTGAGCGCGCGCGGCACTGAGGGGAAGATCGCGGCATGACTCGCCACCAGCTCGACCCGTCACCGTCGACGACGAGCAGACGTGTTCTCCCGTGACCTGCCGCCGGTACTGACCGTCGACCCTGGTGCACACGATCGTGCTGCGCTCGCTGAACGCGTCCGGGCACCTGCAGCCGCAGACGTTCCCTGGCGAGAAGGTGCCGACGATGGCCAGCAAGAGGCGCAGCGGCCATTGCCTGACAGGGCCGATCGCCTGATCCGCGGTGCGTGCCGGGCGAGGTGCTTGCGGTGCGCTTCATTTCCTGCGGCCCGACACCTGGGGGCTGGCACCGTCGTGCCGCGGAGCCGCGACACCCCGCTGACCAGGCGACTCGGCCTGCACGAGGGGGCGCACTGCCTGGCTGCTCTTGGCAGATTCTGACGCGCGGACGTGGGAGCAGCGACCAGCGCACCGAGGCCACACGGTGCGGATAGCCCGCGTTCCACGGCGTGACGGGCGTGCGCCTGGGACGAGCCAGGCAGGCATCTGGCACCATCCGCCGCCCCACGGGGAGCCCCGTCGGCGGCGGCAATATCGACTGCAAGGAACTGGTCGCCGGATCGATCCTGTAGCCTGCCTGCCGGTTGCCGTGCCTGGTGCGCTGACGAGCATCGGCGACGGCCATGCTGCCCGGGGCGACGGAGAGGTGGCGGGTACCGCCATCAGAGCGCGGTATGACGACCGAGGCTTCAGCTCGAGCTGGTCCGCGGGCGTTGCCGGTTCCAGGAGAGTGCACGCGGGAGAGTCCGGCTGGCCAGATCACCTTCGCGCTTCAGCCCGGATCACCAACGCGGCCATGGGCGATGCGCTCGACGCGATGCTACAGCCACCTGGCTGCAGGCCGAAGCTGCAGGGGTTAAGGCAAGGCACGGCGGCCCACGGCGTTGGCTGCCAGCCCGGTGCTCGACCTGGAGAGTCACGCAGGTGGCGAAACCAGTCACCAGGGCGTTCTTGCATGCGCTGCTTCCGGGGGCGCGTTGATCAGCTATGGCCCCAGGAGGGATCGTTCGGCGCGCCAGAACTGCCCACACGCGTCGACCGCCTGGCGGCGCCCAATCTCGTCCCGCAGATAAGCGGGTTGCGGTGCGCGTGCGCGCGAGTCTGGGGTGAGGCGTGCTCACTCGGGCAGGGATTATGGGAGTCGAAGCGGGGCAGCACGCTGTTGTCGAAGCGGGTCATGGCGCAGATCCGGCCGCCAGAGGGTGAGCGCGTAAGCCGGTCGCGCCAGAGGATCCCGCCCGGGACGCGCAGATAGACCCCGAACGCGGGCTGGCCGTTCAGCTGGTCGCAATGAGCGGGGGAGGTCCGAAGCCTGGCCCGGAATGCTGCTGTAGCTGTGAGGAACCGGGCTGCCAGTTCGCGTCCTATTGCTGAAGTGGAAGCGGTGGCAGCGGCGGTCAGCCGGGCGTCGTCGGTGAGCAGGGCGACGATGCCGTCCACGTCGGCGGTTTCGAAGGCCCTGGTGAGCCACGCTCGGCAGTTCACTCCGCGGCGGAGTTAGGCGGCGGGGGCGTTCCCGCTCCTGGCGGCTGGCAGTGCAAGGCGGCGCCCAGGCACGCTTAGCTGCGCCGCTGGTGTCGCTAACGCTCTTGGGTGGTGTCCAGGATCTGGGCTGTTTCGCTGGCGTGGAAGCCGAGGACGTCACGCGGAGAGGATGAGGACGGCGCGCTGCGGGGCGGCACGGCAGCTGGGGCGGTGATGAAGGCCAGCGGGGACGGATTCCCAGGGCTCAAACCGGGCGTCCAGGTCGGGTGCGCTGTCGAGAGCCCCTCGAGCGGGACGTCGGGGTGAAGCTCGAGGCAGAGCACCTCACTTTCCCAGCCGGGTGGGCGCGGGCGGGTCAGCCCGGGCGATTGGCACGCTCGTATCGGCGGGCGTCAGCCCCAGCCGACCGCAGCGCGTCGAGCGGCTGTGGCGATCCGGTACAGCCAGGTCGGACCGACGCGCGTCCTCAAACCGGCCGAGCCCTGCCAATTGATAGCAAAAGGTATCTTGCAGCGCGTCCTCGGCGTCTGGCACCGAAGGCGAGGATCCGGCGGCGGATGCACCTGCAGCTCGCGCCGGTAGGGATCGACGAGCTGGCCAAACGCCTCCCCATCCCCCGCCCGCGCCCGGGCGAAGGCAGGCCCATAGCCGCCACGTCACCCTCCCATCGCCCTTGTCACTCCGAAAGCTCTCGCCGGCAGGGTACGCCTGTGTAGAACTGTCCTGGCCCGGATGAAAACTGGGCAGCCGGCCGCCGCGCATTCGCCGGGCAGGTCCGTCTCGGCCATCGCCGGCAGCTCATCTGAGATCCAGCCGTATGGAGAGCGACGGTGCAACTCACTCACCCGTCCCGAACGACAAGCGCGCCGTTGTGTTTGGCGTCGCCGGCGGCTCCATTGGAGCGGCTGTGGCCCGCAAGTTCCAGGTGCCGAAGGCGCCGAGGTTTCCTCGCAGGCCGGACCGAGGGGCACTCTCGCTGCCGTCACCCGGCAGATCACCGAGTCTGGCGGCCGGGCCAGCTACACGGTCATCGACGCCCTCGACGACAGCGCGGTTGACGAAGTACCTCGACCGGGTCGTTAAGCAGGCTGGAGGAATCGACATCGAGTTCAACGCGACCGGGCCCCGCATCACCGAATGCGGCAACGGCAAGCCCGCAGTCGACCTGCCCGTGGCGGAATTTACGGTCGCCCAGACCGTTTTGACCTCTCAGTTCATCACCGCCCGCGGTGCGGCGCGGCGCATGGTCCGCAGGGTTCCGGCGTCATCATCTTCCTCACCGGCAGCCCGGCACGCCATGTCCAGGCGCTTCCGGGATCAGCGCCGCCTAATCGGGGCATCGAGAAGCCTGATGCGGGCCATGGCACTGGAACTCACTGGCACCGGGATACGGGTAGTTTGCCTGCGGACCGCCGCAAACCCGGACACGCGGACAATCAGGACACCGCCGACACCGTCGGCAAGATGATGAACCTCACCAGCGAGCAAGTACTTGCCTCCCCTCGACGAAGGCACGATGTTGAAGGTGTCCCCGCACGCCGAAGACACGGCCAACAGCGCGGTCCTGCTCGCATCCGATCGCGCCCGCATGATGACCGGAACGGTTCACAGCGCCACAGTAGGCATCTGCACCGATTAGCGCACGAACGGCCCGCACGGTCGCGGCGGGCGGCGTCGACGACCGAGCCAGCGCTTCCACAGCGCCGCGAGCGCAGCGGGGTCGCCGCAGACAGGCGATCAGTCCACCTCACAATGCAAGCCCGATCTCGCAGCATGATCATGGCATTTGACTCATCTGACGGGTGCAGGCGCCAATCAAGGCAGGTGTTCGTGAGCGATTCCGCAGGCTCGATATGTCTCTGGCGCGCCAGGGTCGGGCAAGACCAGCCTCGCAGTTCCGCTGGCGGCCAGGCTCGGCTACGCGCTCCTCACCAAGGACCGGATCAAAGAGACCTGCGCGACACGCTGGCGCAGACCAGAACCGGGCGTGGTCACGCGCAGGCTCGGCAGCGCCGGTGGAACTGCTGTGGGCGCTGGCGATGACAGCTCCGGCCGTGGTGATCGAGGCGAACTTCCGGCCCACAGCCGGGACGAACGCGCGAAACTGTCAACCGCGCAGCCCGTCAGGTGCACTGCGCCTGCCACGCCCGAACTCGCCGTCAAGCGCTACAACGCCCGCGTCACTCATCCGGTGCACGTCGACCACGGCGCTCCAGATGCAGGCACAATGGCCGGAGATACGGCCGCCCGGTCGGAATGATCCGGCGCCGCCGTCACCGTGGACACCACCGTCCCGAAGGTCGACGTGAACGCCGTCACCGCGGCGGTCCGCGACTGCTACGACCGCATGATCAACTTACGGTGAAGTGGCATTGAACCTAGACACGACGTCCACTCGCCAGGGTCCGGCGCCCTATGCGAAAGGGACGATGGAGGCACAAGTTGAAAGCGCGCGGAGATCACGGCCGGGGGCCCGTAGGGAACTCAATCAGCCTGCGTCCTCCCACGGACAGCACATGGGCGAACACTGATACGTTTACGGCGACTGCGCAGGTGGTGCATGAGGTGGTGGTGGACACAGGATACCTGAGATGAGTTCCCACTGCCCGGCGGCTCATCGCCGACGCCCCACGGCTGATGTCGCTGTCTCCCGAGAGTGTGGCTCCGGCTGGGGGAGCAATGCGTAACT
>ERZ1370068.9921-contig-8664_pt1 | contig 29780 bp, 48 predicted proteins | sample MGYA00561227_ERZ1370068 | MGnify/ENA primary metagenome ERZ1370068 (study PRJEB38410, sample SAMEA6850437) | metagenome | study: Metagenomic assessment of the ecological functions of the soil: analysis of the soil microbiota associated with the...
CGTCACCGAAGCGGCCGGCAAGTTGCAGAAGCTCGGAGTGATCGAGTACAGCCGCGGGCATATCCACAGTGCTGGACCGATCCAAGCTGGAAGAGCTGTGTTGTGAGTGTTATGCGGTGGTCAAGACAGAAACCGATCGCCTGTTGCCCAACCGCGCGGCCCATTGAAACCGCGAACGGCGACTCGAACCTCGATTTGGGCCGAGTCACTACTTTACTGGAAAAATAAAAGGCTCCCGACCGTCGCCAGCCGGGGCCTTCGAATAGCGTTCTGCGGCTATCGACTCACGAGTTCGTGCTTCGACCCGATGGTGGTGCGGTGAGCAGCTCTTCGCTCCCGACACGCAAACTCCGGCCTAGGTACACGGCTAAGACCATCGAAACCAACAGACACGCGATCACAACCGGGCCGCCAGGCATTGCGAATCGATTAAGTGACTCAAGGAGCAGCACCACCAAGACCATGTTCACGACAAGGAATGCAGCTATGACCCATGCAAAGTTGCCTGCCGCGGCTCGCGAGCTTGTGTTCTGTAGCGTGTGGAAGCCCGCGACATGGGCCAAGCTTCTGCCGATTTGGCGGGCAGTCTGTGCGCCACCGTACGGCACAGGCATCGCGAGGTGTCGGGGCTTTCTTGTTGGGGTGGATGATTGCAGCGAGATGAAAATTATTGCGGCCTGGGAATTTCGAAGGCCCCGAAGCCGATTCGGGTCACACCCAGGCGCGCAGCAGCGCTGTTCCAGGCGGCCTTCACGTCGGCGTAGGCGGGCATAGCCGTGAGTGTAGCGGGTCCGATTTGCAGTTGGAGTTGCAGTTGATGCGCGGAACCGCGAAACATGGGACGCGCGCTGTTTTCGACTTACTGCCAATTCATGCGATTACGTGCGAATCACGAGCGCGAAAGTGGAACTGCGACTTTAATCCGTTGGTTGTTGAGATCGTCGCAGCGTATGACGATCAACCCCGGTGCAACTGATTAAATCGCGACCCCGATTTCATGCCGCTGTGAGAACTCTCGGATGAAACAAGAACTTGACGGAAAGCGTCACTCGAAGTTGCGGGAGTCCACAAGGGGCGAGGCAGCGCTAGCTCGCGTGTCCTCGCAGCTTCGATGCCCAGGTCGCAGCGTCCTCGAGCTGCAGCAAGAATCGACGTCTTTCACGCGAGCGAATAGGCGATTCCGGCATGCCCCAGCCCCCGGCACAATATCGTTGACGATTTCGCGCTCGGCGCCGAACGGTATTCTTCACGTGATAGTGCGCCCGGCTTCGTTTCGGTGCCAAGAAGTGTCGCAGTTCCCCCTTTTGGCGAACGGGACTCGTATGCACCGGTCCGCGAGAGACTCCAGTGTACGTCCGCTCTTGGGATGGCCCGAGCGCTATCGGACTGGCCGCTCCTGGCCGATAGCAGACGCAGGAGAGTGACCGTTTTCGACCCTGAGCAGAAGTTCGCCGGGCCTACGCAAGCTCCTCTTGCGGTTTGACTGGACATCGCCGAATGACGGCGCGCTGGCGGGACGCCCTATCGATTCGGGCTGCGGCCTGGCGATTCGTCAGAGCGCAGTCCTGAGAATCGTGTCGATGGCGGGTTAGCGCAGCCGCCGGGTGATCCGGACCCCACGCATCGCGTGCTACGCGCCACTTGCCATCGGCGTCATGGTGATACACCACGAAACCCCAGCCCGTGTCTTCGACGGCCGCGCCGCCATCCTTCGGCGTATCGACGGACTTGTCAAGAATAACGCTCGAAGGCCCAGTCACCGCTGACCCACGAACTCTTGCACAGGCTTGTCCCACAACGTCTTGTACGCTTTGAAGTAGCCGTCCACCCAAGGGCGAACCGCCGCTTTTCCCACGAAGGGCTTGTCGTGCGCAGCCATGTAGACGACGTCCTCGGTCAGCATACCGAGCACCGTTTCCACGTCGTTGGAGTTGATCGCAGTGACATAAGCCTCGTGCGCTTGGTGTGCGGCGGCATCCGATGCTGCGTCGCTAGCGGGCGTCGTGATAGGCTGGCTTACTGCAACCGGCAACGAACGGGAAATGGCGGCGTGGGCGCCGACGTGAGCGAGGGCTCGGTTGTGCGGTTCAACTCAACCATCAGCGGCAACGCTGGAGCAGGTGTCCTCGTGCGCGACCTCTCCATGGCGACTTTCGTTGGCGCCAGCGTGACAGGAATGGCATGCGGCGGAACCGATGTCGTGTGCGATCCGCAGTTTTCGGTGACCCGCGGCACAGCAGACATCAGGGACGACGAACTGCGTCGAGCCGTGGGCGAGGTGAGGTCCTACTGCACGAACAGCCTAGTGGTCAGCGGTAGGGGGTTGCCCGATCGGCGGCTACCTGCTGGGCGGCGATCATTGAGTCACGCCGCATCGCGCGGCTGTGGGCGTGTAGATCCTCTCGGTCAGCGTTCTCTGGCCGGATGCTGGCCGTGAGCGAGGATTGAAGCCGGACTCCAGCCCCTAAAGTCAGCAGGGACAACGAGCCACGCAGTGTGACGATGGCAGAAGATCTTTACCTCGTGATCTTGCCTGGTCCAGGGACATGTCTCAAGCCTGCGACGGAGCACGTCCCCCGTCACGTCGCATCGGGCTGATATCCGCTTGGCTTGGGACCACGCGGAGTGGGATTCGTGGGAGGTGGATCCCTCGGAGGCTTGGTTGGTTTCGTTGCCATGTGCGCTAACCCTCAGAATACAAATTACCGCATCGGTACCGCAAAATAATTCTGCAGGATAAAGAAGAACAACTAAGCGTTTGTTTTATGGCGCGCTCGGCGGGATCTGAACCCACGACCCTGCCTTCGGAGGGCAGTACTCTATCCAGCTGAGCTACGAGCGCGCGGAATGGGAAGGGCGCGAATCATAGCCTCGGCTGCTTTTGCCGTCCATTCAGGGGTTTAAGGCGTCAAAAGGAATCGCTTATACTTGCGCGCCCGCTTCCCGGGCGATGATTTCCGGTGCCAACGTGACCGACAAGCAGGACACCCAGTTCATGAATCACTTCAGCTTGGTGCTCGGGATCCTGATCACGATCGCCATCCGCTGTTCGTCTCGCGCGCATGGTCGGCGCGGCGACTCAGGTGCAACACGTGAAAGCAGAACAGCTGGAAATGCACGCGGTCGATGCGCGCACCAAGCCGTTCGCACACGTCGCCGCGCTGGCGCGGACAACTCCGCACTCGCCGCACAGGAAGAACCGGCTGCCGCGCCCGCCGCCGCCGCTGCGCAGCCCAAGACTGGTGAAGAGGTCTACAACGCCGCCTGCACAGCGTGCCATGGCGCAGGGAATCGGGGCGCGCCGAAGTTTGGCGACAAAGCCGCTTGGGCCCCGCGCATCGCGAAGGGCATGGATGTTCTGCACATGCACGCCATCGAGGGCTTCACGGGAACGAATGGCATGATGCCGCCGAAGGGCGGCCGCGTCGACCTGTCCGATGAGGTGTGGTTCGCGCTGGCGTCGACTACATGGTCGAGCACTCGCGCTGAAGGTCGACGTAACCGATAGCGTTTGAGGAGTCGGCCAGCGCAGTAACGATACCCGCGCAAGGTTCACGCCCTCGCCCGGCACCTAATCAAACAGGTCGCTCGGCTCTTACTTCTCGTCGCTCTGTGCGCAGCGGTATACCGCCCCTCGTCTCACGCGCCGCGGATCGCTTCCAATCCCGGCCCGCCTTCTCGCAAGCAGCCTGAGAAACGAAGCCAGTCACAGACGAAACGTTCGTGTCCGGCCCCAAGCCGTCGCGCTCCATTGCCTGAGAGGGTCAAGATCAGAATCCAGGTACCCATATGCCTCCTCGGGTGACACCTCCCCACCCGCGGACATAATGCGGCGCTCCTGCACCCTCCAGCCGCGAACTCCGTCACCTCTTCTGATTCTCGAGACGTTTCGGCCGCCTCGAGGTCCTTCACTGATCGACGCGGTCCGCGCCGCGGCGGCGCGTCCCACAAACTGGCCAACTGGCAACCCCACAATGATCGGTATTGCTCCCAGCGCGGGCCAGACACCACGCCTATTGGCCACGAAGTTCCTCCGCTGTGAAGCACGAGTGTCCTGAACAAACCGTCAAGTATTACCGCGACGGCGATACCGGCAAGAATCATCTCGACGGCGCGCGTTCTGCGCGCCGCAGCTGGATCGCTTCGGCCAGGTGATGCTCGAGTATCGTCTCGGCCTGTTCGAGATCAGCGATCGTGCGGGCGACTTTCAGAATCCGGCGTGAGCGCGCGCCGACAGGTTGAGGCGGCGCATTGCATGTTCGAGCAGTCGCTCTGACGCGCGCTGCAGAACGCAGTGCTCTGCAGGTCGCGGGTCCGCAGATGCGCATTATGATGGCTTCACCTGCATCCCTTGCAGCGCCCGTGCCTGCGCCGACGCGCCCCGCTACTACGCCACCTCGTCGCCAACCGCCGCCACTCGAAGGTGCGTGAGGCTTCCGGCCGGGGCATCTCGACGTGCAGATCGATTCGATCCAGCAGCGGACCCGAGATGCGCGCACGGTAGTGCTGGATCTGCATCTCGCTGCAACGGCAACGCGCATCGCGATCGCCGAGATATCCGCACGGACACGGGTTCATCGCCGCTACCAGCTGGAACTGTGCCGGGAATTCTGCTTGCCGCGCGGCCCGCGAGACGTGATGCTGCCGGTCTCGAGCGGTTCACGCAGCGCCTCGAGCACGCGCGGCGAGAACTCGGGCAGCTCGTCGAGAAACAGCACGCCGTTGTGCGCCAGTCGAGATCTCGCCGGGACGCGGATGCGATCCACCGCCCACCAGCGCCGGAGCGGAAGCGGTGTGATGCGGCGCGCGAAACGGTCGCCGGCTCCAGTCACGCACGCGAAACCCCGACGCGCTGATCGACGCCACTGTTGCGGTCTCGAGCGCTTCGCGCTCGGTCATCGGCGGCAGAATTCCAGGCAGCCGATGCGCCAGCATGCTCTTACCCGCGCCCGGCGGACTCCATGAACAGCAGGCTGTGTCCTCCCGCTGCCGCGATCTCCACCGCCCGCTTGGCATGCGCCTGTCCGCGTACGTCGCCGAGGTCAGGATAGACATCTCCCGCCACGCTCAGTGTCCGTTCCGGCGCAACCGTGAAAGCGAGTGGCGTCTCGTCCCGTGATGTGCGCGCAGACTTCGAGCAGATGAGTCGCGGGTGCGATGCGCGCCTCGCGCCACCAATGTCGCTCATCGAGGTTCGCCCTCGGCAGGATGATGCGGTGCGCCTGCCGGGCGGCCTGGCAGACTGCTGGCAACATGCCGCGCACGGCTCGCAATTCGCCGCTCAATGAAAGCTCGCCATAGAACTCGCAGGCGCTCGAGTGCCTCAGCCGGGATCTGCCCGGACGCGACCAACACTCCGAGCGCGATCGGGCAGGTCGAATCGTCCGCCCTCCTTCGGTAGATCGGCCGGCGCGAGATTGACGGTGATGCGGCCGGCCGGAAATTCAAAGTGCGCCGTAGCGAGCGCCGAACGCACGCGATCCTTGCTCTCCTTGACCACGGCTTCGGGAGCCCAACGATGGAAAGCGCCGGCAACCCTGCGCCGAGATGCACCTCGACGGACACCTGCGGGGCTTCCATGCCGTGTTGAGCGCGGCTCAGGACCGTTGCGCCAGCATTCGCAGCCCTCCGTGGCCGCGTCCTGCGGTGCGGACTACTTCTGCGTTTCAGCCTCGAGCTCGCGGATCCGTGCCTCGAGCGCCTCGATCTTCTCGCGGGTGCGCCGCAGGACTGCGGCCTGTACGTCGAATTGCTGCGCGTCACGAGGTCGAGACGCGCCAGCCCTGACTGCAGCACTGACTTGAAATTCGTTTCGAGATCGCGCTTGAGGGCCTGCAGGCTCTCCGGGACCGAGCCGGCAAGACGCCGCGCCAGGTCGTCGATGATTTTCGATCCATGAGTGTTCCCCTATCTGACGAGGCCCGCAGCATCGAAAGACGCTCATCGCCCGTCAAGTCCTGCTCCCTATCAATGCATGGCGAGCGAATCGACGCGCCAAAACAGTGCGGGCATTGCCTGCGCAACTGCGCGCGGGCGGTAAGCGACTGATTCCGCGACCCGCGAGCGCTGAGAATTTCCGTGGCATAGAAGCTGCATCGGGAGCCGCGCGCAGCTTAGTGCGCTCAGGGGGTATCAGCACCGCGTCGAATCTGCGCGGACCGCACAGAAATTCATGAAGCTCGTGGCGGCGATCATCAAGCCATTCAAGCTCGACGACGTGAGGCGTGCGATTGCCGACCTGGGCCTGCAGGGGCTGACCGTCACCGACGTGCTTGGACTGGGGCAGCAACCGGTGCACCGCGAGTTCTATCGCTCCGCCGAGTACCCGATCGACCTCGCGCCGCGCACCAAGATCGAGGTCGCGGTCGAGGATGCGGTGCTCGAGCCGGTGATCGAAGCGATCGGCAATGTCGCGCGCACCGGCCAGAAGGGCGACGGAAAGATTTTCGTGCTGGATCTCGTGCAGGTGGTGCGCATTCGCACCAATGAGATCGGCGCGGCGGCCATATGACCAGAACAGGCAAACGAGGAGTACCCGTGCAACACCTAACCGCAGTCCCTTACTTTCCCCGACTCGTGCGCAGCCAGACGTGCCGCTGGTTCGCGCTGCTGCTCCTGGCGGCCGTGGGTGTGCTGCTGCTGCCGGCACTCGGCTTTGCTCAAGACGCGGCCGCCGCGGCGCCACCGCCCTCGCCCAACAAGGGCGATACCGCCTGGATGCTGACCTCGACAGCGCTCGTCCTGTTGATGTCGGTCCCGGGATTGGCGCTCTTCTACGGGGGCCTGGTGCGCACCAAGAACATGCTGTCGGTGCTGATGCAGGTGTTCGTCGGCTTTTCGCTGATCACCGTGCTCTGGTGCGTGTACGGCTACTCGCTCGCGTTTACCACCGGCAACGCATTTTTCGGCGGATTCAGCCGACTGTTCCTCGAGGGTACGTTCGATTGGCAGTCGGGCGCGCGCGCTCGGCGCGACTTTCAGCAAGGGAACGCCGATGTACGAGCTGGTGTTCGTCGCGTTCCAGGCCACCTTCGCAGCCATCACCTGCTGCCTGATCCTCGGATCGCTGGTCGAACGCATCAAGTTCTCCGCGATTCTCCTGTTCCTGACGATCTGGTTCACCTTCGCCTACTGCCCGATCGCACACATGGTCTGGTTCTGGGCCGGTCCGGATGCGTACACCTCGCCTGACGTCGTCGATGCCACCAACAAGACTGCAGGTCTGATCTGGCAGTGGGGCGCACTCGATTTCGCGGGTGGCACTGTGGTGCACATCAATGCCGGTGTCGCCGGCCTGGTCGGTGCGGTCGTGCTCGGCAAGCGCATCGGCCTGGGACGCGAATCGCATGGCACCTCACAACCTCACGTTGACCATGGTGGGCGCGTCGCTCCTGTGGTTTGGGTGGTTCGGCTTCAACGCGGGTTCGGCACTCGAAGCGAATGGCACGGCTGCGCCTCGCATTCCTCAACACCTACCTCGCCACGGCATGCGCAGTGCTCTCATGGATGTTCGCGGAGTGGATCATCAAGGGTAAGCCCTCGATGCTCGGCGCTGCTTCGGGCGCAGTGGCAGGCCTGGTGGCGATCACGCCGGCCGCCAGGCAACGTCGGCATTCCGGGGCGTTCGTCATCGGCCTCGCGGCGGGTGTGGTTTGCCTCTGGGGCGTTACCGGCCTCAAGAAGCTCATCAAGACGGACGATTCGCTCGACGTGTTCGGTGTCCACGCGGTGGGCGGCACATTGGGCGCGCTCCTCACCGGTATCTTCAATGCGCCGTCGCTTGGCGGACCGGGCTGGTCGTCGATTGGGTGACAGTGAAAGTCGACTACCCGGGCATCTGGCCGCAGTTCGTGATCCAGGCCAAAGCCGTAGGGCTCGTAATCGTCTGGACTGCCGTTGTCGCCTTCGTGGCCTTCTCGCTCGTGAAGCTGGTGATGGGCCTGCGCGTCAGCGAGGAAGAAGAGCGTGAGGGGCTCGACATCACGGCCCACGGCGAGCGCGCCTACACAAGCTAATCTCTTGATCTACCTTGCCTTTATTGACCATGCCGTCCGCTGAGGGCGGCATGGTCCCAGGCCCACTGTTAAACTGCGGCGCCGTAGAGTGTGAGATCGCTGCGGCCCACCGCTCCACGAGGTCAATCTATGAAGCTGGTCACAGCGATCATTAAGCCCTTCAAGCTCGACGATGTACGTCAAAGCCTTGCGGAACTCGGCATTCAGGGAATCACTGTGACCGAGGTCAAAGGTTTCGGGCGGCAGAAAGGCCACACTGAGCTGTATCGTGGCGCCGAATATGTGGTCGATTTTCTGCCCAAGGTGAAAATCGAGCTCGCGGTGCCGGACGACCGGGTCGAACAGGTCCTGGAATCGATCACTGCGGTCGCCCGCACTGGAAAGATCGGCGACGGCAAGATCTTCGTGATGGACCTCGGACACGCGGTGCGAATTCGCACTGGGGAGACAGACGCAAACGCGCTATAGCGAGCGCGTGGCGGCATCCTCCCCGGAGGTTGGAGGAGTGAAAAATGCTTAAGCGAATTGCCTGGGGTCTGCTGCTGGCCAGCCTGTCGATGGCGGCTTCAGCCGACGTATTCCGCTGGGTCGACGCGCAGGGTCGGGTGCACTACAGCGATCGCCCGGAAGTCGAAAACGCAGTGCGCGTCTCCGGCATTACCACGCACGCCTCCGATTCGGCCGCCATCGCCGCACGCATGCAAGCCGAGAGCGATCAGCGTGCCAAGCTTGCTGCCCAGGAAACGCAGCAACACGCTGACCAGAGCGCGGCGAAAGCCGTGCAGAATGACGTCGGCAAGTCGCGCGAAGATCAGTGCAAGGCGGCCAAAGAGCGCTACCGCGTCGCCATCGAATCGCAGAAGCTCTACCGCGTTGGCAAGGACGGCGAGCGGCAGTACCTCACCTCGCAGGAAATCGACGAGGCGCGCCTGAGCTCCCGCAAGGACATGGATACAGTCTGCGGTCAGGCCGGAAGCTGAGCCGAGGCAAACGTTCCTGCAGCGGGCCTGCTAGAGTGTCCGCCCGCGCAGCGCCCGGACCTCTTCCGGTGCGCTGAGCATCCATCCACGCGTCCGGAGCGCTGACATGCGCGTAGGCTTCATCGGGCTCGGTGCCATGGGCCGATACATGGCCGCCAATCTCCACAAGGCCGGTCTGCTCACCGCGGTTTTCAATCGCACCTTCGCGAAGGCCGAAGTCTTTGCACGGGAAACCGGCTGTGCCGCGGTGCGTTCTCCAGGAGATCTCGCCAGCCATTGCGACACCGTCGTCATGTGTGTGTCGGCCGACCCTGATGTGCGGGAAGTCATCGACGCGCTGGCGCCAACACTGCCGCGAGGCGCGCTGGTCATCGATTGCTCGACGGTGAGCGCCACCACTGCACGCGACGTTGCCGGGCAACTGTCCGCTGCAGGGATCGACTTTCTCGACTGCCCGGTCAGCGGCGGTGTCGAGGGCGCGCGATGCAACCCTTGCGATCATGGTCGGGGGCGAGCCGGCCGCCTTCGAGCGCGTACAGCCGGCGCTTCGCGCCATGGGAAAGACGGTCACGCATCTTGGGCCGAGTGGCGCAGGTCAAGCCGCCAAGGCCACCAACCAGATCATGTGCGCCGGCGTGATCCAGGCGGTCGCGGAGGCCATGGCGTTCGCGCGTGCCGAAGGCCTGCCCCTCGACAAGCTCATCGACACCCTGGGCAAGGGCGCGGGTTCCAGCTGGTACTTCGTCAATCGCGCGCCGAACATCGTGCGCGGCAGTTTTCCGCCGGGTTCCGCGTCCTGCTGCACGAGAAGGACCTCAAGATTTGCCGCGAAATGGCCGCAACCCGCGGCGTGCAGTTACCCGGTGATCGAAATGACCCTGGTGCACTACCGGCGCCTGATCGAGCAGGGATTCGGCGATGAGGACATCTCGAGCCTGTATCGCCTCAAGGCGGCGCTCTTCGACGAGGCGCGGGCTGCGGGACGTTCCTCGGCAGGCTGAGCCATGAACCGCCCGGTATCCGACTCTCCTTCGGCACCGGCGCCCTCTTTCTATCTGCCCGACTTCTGCGCCACGCAGACCGTGCTCGCCGTAGTGCTGATCGCCGAGCTGGTGGCCCTGGTCCTCACCCTCGCCCGTGAAGAATTGAAGTACGGGTTCTGGATCGATCTCGCCCGCACCTCGCTCTTCCTGCTCTGGATCGGGCTCAGCAGCGCCGCGGCGCTGTGCTCCACCCGGCCCCTGCTTGCACGCATGAGCGTGCAACGCGCTTCGGTCGTGTCGCTCGGCTTGCTGCTCGCGGTGACACTGATCATTTCGGAGGTCACGTTCTGGCTGGGGCAGCGCTGGGTCGGCAGCCTGGACAGCGGCGTCGGGAGCCTGTTCCCGACAGACCACGCGAACTTCCTGCTGCGCAACCTGATCATCGCCTTCATCGTGAGCGCCCTGGCGCTGCGGTATTTCTACATCGCGCACGAATGGCGGCGCACGGTGGAAGGTCGTGCGCGCCTGCGCATCGATGCGCTCCAGGCGCGCATCCGCCCGCACTTCCTCTTCAACAGCATGAACACGATCGCCTCGCTCACCCGCTCGAATCCGGCCATGGCCGAGGAGGCAGTTGAAGACCTGGCGGACCTCTTCAGGGCCAACCTGCGCGAAACGCGCACCCAGATTCCCTCAAGGAGGAACTCGAGGTCGCGCGCCTTTATCAGCGCATTGAGGAGCTGCGCCTGGGTGCGCGTCTCAAGGTGAAATGGAACGTGCAGGCTCTGCCGATGGATACGCTGGTGCCCAGCCTGGTGGTTCAACCGCTGCTGGAGAACGCGATCTATCACGGCATCGAACCGTTGCCGGATGGCGGCACCGTCGTCGTCAGTGGCGAGCGCAATGGCGACATGCTCGAGCTCTCGATCGCCAACCCCGTACACAAGGATCCCGGCAGCAGCCCGCGCAGTGGCAACCGCATCGCGCTCGACAACATCCGCGAGCGCCTCGAGCTCGCCTACCAGGGGCGGGCGCGGATGGATGTCGAGAATCGCGGCAACGAGTACGTCGTCAAGCTCACGTTCCCGCGCGTGCACCCGGCCGAGGTTGCGGCTCAATGAGGGTCTTGATCGTCGACGACGAACCACCCGCACGCGAGCGCCTGAAGCGACTATTGGAGGAAATCGACGGCTGCGAGCTCGCTGGCGAGGCCAGCAACGGCACCGAGGCCATCGCGCTCGCCGTGCGCCTGGCGCCCGACGTGGTGTTGATGGACATTCGCATGCCCGGAATGGATGGCGTCGAAGCAGCGCGCCATCTTGGGCAGCTCGAGGAGCCGCCGGCGGTCATCTTCATCACGGCGTACGACGAGTACGCGCTGCGGGCGTTCGATACCAGCGCGGTCGGCTACCTGCTGAAGCCAGTTCGGCGCGAGAAACTCGCCGACACGCTGACCCGCGCCGCGCGGCTGACCAAACCACAGCTGGCGGCGATTGCCCAGGCTGCCACCCCAAGGCAACGACGCACTCATCTCTCAGTCCGCATCCGCGGCGAGTTGCGCCTGATCCCGATCGAGGATGTCTTGTATTTTCTTGCCGATCAGAAATACGTCACGGTGCGCCATAGTGGCGGCGAAGATCTCATCGAGGAGTCCCTCAAGTCCCTCGAAGAGGAATTCGATCCTGACTTTCTGCGCATCCACCGCAACTCGCTGGTCGCTGTGCGGCATATCTCCTCCATCGAACGCTCCGGCGAGGGTCAATACTCGGTGCGGTTGCGGGGTATCGAAACCGATCTGCCGGTGAGTCGCCGTCTGGCGACGGAAGTGTTGCGCAGATTCCGCGGTTGAGATCGTGCGCCGGCTCGCCAGTAACGCGAGCCAGATGCAATGGCCGAAGCGCGGCGTCATACTAGTCGCGCATTCCGGACTCCTTCGCCTCTCCACATGGATCAGCAGCCCGTTTCATCGCCCGACGGCCCGATGCCGTCCGCAAACGGCGATCGTCGCCACGCGGAGCGTCGCCACGAGAACCGCAACAAGCTCGAGCGCGTCTCGGTGCGCGGTCTGCTCGCGGTGCTCCTGGCCTGCATCGCGGATTGGTTTCGCTGCGTTCGCCATCTGGCAGGCGGCGCGCGCGGGCCGAACGCTCACTGATATTCACGATCAGCAATCGCAGCTCGTCGCGGACAATGCGAAGCTGCACGAAGAGCTCACTGCACTCGCGGGCCGGCTCGCTGCCAACACCAATCGGGTGGAGGAGCTCGGCACCCTGGGGCCGCGGCTTTCAGAACTCGGCGACTCGTTCGCCGAGCTGCGTGATCGCACCGAGGGAGCAGCAACGCGCCTGGACCAACGCGGAGGCGCGCTACCTCCTGGAAATCGCCAACCGCCGCCTGACACTCGACCACGACTGGGGGTCGGCGCTCGCGGCCCTGCAAGCAGCCGATGAGCGACTACAGTCCCTCAAGGACCCATCACTCAATCCGACGCGACGCGCCCTTGCATCCGAGATCCAGGCGCTGCGCAATGTCGTGCAGCCCGACCTCCCCGGCATCACGGCACGTCTTTGCGAGTGCGGAAGAGATCGCGGGCTCTCTCCCGGTACTGGGGGCAATCAAGGAGGACTATTCGCCCGATAGCCCGGTTGCCGGTTCCCCTCCGGGCTGGCGCGCGCCTGGCAGGTGATTCGCGCATCACTCGTGGGCATGGTGAGTATTCGTCGGATCGGGGATGACGCAGTCGAGCTCGTCTCCTTCGAAGAGCAGAACGTGAGGCGCCAGCACATGCAGCTGCTGCTGTTCGCCACGCGCCTGGCCGCCCTCCGTGGCGATGAGAGCGCTTACAAGGCCAATCTCCTGGCGGCACGCGTGTGGCTCGAGCAAGCGTTCGACCCGGCGGACACGCGTGTTGCCACTCTCCGCCAGGAGCTGGCGATGCTCGACAAAGCGCCGATCGCCCCTGCGCTTCCTGACATCTCCCGCTCGCTGAAGCTCCTGGAAGCGCACGAGGCACGCACCCGAGGTCGCACGTGAAGCGCGCCGCCTACCTCATCGGGGCACTGATTGCCGCAGCGGCGATCGCCTCAGCCCTGCGCATCGACGCTGGATATGTCGCGATCAGCTTCCTGGGCGTGCTGATCGAAATGTCGGTGGTGACGCTGGTCCTGCTGATCCTCGCCACGTTCCTGTTGCTGTGGCTTCTCTTCAGGTTGGTGCGGCTGCGCACGCTGCGTCGCGAAGCGCAGGCAGCAAAGCGCGATCAGCGTGCTCGCCTCGACCTCTGCCCGTGGCGTATTCGAGCTTGCTGAAGGCAACTGGCCGACGGCCGAGATCACTATTACCCGCAGCGCGCGCGACAACGTGCAGCCGGCGGTGAATTACCTGATCGCAGCGCGTGCCGCGGATCTGCAGGGCGCGCACGAACGACGAGCTGGATGGCTGCGCATGGCGCGCGAAGCGGCACCCGACGAGATCGCGCCAGTGCTCGTCACCCAGGCGGAGATGCAGCTCAAGAACGGTCAGTTCGAGGCCGCACGCGAAACCTTGCAAGAGCTCGATGCGTCCGGTCAGCAGAATCCGCGTGGCCTGCTGCTGCTCGCTTACGGCTCTATCGACAGTCAGGCGAGCTCGAAAAGTTGCGGGCGCTCGAATCGAAACTGCGCGGGGCGCGCGGCGTTCGTGCCGCCGCGGTCGATGAGCTGATGGATCAGGCCTACCTCGAGATGTTGCGGGTTGCGGCCGAGTGGTGATGCGGAGCGACTGGATCGGGCCTGGAACGATGCTTCCAAGCCCGCCACGCGCCGCCCGGACATTCTGCTCGCATACGCGCGCGGCGCAATGAAGTACCGCAAGCACGATGTCGCGGAGAAGTTGCTGCGGGACTTTCTCGATGATGAGTGGAACGACGCGCTGGCGGCACTCTATGGCGAGCTGGAGCTGCCCGATCCGCTCGAGCCCCTCGCAGTCGCCGAGAAGTGGCTGCGCGCGCGGCGTGAGGATCCCGTTCTGCTGGTGAGCTGCGCGCGACTCAGCATGCGTGCCGAGCTTTATGGCAAGGCACGCAGCTACCTCGAGACCAGCCTGATGATCCGGCGCGATCCGGTGACGTATCAGTTGCTCGGAACTCTTCTCGACGAGCTGGGCGAGAAGGAGCATGCGGCTCGCGTACTGCATGACGGCCTCGCCATGGCGATCGGCCGCAAGGCGAATCTTCCCAGATCAAGCTGCGTCGCACGCAGGTTCGCGCCGACGGCGGTGGCTGGCGCACCTGAGCGCTGCTGCTGGTTTCATGCACCACGCCGTCGCATCTTCGCGAGTGCATCCGGTGCGTACTCGAAGGAGTCGAAGTGCAGGCGCTCCGGGGTAGTCCCCGTTGCAGCGCGCCACTCTTGACCGCCTCCCACCAGCGCTGGCGGGCCGCTGGTGTAGATCTCGACGCCACTCATGTCCGGATAGGCATCGAAAACGCTTTCGTGCACGAGGCCGCGCCGACCTTGCCATGAATCATCGGCATCGAGGTTCGACAGCACCGGCGTGTAGCGAAGACTCGGGTGCGCCTTGGTCCACTGTTGCACGAGATCATGCTCGTAGAGATCGACGAGCGCCTTCGCGCCCCAGAAAAGATGCAGGCTCCGCGTCGGACTCGCTCCAATACATGACGGATGATCGACTTCAGCGGGGCGAATCCGTGCCACCGCCGATCAGGAGTGCCGGCGTCTTCGCATCGTGCCCAGGACCGAAACCATAGCCGAACTGGCCGAGCGGCCCTTCGATGCGCAGTAACGATCGTTCCTCTATGTCGGCGAACACCCGCTGAGTGAACTCACCGCCCGGCGAGCGTCGGACGTGAAGCTCGAGCGGCCGGCTGTCGTGCGGCGGGCTCGCAATCGAAAAGCTCCGGCGCCGTTCGCCCGCTAACATGATGTCGAGGTACTGCCCCGGCGGGTAGTGGAGTGCTTCGATCGCGGGCAGTTGCAGATAGAGCGCCATCACATCGGGCGCCAGCAGCTCTCTTGCGAGGCGATACGACAGGGCAGGTCCTTGATCTGGATGTCATCCGCGAGCCGGACCTCGCGGATGTTGACCGCTCACGTTGCTGGTGGGGTTGAGCCTCGCAGAGCAGAGGCGTAGCCCTGTCTGACTTCCTCAGCCGTGATGCCGAGAGGGTTGCCCGAACGGATGCTGAATCGAGCCCGACAGGATCTTCGCGCGGCAGGACGAACAGCTGCCACCCTTGCAGCTGTGCGGCAGATTGATACCGAGGTTGAGCGCCGCGTCCAGGATCGACTCGTTCGGGCGCACGCTGAACGTGCGCCCTTCGGGCAGAAGAGTGACGTGATGCAGCGGTTCGTCAGCCGGGTTCACGCCTCAAGTCTAGTGCTTCCGGTGCTCAGGCGCTCTCCGAGGCCTTCCTCCCCGCGGAACAACTTCCCAGGAAGCCGCCGATGGCGGCGAGTCCGAGGATGATGAACTTCTTGAATGCGAGCAGCAGCACGCCGAGCTTGGCAAACAGGCCCGCTTTCGCTGGCGAGACCGCCGGCGACGGAGCGCACCCAACCCGTATGCGGCCATACGATCGGTGCCGTGGTTGTAGTCCTCGTAGCGGTAGCCTTCATTGAAGCTGGCAACTCGCAGCAAGTCCTTCATGTCGCGTTCGATGCCCGAGAGTTGCGGCATGGAAGCAACCGCATTCATGGACAACACACCTTCTCGACCCAGGACCCGGACGTCGTAGTTGAGTGGTATGGACGTCGCTCGAGCCGAACTTCAGCTCTTTCGCCCAATAGATCTTGCGCGCCAGGTCGTCGTAGTGCGGCGGCTCGGCCCAGCCCAGCAGCTCGATCGGCTCGTGCCCCTGGCTGGTGCGGTCCTTGTTGCCGTCACGGGTACCTTCCTTCATGTCGCCTGAGCAGGTCGTTGTAGTCGATCTTCTTGGGCATCGGCATCGTCCACATGACCGTCAGTCGAGATAGGTCACGATCACGGCCCAGCCGGTTTCCTCGAACGGATCGACATCAGCCGGCACCACCGCACCCAGAGTCTCGTCGCCCGGCGGATTGCCCCAGGCTACGAGAAGCTTCTCGGTCTCAGCGGGATTGAGGTATCGATAACTCTCCGCCAGATGCAGCGTCGCGACTTTGTTGGGGAGCAGCACATCGCCCGTCTGGTACTTGAGCTCCGGCGGGTGAAACTGTTCCTGTGCTTCATCGCCCGGCGCGGAGGCATCCGGCGCAGGCCCGGGTTCCTGTTGGGCAAAGGCAGAACTCGTCAGGCCCAGCAGACAGCAGGCAGAATTCGCTTCATTGCAGGTCTCCCGATCCAGTGAATCGAAGCGCGCACGCCGGCCGCGGTTCGGCGTGGTCCTTAGCGGACTGTCATCTCCCGGCGGGCGAAGGTACCGGCCGGATCACGGTCTGTCCGTGAACTGCGCCACTATGTCAAAGGCTTGTCGATGCCGAGTTCGCCCCACAGGGGCGTCGATCCTCGCGATCACATCGCGCGACATAATGATGGGCAGTCCCCAGGAACGGCTCGTTTCTCCGGGCCACTTGTTGGTCGCATCGAAGCCGATCTTGGAGCCGAGGCCCCGACACCGGCGAAGCAAAGTCGAGGTAGTCGATCGGCGTGTGCTCGATGATCACCGTGTCGCGCGCCGGGTCCATGCGCGTGCGTCATGGCCCAGATCACGTCCTTCCAGTTGCGCGCATCGATGTCATCGTCCGTGACGATCACGAACTTCGTGTACATGAACTGTGCGCAGATAGCTCCAGACGCCGATCATCACGCGCTCGCGCGTGGCCCGGCGTACTGCTTGCGGATCGTCACCACCGCGAGCCGGTACGAGCAGCCTTCCGGCGGCAGGTAGAAATCGGCGATCTCCGGAAACTGCTTCTGCAGCAGTGGCACGAACACCTCGTTGAGCGCGAGCCCGAGGATCGAGGGCTCATCGGGCGGCCTGCCCGGTGTAGGTGCTGTGATAGATCGGTTGATCGCGATGCGTGATGCGCTCGACGGTGAACACCGGGAAGTTCTCGACCTCGTTGTAGTAGCCGGTGTGATCGCCGTAGCGGCCTCTCGGCGCGTTGTCGCCCGGATCGGATGAAGTCCTTCCAGCACGATTTCGGCAGTCGCGGGAACCTGCAGGTCATGGCTCAGACATTTCACCAGCTCGGTGCGGCCGCCGCGCAGCAGTCCCGCGAACGCATATTCGGAGAGCGTGTCGGGCACCGGCGTCACGGCGGCCAGCAGTCGTCGCCGGGTCGGCGCCGAGCGCCACCGGCGACCGGAAACGGTTCGCCAGGATGGGCGATCTGCCAATCGCGAAAGTCCAGCGCACCGCCACGATGTGCGAGCCAACGCATGATGAGCCGGTTGCGTCCGATCACCTGCTGGCGGTAGATGCCAGAGTTCTGACGATCCCGGGTGGGTCCGCGCGTGACGACGAGACCCCAGGTGATGAGAGGCGCGACATCTGCTGGCCCACAGCATGTCTGAATCGGCCAGCGCGCGAGATCCGCTGCGTTCCCTTCCAGTTGAACGCTCTGGCATGCGGCGCTGCGGACTTCCTTCGGCGCCATGTCGAGCACCTTACGCAGCACCGGGAGCTTCTCCATGCGTCTCGCAGTCCCTTCGGCGGTTCCGGCTCTCGCAGGTATGCGAGCAGTTTTCCAACCTCGCGCAGGTCCGCGACGGTTTGCTGTCCGAGCGCGAGCGCCACCCGCTCAACGGTGCCAAACAGGTTTCCGAGCACGGGAACGTCGTATCCTTGCGGCCGCTCGAACAGGAGTGCCGGCCCGCCCTGGGCGAGCGTTCGGCGGCAGATCTCGGTCATTTCCAGCCGCGGGCTCACCGCCGCCTGGATGCGCTTGAGCTCGCCGCGTGATTCGAGCTGATCGAGAAAGTCGCGTAGATCGGAGTACATGGAGTCATTGTATGGCGTTTCAGAACCCTTCCCGGGTCGAGATTCAGCAGCTCCTGCGGTCCGCCCGCACCATCGCGATCGTCGGGCTTTCACCTAATCCTGCGCGTCCGAGCTTTGGCGTCGCGCGCCACCTCAAGGAGCTATGGCTATCGGGTCATTCCCGTGAATCAAACTGCGAGGCGGTACTCGGTGAGAAAGCGCTGCCCGACCTCGCTGCCGCGAAAGGCCTCGCTGAAGCCGGGCGAGTCGATCGATATTGTTGACGTGTTCCGTCGGCCGCAGGCGGTGCCCGCGATTGTGGATGATTGCATTCGACTCGAGCTGAAAGCACTGTGGCTGCAGCTTGGCGTGATCAACGAACCGGCGGCTGAACGTGCCCGCGCGGCGGGAATGTTCGTCGTGATGGACCTGTGCCTCTATCGAGAGCGGGCGGCACTTGAGGTATCCTCGCCGCATGCAGATTGACTTCGTGAAGATGCATGGACTCGGCAACGACTTCATGATCTTCGACGCCCCGCGCGTCCGCTTCCCGATGCTGAAACCTTCCGCAAGCTGGCGCGCCGACACGCCGGCATCGGTTTTGACCGGGCCCTGATCCTCGAGCCGCCGCGCCGCGCGGACGCCCGCGTCTACTACCGCATCGTCAATGCCGACGGCCGTGAGGTCGAACAATGCGGCAATGGCGCGCGCTGCATCGCCGCCCTGATCGCACGTCGTTCGAAACTCGGTCCGGGCGAAATCATGATGGATAGCCCCGGTGGCCTGGTGCGCGCACGCGTACGCGACGATGGCGCTGGTATCGGTCGACATGGGCGTCCCGAATTTCGATCCACGCTCGCTGCGCTTTTGAGGCGAGCGGCGAGGCACTATATCTATCCGCTTCAGGTTGCGGGCGGTGAAGTCGAGATTGGTGCCGTGTCGATCGGCAACCCGCACGCGGTGATCCGCGTCGCCTCCGTCGACAACGCGCCCGTGGACGGGCTGGGGCCTGCCGTAGAGAATCACAGCCGCTTCCCGAATCGCACCAATGTCGAATTCATGGAAGTGGTGAGCCCGAAGCAGATTCGCTTGCGGGTGCACGAGCGCGGCACCGGCGAGACGCTCGCCTGTGGAACCGGCGCTTGCGGCGCAGTTGCTGTTGGGCGGCGCCATGGTTTGCTGGGGGAGGAAGTCGAAGTCAATGTGCGCGGCGGCCGGCTCATCGTGAGCTGGGCCGGTGAGGGCGAGCACATCTGGCTCACGGGACCGACCGAGACGGCCTACGAGGGCCGGGTTGAAGTCTGATCAATAAACGCAAGGGGATGACACTACGATGAGCACACAGCCGGCGCGGGGAGTGAAGAGCGAGGGGCATCAACGACGACACGGTGGGTCAATACCTGCAGACGTATCCGGATTTCTTCGAACGCAACAGTGCCTTGCTCGCACGCCTGCGACTCCCGCACGCGCACAATTCGGGCCAGACGATCTCGCTGGTCGAGCGCCAGGTCGATGTGCTGCGCGAACGCAACCAGGGCCTGGAGCGCAAGCTCAAGGAATTGATCGATGTCGCGCGTGCCAACGAAGCACTGACCGACAAGATCTATCGCTTCGATCGCCGTCTGATTCGTGCCCGTAACATGGCCGAGACGGTGACCTCGATCGAGGCCTCGCTGCGTGAGGATTTCGAGGCGATGCACGCGGTGCTGGTGCTGTTCGTGGCGCCGCTTCCGGAACTCGAGGCACTGCAAGGGCGGTTTCTGCGGCTACTCGCCACGCGAGCACGCGGATCTCAAGATGTTCGACACCTTCCTCGCCGCGGCCAAGCCGCGCTGGCGAGGTGCGCGATGCGCAACGCGACTATCTCTTCGGCGCCGGCAACATCGAGATCGGCTCGGTCGCCCTCGCACCGCTCGGTCCACACGCCGAGTACGGCTTCCTCGCGGTCGGCAGCAGCGATTCAGACCGCTTCCACCCGACCATGAGCACCGATTTCCTCGGCCGCATCGGCGATCACATCCGCGAGGCGCTCGCACGGTTCGGATGAACGCTGGCGCGCCTGCGTGGACTGAACGATTCATCAGCACCTGCGCACCGAGCGCAGGCTGAGTGCACTGACTGCGTCGAGCTATGCGCGCGACCTCGCCGCTCTGGTGGCTTTCTGCGACACGCAGAAGCTCGCGGACTGGAAGGCGCTCGACAGTCAGTACGTGCGCGTGTTCGCGGCCAAGCAGCACGCGCGGGGACTCTCGCCGCGCGGCATCCAGCGCCAACTTTCCGCGGTTCGCACTTTTCTCAGCTACCTGATCCGCGAACGCGTCCTGAAGAGCAATCCGCGCTGGAAGTGCGCGCTCCCAAGGGCCAAGCACCTGCCGCACACGCTCGATGCCGATCAAATGTCGAAACTGCTCGACTTTCGCACCGCCGACGGACTGGCAGTGCGCGACAAAGCGATGATGGAGCTGCTCTACTCCTCCGGACTGCGACTCCAGGAACTGATTTCGCTCGACCTGACCGCGGTTGATCTTGCCGATCGCACGCTGCGGGTCACAGGCAAGGGGAACAAGGCCCGGATCCTGCCGATCGGTCGATTCGCCGTCGATGCCATCAAGGCCTGGATCAAGGAGCGCGCTGCCATAGCGGCGGTTGACGAGGCTGCGCTATTTGTGAGGCCGCAACGGGCAACGCATCGGCGCTCGTGCCGTGCAGCTGCGGATCGACCACTGGGCGCGACAGTCCGGCCTCGGCGTAAAGACCCATCCGCATCTTTTCCGTCATTCCTTCGCCACGCACCTGCTCGAATCGAGCGGGAACCTGCGCGGCGTGCAGGAACTTCTCGGCCACGCCAATATCAGTACGACGCAGGTGTATACGCATCTTGATTTCAGCACCTGGCGCGTATATACGACGCTTCACACCCGCGCGCGCGACGCAAAGCGTACCCGCTGATTTCCCGTCGCGCGTCGCATTCCGCGGCGAGGAGATTTCACCGATGCCTGAAGCTGCCAACTTTCATGGGACCACGATTCTCTCCGTGCGACGCGACGGCGTGGTGGCGATGGGCGGCGACGGCCAGGTGACGATCGGCTCGACCGTGATGAAGAGCAATGCGCGCAAAGTGCGCCGGCTCTACCAGAACAAGGTCCTGGCAGGATTTGCCGGCGGAACCGCGGACGCATTCACCCTCTTCGAGCGTTTCGAAGGCAAGCTCGAGCAGTACGGCAATCTCACCCGCGGCGCGATCGAGGCTGGCGAAGGACTGGCGCACCGATCGATACCTGCGACGGCTCGAAGCGCTCTTGTGTGTCGCCGATGCGCAAAGCTCGTTCATCATCTCCGGCAACGGCGATGTGATCGAGCCCGAGCAGCAATTGATGGCGATCGGCTCCGGCGGCCCCCTACGCGCAGATCTGCCGCGCGAGCCCTGCTCGAGGACAGCAAGTTGAGCGCCCGCGAGATCGTCGAGAGGCGCTCAACATCGCCGCGGATATCTGCATCTATACCAATCGCAATCTCACCATCGAGGAATTGAAGGCTGACTGATGTCGAACATGACTCCGCCGGAAATCGTCCATGAGCTCGACAAGCACATCGTCGGGCAGGAGGCCGCCAAGCGCGCGGTCGCCATCGCGCTGCGTAACCGCTGGCGCCGTCTGCAGGTCGCCGAGCCGCTGCGCCAGGAGATCACGCCCAAGAACATCCTGATGATCGGGCCGACTGGCGTCGGCAAGACCGAGATCGCGCGACGCCTGGCGAAGCTCGCCAATGCGCCGTTCGTGAAGATCGAGGCCACCAAGTTCACCGAAGTCGGCTATGTCGGCCGCGACGTCGACTCGATCGTGAAGGACCTGGTCGATGTGTCGGTGAAGATGACGCGCGAGCAGGAAGTCGGCAAGGTTCGCGACCGGGCGCTCGAAGCCGCGGAGGACCGCGTCCTCGACATCCTGCTGCCGCGCCCGCGACAGATGGGCTTCTCGACCGACGAGCCCAACCCGCCGCGCGATGCCGAGACGCGGCAGAAATTCCGCAAGATGTTGCGTGAAGGCGACCTCGATGAGCGCGAGATCGAGGTGGATCTGCGCTCAATGCCGGTCGGCGTCGAAATCATGGCGCCGCCGGGATGGAAGAGATGACGCAACAGCTCCAGTCGATGTTCCAGAATATCGGCGGCGGGCGCACTCGCACGCGCAAGGTCAAGGTCACAGAAGCCTTGAAGCTGCTCACCGACGAGGAAGCGGCCAAGATGATCAATGAGGAAGAGCTCAAGACACAGGCGGTGAATGCCGCCGAGCAGAACGGCATTGTCTTCATCGACGAGATCGACAAGCTTGCCCGCCGGCAGGAAACCGTCGGCGCCGATGTGTCACGCGAGGGCGTGCAGCGGGACCTGCTGCCTCTCATCGAGGGCAGCACGGTCACCACCAAGTACGGCATGGTGAAGACCGATCACATCCTCTTCATCGCCTCGGGCGCCTTCCACATGTCGAAGCCCGTCCGATCTGATCCCCGAGTTGCAGGGGCGACTGCCGATCCGGGTTGAGCTCCTCGCACTCAAGGTCGAGGACTTTGTACGCATCCTCACCGAACCCGACGCATCGTTGTGCGCCCAATACATAGCGCTCCTCGCGACCGAAGGATTCGAGGTGCGTTTCGATCCCAGCGGAGTGCGCCGGATCGCGGAGATCGCGTATCAGGTCAATGAGCGCACCGAGAATATTGGCGCCCGACGACTGCACACCATGATGGAGCGGTTGCTCGAAGTGGTGTCATTCGATGCGGCCGAGCGCAAGGGCCAGAATCTCCTCGTCGACGGCAAGTACGTCGACGAGCATCTCGGTGAACTGGCGAAGAACGAGGACTTGAGTCGCTACATTCTCTAGGCGAGGCTCACTTCCATTGCGTCGCTTTCGTCTCGAATTGCGGTGATGACTTCCTGACGACGCAGAAGCGCTGCCCGGTTGGCGCCTCCATCACCCACCAGCGCTTGATCTTCTCAACACGCCGCGCACCCAGCTTCTCGAGTCGCGCTACTTCCGCCTCGATGTCATCTGTTTCGATGTCGATGTGCACGCGGCTCGGGTGCGCGACCTTCTGCACCTCGATGTGCAGATCGTTCTGATGGTCGTGCAGGCGTGCGTAGCCTTCGTCATCCGGATCGTCGGTGCGACCGGCTTTCAACCCGAGCGCCGCGCTCCAGAACGCCGCGGCCGCATCGAGATCATCCGTCTCGCAGTCGATGATGAACCCCGCCAGCTTGCTCTTGTGCATCGATCGCTCCTCGAAACCCTATGGCAGGTGTCCTCGCTTGACCCACCACAGCGCTCCGGTCTCGCTGACGAACTCGGAATGCTGAGCGCCGGGCTGCCGCAGCCAGCTCAGGCTTCGAGCGCCGGCCGATCGGGCTCGAGCAACTGCAGCGTGCCAGTCAACACGAACACCTCTTCTCCTCCGGGCATCGCACGCGGCGGAACCCGCGCGCCCGGCCTCGCACGTTCGACGCACACGCTGATGCGCCCATTTGAATAGAGCAACGCGCGTTCATACCCAGGTGCTATTTCAGTCCACTGGCGATCGTTGGCATAGAGCCTGACGCTCTCGGCTTCATCCGTCTGCATCTGCCGCAGCTTCACGAAAATGATGCAGCCCTCGCGGCTGAACGGCGCGTGCTTGGAACCGGGGGATTACGTACGTAGGTCCCGGGCGGATAGTCGCCTTCTTCGTCAGAAAAATGCCGTCCAATACCATGAACTCCTCGCCCAGCGCGTGGGTATGGGGACTGAAGAAACTCCCCTGCGCGTAACGCACGATGGTCGAAGCCAACGCCACTTCATCACCCACGCGCTCGAGCATGCGGCGCTCGACACCGGCCTCGGGTGAGGCCACCAGGGCAAACGGGCCCCATGCACCAGTGCCCGCTGGCTGCGATCGGCGTGAATCTGTGTCGCCATGGTCAAAACTTTACCCCTAACGCCTACGCATGTCGCAGAACTTCCCGGAGTGTTACGGGAATCCCCGCACGAACTGCATTAGGTGAATCAAGACGTTCGAGAACGAGCCAGCAGATTATTGGACTCAACCGGGGCAATATGGGAATACCTATGTGTCCCATAATTAATAGTTAGATGTTCGGGCAACGTACGCGTCGCCGAGGAGTAGCTACATCACGATGGAAAATGAAGGTGTATGCAAACTTCAACTGAATACCTGGAGGCCCAAAGTCCAAAGAATCAGGCGATCATCCGCGCGCTTCGGAGGTTCGTGAAACGCATTGAGCCGAAGCTGAGCGAGGCCGTGAAGTGGGGAAACGGATGTTGGATCGGAAGTAGGGACCCGTAGCATACGTGTACTCCGATACGGAGTATGTGCAATTTGGCTTCTTTAATGGATCTTCCGTTGAAAGATCCGAAGGGATTGCTTGAAGGCAAGGGGCAGTACGTGCGGCACAATAAAGGTCCGTAACCGTTCTGCGATCGACGAGCCGGCGTTTGCGGCGCTACTTCGGCAAGCGGCGCATTCGCGCTAGGAATCTGATGCGTCGCCGTCTAACAACCGGTTGCAGCGGACGGTGATAGATAAGAGTGCCAAAGCACGAAGGTCGCACGCCGCCGCCGCTGAACCGGGACGTTAGGCGTCAGTCGCAACAGTAATCCGAGGCAGCCATGCGTATCATCGCAGCCATCTCGATCGAAGTCTTGCATGGCTCTGACTGCTTGTGAGAACGCGAACCGCGCGGATATGTGCACATTGGCCCGGACGAGCTACCGACCGAGAGCTGAGCGGCCACCGAAAAAATCCGCACAGCGGCTCTGGATTTCATGCGGTAAAGCTCGAGAACATGACCAGCTTCACAGATGCGCCGGGAGAGGCAGGCTACTTCATGAACGGTGCTGACCACGGCTTCGAATCGCTGTCATTCATCCTGACCGAAACGCAGTTGGGCGGGGGCCGCCTCGCACACTCATGAGACTGAGGAGGCGCATGTGATTTACCACGGGCGCATGGCCTTTAAGTTGTTGGCGATCGTCGTTTCGAAGCGGTGGGGTCCCACGTGCGAATTCTGCCGGTGTTGCGCATCATTGCCCGTCAATACGGGCGATCAGCCACTAAATCTCACGCCTTTCCGAGCAGTCACCTCCTCTTTATACGGAGATCGGACCAAATCCTCTCGTCGAGAAGCAGTGCTGACGCCTAACAACGCGTTGGAGCAAACGCGGGAGAGATAAAGTGCCAGCATCCATGCATCACGGCAGCGTTGCTCAACGCGGACGTTAGCGTCGAGACGACATCGTGCCGAGCTCTCGCAACAGCCCGAAGACCGCATCCTCTAAACGCAAGGGAAACGGCGCTGGCTGGCGTGGATGCCTGGAACACGGCAGCCCGCGCGCCAGCTGCAGCTTTGCACTCAGAGTGGAAGAGAGCTCAGCGTCATTTTCGCTGCTGTGGCTGGGTGGATGTGCCAGCGTCGATTTCAGCGTCGACGGTGTGACTCCGCTGCCTCGTTTAAGATGCAGGTGGTTTCTGGACTCACTGCTGGTTTACCGAGCTGCGGTAACCCTTTGCGGGGCGTACGTGTTCTTGCGTGCCGTGGCATGGGCGGGAATCGATGTCTCGGTCGATTGATGGCGCAGAAACGCACGCATGAACTCCGCCTCGATCCCCGAGCAGCTGAGGCCTCACACCGCACACGTCCGCCGCTTCGACGCCTAACAACCCGGCGGCAGCGGTCCGAGGGAGGGATAAAGTGCCAGCATCCGATTCGCATCGGCCGGCCGCTGAGCGACGCTGGTGCCAGCATCCGTGGCGATTGTCTGATCAGACGACTCTCGGTTTTGTCGGCGCATTAGCCGCAAAGGTTCGCTCCTTTGCTTGCGCTGAGCAGACGTGCGATTGCATGGCTGCCCCGATGGTTTTTGCCCCCAGCTGCGACGAACCTGCGCCATACTATTCGAGAACTGAATTCCCGAGCTCGGCTTCTGGATCGTGTATCACCAAGGAGTGGATGCTATGAGTTAACCGAACGGCTGGCCCAACAGTTGGGGTTCACGGTTCTGAAATCTCGTGCCGATGGCTTACGAGTTGGTTGGAACCCGAACAGGTCGCACCTTCGGTGCATTCCGGAAGTAAGAGTCATCGAGTTCTGCTGCCAACGGTAATCGCTGGCACCTAACAACGCGTTGAGCGGAACGCGCGTGAGAGATAAATTACCAGCATCCATTACACAGCAGCGCGCGTCGCTCAACGCGGTCGTTAGTGGTACCGTCGTCGATCGTCATCGACGTGCCGCGCCCAGGGTCCGGGCGCCGCCTTGCGCTGCAAACGTGGCCGCAATGCCGTGCCTCGATTCCCGCTGAACTCCCGCACCTGCATCCCTACGAGCGCCAATATCCGGAACTACAGCAGCGACCTACCAACGGAGAGACTCAAATGCGCTTCGTTATGCACGTGTCGCTTCCAGTCGAGAAGCGCGTTCAATCAGGCTGTTCGGGACGGCTCTCCGCTGGCAAGAAGGTCGCTCAAAACTGACGAACTGAAACCTGAGGCGGCTTCTGCGCCAAGTAAAGGATCGGCAAACGGGGAGGCTTAATCGTGAACCTCTCGAATACCTGAAATACCCCGTTCTGCTGAACCTTGGTTCCCTCAACTCGACGCCACGGTTGAGTTCCTCCCAACCATGACCCGGACGATCTCGCCCGCGCCGGGCTGGAGGAGCTGGGCAAGAAATGGGGCAAATTGACCGCCCCCGGATCGGCCGCTGCGCTCGCCCGCCTGAGAGGATCGACGGATTACCTGCGCCAGAGCCGTGCCACCTAACAAGGCGTTGCAGCCAGAGCCAGCGGCGCTTTCTAACGGTAGAAGCCGCCACACCCTTTATTTTGCCGCGAGGTCTGCACGGCTCCTACCGAGCTCCTTTGCAGCTGAACGCCAATGTTAGACGCACGGCAGGCTGACGCATGCACTCTGTATCGGCGGGTTTTTGGCTTCGTCGGCGCAATTGGGGCATCGGTCGGCATTTGGTCAGGTCACAGCCCCGGCACCCCGAGCCACCAGAGCGCGCCAGTGGCCTTTGTTTGTGAACACTTTGGTAACGCTCGGCGAGCCTCATTGCCGCCTCGCTTTTTGACCGTGTCGCTGCGGAGCGTGGATTGCCATTCCGGAGCCGTCTCGCGCGCGGATTGAGCCCCCTCTGAGAAGGACGTCCCAACGAAAATCGCCAGGACGCACTCCGAAGTGACGGCGCGCGCTGACGTCAAAGGCTTCGTCAAACCGCTCACGCCTCGCCGATATCGCCACGGCCTCGCGGGTGATTGCGATCGGGTTGTCGACCTCGCTCCGTTTCTTCGCGAAGAGCAGGTGCCGACGGGAGCTATGGAGCGATGTGCCGCCGGCGAAGCGCGTCGACTATGGGGCCTCCCGTGCCGCCCTGCTGCGCCACATCGGCGTGCTGCTCGATGAGCTGCAGGCCAGGCCACATGAGGAGCGAGATCAAATGGGGCTAACAACGCGTTGGAGCAAACACGAGAAGGAGCTGCGCGCCAGCATCCACTACTCAGCAGCGCGTCGCTCAGCGGACGTTAGACGTCATGGCAAAGAAGCGCCTTCCGAAAGGTCCACAGGAGGTCGAGGAGGCGGCGTCGCGCTTCTTGAAACGCTGGAGGCAGAATCCGACCGTGGCTGCGCTCGTAGTGGCCGCGTTCTTGACGAAGGTTTGAACCCTCCTGCGGTCTAGATGTCGTCGGACGCAACTGTGGTGAAGAACTCGCTGACCCACTGTTTACTGGTGTGGGTCTTCATCATTCTGGGCGAAAAACCGAACTGTGCCGGGCCCTCAATCTCTTGGACGATTGGGAATACCGTGACTCTGACGAGATTCGTAATGTTCGGAATCTTTTTTGCGCATAGTTACAACGGATGCTTTGACGATACCAAGGTGGTTGAGGTCGTGGCGCGGTTACACAAATTTGAAGGGTGAAGCCTGCCTGACGGCGCCCGGCGTAACGACAAGGGAGTTAGGGAGGTGAGGCTCAAATTGCTGGTAGCTGCCCGTGGCTATGGCAGGCTCGCTGCAACATCGCATCGGATCAGTCCTACGCCATGACGTCTAACAACGCGTTGGAGCAAACGGGAGAGAGATGCCAGCATCCATCACGCAGCAGCGCGTTGCTCAATCGCGGACGTTAGAGATCGCGAATCCAATGTCTGCTGAGCGAACAAGGAAGAGACCAAGCAGCGTTACATTGGCTCATGGGTGCCGAGCTGGGGCACTCTGTTTCATGTTCTCTGAATGCAACTCTCGCTTGGCTGTATGCGAAGTGGGGCGAATACGTCGAACTCTTCGGCACGAAGTCCTCCCGGATAGACTGCAAATAGAGCCGCTGGCTTCTTCTTCCGCATAGTGCAGGATCTGCTGTGGGAAGACGCGCTCTGCATTGCGCGCTTGACCGACCCCCGAAGTCCGCGGGAAGGGAGAATCTAACGATCCGGCGCCTCCCGGAGTTGGATAATCCGAAAACATAGGAAAGAGTCGTGCCACCTTGATCAACACGGCCACAGGCAAGTCGAGTTTCTTAAATGAGATTGGCGCAATTCGGGTATTGCGCACAAAGACCAATCTCGCACTTCGAAAAGGCGCTGAGCTGCTGAGCCGCGACAAAAGGTCAAGGAGCACTCGACTCGTTGTCAGACACATACTGAATGCCGTTTCCCTGCACTTCGACGATTCAACAACATCATTTGAGGGTGTCGGAAGCGGGGCGCGGGGCGATTCACCGTTGTACGTTATTGATGACGGGTGCGTGCAGGAACAGCAGTGAGGCGTCACCGCCATTGGCGACCGGCGATATCCGGCGGGTGACTGGCGGCCACGCGATCTCTAACAACCGGCTGCAGCGGCCCGTGAGAGATAAGTGCTAACGATTCAAAGGCTTCAGGTCCGCCCGCTGAGCTGGGACGCTGGTGCCGCACCCGAATTCCGACGACCGACCATGACACCGACGCAGCCATCTACCCGCAGAAGTTTAGATCAGGCTCCTATGGAGGGTCTAATGAAACGAACGTCGATCATCGCTGCGCTCGTGCTGTCGGCCGTCTCGAGCGCCATCGCGCAGCAGCAGAGCGCACGGACACGAGATGCGGCGAGCACCGAGCAGGCCGTTCAGCAGCAGGATCAGGAGCGGATTCGCGCGCAGATCGCTGCCGACACCATCGCGCTTCGCCGGATCTATGCCGATGACTTTCTCGGCATCGGACCGACCGGCGTCGTGCGCAACAAGGCAGAGGTCATCGCTGACTTCACAACGCATGCGCTGACGTACCAATCCATCACCACCGCCGAGGTTCGCGTGCGCGTGTATGGAAATACCGCGGTGGAAACCGGTCGCTCCACGATGGTCGGACAGGACAAGGGCAAGGACGTCCCGCGCGAAAATCGTTTCACGCGCGTCTGGGTCATGACGGACGGGAGGTGGCAGCTGGTGGCGAATCACTATTCGCTGATGACCACGCAATAGGAATCATGCGGTTCTGGCAGAGGTTGCGGTACGTCGAGCGTGAGGCGCAAGATCACTCATGCTACTTTTGACCTCTCTAGCTTGCTGTTCGACCAAGGGCAGCCCATGCCGGCCATAACGGTCAAGGCGCTGCTGATTGAGGTGCCAATCGATGATGGACGCCTCGTCGAAGCCGTAGCTGTGCCATGGTTTGCCGCATCCTCCGCTGCCGAGACCCGAACGCAGCGTACGAGTTGATTCACAAATGGAGGAGATTATTGCCGGGGGCATATAAACAGGCCGGTTTCGACGAAGTCATCCCCACGCCGCGAAGCGGAGATAGAGGCAGAGACGTTATAGCCACGCGGTTTGGAGTCGGGTCGATTCGAATAGCAATACGTAACCGAACGGCATAC
>ERZ1370068.6536-contig-5512_pt1 | contig 29774 bp, 41 predicted proteins | sample MGYA00561227_ERZ1370068 | MGnify/ENA primary metagenome ERZ1370068 (study PRJEB38410, sample SAMEA6850437) | metagenome | study: Metagenomic assessment of the ecological functions of the soil: analysis of the soil microbiota associated with the...
GCTGTTGCCGTATTAAGCGATCGCGGCGTGCAAACGATCTTCGTAGGTCCCGATGCGCATCAGATACGCTGGACCAGCTGACGCGACGTGGTCCGTCCCTGCTCCATCGCGGTTCGCATCTCGCCGATGCTCGCTTCGACGACCGTGAAAGGTGTGGCGGCGCTTGCCGAGGCCGGCCGTTTGGTCTGGGCGGACGGCGTCAACGACAGCACGGCGAGCACGAGCGCGAGGGATGGCACGAAGGGCTTCATGGCGGGATCATAATCGAGGTCGGCCGGACGCCGTATTCTGGGCCGGGGCACGCCTGCCGCGTTGCGGCGCGGTGGTGGCGTTCGGCGGGGTCGGTGGCGTACAGCGACGTATTATCGGCCTGATGTCCCTCGACCACGCTGTGGATTTTCCTCTCGCTGATTCCCGGCGGGATCGGGATGGTGCTGTTCGTCTACGGCGAAGCAGGGGCGGTGGGCGCATGGTCGTGGCCGGCCTCGTCTTCATGGTCTATCCGTATTTCGCGGAGACCATCACCTCGCTGCTGGTTGTCGGCGTGGTTGCTCGGCGCCGTGACCTGGGCGGGCATCAGGGACGGTGGCTGGGTGAACAAGTGCCGTGCATGAGGGCACGCTTCAGCGGTGCCTCGCCTGCCGGCTGAAGCCGTGCGCCTACACAACGGTGATCTATTCGGACCTGCAGCGCGCTCGACGGATCGACGATCAGACGCGCGGCGCGCCGGCATCAGGTTCGCCAGCATCGGCGACGGTCAGCAGCGTCGCCGATCGCCGAGCCCCACGCGACCGGATCGACGAAGCTGACGCCGTAGAAGCGCGCCGGCAACCGCCTTCGCGGCGCCCAAGCGCCAGCAGCGTCGCCGACGCCGACGCCGACCGCCGCGATGCCGAGGCCCTGCTTCATCACCAGCCCGACGACCGCCGACGGCTTCGCGCCGAGCGCCATGCGGATGCCGATCTCGCGCGTGCGGCGCGCGACCGAGTAGGCGATCACGCCGTACAGCCCGATCGACGCCAGCAGCATCGCCGACCACACCGACCGCGCTCACGCCGATCGCGCCGGCCTTCGCCGGCAGCAGCGTCGCCGCGACCTGCGCGTCCATGGTCTGGTTGTCGAGGAAGATGACGTTCGGCTCGAGCGCCGGCAGCTCGCGGCGCATCGCGGCGAGCAGCGCGCCGGCGTCGCCGCGCGTGCGCGCGATGATCTCCTCGCCGCTGTCGGCCGCTGCGACACAGCGATAGTGCATGCACGGCGTCGCGCCTTCGCCGACGGTGCTGACCTTGTAGTCGGCGCGACACGCCGACGACTTCCAGCTCGCGGCCGTTGTAGGTGGTGACGCGGATGCGCTTGCCGATGGCGTCCTGGTTCGGCCAGTACTTGCGCGCCATCGCCTCGTTGACGATCGACGACGCCCGGCGACGTCGGGCGTGTCGGTCGGCGCGAAATTGCGGCCCTGCAGGATCGGGACGCCGAGCGTCGCGAAATACTCCGGCCGACACGCGCGCGACGTCGATCACGACGCCCTTGTCGTCGGGCCCGTGGCGGTCGGGCAGGAAGACGTTGTTGCGGTTGTAGTTGATCGAGAACGGCAGCCGCTCGGCGAGCGCCGCCGACTCGACGCCTGGGATGGCGCGCACGCGCTCGAGCGCGCGATCGTAGAACTCCTTCGCGCGGCTGTCGTCGTAGCCGAGCATGCTCATCTCGGTCGAGACGATGGCGAGCCCGCCGCTGCGGAAGCCGATGTCCACCTGCTGCGCGGCCGACGAGGCTGCGCGTCAGCAGGCCCGCCGCGACCAGCAGCACCATCGTCACCGCGATCTGCGTGACGACGAGGCCGTCGCGCAGCGTCCAGCGGCGCCCGCCCGCCTGCGTGGCGGCGACGTCGCTCTTCAGCTCGTTCACCAGGTTCGGCCGCGTCGCCTTCGAGCGCCGGCGCGAGGCCGGCGACGACAGCGCCGCGAGCATCGTGACGCCGGCCGTGAAGAGCAGCACGCGGCCATCGATGCCGCAGCGCGAAGGACAGCGGAATCGGAATCGGCAGGCTCGATCGACATCGCGGCCCGCGTCAGCAGCCCACGCGAGCGCCACGCCGGCCGCGCGCGCCGAGCGACGGCCATCACGACGCTCTCGACGAGCAGCTGCTGCACGAGCCGGCGGCGGCTCGCGCCGATCGCGAGGCGGATGCCGATCTCCTTCTGGCGCCCGGACGCGCGCGCCAGCAGCATGCTCGCCACGTTCGCGCACGCGATCACCAGCACGAGACCGACGACGAGCATCAGCGCCGAGCGCGATCGGCCGCAGCGCGCGATCGGCGACCGGATGGATGTGGACGTCCTTGGTCGGCACGGTGCTGACGTCGAAGCGCTTGTTGGTCTGCGTCGTATGACGGTCTGCAGCCGCTTGCCGATCGAGGCGCAGGTTCGCGGCGGCGCTGTCGTAGCGTCGACGCCCGGCTTCAGGCGTCCCTTCACGAACATCCAGCGCGTCGCCGCGGCGCTCGAGCCGCGTGTTGCCGGTCGGCGACGGCACCGTGCTCGATGATGCCGCCCGGCTCGACCTCGTCGACGTAGGCCATCGGCGTCCACACTTCCGGCGCGAGCAGCGGCACCATGCCGGTGAACGTCGCGCGGCGCGACGCCGACGATCGTGTACGGCTGGCCGTGGATGCGAATCGACTGGCCGACGGCCGACGGGCTGGCCGCGTACTCGCGGTTCCACAGGCGGTAGGAGATGACCGCCGCCCGCGGCGCGCCGGGCTTGTCGTCGTCGGGCAGCAGCGTGCGCCCGGCGATCGCCTGCACGCCGAGCAGCTGAAAGTAGTTGCCGGTGACCGTTTCGCCCATCGCGAGGCGCGACCGGTCGGTCAGCTTCACGGCGCCCATCGACGGGCTGTAGGCCAGCATGTCGGTGAACACCTGGTTCTGCGCCTTGAAGTCGAGGAAGTCGGGATAGGAGCTGGTCGCGTACTGGTCGCCGTCGCTGCCGCCGGTGAACACGTCGACCAGGCGGTCGGGCCGCTCGACCGGCAGCGGCCGGAACAGCAGCGGCGTCGACGAGCGTGAAGAGGCGCGGTGTTGAAGCCGATGCCGATCGCCAGCGAGGCGATGGCGACCAGCGTGAACGCCGGGCTCCGCCGCAGCCAGCGCAGGGCATAGCGGATCGTCGGTACGGGTTTTCGAGCGCGGATTACAGGACGATTTCCGCCGAAAAACGTTCAAAGGCGGCTGCGCAGGCGCACCCTGCATAGCTGCGGAGCACCTGTGGAGGCGAGAGCCGCCGGAAGCACCCTGCGGCGAAGCCGAGAGCACACCTGCAGCGTGAGTCACCAAGCACCGTGCCGCGAGAGTCACTTCATGAGGTCGTTGACCTCGTCGAACTGCCATCGCGCGGCCGGTGAACGCGCCGTAGGTGCCGAGCGTCATCAGCTCGCGCGCGCACGTCGCGACGACAGCCAGCGCCGCCAGCATCGGGCCGGCCCGAAGGCTGACGCGGGCGACGCCGAGTCGCTTCGAGCTCCGAAACCGGCGGTGTGCCTTCGACGGCGAGCACGTTGATCGGGCCGCCGATGCCGCTGACGAGCGCGCCGATCGTCTCGGCGTCGCGGATGCCGGGCACGAACACGCAGTCGGCGCCGGCGCCGAGAAACGCCTTGCCCGCTCGATCGCGATGCCGAGCCGCGCGCCTCGGGCGCGCCGAAGCTCGCGCAGGAAGATGTCGGTGCGCGCGTTGATGACGACGCGCACGCCGGCCTTGGTCGCCGCCTTGATGATGGCGCGTGATCTTGTCGACCTGCAGCGCCAGCGGCTCCAGATCCTCGGCGCCGGGCACGTAGTCCTCGAGGTTGATGCCGACCGCGCCGGCGGCGATCACCGCAGCACGACGTCCGCCACCGCGTCCGGCGTCGCGGCGTAGGCGTGCTCGATGTCGGCGGTCACCGGCACCTTGACCGGCGCGCGCGATCCGCGCGACCGCCTCGATCATCTCGCGCGACGGACGACGCCGCCGTCCGGATAGCCGAGCGCCGCCGCCACCCCGCGCTCGTCGTCGCGATCGCCGGGGAACCGCTTCGGCTTCGAACAGCCGCGCGCTGGCGGCATCCCAGGCGTTGGGGAGGACCAGAATCGGCGGCTTCACGGTGCAGCGCGCGCAGCCAGTCTGCGGGGTCGGGCATGCCGGCACGGTATTGCTCGGAATTACCGGTTTATCGTAGTCGCATTGCCTCGGCCTCGAGGCTTGAGCGCCGTCCACTCCTTCATCAGATCGTTGAAGCGCTCGTAGTAGCGCTCGCGCCGACCTTCTGATCGGCCTGCCCGATCTCACGGCCGACGTTCGACAGCTGATCGATGAACATCTGGTCCTCGTACGGCCCGCTCTTCGTCGTCAGGCGGTCGAAGCGCTCTGGAGCTTCGCCTGATCGCCGCGCTTCGGCGTCGAGCGCCTGGCGCACCCGCTGCGCGAGCTGCGCGCGCATCGGCGAGCCCGTCGCGCACCTTCAGCGCGAACTTCGTCTGCTCGGCCAGATCGGCGACCGTGACGCCGTCCTTCGCGACGCGCGGATCGATCTTCACGCGTGAACGACTTCGGTCCTCGTGACGCCGCCCGCCGTGAGGCCGCGCCTTGACGCTGCCGGGCGCCACCAGCGGTCCGCCGCCGCCGAAGCCGCCGCCTTCGCCGTCGCCGCCGCCCGCGCGGTCCGCCCGGGATAGCGCAGATCCCACACGAAGCGGTTCATGCCGGCCTTCGTCGGCAGCGCCGACGGCAGGCCGCCGCCGCGCCGGCCGCCGCCGCGTCCAGCCGGCGCCGCGGCAGGCGCCTCGCTCGAGTAGCGTGCGCACCACCTGCGCCGGCGGCGTCGAGGATCTCGAGCTTCACCTCGCCGGACGGGTTCGGCGAGGTAGTAGTCGATCCGCGCGCCGGCGGCGGATACTCCGGCAGATCGGGCCGGCCCGACGACGCGCGCGTAGCGCATGCGATAGGTCGACGCCGGCGTGAAGAGGAAGACATTCGATCCGTCGAACGGTTTGATCGCGGCTCTACGCAGGCCGCGGCTGTCCGCCGCGCGCCGATCGACGGCGCTTGCGCCGGCTCGGCGCGCGGCGCTCTGCATCGACTGCCGCTGACGCGCAGCTCCGACCTCGCCCTGGCCGCGGCCGCACCTGACCCTACCTGCGCCGTCTCGGCGCGTCGGTCGTGCGCGGCCGCGTGCGGCTTCGTCACGCTCGCCGCGATCTGCCGCAGCGGCGCGACGTTGTCCATGATCCAGAACGACGCGCCCCATCGTCGACGCGAGCGAGATCGCCGTGGTGGACCTTGAAGTCGGTGACCGGCGTCGCCGGCAGGTTCTGCTGCAGCGTCTGCCAGTGCTTGCCCTGATCGAACGAGACGTATGCGCCTTCGAGCGTGCCGGCGTAGAGCAGTCCTTCCTGTTCGGGATCCTCGCGCACGACGTGCATCGGCTGATCGCGCCGGGATGCCGTTGCGTGCCCGTCGGTCAGGAGCGTCCAGTGCTGCGCCGTAGTCGTTCGTCATGTAAAGTGCGGCTTGAAGTCGTTCAGGTCATCCGGTAGACCGAGACGTAGGCCGATCCGCTGCGATGCGGCGAATCCTCGATCGTGTGCACGCGGCCGCCCGGCGGCAGGCCCGCCGGCGTGACGTTCTTCCACGTCTTGCCGTTGTCGCGCGTCATCCAGACCGGGACCGTCGTTCGAGCCGGTCCAGAACACGCCCGGCTCGAGGCGCGACGAGCGCATCGAGTACAGCGCCGCGTAGACTTCTTCGCCCGTCATGTCGCGCGTGATCGGCTCGCCCGACGTGACCTGGCCCTCGGGCCGTTCGGCGGTCACGTCGGGGCTGAACCGCGTCCAGTGCAGGCCGCCGTCGATCGACTTGTGCACGTACTGCGAGCCGTGATAGACGATGTTCGGGTTGTGCGCGTCGACCTCGATCGGCGCCTGGCGCACGAAGCGGAAGCGTCATGTCCTTCGGATTCTTGCCGTAGCGCTGCTGCGGGTAGATCCAGTAGTGCTGCTCCTGGCCGGTCTCCACGTTCGTAGCGGCCGAACTCGCCCTTGCAGTCGCCGTAGACGATCTTGCCGTCGGGCGTCGGCCGGATCTGACCGCTCTCGCAGCCCGAGCGCCTGGAACCACGTACTGCGTCGGCTCGTCCGGGCGCCCACGACGAACGGCGGCACGTTCGGCCACGTCAGTACGTGCTGTTGTCCTGCTGCGGCCCGTAGAGCCGGATACGGGAACTGCTCGTCGGCGTCGACCATGTAGAGCTCCGGCGGTCGGCTGGTTCATCTGTCGTCGACCAGCTCCTGCCGCCGTCCTGCGTGATGTTGGCGCCGCCGTCGTTGGTCTCGATGAAGATCTTCGGGTTGTCGGGATTGAACCAGACGACGTGGTCGTCGCCGTGCGGCGTCGGCGACGTCGATGAACGTCTTGCCGCCGTCGGTCGACCGGTGGAAGCTCGAGCTCGGTGACGTAGACCTCGTTCTCGTCCTTCGGGTTGACGAACACCTTGTTGAAGTAGAACGGCCGCGCGCGGATCGCTCTGGCTGCTGTTCACCAGCGTCCAGGTCGCGCCGCTGTCGGTCGGTGCGATACAGACCGCCCTTCGCGCCCTGCGCTTCGACCTGCGCGTACGACCACTTTCGGATTCGACTGCGCGACGTCCACCCAGACCTTGCCGATCAGATCGTCGGGGAATCCGTTGCCGACGCGCGTCCAGCGATCGCCGCCGTCGGTCGTCTTGTAGACGCCGCCTTCGGCCGCCGGGCCGCCGCTGATGATCGTCCACGGCTTGCGCTGCGCGCGCCACGCGCCGGCGTAGATCTCGTTCGGGTTCGGCCCAGTTGATCGCGATCGAGACCACGCCGGTCTGATCGTTGATGAAGAGCACCTTCTGCCACGTCTTGCCGCCGTCTCTGCGTGCGGTAGACGCCGCGGTCAGGTCCCCAGCCGAACGGGTTGCCGATGCGCCGCCACGTAGGCGATGTCGGGATTCTTCGGGTGAATCTTGAGCTGTCCGATCTGCCCGACGTCTTTCAGGCCCGCGTGCTGCCACGTCCTGCCCGCGTCGGTCGACTTGTAGACGCCGCGGCCGAGGATCACGTTCGATCGGATCGCCTCGCTGCCGGTGCCGGCGTAGATGACGTTCGGGTTCGAGTCCGAGACGTCGATGGCGCCGATCGATCCGGTCGCGATCTGGCCATCGGAGATCGGCACCCACGTGATGCCGTAGTTCTCGGTCTTCCAGACGCCGCCGCCGGTGGCGCCCATGTAGAACACGTTGGGCTGCGTCCGCACGCCGGCCGCCGCCGTCGAGCGGCCCGCCGCGGTGCGGGCCGATCGATCGCCAGCGCAGATCCTGGTAGGTGTTCGGGTTGACGACGGTGTTCGCGCCGGCCTGGGCATGGAGCAGCGTCGAGACGCGGTATGTCGCGCTGATGAAGCGCGACCGCGGCGACGAGGGTGAACGCGGCAACAGACAGTTTCCTCATGGCGGACCTCTCCGGCCGCGCGCCCGCCTACGAAATCCTGTCGGAGGAGCGCGATGCGCGACCGGCCATTATACGGCGCGAAATTGACGCCGCCTGCGGCGACGGACTCCACCCACAGCGTGTCGCCGTCCACCTGAACCACGATGAAATGGGTGCGGGTTGTCGGCGACGGTCGGGCCGGGACGCGCGAGATGTTCGACGCGGACGGCCTGCGCCGCGCCGGCGACGGTCAGATACGCCGCGAGGATCCGGCTCGCGTCGCGGTAGGTATAGATCCGGGGCGCCGCCTCCGCCGGTCACGACATCGTCCATCCTGTAGGGGACGCCGGCGTCGTTGTATCGCTGGACCCGGTGATCGAAGAGATGATCGTGGCCGGTGATGGTCATGGTCACGTGGTGACGGCGAAAGAGGGGCTCGTAGAAGTCCCGAATGGCGAGGGTCGTCGGCTCTGATGGTGAGTCCGCCGTGAGGACCTGACGAGAAGACCGGGTGATGGAAGAAGGCGATCACGTGCGGGTAGCGCTTGCGGTCGAGTGTGCTCGAGCTGATCGGCCACCCACGCCAGCTGCACGGCGTCGGCCGCGATGTTCGAGTCGAGCGCGATCAGGAACACGTTGCCGAAGCCGAAGGCGTAGGTTGGATACCCGGCGAGACGCCGCGGCGAGCCCTCCGGCGGAATCAACTTCGAGATTGCGGACAGCGCATTGTGCAGCCCGAGCATCCGCCGGGATCGCCCTGGAGGCATGCCGGTCACGTCGTGGTTGCCGACGGCGAAGAAGAAAGGCAGCCCGGCGCCGCGCGTCAGCCGCTCGACGATCGGCGTGAAGCTGACGTTCCACGCCCTGCCGTCGCGCCCGCTGTTCACCGCATCGCCCGACTGGATGACGAAGCGGACGGGAAACGGCGTCGCCGCCAGCGCTGCGATTTTCGCGAGCATCGCGTCGACGACGGTCGTGTGCGCCGCCTGGAGGCCGATGCCGTCGGCCTGGCCGCGCGTGTCGCCGTAGGCGATGAACGAAAACCGTGACACCGGCGCGGAGGCGGCTTCGGGCGGCAGCGGATGCGTCGGGCGGCTCGATCGGCCGCACCGCGACGATCTGGACCGTGGCGGCCGGCGGCTGCGCGGATACCGCAACGCCGCAGAGCGCGAAGTAGCGCGAAGGCCCTGGCCGAGCGGCGGAACGCCTCGTCCGCGCGGCGCCACAGTGTCATGGGGCGGATGTTAGCACTCACGCACGACCTCGCAGAGTGGACATGCGCGAGTCATAATCGTGATGTGCGAGACCTCCGATACGCGATCCGCGTCCTCCTGGCCCGGCCTGGCTTCACGGCCGTGGCCGTGCTCACCCTGGCCCTCGGCATCGGCGCCAACACCGCGATCTTCACCGTCGTCAACGCCGTGCTGCTGAGGCCGCTGCCTTTCGGCGAGCCGGACCGGCTCGTGCTGCTGGTCGGAGCGCACGACGCAGTTTCCGACGGTGACGACGAGCTGGCCGAATTTCGTCGACTGGCGCGACGGCAGCCGGTCGTTCGACGCGGTCGCCGCCATGCGGCCGTTGACGATGACGCTGACCGGACAAGGCGAACCCGGATCGCATCGCGGCGAAGATGGTCACCGCGTCGTTGCTGCCGATGCTGCGCGTCCTGCCGGCGATCGGCCGTGCCTTCACGGCGAGACGACGACAAGGCCGGCGCGGAAGGCGTCGTCTTGTTGAGCGACGCGCTGTGGCGCCGGCGTTTCGGCGCGGCGCCGGGCGTCGTCGGCCGTTCGATCACGCTCGACAATCAGCCGTACGCCGTCGTCGGCGTCATGCCGCCGCGGCTTCCAGCTGCTGCAGCCGGCCGATCGTGTTGATTCCGATCGGCCCGTGGGCGGCGACGCTGCCCATGGACGATCCGGACGTGGCATCCGGGGATCTTCGCCGATCGCGCGGCTGAAGCCCGGCGTCGACCTGGCGACCGCGCAGGCGGAGCTCGACGTCATCTCCGACCGGCTGGCCGCGCAGTACCCGGAGGGCAACCACGGCGTCAGCGCCGAGGTCGAAGCCACTACAGGACTTCGCGGTGCAGAACGTGCGGCAGTCGCTGCTCGTGCTGGTCGCCGCGGTCGGCTTCGTGCTGCTCATCGCCTGCGCCAACGTCGCCAACCTGCTCCTGGCGCGGGCGGTCGGCCGGCAGAAGGAGATCGCGATCCGCACCGCCATCGGCGCCAGCCGCACGCGGATCGCCGCGCAGCTGCTGCGTCGAGAGCGTCGTGCTCGCGCTCGGCGGCGGCGCTGACCGGATTGCTGCTGGCGATCTGGGCGGTTCCGCTCCTCGCCGCGCTCGCCGGGGCGAACACCCCGGCGCCGGTGCGATCGGCGATCGATCCGGCGCGCGCTCGTCTTCACGATCGGCGTGTCGATCGCCACCGGGTTTGTCTTCGGCCTCGCCCCGGCGCTGCAGACGGCGCGCGTCGACGTCTCGGCGGCGATCAACGAAGGCGGCCGCGGCACCGCCGCCGGCGCCGGCCATCATCGCCTGCGCTGCGCTGCTCGTGGTCGCCGAGATGGCGCTGGCGACGATGCTGCTCGTCGGGGCCGGGCTGCTGGCGCGAAGCCTGGTGCGCCTGCAGGATGTCTCGCCCGGGGTTCGAGGCTGCCGGCGTGCTCGTCGCGGATGTCCCGCTGTCGCCGGTGACGTACGCGACCGCCGCGAAGCGCAACGCGTTTGTCGATCGTCTGCGCGCGCGCGCGCATGCTCCCGGGTGTGACATTCGCGGAAGTGGCGACGGCGCCGCCGTTCTCCGGCAACGGCTCGACGATTCACTTCAACATCACCGGCCGGCCGCCCAAGGGTCCGGAGGACTACATCATCACCGGCTACCGTGCGGTCAGCGACGGCTACTTCAGCGCGCTGGGGATCCCGCTGGTCGCCGGCCGGACGTTCACGAGCCGCGACCGCGACGAGTCGCCGCCGGTGGCGATCGTGAACGAGGCGTTCGTGCGCCGCTTCCTCGGCGGCGCGGCCAAGCCGTCGCTCGGCGCCCGCGCCCAGCTCGGCACGACGCCCGAGGACGATGCGCCGGTCATGGAGATCGTGGGCGTGGTCGGCGACACGAAGCAGGCGTTCGAGGCGGCCACGCAGCCGACGTTATTCGTGCCCTACGAGCAGTACTCCGCTGGAGATCCTGGGCGGCATGTACCGGAACCTGTCGATCGTCTTGAAGACGGCGGGCGATCCGGCGTCGGCCGCCGGCGGGTTGCGCGCGGCGGTGCAGGAGGTCGATCGCGATCAGCCGCTGGTCCGCCTGCGCACGATGCAGGAAGCGATGGCCGAGTCGGTGGCGCAACCGAGGCTGCGGACGATGCTGCTGGCGCTGTTCTCGGCGATCGCGCTCGCGCTGTCGCTGGTCGGGGTCTACGGCGTGATGGCCTACGCGGTCAGCGAGCGCACGCACGAAATCGGCGTGCGCATGGCGCTCGGCGCGCAGCCCGGCGGACATCAGGTCGCTCGTGGTCGGCCAGGGAACGCGGCTGGCCGCCATCGGCATCGGGATTGGCATCGTCGGCGCGCTGGCCACGTCGCGGGCGCTCGGGCGCGCTGCTGTTCGGCGTCAGCGCCACCGACCCGGCGACGTTTGGGCTGGCGGCGATGTTCCTGGGCGTGGCCGGCGTCGCCGCCGCGTATGTGCCGGCGCGGCGCGCGAGCCGGATCGATCCGGTGGTCCTGTTGAGGTAGTCGATCACGGTCCGGCTGAAGCCGGACACTACATACAAGAATCGCGTCAGCGCGCGACGTTTTTGTAGACCGACGCCGCCCTTCATCACGAAGACGACGCGTCGGAGCGCGGTGATGTCCTTGAGCGGATCGCCGTCGACGGCGATGAGATCGGCGTCGAGCCCGGCCGCCAGCGCGCCGATGCGGTCGCCGAGCGCGAGCGCCGCCGCGTTGAGCGACGTGGCGTCGACGATCGCGTCGCCCGCCGGCTGGCCGGCCACCTGCACTCGATAGATGATTTCCTCCGCGCTCCGCCCGTGGGCGCCGGCGCCGGCGTCGGTGCCCATGATCAGTTTCAGCCCGCGCACCCCGAGCGCCTGCTTGAACATCTCGCGCTTCATCGGGATGCCCTTCTCCGTGAACGCGAAGCCCTCTTCGTTGAAGTTGCCGATGCCGAGGTAGCGCGCCTTGTTCTCGAGATAGTTCTGCGACACGAGCCCGATGTTCGGCTCGAACCAGGTGCCGTGCTGCTGCATCAGCTCGAGCTCGGCGAGGGTCGCCTGGCTGCCGTGGGTCACGGTCGTGCACCCGGCGAGCGTCGCGGCGCGGATCGACGACGGGCTGTGGGCATGGACCCACGAGCGCAGCCCGACCGCCTTGGCCTCGCCGCAGGCCGCCTGAATCTGCTCGTCGGTCATCGTCTGGGTCGCCGCCCTCGCGGCTGCTCTTCGACGCGAACAGCTTCACGAGGTCGGCGCCGTCGGCCTTGACGCTTGCGGACGAACGCCCTGATCGCGTCGGGCGTGCCGGTGTGCTCGTCGACCGGGCGGATCGAGGTGAGCAGGCGCGGGCCGGGCACGATGCCGCGCGCGATCGCGGCGCGAAGATCGACATCCGACGGCGACCCGATGCTCTGAACCGTCGTGAAGCCGGCCATCAGCGTGACCCACGCGTTCTCGACCGAGTAGAGGATCGCCTGCGGCGGCGTCTCGCCGTCGCTGCGTCGCGCGCCCGTCCTTGCCGAAATGGGTGTCGATGTGGACGTGCGTGTCGATGAGGCCGGGCAGGAGCGTCAGCCCGCGCAGATCGTAGGTCGTGCTGCCGCCGCGGCCGCCGACGCTGACGATCTTCCCGCCCTGGACGACGACCACGGCATCGGGGATCGACCGTCCCCGTCCGTCGAGCGCGGCGGCGGCGCGGATGGTGATCGCCGTGGTCTGCGCGCCGAGGGTGGCGCCCGTGCCGAAGACGATGGCGACGCCAAGCGCGATGATGATCCTGATGCTCATGGCGGAGCAGTATACTCACGCGGTTCGTCGCGTCGGCGCCGGCCTTCGGCCTTTGAAACAATACGACGTTTGAACGCAGAGTTCGCAGAGCACGCAGAGAGTGGGTATTTCTTCGGTGCTGTCATGAATGCACGACGGGTGATCGCCGACCTGCGCGATCTTGCGGCGCGCACGTCGACGCCGGACGGCGCCCAGCGCCTGGCGTGGGGGCCGGTGTGGCGCGATGCGCGCGAGTGGTTCACGGGCCGGGTCGCCGAGCTCGGCCTGCGCGTCGAGGCCGATTCGGCCGGCAACAACTGGGTGACGCTGCCCGGGCGCGTCGCCGAAGACCGTCATCGTCGGCAGCCATCTCGACTCGGTGCCGAACGGCGGATGGCTCGACGGCTGCCTCGGGCGTGATGGCGGCGCTCGAGGCGCTGCGGATGCACGCCGGCGACGACGCCGCCGGTGACGCTGAAGCTGGTCGACTGGGCCGACGAGGAAGGCGCGCGGTTCGGGCGCAGCCTGCTCGGATCGTCGGCGGCCGCGGGCAGCCTGAAGATCGACGAGCGTCCGCGAGCTGACGGATCGGCAGGGGACGCGGCTCGTCGATGCGCTCGCCGAGAACGGCGTGGCGCTCGACCGGATGCTCGACGCGCACCGCGAGCTGAAGGCGATCGACGCGCGGCGCGTATCTCGAGCTGCACATCGAGCAGGGCCCGGTGCTCGAGTCGCTGCAGAAGCCGACCGGCGTCGTGCTCGGCACGTTCGGCGTCGAGCGCCACATGCTGCGCTTCACCGGCCAGGCCGCGCACTCCGGGTCGACGCCGATCCCGATGCGGCGCGACGCGTTTCTCGCCGCGGCGCAGACCGCGCTCGCGTGCCGCGAGATCGCGATCCGCCATTCGAAGCCGGCAGCCCGGCGGCAACGTCGTCTGCACCGTCGGCATCGTCAACGTCGAGCCGAAGATCGTGACGGCGGTGCCCGGGCGTCTGCGAGATCTCGCTCGATCAGCGCGCGCCTCGACGCGGAGGTGCTCGCCGCGATGCTGAGCGATGCGCGGCGCCGCCGCCGCGCGGCCGCGCGCGAGAATCAGCGTCGCGGTCGAGTGGCGCGAGCTGTGGCGCATCGAGCCGCGTCCCTTCGATGCGGCGCTGGTGCGGTTGTGCGAGGAAGCCGTGCGGGAGGAAACCGGCGAGGCGACGCGCCTGCCGTCGGGTCCGCTTCACGACGCGGCCGAGATGGTGCCGCACATGCCCGTGGTGATGATGTTCGCGTATTCGTCGAACGGGCTCTCGCACTGCAAGGAAGAGGACACGCCGGCCGCCCACCTCGAAACCTCGATCCGCGCCTACCTGCGGCTGGTCGAGAAAACCATTGCCCATGTCGCCGCAGGGTGAGGGGCGACTATAATTCGCACCATGCGAGGACTCTGCTGGACGTTGATCGGGCTCGCGGCGCTGCGCGTTCGCAGTCGGCACGATCACGGCGTTTTCCACCGCGTCTTCCTGCTCGAGCCGGTCGGGTTCTGGCGCGGCGCGGTCGGGTTTCTGCTGTTCGCGATCGCGCTGCGGATGATGTCGTCGAAGTCTGAAGTCTGAAGTCTGAATCGAGGCCCAGCTTCGGGCATCGAACTCGCAGCTCTTACTTCGAACTTGTCCTCGTAGCGCCCGTCCCGATCTGCTTGCAACAGCTCCGCGACCGCGGTGTCGAGCTGGATGTCCTTTCCGGTGTAGCTCTCGCCGACCGGCCGCGTCACGGCGACGTCGACCGGCCGCGGATGCATCTCCATCGGCGTGCCGTCGCTCGCGAAGATCTTCGTGCCCGGCATGCGCAGCACCGAGCCGTCGATCAGCGTGATGCCGCCGGTGTAGATGATCCAGCCGGCGGTCGGCTCGCCGACGACCTTGCCGAGCTTCAGCGTCCGGTAGCCCTTCGGTGAAATCCTCGGCGTCCGACAGCGAGTGCTGGTTGGTGACGAGGATGGTCGGCAGCTCGAGCGCACGCTGGCCGAGCAGCGTCCGCGACGAGACCGACGGCAGCCCGCGCGACAGCATGTTGAAGTAGCCGCGCCGCGCGAACACGTCGATGGCGTAGACGTTCACGAAGCCGCCGTTGTTGTTGCGCGACGTCGACGACCACGCCGTCGCGCGCGTGATTGTCGGCGTCGAGGTCGACGATGCAGCTGCGACGAGCGCCCCGGCCGACATGTCGAACATGTGCACGTAGCCGAGCCGGCCGCCGCTCGCCTTCGCGACATACTGCGCGCTTCTGCTCCACCCACTGGCGATAGCGCAGCCGCGTCTCCGTGGCCTGATCCGATCGGGCTTGACGATCGACGTCGCGCGAGCGTCGCCGTCGGCGAGGCGGCGACCGACAGCGCCGTGCGCTTGCCGATCGTGTGATCGAGCAGCGCGTCGAGATTCGGCGCGGCACCGATGCGCGCCGGCCGTCGATCTGCATCGATGTATGTCGCCCGGTCTTGATCGCCGCCGAGCGCCGCCGGGCCCAGCGGCGACGACGCGCGCGACGCGCAAGCCGGCCGCTCGTTCGTACTCGGCGGCGATCGAAATCGACGGCGAGGCGCCCGAGCGTGGTCTGCGGGCCCTGACGCCGGCGCGGAGATGCCCATGTGCGACGCGTTCAGCTCGCCGAGCATCAGCGAGATGATCCGGCGCATCTCGTCGGGCGTGCGCGACCCGGCGACGCGCGGCTCGTAGGTCGCCCGCACCGCGTTCCAGTCGACGCCGTTCATCTTCTCGTCGAAGAACTGATCGCGCAGGTAGGTCCACGCCTGGCGGAAGGCCTCGACCTTCTCGCGCGAGAAGTCGACGTCGAGCTCCGCGGCGACGGCGATCGGCTTGCGGCTCGCGCTTCTCGAGCGTCACGTTGAACACGCGGCCGCGATCGAGGTAGTAGACCTCCTTGCTGTCGGGCGTGAACTGCGCGCTGCGCTTCGGCGCCCGGCGTCGACGTCAGCTGCCGCGCGACCGCCGGCTCCTTCGACAGCTCGTCGATCGGATAGACATAGCAGGTTCTGCTGGCCGGCGGCGCTCGCGGTCAGCAGCAGCGACTTGCCGTCCGGGCTGATCTGCCTGGCGGACGACATCGACGCCCACCGGCAGCGGCGCTCGCGCGGCGGCGGATCTCGTCGAAGACGATCTCCACGGGCCGGACGCGCTGGCGCCGGCCGGCGGCGCCGGCAGGCGCGGCGGGCGGAGTGGCGCGCGGCGGCAGGTCGGCCGGTCGGGCGGCGGCGTCTTCGGCTGCTCGTCCCTGAACAGATCGCGGAACTGATCCTCGCGGAACTTCGGCGTGCGCGGCAGCAGATCGACGCGAACGACGTCGCCCGGCTCGGTGCGCTGCGACGGTGCTGAACGTCAGGTAGCGTGCCGTCGGGACTCCACGACACCGAGCCCGGCGTTCGTGTTGGCGAGAAAGCTGACCGGCCGTCGCTCGCCGCCGCCCGCCGACCGGCGCGACCGTGCGACGTTCTGGAACGTCTTCGCGCCGGCGGTCAGGTAGGCGATGAAGCGCGAGTCGGGCGACCAGGCGAAGTCGCGCGAGTCGACGAACGGCGGCGTGTCGAAGACGCCGGTCGCGACCAGCGTGTCCGCCTTCGTCACCGGATCGACGACGCGCAGCTCCTGCGAGTCGCGCTCGAAGGCGATCCACTTGCCGTCCGGCGAGATAGCGCGGCAGGTCGTCGCGGCTCGGTGCCGGTGGTCAGCTGCGTCTCGCTGCCGGTGCCGAAGTCGTAGACGAACGATGTGATGCGTGCCGTCGCGGTCCGACGATGCAGCCAGATCGCCGGCTGTCGGGCGCCCAGGCCAGCTCGGCCTCCTCGCCGGCGGTCGATCGGTGATGCGCGTCGCGTCGCCGCCGTCCTTCGCCGAGGCCGAGAAGATTTCGCCGTGGACCGTGAACGCGACCTTCTTCCCGTCCGGCGAGAGCGCCAGCTCCTGAAACTGATCGCTGAACGTCCGGTGCTCGATCGCCGGCGGCCGCCGGCGCGCCGCGCAGCGCGATCGGCACCTCGCGCGCCTGGCCCGGCGCCGTGTCGACCGTCCAGATGCCGAAGTCGCGCTCGAACGCGATCGTCTTGCCGTCCTTCGATGATGGACGGCCACAGCACCCGCCCGTCGCGGAACGTCGTCACCGCCTTCGCGCCGGCCTGCGTCGGCGCCCTGCACGGCCAGGCTGGACACGGACCAGATGTTCTGCGCGCCGCTGCGGTCGGACATGAAGTACAGCGCCTTTGCCGCCGGCGGCTCCACATCGGCCACGCGTCCTTCGCGCCGCCCTTGGTGACCGGTCGTAGATCGGGGCCGCGCCGGCGCCGCGGTCCTTGACCAGCCAGATCTCGCTCTCGTCGAGATGGCTGTGGCCCTTTGCGCCACCACTGCGACCCGGCGTTGGCGCGCGCCGTGATCGCCAGCGCGTCGCCGGCCGGCGACGGCGCGGCGAAGTACTCGGTCGTGTAGCGATCGGCCGCCGACCGGCATCGGCGTGCCGCCCGTCGGCGTCGACGCGATACACGTCGAGCATGCCCGGACACGTCGTGGCTGCTCGACTGGAAGTAGACCGACTTGCCGTCCGCCGACCATCCGGTCACCAGCTCGTTCGCATCGTCGAAGGTCAGGCGCGTCAGGTCGCCGGTCGCGAGCGTCAGGACGTAGACGTCGCCGGCGCCGGTGCGCGTCGAGGTGAACGCCAGCCGCTTGCCGTCGGGCGAAAACAGCGGACGCGATTCCGTCGCCGGGTGCGACACCAGCAGCCGCGCATCGCCGCCGCGCGCCGGCACTTCCCAGATGTCGCCGCCGCTGACGAACGCGATCGTCGAGCCGTCCGGAGAGATGCCCGGCTCGGCAGAATGACGCGGCCGCCGGCGCGGATTCGCGCGGCGCCTGGCCGTGCGACGACGAAGTCGCCACAGCCGTGACGAGTAGAGCCGAAACGGCGGAGCTCACGAGCGTCTTGGTCATGACATGCCTCGAAATATGGCTGCCAGTATAGACCTCGGGCGTGCCGATCGGCCCGCACGATCGAACGCGGATACCGCACGAGCTGCGCGTTGAAGCGGCTGGAGCTGGCGGCGACGCACGATGGATACACCACGCTAGGCGGGCGATGCGTGGCCGGGGAGCGATGCGAATGCGATGCAGTGTACCGCTTCAGGCGGTCGCTCGGCAGTGCCCGCCTGAAGGCGTACACTCGCGTGCAGCGTTCGCGAGCGTCTCAGTTACGGGACGACGAACGACGAGCTGGTCGCCAGCAGGACGTAGCTGCCGGCCGAGAAGAGCCTCGACGTTATAGCGTCCTCGGCGCCGACGGCGCGGTGAAGCTCACCGCGGCAGACGAGACGCCGGCGGCCGGCTTCACCTGCGATCCGTTCAGATACTGCCACTGACGGAACTCGGCGACGGCTTGCCGTTCGCGTCGCATAACCCGACCCAGTCTCCGGGTCGGCCGGGCGCGTTCGCGATATTCGCCGTCACCGTTCCGCCCGCGCTGACCGTGTCGCTGCCGAGGGTGATGGTTGGCGCCAGGACCGTGATCGACAGGCTCGTCGCCGCCAGCGTGAAGGAGCTGTTCGCGAAGAGCCTCAGGTTGTAGGTCCCGGCGACGGCCGGCATCGTGAACTGCGTCGCCGCCGCGGCGCTGCCCGTGCCCGGCCTGGACTGCGTGCCGTTCAGATACTGCCATTGAGGTAGTTCGTGACGCCGCCGTTCACGTCGAAGCAGCGCTAATCCAGTCGCCCGGCGTGCCGGGCCCGGCGGCAATGGTCGCCGTGACTTTCTCGCCCGGCTGCACCGAGGTCGCGCTGACCGTGACGGTCGATGGCGTCGGCGTGCCACCGCCCGAGCCGGTGACGGTGATGTGCGAGCTCGTCGCCACGGCGGCGAAGGTCCCGGCGGCGAACAGCCGAAGGTCGTACTCGCCGGGAGTCGAGGAAGCGCGCAAACCCGACCTGGGCGTCGCTGCTCCCGGCCGCCGGTTTGTCGTGCGATCCGTTCAGGTATTTCCACTCCCGGTAGGTGTTGGCGGCGCCGCCGGCATCGAAGAGCCCGGATCCAGTCGCCGCGCCCCGCCGGGAGCATCTGAATGGTCGCGGTGACATCGTCTCGCCGGCCGCGACGGTCGTGGCACTGACGGAGAGAGGCTCGGCGAGGTGACCAGGATCGGCGCGCTGGTGGCCACGACGTCAGAAGGTGCCGCTGTTGAACAACCGGAGGGTGTAGGTGCCGGGCGTCTGCGGCACCGGTGAACTTGACCGCGGCGTTGGCGACGCCGCCGGCTTCGGGCTTGGCGTGCGTCCCGTTCAAATACTTCCAGTCACGATAGCTGGTGACGAGACCGCCCGTGCCGTCGCTAACCCGAGCCAGTCTCCCGCGAGCGCCGGGCCGTCCGACACGAGCGCGGTCACGATTCCGCCGGCGCCGACGACCGTCTTGTCCAGGGCGAGTTTCGCCTGCGCCTGGAGGTTGGCCGCGGCCATCTGCGATCCGATGTAGACCCCGACCTCGCCCGCCGACGGCACATCGCAGGCTGCCATCCGCGCAGATCGCCTCATTGCTGTCCGGATCGTACTGGCCCGTGAATTGTAGAACTCGTAGCGCCGGACGACGGCGTGGGAGCTGCTGCCCGAGCCCGACTTGCTTCTGAACTGGTTGCTGTTCCCTTGCTGTTTCGGTTGTGCTGCAGGAGCTTCCACTCGACTTCCCCGTGCGCGGCGTCCATCGGGACGACGGCGTTGCCGCCCATCAGCTCGTCGAGGTCGACCTTGCGCCCGACATCCAGCTTGAAGACGCTTGACCCACTCGGCGACCCGCATCGCTTGATGGTTCTGGACGGCTGGCCCTCGATGACGTGCACCACCGCGTTGCCGAGCTGGGGTCTCGTCGGATCCACCGGCTCCACGACGGTCGTCGGCGCCGGGATGGCCACGGGGCCGCCGGGCGCGGGGACGAGCACCGACGGGTCGAACGTGGCGGAAACCAGCCAGCGATAGGTCGTCTTGGTCGGGTTGACGAGCGTGCTGACGCCGAAATGCTCGCATCCGCTGGTCGGATACGCACTTCCCTGTCCGAGCGCCCAGCAATCCTCGCCGCTGACAGTAATGTTGGTCGCGACCGGCGTCCGTGGGCTCACCGTCATGCCGGGGACGTTGAACCGGCGTCGTGCGCTGCTGCGTCACCGGATCCCAGTCGCCGGCCCACTGGATGATCACTCCGGTGGCAGTGTCGGTGATGGTTCCGCGGCAGAACCGCGTGAGACAGACGCCGGAAATCGATTCGCCGAACACCCGCGTGATGTCGTGCCCCTTCACCCTTCGAGCTCGATCTGAAACCCCTCGACTTCATTCTCCGTCTCGTTCTCGACGTCGAAATTCGTGAGCGAACCGACGATGGTCGGGTTCGCCAGCTGCGCGTCCGACGGGCGGGGCGCCGCCAGCAGACCGACGGACACCGCGGCAGCTACGATAACCACATCCGGTGGGCTGAAAACTCTGGGACTCGGCTCGAAACCATTCGCCTCTCCTTACAATCACACGCCCACCGTTCCCTGGAACGGGCCGGCGGTGCTCGCTGAGCACATTGCACGCCATTGCAGAGTTTTGTCAGTGGGCCTTCGGCAACTTCGTGCGCACTGTTGTTGCCGGTTACATAATGAAGTCGTTGTCGTGCGCAAGAGTATTACTGAAACGGTAATTGACGCACGACCGGGAAAACGGCGACGATTGGCAGCGGTGGAAGGTCCGCCGGCGGCTTACTTCTGGCCGGGAATCGTCGCGGAGATGCGGCCGCAGTCCGACATCTGCTTTCCGTAAAACGGGTTCTGGATCGTCGTCGCCCTTCTGCAGCCAGTACTTCTGGACCATCGGGCAGTAGCGCCACCTTGACCTCGTCTGCCGAAGCGCGGCGCCGGACTCCCTGCGCGTGCTGAATGACCGCGTCGCTGAGCCTGGCGAAGGCGGTGCGGGCGGCCGTGAGGTCGGCCGCCTGCTGCAGCTCGGCGGCCGCCGCCTGCATCGCCGCGCCGCTCTCGATCCGAGCGTGGCGGCCGCGGTCGGCGATGCGGCGCGCGTCGTCCTTGATGCCCGCGACCGTGTCGACGTTCAACGCCCGCTGGATCCGCAGATAGGGGTCGACGATCGGCGTCATGTTCACGCGCGGCGGCAGGCGCGGCGCCCGCCGTCGCGCCCGTCGGTCGGCCGCACCGCGTCGCGCGGCTTTCGCCTGTCGATGTAGTCGATCAGCACGGCGGCGTCGGCGGGACCGAGATCCAGGCTCGGCATCACCACCTGCTGGTAAGCTTCGCGCGCAGGGCGAGGGCGATCGGGTCGCCGGAGGCGCGCACCTTCTCGGGGTCGACGATGAAGCGCGTCAGCCACTCGCGATCGCGCGTCGTGGCGACGCCGAGCAGATCAGGCCCGAGATGGTCGCCGCGTCCGATCGTGTGGCAGGCGGCGCAGTGGTTCTTGAACGTGTACTGCGCCCGGATCGAGCGTCAGCTTGGTCGGCGCGTCGGCATACGAGACCGGCGGCGTCGTCGCGCCTGGTCTGCCAGCTGTCGAGCCAGTCGCCGATCGTCGTGGCCAGGAACTTCGGGTTGTCGACGCGCGGAGTTGCGCATCCACTGGCCGGTCGCTTCGTTGCCGATCACGCAGCATCGGCGTGATGGCCGTCCGGGTTCGACGGGTCGGGTCCGTGAATACAGCCCGAGCTTCTTGCTGATCGAGGTCGATGTCGTCCTTCTTGCCGGTGAGGAACGTCCAGCCCGGGCCCGGTCTGATATTTCTCCGTATACGCTTTCAGCACGGCGGGCGTGTCGACGTCGGGATCGATCGAGATCGAGTAGAAGAAGATGTCGCGGCCCATGCGGGCGCCGAGCACGCGCGCGACCTGCGCGAGCCGCGCGGTCTCGAGCGGGCACGCGTACTTGCAGGTCGTGTAGATCAGGTTGACGGCGACGATCTTTCCCTTGACCAGGTCGTCGTAGAAGCGCACGTCGACGCCGTCCTGCGGTCGTCAGCGTGACGTTGGGAAAGTAGCCGGCGCCCCAGCGCGTGTCTGTCGGCGCGCGAGCGGAGCCGAACGCCGCGACCATGCCAGACGGCCAGCACGACGGATGCGGCCGTCGCGGCGCTCCCGGATCGTCCATCGCATCATGCCTGCTCCGTGATTTCGTTCGTAGTGTCGGCTTCGCCGATCGCGACGTCCGCTGAAGCGGACACTACGATACGCTGGTCGGAGGACTGTCGACGCCGACTGGAACTCACGCCCTGCGGCGTCGGGATCGGCGTCGGCAGCGGGCTCAGGAACGGCTCGCCGCTGTCGTTGATCTCCCAGCGCAACAGCATCGCGTTGTCCTCGTGCACGGTGTTGTGGCAGTGCTCCATGAACATCCCGCCCCAGTCGCGGAACTGCATGGTGATGGTGACGCGTGCCGCCTCGGGCGCAGCCGATAGACGTCCTTGCGGCCGCGCTCCGCCGCCGGCACGTTCGCTCAGGCTGCCGTTGCGCGCGAGGATCTGCCCCTCCTCGAAGTGGATGTGGATCGGGTGATCCCAGCCGCCGCCGTCGTTCTTGAGCGTCCAGATCTCGCGCGTGCCGAACCTCGGCGCCGCCGAGACCCGGCCGAAGTCCGCCGCCGAGCATGTCGCCGCCGTCGGTCTTGATGCCCCACGGGCCGACGAACGACGTCACCGGGTCGTTGGTGTTCTGCTCGCGCCGCGGCCGAACTCGAAGGTGCGCTCGCGCGCGACCGGAATCGCTCGAGAGGTCCGGATTCGGGAATCATGACCGCCGGCACCTGGCTCGTGGTCGGGCTGTCGCCGGATTGCGCACGATGCGGAACTCCAGGAACTGTCCCGACGCACGGATCGTGACGAATTGCCCGAGAGCGCCTCGGCGATCGATGAGGTCCTCCGCCAGCCGCTTGCCGTCCTGGTGCTCGGCGAGGTTCACCAGTGCAGACTTGTCTGCCGATGCTGTAGCTGCGAGAAGTCGATGACGATGTCGTAGCGCTCGGCGATGCCCTGCTCGTCGAGCTGCGTGAGCGGCACCGGGCGCGGGCAGCAGGTTGCCGTCGTTGCGCGATCTGGATCGATCGGCTGCGAGCCGTCCGAGCGAGCGCGATCTTGAAGAAGCGCGACGACGCTGCGCGTTCAGGATGCGGAAGCGGTACTTGCGCCGCTCGACCTCGAAGAACGGCTTGTAGGCGAGGTTCACCGTCATCACGGTCGCCGAGGAAGCCGTCGAAGTCGAAGATGTCGATGGCGAGCTGGCCGTCTGCGTCCCAGCGCCTTGTCGGCGAGCATCAGGTTGACGTCGTACTCGAGGTTGCCGAACGACTTCTGCCGTGCCGCTCGGCAGCCGCAGGTTCACGCCGTCGTTGATCGCCTCGTTGCCGCGATCGAGGGCGCTGTAGATGTTGAACATCGCCGCGTTGCCCTTGTACACGTTCTGCGACGTGAAGCTGAACATGTGGTCGTGGAACCAGTGCGTGCTCATCGTCTCGCGCCAGTCGCCGGGGATGTTGATCTTGCCGCCGCTGTCGTCGGGCGTGCGCGGCCCTGGGATCGGTCGCGGCGGTGTTGATGCGTGCTGAATGCCCGCCAGCACGATCGGCCAGTGGTAGTCGTAGAACTGGTCCGGGAAGAAGAACGCGCCGGTGAAGCCGTCGTTCTCCGCGCCGTGGTGGCCGTTGTGCTCGTGCGTGCGAGATCGTGTGGCGCCCGAAGCCGCCGTTCTGCCTGACGTCGGCCGGCAGCCCGTTGGTAGTGCCGGAACAGGATCGGCTCGCCGTAGCGTCCCATCACGAGCTTCGGCGGAATCGTGCCGTTGAAGGTCCACACCGAGTTCGGGTTCTGGATCGGCAGCCTCGGGTGGAACTGCAGCCGGGATGCCTGCGCCGGATCGATGCCCGAATTCAGGATCGAGCGACGCCTGCGGGTTGTAGCGCGTAGTTGGTCGTCGCCGGCAGCTGCGTCGCTTCGACGGCACACGCTCGGCGGAACTCGCTCGAAGCGCTGATGCGCCCAGACCGAGCCGGGCGGCCGGCCTTCGCACGGACCCACAGCCGCCGCCGCAGCTTCGGATCGCACCGGCGATCAGCGTCTGGTTCGGCTTCGGCCTGCAGGCCGGCGTCATGGTACGTCACCTGCCTGCGCGGCAGCACGTCGAAGCGCGGCATCGGCTGCGTGAACGGGCTGGCGCCGAACAGCGGGCTCCGCGGCACGCCGTGGAACGTCGAGCGATCGGCCGGACGCGCTGCCCGACAAACGGGTTGAGTCCGCCGATCGGCGCCAGCATCCCGGCGCTCGTGAAGAGCCCCATCTTGATGAGATCGCGCCGCGAGACGCGGCCCCAGGAAAGCTCCTGACAATCTCCGCGCGATTCTGTCTCGCGCGCTCGGCGTCCCTCTGGCGCGCCTTCGACGCGTTCACGGCAGAGATAGATACGGCTCATCGGCGTTCTTCTCCCTGCGCTGCAAGTTAGTGTGCTACCGGCACCACGGGCGTAGAACGCGTCATGTCCGCGGTAATCTCTGATGCCGACAGCGCGCGGTTGTAGATGCGGACTTCGTCGATCAGCCCCTTAGAACTCTTCCTGACCAAGCGGCGCCGAGTTGTTGCCGCCGATGCGCAGCGCGCCGTTAGCGACGTTGATGCTCCCGGAACCGGCGGTCGTCCCGGCGAGAACGCCGTTGACGTAGACGCGCAGGTTGGTCCCGTCGTAGGTGGTGGCGAGATGCGTCGTCACGTGTTCAACGGGATCGCCGCCGCGGCCCCGGCACCGCGGTCGGTCGTCGTCGCGACCGGGTTCGTGCGCAGGTAACCGGCCGGGACCGACGGTCCCGCCCGAACGCGGAGCGCCGTCGCGCCCATACAGCGCATACGCGAGCAGTCCCTCGACCGGCGTTGCCGCGCTCCTTCATCACGACCGTGGTCCAGCCGGCGGCGGCCGTCGGATTCACCCACGCCTCGATCGTCATGCCGGTCGTCAGATCCAGCTTGCTGGCGGTCGTGTCGGTCACCGTGACCCAGTCGTTGATGCCGTCGAATGGAGAGCGCGTGGCCGACGTCCGTCCGGCAACGACGCGCGTCGCGCCGGAAATCGTGCCGCTCATCGGCGCGGGCGACGAATCGACCGGGTTGCCGGAGGCTTCTTCGAAGCCGGAGCGCGAGCACCAGGCCGCCGACTGCGGCGGCGGCGGCGGCGGGCGCCGGACCCGAGGAGACGACCAGCGCCATCGCGGATGCGGGCGCGACGTTGGTGTTCGCGGTCAGCGATTGGCTGAGGACGTTTCCGGCGGGGGTTGCGGACGTGGCTGTCGGTCACCGTGCCCACCGTCAGCCCCGCGGTCGTGATGGCCGTCGTCGCCGCCGACTGCGTCGAGCCCACGACATTCGGCACGCGCGCGCCCAACGCGAGGACGAACGCCACGCTGCTTCCGCTCGCGACGTTCATGCCTGCCGCCGGGCTCTGGCTGATGATATTGCCGATCGCCACCGTCGGACTGTTCGCGCTCGTCACGCGCGCCGACCGCGCGGCCGGCGCCGGTGATCGGTCGCCTGCGCGACCGGCTGCGTCTTCCCGACGACGTTGGGAACGGCGACGGTGACGGTGTTCAGCACGTTGACCGTCACGGTCGCTGACGTGGCAGTGTTGCCCGCTGCATCGCGCGCACACGGCGCTGAGGCTGTGGTTGCCGTTGGCGACGAGGGTCGTGATTCCACGTCGCCTGGAACGGCGCGCTGCCGTCCGAGCCGATCTCAAACATGCCGTCGAAGAAGGTGACGCTGGCGACGCCGGCATTGTCGGAGGCCGACGCATGCACGGTACGCTTCCGGAGACGTTGCCGCCGAGCGGCTGAGAAATGGCGACGCTGGGCGCCACCACGTCGCCCGAAACCGAAATCTGACGATGCCGACGGTGGTTTGGGCGGCGGCGTCGCGGATTCTCATACGGGAACAGATCGTGCGCCGGCGAAGCCCGCGCGGGCGTGAATGTATACGGGATCGGTGCCGGCGATCGAGCCGCCGCTCGGAGCTGCGCCGGGCCGACGCTCAGGGACCGTCAGCGACGTGCCGGTGTCATTGGCGAGCAGCGTGGCGCCGGCGAGGTCACTGGCACGACCGGGTGTGGCGCCCAGCGAGTCGGTGACCGCCTTCGGCCACGTGTCGTTGTCCGGAGACGGCTGGACGTAGCACTGGCGGGGCGGTGTCGGGAAAGGCGGGGATCCTGCGCGTGCACCGCGATCGGTGCCGCCAGCATTGCCAACAGAAGAGCGGTGGCCAGCTCGGCCATCGCGCGCGCCTAACGATTGGTCAGGACGACGGTTCAAAGACATGCTCCGCTTCCTCACGCGTTTACGCCGATCGAAAATAGATTTTCCGGAAGATGCAAGCCGAGACGGGGAATGCGAACGCGCGCTGATTGCCTCCGGCCGCGCCAGTTGTTCAGGGCGGTTTCAGCGGGGCCATCAGTGTGTCGTTTTTATAACGACAGTGGCGACGGGGAACAGGACTTTTTCGGGTGCACCAGACCGCACGCAGTCGTGGTTGGGGTTGAGTTTGAAGGGTAGATAAGGATCTGCTGGATTACTACCAACGACCGTTGTGCAATTGCGTGCACGAGTTTTCGTGCCACCGCGGGTGGGAAGACTTGAAAGGCGATCTCTTACCGAAACGGTGAGATGGCCGCCCGACGTGCGCGGGCGACTCCGGGACGAGGCACGTTCTACTTTGGACGGAGGGGCTACTTCGTCGAACGCGGGGGCTGGTGGTGGCGATGCGGCCGCAGTCGGACATCTGCTTTCCGTAGAACGGGTTCTGGATCGTGTCGCCCTTCTGCAGCCAGTATTTCTGCACCATCGGGCGTACGCCACCTTGACCTCGTCGCCGAGGCCGGCGCCCCGATTCTCTGCGCGTAGTGAATGACCGCGTCGCTGAGCCTGGCGAATGCGCACGCGCGGCGTCAGGTCGGCCGCCTGCTGCAGGTCCGCCGCCGCCGCCTGCATCGCGGCGCCTTTCGTTCCGAGCGTGGCGGCGTGGTCGGCGATGCAGGCGCGCGTCGCCCTTGATGCCCGCGACCGTGTCGACGTTCAACGCCCGCTGGATCCGCAGGTAGGGCTCGACGATCGGCGTCAGGTTCACGCTGGCTGCGGCGCGGCAGCCGCGGCCGCTCGCCGGTCGTCGCCCGCGGCGTCGCGCGGCCGCGCGGCTTTCCTTGTCGATGTAGTCGATCAGCACGGCGGCGTCCGCCGGCCCGAGATCCAGGCTCGGCATCGACCACCTGCTTGTAAGCTTTCGCGCGCAGGGCGAGCGCGATCGGGTCGCCGGACGCCCGCACTGTTTCGGGGATGACGATGAAGCGCGTCAGCCACTCGCGATCGCGCGTCGTGGCGACGCCGCAGCAGATCCGGCCCGAGATGATCGCCGCGCGCCGATCGTGTGGCAGGCGGCGCAATGGTTCTCGAACGATGTACTGGCCCGGATCGAGCGTCAGCTTGGTCGGCGCTTCGGCGTAGGACGACCGTGGCGCGTCGTGCTCTTGGTCTGCCAGCTGTCGAGCCAGTCGCCGATCGTCGTGGCGAGGAACTTCGGGTTGTCCGATCGCGGAGTTGCGCATCCACTGGCCGGTCGCTTCGTTGCCGATCACGCAGCATTGGGCGTGTGGCCGTCGGGGTTCGACGGGGTTGGGCGTCGAGTACAGCCCGAGCTTCTTGCTGATCAGCTCGATGTCGCTCCTTCTTGCCGGTCAGGAACGTCCAGCCGGGCCCGGCCTGGTATTTCTGCTGCATACGCCTTCAGCACCGCCGGCGTGTCGACGCTCGGGATCGATCGAGATCGAGTAGAAGAAGATGTCGCGGCCCATGCGGTCGCCGAGCAGACGCGCGACCTGGGCGAGCCGCGCGGTCTCGAGCGGGCAGGCGTACTTGCAGGTCGTGTAGATCAGATTGACGGCGACGATTTTTCCCTTGATCAGGTCGTCGTAGAAGCGCACGTCGACGCCGTCCTGCGTCGTCAACGTGACGTTGGGAAGTAGGCGGCGCCCCAGCGCGCGTAGTCGGCCGACGCACGAACGGAGCCGAACGCCGCGACCATCCAGACGGCCAGCAACACGGAGGCGGCCATCGCGGCCGCCCCGGATCTTCCATCGCATCATGCGTGCTCCGTGATTTCGTTCGTACAGTGTCCGGCTTCAGCCGGACCGCGACGGTCCGCCTGAGGCGGACACTACGGACGACAGGGACTCGAGCGCCTACGGGAGAACTTCGGACGGCGACTGGAACCTCACGCCCTGCGGCGTCGGCATCGGCGTCGGCAGCGGGCTCAGGTACGGCGTCGCCGCCGTGGTTGATCTCCCAGCGCAGCAGCATCGCGTTGTCCTCGTGCACGGTGTTGTGGCAGTGCTCCATGAACATCCCGCCCCAGTCGCGGAACTGCATGGTGATGGTCACGCTGCCGCCTCGGGCGGAGCCGATAGACGTCCTTCCGGCCGCGCTCCGCCGCCGGCACGTTCGATCAGGCTGCCGTTGCGCGCGAGGATCTGCCCTTCCTCGAAGTGGATGTGGATCGGGTGGTCCCAGCCGCCGCCGCCGTTCTTCGAGCGTGCCAGATCTCGCGCGTGCCGAATCTCGGCGCCGCCGAGACCCGGCCGAAGTCCGCCGCCAGCATCTCGCCGCCGTCGGTGCTTGATGCCCCACGGGCCGACGGCCGACGTCACCGGGATCGATGGTCGTTCTGCGCGCCGTCGCGGCCGAACTCGAACGTGCGCTCGCGCGCCACCGGAATCGCTCGAGAGATCCGGATTGGGAATCATCGTCGTCCGGGCACCTGGCTGATGTCGGGCGTCGCCGGGTTGCGCACGATCCTGAACTCGAGGAACCGTCCGACGCACGGATCCGGCGAACTGTCCCGACAGAGCGCCTCGGCGATGCGATCAGGTTCCTGCCGTTCAGCCCGCTTGCCGTCCTAGTGCTCGGCGCAGGTTCACCAGGTGCAGACTTGTCGCCGATGCCGTAGACTGCGAGAAGTCGATGACGATGTCGTAGCGCTCGGCGATGCCCATGCTCGTCGAGCTGCGGTGAGCGGTACCGGATGCGGCAGCAGGTTGCCGTCGTTGCCGATCTGGATGATCGCTGCGAGCCCGTCGCGTCGGCAGCGCGATCTTGAAGAAGCGCGACACGCTCGCGTTCAGGATGCGGAAGCGGTACTTGCGCCGCTCGACCTCGAAGAACGGCTTGTAGGCGAGGTTCACCGTCATCACGTCGCCGAGGAAGCCGTCGAAGTCGAAGATGTCGAACGCGAGCTGGCCCGTCCGCGATCCCACGCCTTGTCGGCGAGCATCAGGTTGACGTCGTAATCGAGGTTGCCCCAGTCGACTTCTGCCGTGCCCGCTCGGCAGGCGCAGGTTCACGCCGTCGTTGATCGTCCTCGTTGCCGCGATCGAGGCCGCTGTAGATGTTGAACATCGCGGCGTTGCCCTTGTAGACGTTCTGCGACGTGAAGCTGAACATGTGGTCGTGGAACCAGTGCGTGCTCATCGTCTCGCGCCAGTCGCCGGGGACGTTGAGTCTTGCCGCCGCTGCCGTCGGGCGCTCGCGGCCCTGGGATCGGTGGCGCCGGTGTTCATGCGTGCTGAATGCCCGGCGAGCACGATCGGCCAGTGGTAGTCGTAGAACTGGTCCGGGAAGAAGAACGCGCCGGTGAAGCCGTCGTTCTCCGCGCCGTGGTGGCCGTTGTGCTCGTGCGTCGAGATCGTGTGCCGGCCGAAGCCGCCGTTCTGCCTGACGTCGGACGGCAGCCCGTTGGTGTGGCGGAACAGGATCGGCTCGCCGTAGCGGCCCATCACGAGCTTCGGCGGAATCGTGCCGTTGAACGTCCACACCGAGCTCGGGTTCTGGATCGGCAAGCTCGGATGAAACCGCGCCGGCATGCCCGTGCGTCGGATCGATGCCCGAATTCAGGCTCGACGCGACCTGCGGGTTGTAGGTGTAGTTGGTCGTCGCCGGAGCCTGCGTCGCCTGGACGCACACCTGCGGCGCGTACTCCATGAAGCGCTGGTGCGCCCAGACCGAGCCCGGCGGCCGCCCTTCGCACGGGCCACAGCCGCCGCCCAGCATCGGGGTCCACCGCGATCGGCCGTCTGATTCGCTTCAGCCATACAACCGGGCGTCAGGCAGTCTGGCGTGTTCCGCGCCAGGACATCGAAACGCGGCATCGGCTGCGCGAACGGGCTGGGCGCCGAACAGCGGGCTCGGCGGCAGGCTGACCCCGGCGATGC
>ERZ1370068.11094-contig-9739_pt1 | contig 29760 bp, 33 predicted proteins | sample MGYA00561227_ERZ1370068 | MGnify/ENA primary metagenome ERZ1370068 (study PRJEB38410, sample SAMEA6850437) | metagenome | study: Metagenomic assessment of the ecological functions of the soil: analysis of the soil microbiota associated with the...
CCGCTACGTATTGCTCTCGCTGACCGAACGCAGTTGCCTTGCGCAGGTAGTCGATGAGCCAGCGTCCGCTCGCCTTCCTGAGCCTGATCGCGAGCAAGATCGACCCCGGCGCTACTGGGGGCCGGAGTGTTGAAGCTCATGACCAGGCCGACGAGCTTCGGCCCCGAGAGAAGCGACGGTCGCCCCCGGCGAACGACGTCTTCGGCACCGACGGGAAGCGGGAGATCTCGTCCCGCCTGCCAGTCGGCGAGCGAGTAGCGCAGAGCGCAGCTCCGGGATCAACAGCAGAATGTGCGGCCGCGAGATCGCGCCGCCGGCGGATCACGGCGGTTGCACGGCACTGTGCCGCGAGCGGGCGTACCGGAATCGCCACGGCTTTCTGTCCGCTGCCGCGCTCGGTGGCCGCATCCGGGCCAAGCCCTGAGCGGCGGCGACGCGTCCTCTCCGGGCTCGGTGGACGTAAGAGAGGAACGCCTCGGCTTCGCCTCCGGGCCCCCGCGGTTCGGCAGGAGCACGGCGACGAGCGCCAGAACCGCCGCGCCGCCGAGATCAGCGCGATCCAGGAGACACGGCGCCGCACCCTCGGCGACGCTAGAAAGGCCATCCAGGTTGTTCTCGCGCCGTCTTGGTCGAGCTAGGCGCTTAAACCGAGGGCCGGCTCGCCCTCGACCAGCCACGCGTGGCCGAAGCGGCGCATCTCCTCGATGACCGGCAGCAGGCCCATCGCCCCTTGGCCGTCAGCTCGTACTCGACCCGCGGCGGCGATCTCCGCGTAGCATGTGCCGGGCGAGGACGCCCTCCTGCTCGAGCGCAGCGCAGCCGCTCCGAGCAGCGTGCGCGGGCTGATGCCCGGGCAGGAGTGCTCGAGCTCGGTGAACCGGCGCGGGCCCTCGGACATGTCGTGCACGAGCAGCGCCGTCCACTTCGAGCCGAGGATCTCGGCAGCATGCACGCGACCGAGCAGGTCGACGTCGTGGACCGGCATTCATCGTGCGCATTGCTACCGAATCGTAACCTCTAGGTAGGCTCGGCCCGCTCTGATCGACCTGCACTCCCACATCCTGCCCGGGCTCGACGACGGGCGCGGCGACGCTCGCCGGCAGCGCCTGGCGATGGCGCGGGCGGCCGTCGAAGGACGGGATCGACATGCGTCGCCGGCGACGCCGCACGTGCGCGACGACTACCCGACGAGCGCGTGGAACGCATGAGAACCTCGCTGGCCGAGCTGCGGCGGTCCGTCGGCGAGGCCGGAATCGACCTCGAGCTCCGCCCCGGAGGAGAGCTGGCCCTCGGGCACCTCGCGCGGCTCGAGCCGGAAGAGCTTCGCCGCTTCGGGCTCGGCGGCTCCGAGCGGTGGCTGTTGTTCGAGTTCCCGTACGCCGGCTGGCCGCTCGGGCTTTCGCAGCTCGCTCTGCGCCTGAGAGAAGACGGCTTCGGGCTCGTGATCGCGCACATCCCGAGCGCAACGAGGAGGATGCGGTGCCTCGGCCGGAGCGCCTACGCGACTTCGCTGTCGACGATCGGGATGCGCTCGTCCAGTTGACCGCCGCTTCGGTGGACGGGCGGCTCGGCCGGCGCCCGCGGGAAACCTCGCTCCTGATGCTCGAGCTCGGGCTCGCGCACCTGCTCGCGAGCGATGCCCACGCACCGTCCGTCCGGGCCATCAGGCTCTCGAACGCGGTCGAGTCCATCGGCGACCCCGAGCTCGGCCGCTGGCTGACCGAGGAGTGCCCGCCGCCCTCATTGCCTCCAGAGCCGCTCCCTCAGCGCCCGGCCTCCGTCTCGCCCGGCCGCTCTCGCCGCGCGAAGCGACGCTGATACGCTCGCGCGCGGTGGCGCGGCTGGACAAGGAGCTTCGCGGGCGCATCGACGAGCCCGCCTCGCGCGGAGGCCGAGCGAGAGACGCGGCTTACGCCCGCCGAGGCGGTCGGCGCAGATGCGCGATCAAGGTGCCGCGCGCGCGGCAACCGCAAGCTCGCGAACGCTGCGTCGAGCGCGTCAACGACGACGACGCAGGCTGAAGGCCTGGTGGCACGTCGCGAACGTCAACGCCGGTCAAGCGCCTCGAGATCAACGACCACTCCTGGGTCCACATCCAGATCGTCGCCAACATCGCGCTCGCGCCTGCTGCGCCAGCTCACCAAGCACGGGATCGAGCCGGCGATGGTCGAGGACTACGGGCATGAGCGCGACGACGCCGAGGTCGTCGTCGTGCTCGGCGCGCTGCTGCACTGCGTCGGCATGTGCGGTGCACCGCGACGCGCCACGAGGACTGCGAGCCTCTTCCTCGCAGAGCCGAAGATGCGCGAGCTGCTCGACGGGATCTACGACGAGCCGGAGCTGACCGTCGTCATCGTCCGAGGTGCTGCAGGCGATCACGAGCCACCGCGCAGACGGCAAGCCGCTGACGCTCGAGGCCGGGATCGTCCGCGTCGCGGACGCGCTCGACATGGCGAAGGGCCGCTCGCGGATCCCGTTCGAGCGCGGCCGCGTCTCGATCCACTCGCTCTCGGCGGCGGCGATCGACGAGCGTCGCGATCACGGACGGCGAGCGAGCGGCCGATCTCGATCGAGATCGCGATGAACAACTCGTCCGGGCTCTACCAGGTCGACGGGCTCCTGAAGGCGAAGCTCCGTGGCTCGGGCCTCGAGCCCTACGTCGAGGTTGTCGCACACATCGACACCGAGGCCGAGAAGCGCCTCGTCCCGCTCTACCGCCTCGAGTAGCTACTTCTGGCGATCGGCTCGAGCTTGTAGCCGACGCCGTAGCGCGTCTGGATGAACGTGTGCCTGCGACGCCCGCTGGTCGATCTTCTCGCGCAGCCGGCGGACGCAGACGTCGACCGTGCGGTCGCGGTGCGTCGCGCGCCGGCCCCAGATGCGCTGCAGCAGCTCGTCCCGGCTGGCGACGCGGCCCGCGGTCGAGCGCGAGCGTGTAGAGAAGCCGGAACTCGGTCGGCGTCAGCTCGGCGCTCTCGCCGTCGACGAAGGCCTGCACCGAGCGCGGGTCGATCCGGAGCTCCTCGATCACGAGCTCGCTCGCCGCGGTCATCCTGGACGCCCGCACGCCGCGCCGCGCCGCGGCCTGCACGCGCGCGACCAGCTCCTTCATCGAGAACGGCTTGACGAGGTAGTCGTCGGCCCCGATCTCGAGCGCGTGCACGCGGTCGTGCTCGGTGCCGCGGGCGCTGACGACGAGGATCGGCGTGCCGATGCCCTCGCCGCGCGCCTGCTCGATCAGCGTCCAGCCGTCGAGGCCGGGAAGCATCAGGTCGAGCACGAGCACGTCCGGCCGCTCGTAGCGGAGCCGCGCCAGGCCTGACCTCGCCGCCGCCGACCCGCACGGGCTCGAACCCGGCGGCTGCGAGATGCTGCGCCATGCCCTCGGCGATCGAGCTCGTCGTCCTCGACGATCAGGACCTTCGTCACGCGATACTCAAGCGTATGTGGCTGACGCCGAGTACGACGAGCTGCGTACCGGCGTTCACTGGCTGCGGTCTCGCACGAGCTGCGCACGCCGCTCGCGCGACTGCTGTGCGCTGCTCGAGTCGGCGGAGCTCCCGGGGCCGACCTGCGAGGCGCTCCTGCGCGCAGGCTCGCGAGGAAGTCGAGGAGATGACCGAGCTCGTCGACGACATCCTCTTCCTCAGCGAGCTCGAGCAGGACGGGAGGTGGTCGCGCTCGGCGAGACGGAGGCCGCGCCTGTGCTGCGGGAGCGCTGGTGGCCGAGCTCGCGGAGCGGGCGGAGCTCGCCGGCATCACACTCGACCTGCGCATCGAGGACGAGACGAGCTTCTCCGCCTCTGCGCCGGCGAATGCTGCAGATCGTCGCCGAGAACCTGCTCGTGAACGTCGATCCGCTACGCCGGCGAGGGCGCGACCTGCACGATCACGCTGCGCCGAGAGGGAGACGGCGGCGTGCTCGAGGTCGCCGACGACGGGACCGGCGTTCCCGACGAGGACGTCGCCGCGGCTGTTCGAGCGCTTCTTCCGCTCCGACCGCGCGCGCACGACGCGCGGCAGCGGCCTGGGCCTCGCGATCGTCAAGCACGTGATCGAGTCCGCAGGCGGGAACGTCGAAGCCCGCGGCGGGCAGGCCGCGGGCTCGACGTTCGGTGCAGCCTTCCGAGCTGAGCTAGGTATGGATCCGAGCCGCGGTCTTGCAGGCCGGCCTGTCTTGACCGACCTTCGGGATCGGCACGAAGAGCAGCTTCGGTCCGTAGGACTGGCCCTGAGTTCAACGCCCAGTTGATGAACTTCTTCAGGTCGGCAGCCTTGCCGGTCTTGAGCGGCACGATCACCCAGGTGAACGTGCAGATCGGGTAGCGCCTTCGGCTTGCGCGGGTTCAGGATCGACGGCCGTGAACGCGTTCTGACTGTTCCTCAGCTTGACGATCGAGTCCGCTGCCGCCTGGATCTGCTTGAGGCCCGGCAGCTGGTACTTGCCCGCGCGGTTCCTCATCTTCGCGATCGTGAAGTGGTTCTTCAGCGAGTACGCCACGTCGACGTAGGTGATGCCGCCCTGGGTGCTCTGTCAGCTTGGCGGCCACGCCCGAGCTTCCCGCGCGCCGACGCCGGCCGGGAAGTTCGGGCTGCGTTCCCTTGCCGATCTTGTTCTTCCACGTCTTGCTGACGTGCGAGAGGTAGTCGGTGAAGTTGTAGCTCGTGCCGCTGCCGTCGCTGCGGTAGATCGGCGTGACGTCTTCGTTCGGCAGGTTGACGCCCTTGGTTGATCGCCTTGATCGCGGCTGTTGTTCCACTTCTTGATCGTTGCCGAGGTAGATGTCCGCGAGGATCGGCCCGGTCAGCTTCAGGCCGTAGCCCACGCCGCTGACGTTGTACGGGATCGACGTGGCCGAGAACGCCCACGGGATCTGGACGCAGCCCTGCGCAGCGCCGAGACTGGTCAGGCGTCAGCGGTGCGTCGCTGGCCGCCGAAGTCGACGCGTCCGGCGCGGTGATGGCCGCGATGCCGCCGCCGCTGCCGATCCCGCTGTAGATGATCTCGCGACGCGCTGGTAGCTCTGGGGTCCACTGTCGCGACGAGCGGCGCCGACGAACGTGCTGCCCGCTCCGCTCAGCGTACCCGATCTTGCGCGGGCCGCGGCGAGGCTCGTCCAGGCAGCGAGCGCCATCGCCGTCACCGTGAGCGCGGCGAGCACCGCCGCAGTGGTTCGTTTCGCGTTCAACGACTTGTCTCCTCTTCTCGTGTAATTGCCAGACAGGCGCGCTGCCCGGTCCGTGAACTGCGACCGCGGCAAGCCTGCCGAGGCTGAGAAGGACGTGGGCTGACTAGCAGGTTGGACTGTGGTAACGATCCGGTGACGCAACCGCGCTGTCCAAGCGGGTTCGGAGCGTTACGTGCACGCTCGTGAGCACCGTTCAGCGCTCGCGGCAGAGCGTCGCCGGCAGGCGCCGCGTCCGCGATTGGTTCGGCGATCGCGTCCTGCTGCTCGTGACTGCTGGTCGTCGCTCGCGGTCGTATCCGGACTCATCGTCTGGAAGATCGTCGACATGTCGCGTATCGCCGACAAGTTCGGCAGCTCGTGCTTCGGCGTCCGGTTCCTGGGACGACGAATCCGACGCAAGAACGTGTACGGCGCGGGGACGCTCATCTACGGGACGGCGCGTCACGTCGCTGATGGCCCTCATCATCGCCGCGCCGCTCGCGATCGCGATCGCGCTCTTCTTGAGCGAGCTGGCACCGGGCGTCGCGGGCAATCGTCGGGCCGCTCGTCGAGATGCTCGCCGCGATCCCGAGCGTCGTGCTCGGCCTTGGGGGATCCTCGTGCCTGGGGCCGTTCCTCGCCGAACCACGTCGAGCCGTGGCTCCACGGCTGGTCTCGGCTTCTTCCGCATCTTCGGCGGCACGTCCTGCTCCAGCGGGATGTTCATCGCGGGCGCTGATCCTCGCGATCATGGTCGTCCCGATCGTCGCCAGCATCTGCCGAGAGCTCTTCCTGAGCGTTCCTCGCGAGCTGGAAGAAGGCGCGCATCGCGCTCGGTGCGACCCGCTGGGAGATGGTGAGCGGCGTGGTTCTCCGTCCTCGCGGCCGGGATCGCGGCCGCTGTCATCCTCGGCCTCGGCCGAGGCTATCGGCGAGGCGATCGCCGTCACGCAGGTGATCGGCGCGGCAATAGCGATCCATGTCTCGCTCTTTCGCCGCCGGCGACACGCTCGCGCAGCCGGATCGCCGGCCAGTATCAGGGCGCCGTCTCGGAACAGTCAGATCTCGGCCCGCTTCTATCTCGCCGCGATCTCGCTCGTGATCGGGCTGTTGACCAACCTTGCGGCCCAGTTGATCGTGCGCCGCTTCGACGTCCAGCGCGCGGGGGCCGCGCTGATGTCGGCCGTCGAGCACGCGCGGACGCTTCGGGGCGACAGCGCGGTCCGGCGCCGGCGCTATCACGAACGCGCTGGTCGAGGTCGACTGCGAACAGCCGCGCGCCGTAGCTGGCTGTCGTCGTGCTCGGCATTGTGCTTGCCAGGTCACAGCGTGGATCGACACTCAGCTGGGCTTTCCTCACGAAGAGCCTGCCGGTGCTTCGGCGAGGCCGGAGGTGGCATCGCTCCGCTGATCGTCGGCTCGGCGATCCTCGTCGGCATCGCTACGGCGATCGCGCTGCCGATCGGCGTCCTGCATCGGCGCTCTTCCTGACGGAGTTCTGCCTCGCCGCGCTAGCGCCCGCAATCCAGCTCGTGATCGATCTGATGAACGGGCTGCCGTCGATCATCATCGGCATCTTCGTCTTCGGCCTGCTCGGTCTACGGCCACCGCCAGAACGGGCTACGCCGGCGTCATACGCGCCTCGCCATCGTGATGCTTCCGCTCATAACGCGCTGCCACACAGGAGGTGCTCCGACTCGTCCCGAGCAGCCAACGGGAAGCCGCCCTGGCCTTGGGTGCCAGTCGCTGGCGCACCGTGCTCGGCGTGATTCTTCCCGAGCGCGCTGGGCGGCATCCTCACCGGCACGGTGCTGGCGATCGCGCGCGCGGCGGGCGAGACCGCGCCGCTGCTCTTCGTGACCTCGATCTACCCGGAACACCGTGCGAGCCGATCTCGACATGCGCTGCCGAACTTCCCGTGCAGATCTTCATCTGGTCGGAATCGCCAGACCCCGCACGACCATCGTCGGGCGTGGGCCTCGGCAGTCGTGCTGATGGCGTTCGTACTCGTCACCAGCTTGGTAGCTCGTCTGGCGCTGCTACGAACTCGCAGGAAGCTCGACCAATAACCGGACGACGTGGACGAAACCGAGTCAGAGAGCGGGGAGGATGCAGGTGAACGAGGCGGTTACGATGGCGCCCATGAGGCCGGTCGACGTCGCAGAGCGGCAGCGAGGACCGCGCAAACTCGTGAAGTCGTGTTCTCCATCGACGGCATGAGTGCCCGCTACGGCGTCGAACGTGGCCGTAAAGGACGTCGACGCTCGAGATCTACAAGCAACCTGATCACGGCGATCATCGGCCCGTCGGGCTGCGGCAAGAGCACCTTCATCCGCTGCCTCAACCGGATGAACGACGACGTGCCCGGGCTTCCGTCTGGAGGGCACGGATCCTCTACCACGGGATCGGATCTCTACGGCGACGGCGTCGAGCCCGTCGAGGTTCGGCGGCGGATCGGGATGGTCTTCCAGAAGCCGAACCCGTTCCCGAAGACGATCTACGACAACGTCGCCTGGGCCCGCGCGTCCTCGGTCTGCAAGAAGGACCTGGACGAGCGTGTCGAGAAGGCGCTGCAGCAGCGCGGCGCTCTGGGACGAGGTCAAGGACCGGCTCAAGAAGAGCGCGCTCTCGCTCTCCGGCGGCCAGCAGCAGCGCCTCTGCATCGCGCGCGCGATCGCCGTCGAGCCCGAGGTGCTCCTCCTCGACGAGCCTGCCTCGGCGCTCGACCCGATCGCGACGCAGAAGATCGAGGAGCTGATGCACGACCTCGAGCAGGAGTACACGATCGTGATCGTGACGCACAACATGCAGCAGGCCGCGCGCGTCGCGGATCGGACCGCGTTCTTTCAGCCTCGACGTCACCGAGACGGAGCGGCACGGCGTCCTGGTCGAGTACGACGAGACGCCGAAGATCTTCACGGCACCCGGCCGACAAGCGCACCGAGGATTACGTAACGGGTCGCTTCGGATAGCAGCGAGACGTGCGGGTCACCTTCCAGGAAGAGCTCGACCAGCTCGAGGCGAGCCTCCAGGAGGAGGGCGCGCTCGTCCTGCGCGTCTTGCGCGGCGTCGCTGAACGCGCTCGGCGCAGCGCGACGTCGAGCTCGCCGACGACGTGATCGCGTTCGACGACGACGTCGACCGGCGCTACCTCCGGATCGAGGAAGGCATCGCAGTCGCTGCTCGCGCGCCAGACGCCGGTGGCGGTCGACCTGCGGCTCGTGCTCGCGATGCTGCACATCGAACCTGCACCTCGAGCGGATGGCCGACTACTGCGGTGACGATCGCGAAGCTGACGAAGCTCGTCGCCGACGTCGAGCCCGACGCCGATGCTGCTGCAGACGCTGCAGGAGATGGGCGAGCGCGCCGAGGAGATGATCCGCGGTCGCGCTCGACTCCTTCGCCGAACCGCGACCTCGCACGGCGCGGAGTCGCTGGTCGACCTCGACGAGCTGATCGACCGCTCGAACCGCCGCTTCGTCGAGCGCGTGCGTCGAGATCGTGAGCGAGCCGGGCCTGCGCGAGTGGGTGCTGCGGATGGTGCTCGTCTCGCGGACGCTCGAGCGGATCGGCGACCACGCCGTGGACATCGGCGAGCAGATCGCGTACCTGCTCACGGCCGAGTTCCGTGAGTTCACCGGACGCCTCGCACCCCGAGCAACACGCCTAGGGTAGAGGGCCCGGCGAGTCTCGAACCGTCGGGCCGCCCCCGACGAGGAGCGAGTCTGCCGCCGAGCCCAATTGGGGGAGGCGGAGGGCCGGGGTTCTGGGAGGCCGACCCTCCGTCGACTGAACGACCGCTTCCGGGTTGGTGGGGGAGAAGGAGCGGTCGACTTGCGCCTTGTTCACACTCGGACGGACGGCCGGCGCGGCGGTTAGGCCCCCTTTACGAAAAGTTCACCAGGGCGGCGGGTTGTGCGTCCACGCGCCGCCGAGCATCGTCGCGACGACCTCGCACCTCCGGGAGCTCCTCCGGCTCGCAGGTGAGCGGGTCGCGGTCGAGCACGACGAGGTCGGCGAGGAAGCCCGGGATGAGCTTGCCCGCGCCTGCGCTCGTCGCCGCGCCAGCCAGGCCGGCGCGACGGTGCGTCGCGACGAGCGCCTCCTCGACCGTGACCGCCTGATCGGCGTGCCAGGCGCCGCGGTCGTCGAGCGTCCGCAGCGACCCCCGCCCGGATCCCGGCGAGTGGATCGAGCTCCTCGATCGGTGCATCGGAGCCGTTCGACGAGGACGGCGCCGGAGTCGAGGAGCGAGCGGTAGGCGTACGGCACGGCTCGTCGTCCCGCCCCAGATCCGGTCGGCGAGGTCGCGGTCGGACGGCGCATGGCTGAACTGCACCGAGGCCGTGATCCCGAGCTCCGCGAAGCGCGACACGTCGTCGGGCGCGAGCAACTGCGCGTGCTCGATGCGCTGACGCAAGCCGAGTGGCTCCCAATCGGCGCGCGTCGCCTCGAAGGCATCGAGCGCCTCGCGGTTGGCGAGGTCCCCGATGGCGTGGACGGCGATCGGAAGCCCGCCCGCGCGGCTCGGCGGATGTGGTGTTCCAGCTCTTCCTTGCTCGTGATCTCGACGCCCGACCCGTCGAGCAGGCGCGCCGTCTCGCGAGCCGAGCGTGCCGTCCATGAAGGCCTTCAGGTAGCCGAGCTTCAGCAGCGGGCTGCCGAAGCCGCTGCGCACGTCCACGTCGGCGAGCTCGTCTGCCTTCTCGGCCGGCAGCGACTGCCAGATGCGCAGCCCGAGCGGAACCCTCGGCCGCGAGGCGCTGCCAGAAACGCAGCGCGCCGAGCCAGCCGTCCTTGTCGTGGACCGCGGTCACGCCGCGGGTGGCCGCCAGCTTCACAGCCCGCGCGCATCGCCTCGACGTACTCGTCGTCGGCTCGTCTCGATGTAGCGGTCGCGGAAGTTCCAGCAGGACTCCTCGCGCAGCACGCCGGTCGGCTCGCCGCGCTCGTCGAGCTCGACGACGCCGCCGGGCACCTGCAGATCGCCGTTCGGCGAGGCGCGAGCGCCGGCCGAGTTGAGCCAGACCGGAGTGCGAGTCGCGGGCCATCAGCGCGACCGGCCGGTCCGGGGCGATCGCGTCCAGCGCTGTCCTTCGTCGGCTCGACCGGCGGCGACCAGTCGCCGCTCCGCCAGCCCCGCCCGCGGAGCCACGTCGACCCGGGCGCACTCGAGCGCGCTCGCGCACGCGCGCGAGCGCCTCGTCCGAGAGCTCGTGTCCTCGAGCCGGACCTCGTGCTGGGCCACCGCCCAGGTGGGGAAGTGCACGTGCGAGTCCGTGAAGCCGGGCAGCACGCATCTGCCGCCGAGGTCGACTCGCTCGGGTCCCGGTAGCGCGGTCTCGTGCGTGCCGACGCCGCCGGCGATCGTGTCGCCCGCGATCGCGAGGCTGCGCGGCCAGCGGCAGCGAAGGCTCCATCGTCCGGATGACGCCGTTCTCGAGGATCACGTGCCTCGGATCGTACGACCGCGCGCCGGGTAGGTGGGCCGCTACGCCGTCGGCGATGGCTCGAGCCGCTCGGCCAGCCTGTCGCAGCGCCGCAGCGGACGTGGATCGGATCGCCGCCACCCTCCGGCGTTCGTGCTTGGCCGTCGGTGCTCCGAGCTGCGGGCGGTAGTCCGGCTCCACCGAGCCTCCTGATCTTGTCTCGAGCCGCTTCACTCGCTACGAACAGTTCGAACATCTCGACCCTCCTTCATATGAACCGATTCAGCTCCTATGGTATCTGAAACGGTTCAGACGAACGTAGTATTCCGTCCATGGCGCATGACGACGGCCGCCGGGTTCGCTTGCGAGACGTCGCAGAGCGCGCGGGCGTCTCGGTCGGGAGCGCCTCGCAAGCCTTCGGCTGGCCGGAGCTCGTCTCCGAGGAGACGCGCAAGCGGGTGCTCGCGGCGGCGGACGCTCGGCTATCCCGGGCCAGACCCTGCGGCGCGGCGCCTGCGGACCGGGCGCGCGGGCGCCGTCGGCCTGATCTTCTCGGAGCGCCTCGGGTACCAGTTCACCGATCCGACCGCTCCGGCGTTCCTGCGCGGGATCGCCCGCGGGATGCAGGAGGCACCGACCGGTCTCTCCTGATCCCGGACTCGCGCTACCGCGACGAGGCCGCCCGGACGGTGAGAGAAGCGGCGGTCGACGGCTTCGTCATCTACTCCGCGGCGCAGAACGATCCGCGCGTCGAGGCCGCGCTCGCGCGTCGGCTGCCGGTCGTCACCGTCGATCAGCCGCGCGGGGCAGCCACGCCGTTCGTGGGCATCGACGATCGCGCCGCGGCGCGCAGCGCCGCCGAGCATCTTCGCGAGCTCGGCCACGAGCGGGTCGCGGTCCTGTCGTTCATCACGGCGCTCGACCTGTCAGGAACGCTCGAGCTGGATCTAAGCGTCGAGCGGCTCGAGGGCTACAAGGAGGGCTTGGGCGAAGCCTGGGACCCGACGCTCGTGCGGACGTGCCGGCCGAACGCGCCTGAGCCGGCGCGGGAGGCCACCATCGAGCTTCTTCGTGAGCCGAATCCCCGACCGCGATTCTCGCCATGAGCGACATGTTCGCGCTCGGCGCCTCGAGGCTGCAGCCGAGCTGGGGGTCTCGGTTCCCGAGGACCTTCGATCGTGGGGTTCGACGACGGTCCCGCGGCCGAGCACGCGACGCCGCCGTTGACGACGGTGGCCCAGCCGCACGAGGAGAAGGGATCGCCTCGCTTCCCGGTGGCTGATAGACCAGATCGAGGGCGGGGCTCCACCCGACGAGCCCGCGCGCGATCCTGCCGACGGAGCTGGTCATCCGCGACTCCACCGCGCGTCCTCGCCGGGCCGCCGGGCTGGACCTTGACCGAGGTTCGCGAGGCGGCGGATGATCGCGCGATGACGCTCGTCGCTCCTCGCAGCTCGCCCCGGCCGATGCTGACCGCGGTGGTGCTGATCGCGATTGCGCTCGTCGCCTGATCGTGACGATCGACCGGATGCGCGGGATGGATGCGGGGCCGGGTACCGATCTCGGCGGGCTCGGCTGGTTCGTCGGCGTCTGGGTGACGATGCTGGCGGCGATGATGCTGCCCTCGGCGGCCTGATGACGCTGATGTTCGCCAGGGTCTCCCGCACCTCGCCGACCTGGGTCTTCGTCGCCGGGTACCTCGCGGCCTGGACGGCGTACGGGCTCCTCGCCTACGGCGTCTTCCGGCTGGTCATCGCCCTCGGAAGCGACTGGCTCGCCTGGGACCGCAACGGCCCGTACGTCGCGGGCGGCGCGATCCTGGCCGCCGGTCTCTACCAGCTGTCGCCGCTGAAAGAGGCCTGCCTACGTCACTGCCGCGGGCCCTTCCACTTCGTCGTCCACGGCTGGCGGGAGGGTCGCCGCGGCGCGCTGCACATGGGCGTCGAGCACGGCCTCTACTGCATCGGATGCTGCTGGGGGCTGATGGTCGCCCTCTTCGCTCTCGGCGTGATGAGCCTGTTCTGGACGGCCGTTCTGACCGCGGTGATCTTCGCCGAGAAGCTGTCCTTCCCTTCGGCGTCCTCTCTCTCGCGCGGCGTCGCCCTCACCCTGGTCGCGCTGGGGATCTGGGTGGCCGCCGCGCCGGGCAGCGTCCCGGGCCTGACGGATCCCGGGGGCTCCGCTCGCCGTCGATGCAGATGGGTTCCTGAGTAACCCCTTTCCGCGCTTTCGCGTTGTTCCTGTGTCTGCGAATCGAAAGGAGTTCTGAATGCTTCTCTGGATACTCGTGATCGCACTGATCATCTTCGCCGTCGCCGGTGGCGTGGCCGTGAGCCACTTCCTCTGGCTGGTTCTGATCGTGGCGTTGATCGTGGCGATCGTCGCCGCGCTCTCGGGCCGAACCGCCTTAGGCGCGCAACCTTGGCTCCGCTTCCGGAGGTAGAGGCGCGACGAGCGCCGCCGTCTGGCTGCTCCTCCGTCTGCGCCTGCTCGTCCTGCCGGCGTGGATCCTTCTGGCGGTCGTGGTGACGCTGCAGCTGCCGGCGTTCACGAACCAAGTCGGAGAGCGACGTCGGCGGCATGATCGCCACCGGCTCGGAGTCGGTTCGGGTGGAGGAACGCGGCGTCCGCGAGTTCGGGACGCCGCTCCTCTCCCGCGTGGCCGTGGTCCAGCGCGACCCGAAGGGGCTCTCGACGGCGGCTCAGAAGCGCACGCCTCGCGCTCGCCCTGCGAGTCGACCGGCACCAGGAGCCGGTGCTGCACAGCATCGCCTTCGCGCTCCCGATCTCGAACGCGAAGAAGCTCGTGCCCTCCTCGCGGGAGCACGGGACCACCGCCATCACGTATCTCTACTACCGGCCCGGGGTCGCGCCGAGCGCCCAGCTCGCGCTCGCCCAGACCTACGCGCAGAGGATTCGCACGCAGGGCGACCCCGTCACGGGCGTCACGGGCACGATCCCCGCGCGCGAGGCCGAGTTCCGGCAGATCGAGCACGCCTTGCCCTATGTCGAAGCGGCCACCATCGCCCTGATCGCCCTGATCCTGCTGATCGCCTTCCGGGCCATCGGCCCGCCGCTCGTCACGCTCGGAGCTGCTGCGCTCTCGTACGCGATCTCGGTGCGACTGCTGACCTGGATCGCCGACGGGCTCGGCGTGCAGGTGCCGCGGAGGTGCAGCCCGTGCTGGTGGCGCTCCTCCTGGGCCTCACGACCGACTACTCCGTCTTCTTCTTCTCCCGGCGTCAAGCGCAGCCTCGCGTCCGGAGAGCGGCGCGTCCGCGCCGCGGAGCAGACCACACGGCTCTTCCTGCCGATCATCGTCACGGCGGGGCTGATCGTGGCCTTCGGGTCACGCCTCGCTGATCGTGGGCCGGCTCGGGTTCTTCCGCGCCTTGGGGCCGGGCATGGCGGTGACGGTGCTGGTGACGCTCGCGGTGGCGGTGACGGTCATCCCGGCGACGCTCGCGATCTTCGGCCGGGCGCTCTTCTGGCCCGGCTCCGGCCCCGAGCGAGAGGAGGAGTCGTCGTCGCGCCTGCGGCACTCGCTCGAGGCGATTTCGCCACCTGGCGCCCGGTCGCGCTCGTGCTCACGATCGGAGCCGCCGCCGTCCTCGTGCTCGGCGCGAGCCAGGCGCGCTCGACCGTGCTCGGCCTCGACCTCCTGGCCGGCCTGCCCGGAAGCGACCAGGTGAAGCAGGCTGCCGACGACGCCGGCAAGGGCTTCGCGCCAGGGGATCGTCTCGCCGACCGAGCTTCTGGTCGAAGGCCGGGGGCTCCGAGACGACCAGGCCGGTCTCGCGAAGCTGCAGCAACGACTCTCCGCCCGACCCGGCATCGCCGGCGTGATCGGCGCCGGCTACTCAGCCGAGCCAGATCCACGCAGCCCGTCTTCGTGAGCTCGGCGGGGAATGCGGCCCGCTTTGCGCCTCGTCCTCGACGACGACCCGCTCGGCGCCCACGCGATCCACACGCTGCAGCAGTTGCGAGAGTGACCTGCCCGGCCTGCTCTCCGCGTCCGGGCTCAGAGGCGCGCGCGGGGCTTGCGGGCGACACCGCGCTCGCGGACGACACGGTGACGACCATCCACAGCGACATCGCCCGCGTGGCGCTGGCGCTGCTCCTGGCGAACTTCGTCCTGCTGGCCCTCTTCCTGCGGGCCGTGCTCGCGCCGCTCTACCTGCTCGCCGCGAGCGTCCTCGCGCTGACCGCGTCGATCGGAGCCGCCACGTGGGTCTTCCAGAGCCTCTTCGGCGTACCAGGATCTCGCCTACTACGTGCCGTTCGCGGCCGCGGTCCTGCTCCTGTCGCTCGGGTCCGACTACAACATCTTCGTCGTCGGGAGGATCTGGCAGGAGGCCGAGAACCGGCCCTTCCGCGAGGCGATTACGCACGCTGCGCCGCGCGCCTCCGGACGATCGCGATCGCGGGCGTGACCCTCGCCGGCTCCTTCGCGCTGCTCGCGATCATTCCGATCCGCGCCATGAGGGAGCTCGCCTTCGTGATGTCCGTGGGCGTCCTCATCGACAGCTTCCTCGTCCGCTCGGTCCTCGTGCCCTCGCTGATCGCCACGTTCGGCCGCATCTCGTGGTGGCCACGGCGGCCGCCCGAGACGCAGCGCGCAGCGCCGCAGCTCGAGACGCTCGAGACCGGCCGAATCCACCGAGCGCTAGGCGCCCGTGTAGCCTGGCGCCCGCGTGAACGGCGACTGGCGCGTGGTCGGCTCCTACCTCGAGTCGTGCAACTGCGAGGCGATACTGCCCCTGCCGCCGGATCGACGGGGTCATGGGCGGACGTTCGACCTACGGCGAGTGCCTCGGCGCCCTCTCGTGGCAGATCGACGAGAGGCTCCGCCGACGCCGTCGATCTCGCGGGGCTCGGCGTCGTGCTGGCGACTCGCTACAGCGACGACGAGTGAGGGCTCGCCGTGGAGCTTCGTGCTCTACCTCGACGAGCGGGCGGACGACCAGCAGCGCGAGGCGCTCGAGGCGATCTTCACCGGCCGGTCTCGGGGAACGCAGCTCGAGCACTTTCCCTGGGCCTGGAAGGCGAGCCATCTGCTCGCGGTGCGCCCTGCGCGGATCGAGATCGACCACACGCCGGGTCGCGGCTGGTTCCGCGCGGGCGGTTTCGTCGAGGTTCGCGTCTCCGGTGCCGGTGGCAAGCGGCGAGACGGTCACCTGCGTCATCCCGGCCACGAGCGCAGCGGCCGGGAGATCGTCGCCTGAGTCGCTGCGGGTGGGCGATCCGGAGCTCGAGTTCGCGTTCCGCGGCAACTGCGGCTACGAGAGCGACTTCGAGTACCAGGGCTCGACGTAGACTCAGGCCGTGCCGAGCGACCCGCTGACCGACGAACAGCGTGAGATTCGCGACCTCGTGCGCGACCTCGCGCGCGAGCGCGATCGCGCCGCGGGCCGCGGAGATCGACAAGTCGGCCGAGTTCCCGTGGGACGTCGGTCGAGCTGCTGCCGCGAGCAACGACCTGCTTCGGGCTCCTGTTCGACGAGGAGCACGGCGGCACCGGCACCGGCGCGCTGATGGCGCTCGTCGCGATCGAGGAGCTCTCGAAGGTCTGCGCCACGAGCGGCCTCATCATCGCCGTGCAGGAGCTCGGGTCGCTCGGGCTCAAGCTCGCCGGCACCGACGAGCAGAAGGCCGCGCTACCTGCCCGCGCCTCGCGAGCGGCGAGTGGCTGGCGGCGTACGCGCTCGACCGAGCCCGGCTCCGGCTCCGACTCGGCCGCGATGCGCACCCAGGCGCGGCGCGAAGGCGACGAGTACGTGCTCAACGGCGGCAAGCGCTTCATCACCAACGCCGGGGTCGCCGCAGCTCTACACGGTCTTCGCCAAGACCGATCCCGAGGCCGGCCACGGCGGCATCTCGGCGTTCGTGGTCGAGGCGAGCTCGCCGGGCTTCGAGGTCGGCCGCATCGAGCCGAAGATGGGGATCAAGGGCTCGACGACCGGCGAGATCTTCTTCGACGACTGCCGGATCCCGGCCGAGAACCTGCTCGGCGCGGAGGGCGAGGGCTTCGCGATCGCGATGCGGATCCTCGACCGCTCGCGCCCGGGGATCGGCGCGCAGGGGCTCGGGCTCGCGCAGGGCGCGACCGACTACGCGCTCGAGTACGCGAAGTCGCGCGAGACGATGGGCAAGCCGATCGCCGAGCACCAGCTGATCGCCGCGACGCTGGCCGACATGGAGACGAAGTGCGAGGCGGCGCGCGGCCTGCTCTACAAGTGCGGCCAGCTGATCGACGAGGGCGTGGACGGGCCCGAGCTGACGAAGACTCTCGGCGATGGCGAAGCTCTACTGCACGGACGTCGCGATGGAGGTGACCACCGACGCGGTGCAGATCCTCGGCGGCTACGGCTACATCCAGGAGTACCCGGTCGAGCGGATGATGCGCGACGCCAAGATCACGCAGATCTACGAGGGCACGAACCAGATCCAGCGGCTCGTGATCGCGCGGGCAGATGCTGAAGGAGAACCGCGCGCTCCTCCTCGCCGGAGGTCGGCTGACGGAGCAGGCGCGCAGCTTCAACCGCGCGGCCGAGGAGTACGAGCGTGGGCGCCCCGGCTGGCCGCCCGAGATTCTCGACGCGGTACCTGTCTCCGACGAGGGCGACGGTGCTCGACCTCGGCGCCGGAACCGGCAAGCTGACCCGCGTCCTCGCCGACCGGTACGCGCGGGTGATCGCCCTCGAGCCGCTCGCGGAGCTGCGGGCGATCCTCGAGGAGCGCGTGCCGCAAGCCGAGCCGCTGGCGGGGCTAGCGGAGGCGATCCCGCTTCCCGACGCCTCCGTAGACGCCGTCTTCGCAGGGCAGGCGTTCCACTGGTTCGCCAACGAGGTCGCCCTCGCGGAGATCGCGCGCGTCCTGCGGCCGGGCGGCGTGCTGGCGCGGCTGTGGAACGAGGCGATCGAGCCGAGCCCGCTCCCCGAGGGCTACCGCCGGCGGTTGAGCGAGCTGCACGACGCGATGCGGCCGACTCCGATCGACGAGCGAATCTTCGAGGGCGCCCCCTTCGGAGAGGTGCACGAAGGCGCGGTCGAGCACGAGCAGCGCTCGAGCCGGGACGACGTGCTCGCGTTCGCCGCTTCGGTCAGCTGGGTCGCGAGCCGCGACGACCGCGACGAGCTGCTCGGCGAGCTGGCGTCGCTGCTCCCCGAAGGCGACTACACCTTCCAGATGCGCGCGAACCTCGCGTGGGCGACGAGGAACTGATCCAGGTCGGCCGGCACGAGGTCCGGGTGACGAGCGCCGATCGCGTGCTGTTTCCCGCCGACGGCGTGACCAAGGGCGACCTGGCCCGGCTACTACGCCGACGTCGGGCCGGCGATCGTTCCGCACCTGCGCGACCGGCCCTTCACGCTCAAGCGTTATCCCCACGGCATCGACGACCGGCCGTACTTCGCGAAACAGGCGCCGAAGGGGAAGCCGTCGTGGGTTCCGACTCGGCAGTTCAGAACCTGGCCGCGCGAGGGCGACTCGCGGCTCGTCGACTTCGCGCTCGTGAACGAGCCCGCGGCGCTCGTCTGGATGGTGCAGATGAACTGCATCGACATGAACGCCTGGTATTCGCGCGTCGACAAGCCCGACCGGCCCGACTACGTCGTCTTCGACCTCGACCCGCCCGAGTCGCGCAACGGCTTCGCGCAGGCGATCCAGGTCGCGCACCTGATGCGGGAGGCGCTCGAGAGCTCGAGCTGCGCTCGTACGTGAAGACGAGCGGCGCCGACGGCATCCACGTCCTCGTCGCCGATCACGCGCCGTTCCTCGTACCCGCGAGACCTACGAGCTCGCCGAGCGCGTCTCGCGGCGGCTCGAGGCTGAGCACCCCGGCCTGGTGACGACCGAGTGGCTGAAGAAGAAGCGCCGTGGCGTGCTCGTCGACCACCGCCAGAACGGGCACGGCAAGACGATCGCCTCTGCCTACTCGGTGCGTCCGGAAGCCGGGCGCCCGGTCTCCACGCCGCTCCGCTGGGAGGAGCTTGGGCGAGAAGGTTCGCCCGCGGGACTTCGGCAGGCGCGAGGCACTGGAGCGGGTCGAGCAGCACGGCGACCTGTTCGAGCCGGTACTCCGCGGGAGGCCAGGCGCTCGGCCCGGCGTTGCGCAAGCTGGCGAGCGGACGACTAGGGCCGGAGCGAGCGGGTGTCGACGACCTGGAAGTCGGAGCCCTTGACGCGGTTCAGGGTGAGCAGCTGCTCGTTGCTCCAGCGCGGATCGGGGGTGCCCGTGACGACCCAGTCGGTGCCGTTGTCCGCCAGGATCATCCCGTAGCGCTGGAGCGCGACGAGCACCACCTCGCCTGGGGCGGAAAGCTGTCGACCGGGTAGTCCGCACGCAGGCGCACGCGCATGCCCATCCGCGGAAGCGAAGGATCCTCGAAGTCCCGGCCGGGGTGGCGGGCCGGATAGATGTAGCCGCCACGCGTCCGCCTGACGGTGAAGCGGAGGGCGTGGTCGATCCGTCCCCTGCTACCTCCTCGTAGCGGGCGAGGCCGGGAAAGATCAGGGAGGCCGGCCGCGTCCGCGGAGGCTCTTGCCGGGTGCGCGGAGCCGGTTCGAGCGCAAGCTCCAGGTCGCGCCGGAGTAGCGCGCCAGCCCTTGAGAGTCCGGGAGGAGGTACAGCTCGTAGAGGCGCGCTCGCGGTCGATGACCAGGGCATGGTCGTCGACACCGCCCTCGATCAGCACCCCCTCGGAATCGGATAGCGGACGTGACGCTGCCTGGTGCGCTCGCGCGCGGTGCCCTGGACGTGAACGGAGCTGATCGGCAGACCGCTCGTCTGCCGGATGGAGTGATGGCCGTCCTGAGTTCGTCGTGCCACCCGGTCGACGCGGCTGTTCCACGGGTTGCTCTCCGGGAAGATCGGCACCGGGGAGCGCCGGGCAGGCGAAGCGCCGCAGCTGAACCGGACAGCAGCGCGAGTAGAGCGAACGTGACGGCGAGTGCGCCCGCTTTCATGGAAACCTAGGGTTCGCGGCCCTGGCGACCGTCTCCTAGAGCGAAAGGTTACGGGCGGAGCGAGCTGGTGTCGACCACTTCGAAGTTCGAGCCCGACACATGGCCGAGGTGTGCAGCTGGTCGTTCGACCAGCAGCGCGGTTCGGCGCGCCCGTGATGTACCAGTCCGAGCCGTTGTCGGCGACGATCATCCCGTAGCGCTTCAGCGCCACGAGCACGATCCGCGCCTGGCGCGGGAACGGGCGGACGTCGAAGCTCGCCTTCAGGCGCACGCGCAGTCCCATGGGCGGCAGGTTCGGCGAGGTGAGGTCGCTCGCAAAGTGGCGCGCCGGGTAGAGATAGGCGCGCCGGGTGCGCTCGACCGTGAAGCGAAGCGCGTGGTCGATCACGCCGCGCCGGACCTCGTCGTAGCGGGCGAGGCCGGGGAAGATCGGGAGGCCTGCGGCATCCGCGGAGGTCCAGCCGGCCGGTCGGACCCGGTTCGAGCGGAGATTCCAGGTGGCGCCGGCCCAGGCGTGCCAGCGGTCGCCGCGCCGCTCGAGGCCGCCGAGCTCGTAGAGGCGGCAGGCGCTCTTGTCGAGCAGAAGCGCGTGGTGGTCGCTGCCGCCTTCGATGTGCACGCCCTTCGGGATCGGGTACCCGACGTGGTCGCTCTCGTCGTCGTACTCGAAGGTGGGCCGCGAGCGCTTGGTGGAGCGGCTGACGACGTCGAACGGAATCCCGATCGGCGAGCCTCCGCCAGAGGCCCGAGCCGAAGTCGGCGTGAAGCCCCGTGTCGATCCCCGATCGAGGAGATGACGGCGGCCGAGTTCTGCGCCACCGGCAGCTTGTCGACGCGTGTGTTCCAGGGGTTCGAGGCCGGGAAGACGGGACACCGAGGGGCCGCCGGGACGCGTAGGGGCCTGGGCAGCGCCGCCGAGGCAGGCGAGAGCGATCACGACGAGGACGGCGGCGGCGCGGCTCACCCCATCAGTATCGGGCCCCGGGCGGGCGGACCGCATCCCGCCTTCGGGATGCCGGTCGAGTCAGGCTTCGAGCGCGGATGCGTAGATCCGCAGGGTCTGCTCGTCGAAGAGGACGAAGCTCACGCGCTCGACGCGGTCCTGGCCGGCGAGCGCCTGCCGTGTCGCCGCCACCGCGACCTCGGCCGCGCGTCCGGCGGGTACCCGAAGATGCCGGTGGAGATCGCCGGAATCGCGACGGTGCGGCAGCCGAGCTCGCGCCGCCAGTGCGATGGCGTTCAGATGACATGCGGCGAGCGTCTCGCGCCTCCTGTGCGCTGCCGCCCTGCCAGACCGGGCCGACCGTGTGGATGACGTGGCGCGCCGGGAGCCGGTAGCCGGCGGTCGACTTCGCCTCCCCGGGATCACATCCGCCGAGGGTGCGGCACTCGGCGACCAGTTCCGGGCCGGCCGCGCGGTGGATGGCGCCGTCGACGCCTGCCTCCGCCGAGCAGCGACCCGTTCGCCGCGTTCACGATCGCATCCACCTCTTGCCGGGTGATGTCGCCCTGGACCGCTTCGATCATCGAAGCCGCAGCCCGGGACGGGCTAGGTCTTGGCGGCGCGCATCGAGGCCTTGTGGGCGCGCTTCTTGGCCTGGTAGTCCTCGAGCGCCTCGGCCGAGTCCACGTCTCCGAGGGTCGGGTGCCCCGGCGCGAGCTCCTGGGCGGCCTCGACGCCGAAGCGCTTGCCAGGACGGCGCCGAGCGCCTTGATCTTCATCTCGCCGAAGCCGGGAAGACCGCCGATCCGGCGCCGCAGATCGCCGCCGTCCTCCGCTTCGCTCCAGACCCGCTCGGCGTCGCCGCCGTAGTCCTCGACGACGACCACGGCCAGGTCCTGGACGCGTTTCGCCATGTTGCCCGGGAAGCGGTGGATCGCCGGCTTCTCGCGAAACACCTTCCTGGAGCCGCCCCGGGTCGGTGGCGGCGATCTTGCCCGGCTCGAGCGTGCTCCAGCCGCTGCTTCAGCTTGAGAGGACCGCTGAAGGCCGTCTGCACCGGCACCTGCTGGTCGAGCGCGAAGCCGACGAGGAGCGCGAACGGCTCGCGGGCGAGCAGCTCGTCCGCTTCGTCGACGCCTGTGTAGTGGAGGCGGTCGGGATGCGTCGTCGCCACGAGGCCGATCCTACAACCAGGCCGCGCGCGCTCGGCGCGCAGGTGGCCGCTCGAAGCCTCGCGGGCGGGCAGGCTGTTTCTGCCTGAACTCCCGCCGTAGACTCGGAACATGGCCGCTTGTCCCAACTGTGGCAAGCCCTACGACGACTGGGCCCGCTTCTGTTCGATTTGCGGGACGGAGCTGGCGACCGAGCCGAGCTCTCCACGTGAGCTGCGCAAGACTCCTGTTGCAGCGCATCCAGCGCTCGAGGCGCCTCCTGGAGCGCCCGTGCGGCCAGCCGCGGTTGTCATGGCCGCAGATCGCGCCGCACGGTTTCGCGGGCGTCAGCGACAGCGCGCGTCGACGATGCGGTCGAGGTGTCGCGATGATCCGGGATCGAGCTCCGTATGCTCCGCGAACATCGTGGAACGCCGTCCGCGGGTAGCACGGTGCGCTCGACCAGCGTCTCGACCGGAGCTCCGGCGTCGGCGTGTGGCCCTCCATCACCGCGATGTGGCCGAGAAACGTCAGCGGGTGTAGTGCTGGAGCCAAAGTACTGGCTCCCACATCAGGCGGCGACCGCCGGCGGGGCATGCGCCCGGAGCACCGATGCCCGGCCGACTCCGAGCAGCTCCAGGTCGTCGAGCAGCACCTCGTCGTGATGGAGCTCCTCGTCCACGTGCTCGTCCAGGTAGGACGCGAGCGGCCCCGCCAGAGGGGTCAGTCATCCGGCAACGCCCGCGCCTGCTTGGCCGCCGCCTCGGTCAGGGGCACGGTCGCGCGGATGATCCCGTGCTGGAGAATCAGGAACTCGGGCCACAACTCCCGCAGCCGCGGGTGGTTCATGAGGGCGGTGCACGCAGCGCTGTAGGGCTGGACGACGAGCGCGATCTTCCGCCTGAGCCTGACGCTGGCCCGAGGCTCCGCGGCAACCGGCGCCTGCGTCAATGGATCATGGCCGCGACCTGGTGCGGCTCGCAACTTGCTTCTTGCAGGCTGGCCCCGACCTTCTCGAGCACCGCGAGCTCCTCGGGCGTGAGCGACAGGAGCGTCTCGGTAGAACGGACGCAGTGCAGGTCGGCGAGCGCACGCCTGGCGAGGTACTGCGCCACGTGGTCTGGGATTTCGTGCGGCAGGCCCCGGGATCTTCGGTCATCGCGCAGCCCCTTTCGTCGATGCGGCGACTATTCAAGCCCCGGATCGCACTGTCAAGCCGGACTGGCGGGGAGAGCTCGCGCGCCAGCGCTCGAGCCCGTGCGAGCGAGCACGGTTGCCCTTCTGCTCGAAGCGGCGGGAAGCCTCTTCGGCGGCAGCCAACGCATCTTCGCGTCGAGAGCCGTGGGCGAGCACCGAGGCCAGGTCGAGAAGCGCGTCGCGCCTAGGTGTTCAGGAGGTCGGTTGCCTCCGCCAGGCCAACCGCCTCCCGCGCCAGCACCTCGGCACCCTCGACGTCCCCGCCCCTCGGCCCGGATCTTCGCCCGTGCCGTGCGCCAGAGCACTTGCGAGAGCGCACGTCGTCGTCGGAGTCGCACAGCCGTCTCACCGACGCGGCTGAAGCGGTCGGCCTCCTCGAACTCTCCGAGGGCGCAGAGCGCGTGCGCGAGGAAGCCTGCGATCGACGATGAAGCCGCGTTCGCCCATTCCTCAGGGTGGCGTAGCTGGCGCGGAGCGCGTCCGCGGCCGACTCCGGGTCGCCGGGCGAGCGTCTCTGACGAAGAACGTCTCCTGGCGTTGTTGGCGGCCCAGACGGTCAGTCCGAGGTCGGTGATCGCCTGTGTTCGCTCGGCCAGTAGCTCCTCGCGAGCTCGAACTCGCCGCTCATCGCCTCCAGCACGGCGCGCTCGACGGAGCAGAACGCACGGATGGTCGGATCGTCGCCCGCCATGGCGAGGAACTCCTTGCAGCGCTCGATTCCCTCGTCGACGGGCAGCGGCCCGAAGATCGCGCTGATCATCAGCCAGCCGATGCTCTCGGCGCGCTCGGCTGCGAAGTTGCCGCGTTCCGCGTAGGAGAGCGCCTGCCGCCACGCGTCCTCGGCCTGCCCGAGCGCGCCCATGACGCTTCCCTGCACCCGTCCGAGCAGGTTCCACGCCTGGGCGAGGCTGAAGTCGTCTCCGAGTTGCTCACTGGCGTCCAGTGCCTCCCGCACCTCTGCCAAGACCTCGGTGCTCCCGTCGAGAAGATGCAGCGAGACCGGCGCCGAGCACGCGCCCGCGCCGGTCGCCGCCCGCTGAGCTCGAGCGCGTCCTCGAGCGTCTTGCTGCCCTCGGCGACGACGCCGCGCGTGGCCCAGAAACCCCAGAGCGAGGTCGCGAGGCGGAGCAGCAGCTCGCCGTCATCCTTCTCGCGCGCCCAGTCGATCGCCGCGCGAAGGTTGGCGTAGTCGTTGTCGATGCGGGCGAGGACGCCGGCGTGGTCACCCGTGCGCGACTCGAGGTCGAGCTCCTCCGCGACCTCGGCGAAGTAGCAGGCATGGGGTCGACGGCCGGCCTCGAGCTCGCCCAAGGCCTGCAGCTGCTCGCAGGCGTACTCGCGAATCGTCTCGAGCATCCAGAAGCGAGGCTCGCCGTCCGCGTCCGCCTTCTGGCGCAGGAGGCTCTTCTCGACCAGTGATTCGAGGCCGTCGAGAACGTCGATCCCGAGCTCGCCGTCCGGGTCGCAGAGTGCCTCCGCGGCCTCGGGCCGGCAGCCGCCGACGATGACGCCGAGCCGCGCGAAGCAGCGTCCTCTCCTCGCTCAAGCAGCAGCTCGTAGCTCCACTCGATCGTGCCTCGCAGGGTGCGCTGGCGCTCGTCCAGGTCCTGGGCGCCGCCGGTCAGGAGCTTGAGGCGCTCGTCGAGCCGGCGCCGAAGAGCGCGGGCGGGGGAGCGCGCGGACGCGTGGCGCGGCCAATTCGATGGCGAGCGGCAGTCCGTCGAGCCGCACGCAGATCTCGGCGACGGCCTCGCGTCGTTCTCCTCGGTGACGGCGAACTCGGCCACCGCCGCGTGGGCCCGCTCGCCGAAGAGCTGCGATCGGACTCTGAGCGCCAGCGGCCTGAACCGCGTAAGGTGCGCTCGCCGGAGAGCGAAGGGGCGTCCTGCTCGTCGCGAGCACGTTCAACCTCGGCGCCGTCGCCGAGCAGCCCTGCGAGCACCGGCGCCGCCGCGACGACCTGCTCGAAGTTGTCGAGGACGAGGAGCATCTGCTTGTCGCGGAGGTACTCGGTCAGCGTCTCCACGACGGGCTCGCCCGACTGCTCCCGCAGGCCGAGCGTCTGCGCCATCGGTCAGGACTGACCAGCTCCCAGTCGCGGATCGGCGCCAGTGAGACGAAGAAGACGCCGTTGGAGAAGTGCTCGACCACGGCCGCCGCCAGCTGAAGGGCGAGTCGCGTCTTGCCTGCACCGCCGGTGCCCGTGAGCGTGACGAGCCGCACGTCGTCGCGCGGACAGCAGCGCCTCCAGCTCCTCGAGGTCGTCCGCCCGCCCGATGAAGGCGTTCGGCTGCGACGGGCAGGTTGGTGGGCCGGTTCTCGAGCGTCTTCAGCGGCGGAAAGTCGATCGGCAGGTCCTCGACCAGCAGCTGGTAGAGCCGCTGTGGCCCCGAGAGGTCCTTCAGCCGGTGGTCGCCCAGGTCACGCACCTGGAAGCGGTCGTCGAGCAGCACGCGCGTCGACTCCGGACACGAGCACCTGGCCGCCGTGGCCCGCGGCCATCACGCGTGCGGCCTGATGGACGTCGAGCCCGACGTATCGCCGTTCGATCAGCCGAGGCTCGCCCGAATGCAGCCCCATTCGCACGCGGATCTCCGTGTCGCCGGGCCACGGGTGGCGCGCCAGGGCCCGCTGGCCATCGACCGCGGCGGCGGCCGCGTCGTCCGGCGGAGGCGAACGCGACGAAGAAGGCGTCGCCCTCGCTGTCGACGTGGAAGCCGTTGTGACGCTCGAACGCCTCGCTGAGCAGGCGCCGGTGCTCGGAGAGCAGCTCTGACGTAGGCGTCGCCGGTCTGCTGGAGCAGTCGCGTCGAGCCCTCGATGTCGCTGAACAGCAGCGTCACGGTGCCCAGTGGGTGCTTCGGCCATGCCCCAGTATCTCGCTCCTCGAAGCCTGTCGGTTAGCGCCGGCCGGCGGGAGGCGCGGAGCCATTCCATCGGCCGCCTGGTCGAGTGCAGCCGGACGAAGCGCGGATCGCCTGCGTAGAGCCGGGGCCAGCGCCGGCGCTGCCGGAAGTGCGCCCGCACCATCCGGCCAGAAGAGCGCGTTCCAGCCGAGGGAACGCGTTTCGCCAGCTCTCGCGGTTGCCGCTCCAGAGCTCGACGTCAGTCGCGAATACGGCTTGTCGTTCGCAACCAGAGGCGCCGCAGCGAGCCAGTAGGCGGAAGGTCGAGAGCCAGACCAGAGAGGTCGGCCTCGGCGAGCACGGTCTGGCCGAGCTTCGCCTCGTAGTTGCCGTCGATCACCCAGCCCTCGGGCGCGGCGGTCATCGCCGCGCGCACCCGCGCCAGGAACTCCTCGTCGAGTCGGCTCGCTCCAGTCGGGCCCGTGGTGGAGCGCGTCAGCTCGACGAACGGACTCGAGCGCCGCTCCGAGCGCCCTTGCGAAGGTCGTTTCCCGGAAGCTACAGTGCCTTTGACGTTGATCCGCTCGGGCTACGGGCGCGAGGGTACGCTGGCGGGTGGATCCGCTGGCTGTCAGCCCCGAGACCCGCGCGTGGTTCCGAGCAGGCGTTCGCCGGACCGACACCCTGCGCAGGAGCGCGGCTGGCCCGCGATCGCGCCGCGGCGGCAACGCGCTGATCCAGGCTCCGACCGGGCTCGGGCAAGACGCTCGCCGCCTTCCTCTACGGGATCGACCGGCTGAACCGTCGACCCCGGGCGGAGGCCTGCGCCTCCTCTACGTCTCGCCGCTGAAGGCGCTCAACTACGACATCGAGCGGAACCTCCGCAGGCCGCTCGCGGGCCTCGGCTCAAGCTCCGCGTCGGCGTCCGCACCGGCGACACGCCCGCAGAAGGAGCGCGCAGCGATGCTGCGCGAAGCCGCCCGGACATCCTGATCACGACCCCGGAGTCGCTCTTCCTGCTGCTCACCTCGCAGGCGCGCGAGACGCTGCGCTCGATCGAGACGCGTGATCGTGGACGAGGTGCACGCCGTCGCCGGCACGAAGCGCGGCGCCCACCTCGCGCTCTCCGCTCGGAGCGCCTCGAACGCTCTGCTCGGACAAGCCCGTGCAGCGGATCGGTCTCTCGGCGACCCAGCGCCCGCTCGAGGAGATCGGGCGCTTCGTCTCCGGCGGCCGCGCGATCGAGCTCGTCGACGCCGGCACCGCGCAAGGAGCTCGACCTGAAGGTGGTCGTGCCGCTCGACGACATGCGCGAGCCGGGCGAAGGCGGCTCGATCTGGCCCTCGATCTACCCGGAGATCCTCGGGCTCGTCCGGAGCACCGCTCGACGATCGTCTTCGTCAACAACCGCCGGCTCGCCGAGCGGCTCGCGCTGCGGCTGAACGAGCTCGCCGAGGACGAGATCGCGCGCGCGCACCACGGCGTCGCTCGCGCGCGAGCAGCGGACTCGAGGTCGAGCTGCTGAAGCGCGGCGAGATCCCGTGCCTCGTCGCGACGCTCGTCGCTCGAGCTCGGGATCGACATGGGCGCCGTCGACCTCGTGATCAGGTCGAGTCGCCGAAGTCGGTCGCGCGCGGCCTGCAGCGGGATCGGCCGCGCCGGCCACGAGCTCGGCGCGGTCTCGAAGCGGGCCGGATCTTCCCCAAGTTCCGCGCCGACCTGCTCGAGTCGGCGGTCGTCGCCCGAGCGGATGCGCGACGGCGCGATCGAGGAGACGAAGATCCCGCGGAACCCGCTGGACGTGCTGGCGCAGCAGATCGTCGCGATCTGCGCCGACGAGGAGATCGAGGTCGCGGAGCTGCACGCCCTCGTGCGCGGCGCGTACCCGTTCGCCGACCTCTCGCGCGTCGCAGCTCGAGAACGTGCTCGACATGCTCGCCGGCCGCTACCCGTCGGACGAGTTCGCGGAGCTGCGGCCGCGGATCGTCTGGGACCGCACCGCCGGCGTCGATCCGCGGGCCGCACGGGCGCGCGCGCGGCTCGCGGTCACGAACGCAGGCACGATCCCCGACCGCGGGCCTCTTCGGCGTCCACCTCGTCGACGGCGGCGGCCGCGTCGGCGAGCTCGACGAGGAGATGGTCTACGAGGCGCGCGCAGGCCAGACCGTTCCTGCTCGGCGCCTCGACGTGGCGGATCGAGGAGATCACGCGCGACCGCGTCTCGTCTCGCCGGCGCCCGGCGTGCCGGGCGCGGTGCCGTTCTGGAAGGGCGAGGGCGTCGGGCCGTCCCTACGAGCTGGGCGAGGCGATCGGCGCCGCCTCGCGCGAGCTCGTCGCGCTGCCGGAGCAAAGGCGCTCGCGCGCTGCGGCGACGGAGCACTCGCCTCGACGAGCGCGCCGCGCGGAACCTGCTCACGTTCCTCGCGCGAGCAGCAGGCGGCGACCGGGCGCCGTTCCCTCCGACCGGACGGTCGTCGTCGAGCGCTTCCGCGACGAGATCGGCGACTGGCGCGTCTGCATCCTCGACGCCGTTCGGCGGCCGCGTGCATGCGCCGTGGGCGCTGGCGCTCGGCGCGCGCGCTGCGCGAGTCGCTCGGGCTGGAGGCGCAGGCGATCTGGTCGGACGACGGGATCGCGCATCCACCTGCCCGACGCGGATGCGCCGCCGTCCGACCGACCTGCGTGCTCCTGGACCCGGACGAGATCGAGGAGCTCGTCGTCGCGCGAGCTCGGCGGACGCGCGCTCTTCGGCGCGCGCTTCCGCGAGAACGCGGCGCGGTCGCTGCTGATCCCGCGGCGCCGGCCCGGCGAGCGCACGCCGCTCTGGCAGCAGCGTCTGAAGGCGCAGATCGCTGCTCCAGGTGGCGCGCAAGCTACGGCTCGTTCCCGGTCGTCGCTCGAGACCTACCGCGAGTGCCTGCAGGACGTCTTCGACCTGCCGGCGCTGAAGCGGCTCCTGCAGGGCTGCAGCACGCGCGAGATCGACCTCGTCGACGTCGAGACGGCCTCGGCCTCGCCGTATCGCGACCTCGCTGCTCTTCGACTACGTCGCGACCTACATGTACGAGGACGACACGCCGCGCTGCCGAGCGCCGCGCCCAGGCGCTCTCGCTCGACCGCGACCTGCTGCGCGAGCTGCTCGGGCAGGAGGAGCTGCGCGACCTGATCGACCCGGACGCGCTCGCGGAGGTCGAGCAGCCAGCTCCGGGGCGATCCTCGCGACCCCGGACGAGCTCGCACGACGTGCTGCGCCGCCGCGGCGACCTGCGCCAGGGCGAGTACGACGCCGAGCTGGCCGAGCCGCTGCTCGCCGAGCGGCGGGCCGTGCGCGTGCGCGATCGCGGGCGAGGAACGGCTGATCGCCGCCGAGGACGCGGGCCGCTACCGCGACGCGCTCGGCGCGATGCCGCCCGGCAGGCTGCCCGAGGCGTTCCTCGGGCCGGCGGCGAGCCGCCTGCACTCGCTCAGCTCGTGCGCCGGTTCGCGCAGGGCCGCGGCCCGTTCACGACCGCCGAGGCCGACGAGCGCTTCGGCCGGCGACGTCGAGCCGCATCCTGCGCGAGCTCGAGCGCGCCGAGCAGCTCGTCCGCGGCGAGCTGCGCCCGGGCGGCAGCGAGCGCGAGTGGTGCGACCCGGACGTGCTGCGCCGCTCCGCGCGCGCCTCGCTCGCCGCGCTCCGCGCGCGAGGTCGAGCCGGCCGAGCAGGCGGCGTTCGGACGCTTCCTGCCGAGCTGGCACGGGATCGACCGCCGCGCGACGCTCCGCGAGGCGCTCGTGCCGCTGCAGGGACTGCGCGCTTCCTGTCGCGCTCTGGGAGTCGCGAGGTGCTGCCGCGCCGCGTTCCCGGCTACCGGCCGGAGCAGCTCGACGCGCTCTGCGCCTCCGGCGAGCTGGTCTGGGTCGGCGCCGGGCCTCGACCGGGTCGCGCTCTACTTCCGTGAGGACGCGCCGCTCGGGCGCCTGCGGCCGACCGGCGAGCGGGAGGTGCACGAGCGTCTGCGCGCGGCGCTCGGCCAGGCGCGCTCTTTTGGTACGTGCTCGCGGACACAGCAATACGTA
>ERZ1370068.5405-contig-4428_pt1 | contig 29760 bp, 51 predicted proteins | sample MGYA00561227_ERZ1370068 | MGnify/ENA primary metagenome ERZ1370068 (study PRJEB38410, sample SAMEA6850437) | metagenome | study: Metagenomic assessment of the ecological functions of the soil: analysis of the soil microbiota associated with the...
CGGAGGTTGGCACCGACCCGACAGGTTACCATAAACAGCAACGGCAGACTTGGCCGCGGCGAACGTCTCTTCGCGCCGGTACAAACATGACATTCAGCCCATGCACAACAGCCAGCGAAGCGATCTATGCAACTCAAGCCGGTCAGCTTTCGCTACCACAAGCAGTACGATCGAACGCAGACGATTGCCTTTGGACTGATCGCGGAGGAAGTGGCCGAAGTGCATCCGGACCTGGTGGGTCGCAATCCCGAAGGACAGCCCGAATCCGTTCGCTACGAGCAAATCAACGCGATGTTACTCAATGAGTTTCTCAAAGAGCATCGCAGAGGCGAGGAGCAAGATTGCAAGATTCAGGAGCAGGAAACGACGATTGCAGAGCTAAGATCTGAAATTCGGAGTTTGGCTGCGATGGTAAACGAGCAAGCATCGCAATTGCGGAAGGTGAGCGCACAACTGCAGATCAGCAACGCCGCTGCGCAAGACGATTGCGAGTAATTCGGCCGTAACGTTGTAGCCGGCATCGTTGATGCCGGTTCGTCAGGCACGTGCTCTGTCCGGCCGGGATCACCGATCCCGGCTACAGACGTGCTAATAAATGTCGTTGTCCGAGGTGTAGCCGGAATCGCCGCGAATGGAACGCAAACGGGCGCGGCTGCCCCATTCCGAGCGATTAATCTGGCCGACGGTGATTTTCACCAGCCACGGCGCCGCTGCTAACGCGCCGATTGCCAACAAGCGTGATGGCCGCTGCCTGACGAATCGGATGGCTTTGATCTTGTCTGCCATTAAGATTCCCAAGACCGAGACCGATCGCGGTGCGGGTCACAACAAGCAACGGGTCAATTGGAAGCTGTTCGGCACGTTTTTGAAATGGATATGGGGAAAGACATCGCCTACCATATACGTCGCGTTTCGGGAAAAAGAAACGGCAATTTTCGCGACGCAATCCTCCTTGCACCGACATGCCTGATTCGATGTACGCGCTCATCCTTGCCGGCGGCAGCGGCGAACGGTTTTGGCCGTTGAGCAGGCGGGCGCGCCCCAAACAACTTCTGCGCCTCGTCTCAGACAAAACTCTACTGGAAGAAACTCTGGCGCGCCTCGAGGGCTCTATCCCGCGCGAACGCATTCTGATTCTCACGAACACGGAACAGGAAAGCGCAGTTCGAAAGTTGCTCGGGAATTTTCCAAAGGAGAACATTTTAGCCGAGCCGGCCAAACGCGACACCGCAGCGGCAATCGCGCTCGGGACCGGCTGGGTAGCAGTGCGCGATCATGCAGCCATCATGGTTGTCCTCCCAGCCGATCACGTCATTGCAAATCGGGCGGCGTTTCAGGAAACACTGGCGCTTGGCTGCGGACGCGGCCGACGAGACAAGCGAGCTTGTCACTATCGGCATCAAACCGACATGGGCGTGTCCCGGATTCGGTTACATCGAGCACGGCAAGCCGGTCCGTTTGCGCAAGCGCCCCGACAACGAAGCGATTCATCGCGTCGTGCGCTTTCGTGAAAAACCAAATCCTGATCTGGCGGAGTCGTTTTTGCGCAGGGAAATTTCAGATGGAACGCCGGCATGTTCGTCTGGTCCGTGCCCACGATGCTTCGCGAATTTAACCGTCACGCGCCGGAGCTGGCTGATTTCATTTCACAACTGCGCGCGCCGGGAAATTTCGATAACAGCTTTGCGTGAGCGCTTCAGCAAACTGCCGCGTATCTCGTTCGATTACGCGATCATGGAGAAAGCCGATCGCGTTCTCGTCGTGGAGGCCGGCTTTGATTGGGACGACATCGGAAGCTGGCGAGCGGTTGCGAATTATTTTGAAAAGGACAAACGCGGAAACGCGGCGAACCGCGCCATCACGGCGATCGATTCCAGCAACAACATCGTTTTCGAGGAAAACGGAACAACGATCGCGCTACTCGGCGTGCATGATCTGATCGTCGTGCGGACCGCGGATGCGCTTTTGGTTTGTCACCGGCACGAAGCGGAAAAGATCAAGGACTTGATCGGCAAACTTCCGCCGGAGTTGCAATGACGTGGCGCGCGATGAATCGGATTTTGGGTCTGGATTTTGGGCGCGCGCGCATCGGAGTGGCGATCTCTGATGAGCTGCAAATGCTGGCGCATCCGCTGGAGACCATTCCAGCAAATGAAGAACCGGCATCGCGGGTCGCGGAAATTGTTCGCGAAAAACAAGTCGACCACGTGGTAGCGGGCATCCCGCGTCAGATGAATGGGCAGATCGGAACTGCTGCGACTGAGGTGCTCGAGTTCGTGGAAAAGTTGCGGGCGATTCTCCCCTGCCCCGTCGTCACATGGGACGAGCGACTCACGACGGTCGCAGCCCACCGTGCATTGCGCGACGCCGGCAAGAAAACTCGGCACACCCGCGGCTACGTTGACCAGGTCGCGGCGCAAATGATTTTGCAGACTTATCTGGATCGCCGTGCCGCGCAGCGTGATCAGTGATGCGTGACCTGTGATCAGTAATTTTGCGTGCCCGAACGGCTGCTCACTAATCATCGATCACTAAGGTCGCGATGTCGCGAAGATTAAAGCTCATCGTCGCTTACGACGGCGCGCCGTTCGCCGGCTGGCAGAGCCAATCTCATCGCAACACGGTGCAGGATCATCTCGAGCGCGCCTTTGAGCGCGTCACTGGCGGAGCTGTGCGCGTTCACGGCGCGGGACGAACGGACGCCGGTGTTCACGCCCTCGCACAATGCGCGCACGTTGATGTCTTAAAATTCTTGCCAGCTGACCGTTGGATCAAAGCGCTCAATGCGCTACTGCCTTCCGCCATTCGCGTGCTTCGCTGTCGATATGTGTCGCAGGATTTTCACGCGCGTCTTTCGGCAAAAGGAAAAATTTATCGCTACAGAATCTGGACCGCGCCCATTTTGCCTCCATTCGAGTATCGCCGTGCCTGGCATATCGCGCAGCCACTCGATCTAAAGATTTTGAAATCGGCAGCAAAACATTTCGTCGGCACTCATGACTTCGCGGCTTTCGCCGCCAATCGCGGCAAACCTGAACCGAGCACGATCCGCACAATCAATTCCGTGCGCGTCCGCCAAAAGGTCCGTGCGTCACGATCGAGTTCGACGGCAACGGCTTTCTCTACAAGATGGTTCGGCTGATGGTGGGCGCACTGGTGAAATGTGCGCTCGGCAAAATGCGCATCGAAGAAATCACTTCGCGACTGCACTCCGGCAAAGTCGGCTCTGCCCGTTTCGCCGCGCCCGCCGAAGGATTGTATCTCGTTCGCGTGCGTTACTGACGAATCAGGTAGCCAACGCCACGAGTCGTGTGCGACTGGGCACCTGGAGTTTGCGAAAGACGGCGTGCAGATGCTTTTTCACCATCGGCAAACTCAACCGGGCGTTATCGGCGACCTCCTGGTTGCTCCGGCCCTGGCAGACAAGTTGCGCAACTTCCTGTTCGCGCCTTGTCAGCCCGACAAGAGCCGGCAAACACAAATTCGCTGGCGCAGACCGGGCGGTGTCAGGACAAAGATTCTCGCACCTGATAAGGAAGTGCGGTCGCGCTACGCCGGCCGACTTGAGCTGCTTCAGATGAATCGTCGCTCGCAAATGCGGCAATCGCGGGTGATGCACCTGCACTTGTTCCAAACTCGTCTGCGACGTGTTGGCGCGTGACGCGTCTACCCATTGTTGCTTGAGCACGCGACATCGATCCAGAATCTCGGACGGAATCGGCGAAGTCGCTTTCGTTCGTTTCGCTTCCTCGGGTCCTTTCTCCCACATTGCGCAGAACTCGCGCGCGGCCCGGTTTTGGTAAATCACCTTTAAGTTCCATCGCAAAAGAATCGTCGGCATTGGCAACCGGTTCAGGAATTCTTCAAAGTCCATCCGCACCGAGTGTTCGCGCTCGAGCGATCCGAGCCGGCGAAGCGCGGTCAGAAACTGCGGGTAAAGATGTTGCAGCAATTTCATCTCCGCTGGCGAAAAATCGCCTTGCGTCGCCGTGCGCAGGATTACGATCACGCAGATAAGTCTTCGCCGTTTCCAAAAAAGAGACAGACGCCGTGTGCACATCTCTGCGGTGCCATGTATCGGCGATAAAGGCAGATCGCGCAAAGCAGCTCCGATTGCGAAAAGATTGCTCAGACGCACACACTTTTTGCGCGTCGGCCGGAGAGCATAACTCTTGAGAGGTTCAGCTGCGAAGAAATCGTGAGAAATCGGCCGCGTCCATCTCGCGATCATCGGCAAAGCCGGATTGTGCTGAAGGGCGAGGCCGATTACGTGATTTGGCATCGCGGCAGAGAGCAACCGCTGAATAGCTTTCCAGTACGAGCGGATGTTTAGGGTCCTGTGCAGCCTAAGCAAGGGTTTTTCCACTGCCGAGTCAATCACCGACTCCTGCTTGCCGTCACTTTTGGAATTCCCTTCCGTCTCTGCACGTCGTTTCTCCCGCTCTAGCGCGCGCGCCGTTCGTTGCTTCACTTTTAGACAGCGTCCGGTTGCCGAAACGTTCAACAATCGCAGAAAGAAAAAGGCAACCTAAGTTACCTCGCGATCATCCGGCACTGCGCGACGTTGGAAAGATGCAAACAAAACTACCATTAAATGGGACAATTCAACATCCCGACTTGGCAGAGGCATTGCGCGGAGAGAACGGCACATTCTTTTGCCAGCAAGGTGGCCAAGGCTACATTGTCACGGCAGCGGAAGGCTTCTCCATTAAATCATTGCGGCCAGTCGGTCGCAAGATCGTGGAGGCCAATGTGCTCATGACGGCGAGTCCGGAACCCTGGGCGATTACCAAAATCTCCGAGGACGTTCTTGAGTTTAGCTCTATACCACAATCCCCTCGCCAACAGCGAGCCGCCTAAAGGCTGAAATAGTGCCCCGCGTGTTTAGCGCACGCGGGGCGACTGGCGGCTACCCAATCAAGTTTGGCCCACGACCCATCGGACGCACATACAAGAGGCGTGAAGCCCATGCCGGAACCCTGGGTCGTGACGGAGATCAGCAATTCCGCTGTTCTGCGCGAATTTCGGGAGCGAGCAGCGGCAGATAATCCGCTGAAACTGTCGCCTGTAAGTCGGCAATAGCGAAAAGCTTCAAGCGTCGCGAGTCTGGCGAGATTTCAGGGGTAAGCAGCTGAGTCTGGTGAACAAAGCCTCAGTGAGAAAACTCACTGAGGCTCTTGTTTTCAGCCGCGACAACTAAGGTTTCGCCCACGCGGGCGAGGTCACGCCTTCTTCCAACCGTTGCCGTTCCCGTCTGGCGCGAGAGCGGGCGCCATTTCAGGCGTGAGATCGACATCCTCGGGCGTGTCGTCCCAGCCTACGTCCATCAAAGATTTTTCGTGATGCTCTTTCGCGATGAGCATGTAAAGCGATGGCACAATGAACAGAGTGAAAATCGTTCCGATAGTCATTCCGCCAACGAGCACAAGACCGATCGAATTTCGTGCCGCAGCGCCGGCGCCGGTCACGAGCGTGAGCGGAAAGTGACCGGCGACAGTTGCAACGCTCGTCATCATGATCGGACGCAAACGAATGCGCGCGGCTTGCGCGACCGCCGCCAGTTTTGTCAGACCCTGCCGTTGCAACTCGTTCGCGAACTGAACAATCAGAATTCCGTTCTTCGAAACGAGACCGACGAGCGTCACGAGACCGACCTGCGAGTAAATGTTGAACGACGTAGTCCAACGATCGGTGAAGAATTGCCCGAACGGCATTTTCAAAAACATGAAGAGACCCGCGCCGAACATGGCGAGCGGAACCGATCCCAACAGAATAATGAACGGATCGCGGAAGCTGTTGAACTGCGCCGCCAGGACGAGAAAGATCAGCACCAGCGAAAGCAAAAACACGCCCAGAAACTTGCTGCCTTCGGTCTGCAACTGGCGCGACTCGCCAGTGTAATCGAGCACGTAACCTTTCGGCAGAATCTTGTTTGCCTCATTCTGCAGAAACTTCAGAGCAGCATCGAGCGAAACGGCCGGAACCCCGCTGATGGTGACCGCGTTTAGCTGTTGCATCCGATTGAGCGAACGCGCGACGGTTTTGTGGTTGATGGAAGCGACCGTGCTCAGCGGGATGAGCTGGTTGTTCGGTCCGCTGACGTAAATATTTTTCAACTGCTCAGGATTCAAGCGATCGACGCGCTTTGATTTGCGGAATCACTTTGTAACTGCGCCCTTCGATGTTGAACCGGTTGACATAATTGCCGCCGATGCTGGCCGAGATATCGGCGCCCACTTGCTGCATGTCGAGACCGAGCGCCGCGACCTTATCGTGATCGAAATTGATCTGCCGCTTGAGGCTGGTCGATTTTCGTATCGATGTCGCCAAATTGGAAAATATGCGCCTGCATCGCTTTCGCGAAAATCTGTTTCGCGAATTCGAGAATGCGTTCCTGGTCGGCGGTCGAGGTGATCACGAAGCTGACTGGAAAATTATCAGCGCCGGGAAGCGCCGACGGCATGATCGGAAACATTTGGATGCCGGGAATCGCGCCCAGTTTTGCCTGGATTTGCGGCAGGTAGGCCTTGGTCGGCGTTTTGCGAACGCCCCACGGCTTCAAAACCATTCCGCCGAATCCGTTGTCCGGGAATGTAAGTTGAAACGTGAACCGCGTGTCCGGGATGTCCTGAAAGACTTTTCCGGCAGCATCCGCGTAACGGATCGTGTCGTCGATGGTCGCGTTTGCCGGCGCGGTGATGATTCCAAAGATCACGCCCTGATCCTCTTTCGGCGCCAATTCCTTCGTCCCAAGTTTCGGAATCACCGCGAACATCAAGAGCGCGAGGAGCGAAATGCCCGCCCAAAAATGTAGACGGCCGGCCGCGCATTCAGCGTGCGATCGAGATGACTTCCGTACCAATCCCGGAAGCGGTCGAACGTTCGATTAACGACCCCGCTGAATCCCTTATCGGCGTGGCCGGCGCGCAAGAGATGTGCCGACATCATCGGCGAAAGCGTCAGTGCGACGACGCCGGAAATGAAAACCGCGCCGGCAAGGGTCAGCGCGAATTCGCGAAAGAGCGCGCCGGTCAAACCGCCTTGGAGCGCGATCGGCGTATAAACCGCCGCCAGCGTGATCGTCATCGCGATGATCGGCCCGATCAATTCGCGCGCGCCGACGAGCGCGGCATTCATGCGCGACATGCCATCGCGCAAATGTCGCTCGACGTTTTCGACAACGACGATCGCGTCATCGACCACCAATCCGACGGAAAGCACAATCGCCAGCAGTGTCAGCAAGTTGAGGCTGAACCCGAATAGCTGCATGAGAAATAGCGCGCCGATCAGCGAAATTGGAATCGCGACGACCGGCACCACCACCGAGCGGATCGAGCCGAGGAACAAAAAGATTACGACCATCACGATGAGCAATGTGTCAATCAACGTCTTTACGACTTCGTGGATGGCGTCGTTGATGTAAGCCGTAGCGTCGTAGGCGATTTCGCCTTTCATTCCGGCCGGCAATTCCCTTTGGATTTGCTCCATCTCCGCGCGAACGCGTTTGATCACGTCCACCGCATTCGCATTCGGCAGAACGTAAATCCCCATGAAGACTGCTTTCTGTCCCGAGAACCGCACCTCGGTGTTGTAATCTTCCGCGCCGAGCTCGACGTCCGCGATGTCGCTCAACCTGACGAGATTTCCTTTCTCCTGGCGAATGACCAGTTTTTTGAAATCATCCACCGTGTGCAGGTCGGTGTTCGCGGTCAGATTGACCTGAAGCAGCGAACCTTTCGTGTTACCGACGGCCGAGAGAAAATTATTTCGCGCAAGCATGTTGCGCACCTGGGCCGGGCTGATGTTTAGCGCAGCCATCCGGTCCGGTTTCATCCAGATGCGCATCGCGAACGTGCGGCCGCCGAGAATGTCCGCTTTCTGCACGCCGCCGACTGCAGTGAGACGCGGCTGCACCAGTCGCACGAGATAATCGGTCACTTCGTTAGGCTGCAGAATGTCCGAAGTGAAACTTAAATAACACGAGGCGGTCTGTGAATCGGCTGATTGAATTTCTAACACCGGAATCTCCGCGTCCGGCGGCAGATCGCGCCGGATCGCGTCCACCTTCGAGCTGATGTCTGACAACGCCTTGTTTGCGTCGTAATTCAGTTTCAGCCGCACGGTGATTGTCGAGGTGCCTTGAGAGCTTTGCGATTGGATGTAATCGATTCCGTCAGCTGCGGCGATGGCACGCTCGAGTGGCGTTGTGATAAATCCCCGAACGAGTTCAGCATCGGCGCCGACATAAACTGTCGTTATCTTGATCGCGGCGATGTCGCTGCGCGGATATTGGCGCACGTTGATCGTCCGCATCGCCTGCAAACCGGCGATCAGGATCACAAAGCTAACCACCAGCGCCAGCACCGGGCGCTTGATGAAAAGGTCAGTGAACGATTTCATGTCGCTCTTCGATCGCTACGAATCGACTGGGTTCGGATTTACCTGCGGGTTCGGCGCCAGATCGTTGTTGATCGTCACCGTCATTCCGTTTCGCAGTTTGAAAACTCCCGTGCTCACGACGGTTTCGCCGGCCTTCAATCCTTGCGTAATCGCGACGAGATCGCCGCGCGCTTCACCGACGCGCACAAATTGCTGTCGAATCACTTGCGATTCTTTGCCGGTCTTTTCGTCTTTCTTTTTCTCGATCACAAAAACCGAGTCGCCGAACGGCGCGTAGGAAATTGCGGATCCCGGAACGACAAGCGCCTTGTGTTTTTCGGGCAACGTGACTTCCGCTTTCGCGAACATTCCGGGTCGTAGCACGTGATCGGGATTCTCCAGCGTCGCCTGCAGCGTGATGTTGCGCGTGCTCGAATCGACCATCGAATTAATTGCGGTCACCTTTCCGGGAAATACATGGCCGGGAAGGGCGTCCGTGGTCACGTGCACCTCCAAGCCCGGCGTTAACTGACCAAGATATTGTTGGGGCAAGGCGAAATCGGCGAAGAGTGAGTCGAGTGAAGTGAGCTGCACCACTTGTTGGCCCGAGTTGATCATTTGCCCGACGTTCACCTGACGAATCCCGAGCTGGCCATCAAACGGCGCGATAATCGTCTTCTTCCGAATATTAGAGCGCATTTGATCGGCAACAGCATTCAGCCTATTGAATTTCGATTCCGCAGCGTCGAGTTCAGCCTTTGAAACCACCTTTGCGACGCAAGGCCGCGAGTTCGTTCCAAGTCCTGCCGTCCCAGCTCGGCTTCAGCTTCTGCCGATCGCAAAAGCGCCTCTTCGGCCGACGCGTCGAGTTGGAGCAACAAATCGCCTTTCTTCGCGGTACCGCCGTTTTCGAACGCGATTTGGCTGACGACGCCGCCAAGCTCGCTGGAAACGACTGCGCCCTGCACCGCCGAGATCGAACCGACCGCCGACAACGTCGGCGCCCAATCTTCTTCTTTCACCGTTGCGCTCGATACCGTTGTCGGCGGCATCGGTTGCGGTGTCGTCATCATCTTGCACGATTTGCAGTGCCTTGATCCCGAAAACAATAACGAACAACAGCACCGACGGCCCAAGGGCTATCGATCACTATCGTTTGCGCGTCGATTTCACTTTCACTGCTCTCGCTCGAAGTGCTCTTGCCACGTCATGCATAAGCTGAGTTCTGCCTCCGGTTTGAATAACAAGCGCCACAGTCTCGCGCGTCACTTCCAGTTGTCGCGTCGCGCCGTTCCGCTGCGGTCATTTCCTGTGGTCGCAAGACATCCAGCATCAACATTCCGCGCGCGACGGCAAAAATTAGTTCTGCCAACTCGATCAGGCGTTAGACCGTGCGCGTCGCGTTTTGCGCTTCCGGCGCGCGCGCGATCAGATCGGTCACGCCGTCCATCGCCGTTTGCAAAACGTCGCGCACCAAATCAGCCACGTGCGGATTGCGCGATGCTTCCGCATAAAGATCGACAACGAATGCGGAGACCACTCGCGGCTCGTCTTCGCAGCAATGCGCGGTGAACAAGATCTCGAGCGACTCAAGCAGCGTCGGCGCCTGTCGCGCGCGTTCCAAGCACCTCGTGAATTTCCTTCTTGTGCCGATCGGCCATTGCGGAAATGACCGCTTCCTTGTTTTCGAAATAGCGATAGATCAGGCCGACGCTGATCCCGGCCTCAGCGCTGATGTCATGCATGCTGGCTTGGTGAAAGCCGCGCTTGGCGAAGCAAACCAGGGCGGCATCAAGGATTTGGGTGCGTCGATCGGAGCTCGAGATTCTATCTGGGGTTGTGACATAAGGTTAGGAAGATGAATGAACGTTCATTCATTGTCAAATCCTGACATAACTGGCTCAGCCGATTTCCTCATGACGCCAACGGCTTCGCACTTGACAGCGACTGGTGCGTCCGATGAGGATGTCCCGCTACGCCGACAGCTTCGGCACTCGCGCTAGCGCGATCGCCCTGTCTAATCGCCGTATCTCGCTACGGCCGTTCAAGATTTCGTCTCCCGACACTGCTTCACGGCGTGCGAAACAACCGGAACAGGCTGCGCTGCCGGGTCGAATCCAGCAACGGATCTGGCGTCGGTTGCCCGACAAACTGCAAGATCGACAGCGATCGCGCTCAAACTGCACAGCGCGTAAACCGCCGTTTCCATGATGCTCCGGCCCTTTCCTCTGACCGAACCAGCGAGATCGCGTATAGTCGTTTGATTGTTCATAGTTCATGAATCCTTTCAAAGACGCCGCGAACTTCCGCTTTTGTCTAAAGTTTGTTGATCGTTCATGATTGGCTTTGAACGTTGGATGCGGCGGCGCCGTGAATTGGATTCAAACAAAACACAAATTTGTTGCGAAGCGTTCCCGCCTGATGCGCGCTATCTCGATCTGGCGTTTCCGGCGGGCGCGATTCCGTCAGCGCTCCTGCACTGGCTGGTCAATCTCGGTTACAAGAGACTGATCGTTTGCCATTTTAATCATCAGTTGCGCGGACGATCGAGCGATGCCGATGCGCGGTTTGTCGAAAAGCTGGTCGAGCGCTACAACCAGGAACTTGTAGGCAGGCGCTCCGCGTGCCAGGTGCGCGGACGGGCAAGCGAAGCGCTCGGCCTACAACGGACGGCCGACTTCGAGTTTGAACTCGGTTCGGCAAACGTCCGCGCGCTTGGGAAGAAACAGAAGATGTCGATCGAAACCGCAGCGCGTGAAGCGCGCTACGCATTCTTTGCTGAAAGCCGCACGGCGCCGACATTGCCAGAACGATTTTTCGTCGCACATCACGCCGACGATCTGGTCGAAACTTTCTTGATCAATCTGTTTCGCGGCGCCGGCAGCGCCGGCCTCTGCTGCGATGCGCGAAGTTTCTACACGGCGAATCGACGATGTCGATCTGACGATCGTGCGGCCGTTGCTCTGGTGTCTGGCGCAAAGAGATCGACAACTATGTGCGCGAGCATCGGCTGAGATTTCGCGAGGACGCATCGAACAAGAATCTCAATCCTCTTCGCAACCGCATTCGCCATCGCATCATTCCTTATCTGGAGAAAATGCTTGGCCGCAACATCCGTCCAGAACATCTGGCGAACAGCGACGATTGCCGCGCGAAGAAGAAGATGGATCGAGAGCCAGCTACGCGATTCGAGCACATGCAGATCTTTCGGTGGCAAAACTTCGCGCGCTTGCCAGTCGCGCTTCAGCGCCGGGCGATTCTTGAAATGGCTGCGGGCGCAAAACGTCTCTGACGTTGGATTCGACGCAATCGAGCGTGTCCGTTCGCTCGCTGATCGCGACGCTCGAATCGCAAAGGTGAATCTTCCGCAAGATCGACACGCGCGCCGCCGCGCCGGAAAAATTTTTATTGAGTGAGTGTAGAGGCGCTGTGCGCGAGCGCCGGTTCGATGGCCACCGCGGCTGACACAGCCGCACGCTACAACATTCTGTGAAAATCTGTGTAATCTGTGGCTCAATGCCATCTCTGACATCCGCGTCCGCTTCGCCCCCTCGCCTACTGGCTATCTGCACATCGGCGGGGCGCGCACTGCGCTTTTCAACTGGCTCTTCGCGCGGCATCACGGCGGGAAATTCGTTCTGCGCATCGAAGACACCGATATGAAGCGCAACACCGAAGAAGCGATGGCGGCCATTTACGAGGGATTGGAATGGCTGGGCCTGAATTGGGATGAAGGCCCGCACGTCGGCGGCGATTTCGGACCGTATTTGCAAAGCGAGCGCACAGAACTTTACGAGCGTTACCTGAAAAAACTTCAGGATGCCGGTCACATCTTCGAGGACCAGGGCGCGTTGCGATTTCCGTTCGCCGCGCGAGCACGTCATCGTCGATGACGTCGTCTGCGGCAAAATCGATTTCGATCTCAGCAATCCGGCCACGCATCCCGGACATGACGATCCGGCGCCCGGATGGCTCATGGATTTTTCATTTCGTGAACGTGATCGACGATCTGGAGATGAAAATCTCCCACGTGATCCGGGGCGAAGATCATCTCTCGAATACGCCGAAGCACATCGAGATTTTTCGCGCGCTCGGCGCAACGCCGCCGCATTACGCGCACATCCCGCTCATCCTGAACCGCGACGGATCGAAGATGAGCAAGCGCGACGAAGGCGCGCGCGTGGAGTACTACATCCGGCGCGGCTATCTCCCGGCGGCGGTCCGCAACTATCTTTGCCTGCTCGGCTGGTCGCCGAAGGACAACCGCGAGAAGATCGATATCGACGAGATCATTCGGATTTTCGATCTCAAGAACATCGGACGCAGCTCGGCGACGTTCGATCCCGACAAACTGCATTGGTTGAACGGCGAATATGCGCGCGAGCTCGAGCGATGCCGAAGTTTTACGATCTAGCCGTCGCGAGGCTGAAGTCGAGCGGTGTGAAGCTTGATGATTTTCCGGAGAAATACGTCCGCGCACGCGCTGCAAACGTGCAAAGGCAAGATCAATACCTTCGACGAGCTGCCCGGCGTATTGCGGGTTCTATTTCACTGACGATTTCGATTACAATCCCGAGAGGCGTTGCGAAGCATTTCACGGCTGAGAACAAGCCGCGGCTTAAGGCTGTTCGCGACGCGCTTGAGTGCGCTGGAGAAATTCGATGCCGCCGAAATCGAAGCGACATTGAAAGCACCGCGGCAAAGCTCGGCGTAAAAGTCGGCGCGATCGTTCATCCAACTCGGCTCGCAGTCACCGGCAGCAACGTGGGACCGAGCCTCTATCATTTGCTCGAAGTTCTCGGAAAGAAAAGGTCGCTCGCGCGCATCGATCGCGCGCTTTCCGACGTTCTAACGCATCGTTCACCCCGAGCGCCAGGCGACCTGCTCACAACCTGCAAGAATACGCGAGCTACCTTGGTGATCCATCACCCAATGGGAGATCCTTCGTCGTCTTCGCGACTCAGGATGACCACGCGATCATTTCTTCGCCTCCTTCGCCCAGGTGTCCCTTAGCGTAATCGTGCGGTTCCAGACTTGTTTTTCACGCGTGGAATCCGGATCGAGCGCGAAATAGCCGAGCCGCTCAAATTGATAGCGCTCTTCCGGATGCGCATTCGCAAGCGCTGGCTCGCATTTCGCGTTCACTACTTCCAGCGAATTCGGATTAATGAACGATTTGAAATCGCCGGCTCGGCATCGGGTTCGGGAACAGCTGAACAGCCGGTCATACAATCGAACTTCCGCATCGATCGCCTGCGCCGCGCTCACCCAGTGAATCGTCCCTTTGACTTTGCGACCAGCAGTCGGTCCGCCTGATTTGCTGTCCAGATCGACACGTGCACCGAAGCTCGGTCACGTTGCCGGCCGTCATCTTTCACGACTTCATCGCACTTGATGATGTAAGCGTATTTCAGCCGCACCTCGCCGCCCGGTCGCAGCCGAAAATATTTCGGCGGCGGCGTTTCCATGAAATCGTCGCGCTCGATGTAAAGCTCGCGACTGAATGGAATTTTGCGCGTTCCGGCATTTGGATCTTCGGGATTGTTGATCGCATCGAGCTCTTCGATTTTCCCTCGGGATAATTCGTCAGCACAACCTTGATCGGCCGCAGCACAGCGAGCCGGCGCGTGGCGGTGCGATTGAACTCGTCGCGCATCGTGTGTTCGAGCACGGCCATGTCGGTCATGCTCGGATATTTCGTGATGCCGATGTTGTAGGCGAACGCGCGCAACGCGCTCGGCAGTCACGCCGCGTCGGCGCAATCCGGAAATAGTAAGCATCCGCGGATCGTCCCAGCCGTTGACGAGCTTTTCGTTTACAAGCTGGATCAGTTTGCGTTTGCTCATGACCGAGTAAGTCAGATTGAGCCGCGCAAATTCATATTGATGCGGGCGCGGCTCGCGCAATTCGAGCGCGTCGAGAATCCAATCGTAGAGCGGCCGGTGCACTTCGAACTCCAGCGTGCAAACCGAGTGCGTGATGCCCTCGATGTAATCGCTGAGCGTGTGCGCCCAGTCGTACATCGGATAAATGCACCATTTATCGCCGGTGCGATGATGCGATGCGTGCCGGATCCGATAGAGCACCGGATCACGCAGCCAGACGTTTGCAGCGTTTACGTCGATCTTTGCCCGCAACGTGCGCGCGCCATCGGGAAACTCGCCTGCTTTCATTCGCGCAAAGAGATCGAGATTTTCCTCGACTGAGCGGTCGCGAAAGCTACTCGCCTTTCCGAGCCGGCGATACGCGTCCGTTTCCTCGGGAGTCATGTCGTCAGACATACGCTTTGCCTTTGCGTATAAGGTCGACGGCGTATTCGTAGAAGCGGTCGAAATAATCCGATGCATAGAACGGCGCGCCACCGATGTGCTTGTCCGCCCAGCCATCGATCAACCAATGCACGTCAGTCATGATTGACTCGACGTATTCCGCTTCCTCCTTCGATCGGGTTGGTATCGTCCATGCGGATGTTGCAAATGCCGCCAAACTCGCGCGCGATCCCGAAGTTGAGGCAAATCGATTTCGCGTGGCCGATATGCAGGTAGCCGTTCGGCTCTGGCGGAAAACGCGTGCAGATTTGTTTGTATTTGCCCGTGCGAAGGTCCTCCGCGACGATGTCGCGGATAAAATCCGAAGGTCTTTCAGTTTCAGTCGTCATTATAACGAACAAAGCTATCGGCGAACGTCCAGATCGACAACTTTGCCGCAGCAGATCTCCGCGTTAAGCTCTACTCCAATGCGTGTCATCCTGAGCGAAGCGAAGCAGAGTCGAAGGAGATCACGCGAAACTGACCATGTTCTACCATGAGGTCCCTCGACTTCGCTCGGAATGACTGCAATGAAAGGCCAATGAACGCAGACCACCCAACGTTACACGCTCGGCGATCTTGAGAAGTGGCGCTGAGATAGCGCGCGACATTGATCCGCCGATTCGCCTCGGCGTCTTTGGCGATCCGGTTGCGCATTCGCTTTCGCCCGCAAATGCAAAATGCCGCCCTGCGAGCCTGCGAGATCGACATGCTCAATACGCGCGTTTTCATATCCGGCCGAATGAATTGAGATCGGCTCTGCGTTTTTGCGAAATCTCGACTTCGTAGGAGTGAACCTGACGGTGCCGCACAAAATCGCGGGCTTCGGGCAGATCGATGAGGCGGATGAATCCGCAAGTCGCGCAGGAGCCGTAAACACGATTCGTGTTCGCGATAAGAAACTGATCGGATCGAATACTGATGGCGAAGGATTCTTGCGCGCCATCCGCAGCGAGTTCTCTGTCGATCTGCGCGATCTTCGAGTGCATCATAATCGGCGCCGGCGGCGGAACGGGACGTGCCATTGCCTGGCAATGCGCGCTCGAGAATTGTGAGCGCCTCGTCCTGGTCAATCGCACTCTGGAAAAAGCAAATGCTCTGGCGGAGCGCCTGCGTTCGTTTTTACTGGAAGCTCGCGTGCTTGGCCCCGCGGCGCGCCTCGAAGCCGTAGCGTGGGAAGAACCGGTAATGCGCATGCAACTTGCGGACATCGATCTTATCGTCAATGCCACTCCGCTTGGAATGAATCCGAGCGATCCCGCGCCAATCCCGGCGCGCTTGATCGCGCCGCATCACATGGTTTTCGATTGCGTATATGGGCCTTCGAAAACCGCCTCTGCTTCGCGCAGCCGAACGAGGCCGGCGCGCGCAGTGCGAATGGAATATCGATGCTGCTGCATCAAGGTGCGCTCTCGTTTTCCATCTGGTTCGATCGCGAGCCACCAATCGACGCGATGCGCAAAGCGTTACTGTAGCGGCGTCTGCTGTGCGAGACGTCATATCGCTAGTCGGCGTTTCACAGCAAACGCCCACAATTCGCCTACAGACTAGTTTGTAATTCCCCGGAAAACCGCCATATTAGCCGATGGTAAGTGCGGGTATAAACTTTGGCGGTCCGACGGCGGACTGGCGTTGATCTTGCAGAAGAGCTGCAAGAGCTCAAGCGCGAGCGGAACGCTGTCATCCTCGCGCACAACTATCAGGTGCCCGAGTTACAGGATGTCGCTGACTTCGTCGGCGACTCGTTAGGCCTGAGTTATCAGGCGGCGAAAACGGACGCCGACGTGATCTTGTTTTGCGGTGTCCATTTCATGGCGGAAACGGCGAAGATCATTAATCCAACCAAGCGCGTGATTTTGCCAGATCTCGACGCCGGCTGTTCGCTTTCTGAATCGTGTCCGCCGGAAAAGCTGGCGGCAGTTTCTGAAAGAGCACGCCGACAAGAACTACTACGTCATCGCCTACATCAATTGCAGCGCCGGCGTGAAAGCGCTGTCCGACGTGATCTGCACCAGCGGCAATGCCGACAAGATCGTGCGCGCTGCGCCGGCTGATCGAAACATTCTCTTTGTTCCGGACCAAAATCTCGGCGCCTGGGTGATGGAACGGACCGGGCGCAAAATGGATTTGTGGCAGGGCACCTGTTACGTGCACGTCGAGTTCACGGCGCGCAGCATTAACCAGCATTCGCGAAGAATATCCGGATGCGCCGGTCGTTGCGCATCCGGAATGCACCTACGCCGTGCGCATGCTGGCCGATGAAGTTTGTTCCACCGAAAAGATGGTGACGTTTTGCAGAGAATCGCCCGCGCGCGAGATCATCGTCGTAACCGAAGCCGGTCTGTTGCACCGGCTGCGGAAAGAAATTCCTGACAAGACATTCATTCCCGGTCCGACAGATAACTGCTTCTGCGGCGAATGCCGGTTCATGAAGATGAACACGCTCGAAAAGGCGCATGACGCGCTCTTGAACATGGAACCGGAAATCACTTTGCCGGAGCCATTGCGCAAGCGCGCAGAGCTACCCATTCTGCGGATGCTCGAGCTGAGCAAAGTAGCGGTAGGGCGCGCCGGCCGGTCTGGGAAAGCAGCCTCGTGGCGCCTGGTTGAGGCGCTCCAAAGCACCGAGATGCCGATCTCTTTTCGCTCGCCAAACTGGCAGCAAATCTTCAAGACTTGCCGTCTATGAAAACATTCAATCAAACTCAGCAAACGACTCGAAAACTTTCGGCGTTTGTCATTGCTCACATTGCTTGCCTGGGTTGGGCTTTTGCCAAATGCGGAAGCAGTTAGCCCAGCGCCAGACGGCGGTTATCCCGGTGGGAACACCGCGGAAGGGACTGTAACGCGCTTCTTAGTCTTACCGCTGGCACATACAACACGGCGGTTGGCTTATTTTCGCTCCTGAGCAACCAGAAGGCCAGTTCAACACTGGCGTTGGCGCGGGGACCCTCCTTGCCAACACTGCACAACAAAATACGGCGACTGGCGCTGGCGCTTTTGAGCAACACCACCGGTGTCAAAACACAGCCAATGGAGCATTCGCACTTTTTAACAACGCTGACTGGCAACAGCAGCACGGCCAGCTGGTGTCGGTGCGCTCTTTAACAACACCACCGGCCTTCAACAACACGGCCAATCGGTTATAATGCGCTCTCTGAGCAACACAGCAGCCGGCGACAACACGGCCATCGGCACTACCGCGCTCTTCAGTAACTACCACGGGCGAATTCAACACTAGCCATCGGTTCTCAGACGCTCCGAGACAATGTAACTGGCGGACAGCAACACCGCTATCGGTGATTCGGCTGGCTTCAACATCACCGGCAGTGGCAACGTTTGCATCGGCGCGTGGCGTCAATGGAGTTGCTGGCGAGAACAACATCACCCGTATCCGCAATGTGTATGAGTCGGTAGCGACTGAGCGGGCGGTTTACGTCACTTCAGACAACAGGATCGGCACGTTATCTTCTTCGCGCCGTTACAAGGATGAAATCAAGCCGATGGAGAAGGCTAGCGAGGCGATCCACTCGCTCAGGCCGGTAACGCTTTCGCTATAAGAAGGAATTGATCCGACGCGTTGCCCTGCTCTTTGGCCTGATTGCCGAGGAAGTAGCCAACGTCAATCCGGACCTCGTGACAACGGGATCGCGAGAGGCAAAACCGGAAACCGGTGCGCTATGAAGCTGTCAACGCGATGTTACTCAATGAGTTCCTCAAAGAACATCATGAGGCTTTCTCGAAGAGCAGCCACGAAGTGCAGAAGTTAGAAGCAACTGTCTCCACGGCAACAGAGCAAATTGAAGCTCTTGCCGCGGACTTGGAAAGGTAACCAGCCAGCTTGAGCTGAGCAAAGCTGAGTCGCGAATGATCGACAATAATTAGTCGATGCTGAATGTCCGCCGGGTACGCGGTCATCAGCCGCAGAATAACGCAGCATACGCTGGCATATGCGATCCGCAGCGACTGCGGTTGACATAAGCGCCTCACATTTTCTATCCGTGACATCCGCGTAATCCGCGGTTTCTTCTGCCAAGCATGACTGAAAAATCCATCGAAGCAACGAATCGACCGGCTGCAAGCCGGCGGCATTATCGATCTGCACTTCGATTTGCCGATGGATTTATGACGAAGCGAGCGCGAAACGTGCTGGAGACCGAGTTCTTACCGGAACTCGAAGCCGGGAATATTGGCGTGGTCGGCGTCGCGATTTATATCGAGGATCGGTATCTCCCGGATGCGGGTCTGCGTGTGGCGCTTGATCAAATCGCGCGGTTATATGCTGAGACGCAGGCGTGCCCTCAGTGCGCGATTTGTAAGAGTTATCGCGACATCGAGAACGCACTCAAAGAAGACAAAATCGCGCTGCTTATTACGATGGAGGGAGCAGAGCCGCTCGGAACAGACTTGAATCTTCTGCGCGTCTTCTACGAGCTCGGCGTCCGCTCAATCGGGACTCACCCATGCGCCGAAGCAATGCGGCGGGACACGGCGGAATCTTCGCTTCGAGCGGTTCATCGCAGGAGGGTCTCACCGAGTTTGGCCGCGATCTGGTGCGAGAATGCGAGGCGCTCGGCGTGATTATCGATCTTGCTCACATCAATCCAGCCGGTTTCAACGACGATTTTGTCGGTGACGACAAAGCCGCCAATTGTTTCGCATACAAATGTCCGGCGCTACTACGATATCGAGCGCAACATCAGCGATGACCAGATCAAAATGATCGGGGAACGGCGCGGTGTGATTGGCGTTAATTCGGTCCTGGTGAGTCCAAAGAAGAAGAAAGCACTCTCGATCGTTACGTCGATCACATTGAACACATAGCCAATTTGATTGGCATCGATGGAGTCGGAATTGGATTTGATTTCTTTGAGTTTATCTACAGCCAGTGGCCCGAGTCGGCGAAAAGCAGCTCGCCGAAAACTTACAACGCCTCACTTCATTCCCGATCTGAGGAACCATTCTCAGGCGCGGAACCTCACTCGCAAACTAATCGAGCGCGGTTTCAGCGACGAACAGATCGAAAAAATCCTGCGCCGAAACTGGCTGCGGATTTTCAAGAGTGGCTGTAGCCGCGTGTTGCCCGCGGGTAACGAATTTTGCTATTCCTGCACCTCCAGGTATAGCGGAAACCGGCGACCTACCGGGGCGGAATGGAAATCGTATATGTAATCACCGCACACACCACAACCATCCCGATCATGGCGACGATAAATATCCCATCTGCGATTCTTTCAAGGCGATGCATTCTGCGCAGGCCTCGCGAGCGCAGCGCCCAGTAAGAAAGCAAACAAGAGATCAGAAACAGCAGCGCGTCGGCGGCGAGCAAATCATCCGCCAGCGTGTCGGCCGTTCCAAGCGTGATGACAACGCGGATCAATCCAATAACGGTCAGGCAAACGCCGACCATCGCGGATGAGACAGTGAAGATGTGGATGCAAATGTCCTGCTCGAGATGGCTGTTTTGCATCGCGTTCGCGACTCCGTTTCTCCTTTCATGCGACTCAGTACTTGAGACTGGTCGCGAAAGCGACTGTTCAGAGAATTGCGTGGCTGATAGAAGAATTGAAAGGTGCGCTAACGAAAACTGCATTTGAAATTCATTAACCTGACCCGCCGCACCGAGATTGGTGCGAATTCATATTATCTCGAGATGGGCCGCCATCGACTGGTGCTCGATTGCGGAATGCATCCAAAGGACACCGGTGAGGATGCGCTGCCGAATTTCAAAGCGATCGCCGGTCGGGAGATCGAAGCGATCCTGATCTCTCACGCCCATCAAGATCACATCGGCACATTGCCGGTGCTGATGCGACGCTTTCCAACCGCGCGCATTTTCATGACGGAAACCACGGCTGAGATCGGCAGCGTGCTTTTGCACAACTCGGTCAATGTGATGACCCGGCAACGCGAGGAGATCGGTCGCACTGTCGCGGTTATATCCGCTTTTCACGCATCGAGAAACCGATCGCGCATCGGAACGCTGGCGTTGGTGTCCGTTGCGTCAGCGTATCTCCATTTCCGGCGAACGTGCGCCGCAGCGCGAGAAAGATGCGCTGACATTCGAGTTTTTCGACGCAGGACACGTGCTGGGCTCGACCGGAATTCTTCTGCGCGCGCGAAGGTAAAACTGTCTTTTACACCGGGGACGTCAATTTCGACGATCAAACAATCATGGAAGCGGCGATCTTTCCGGAAGAGAAGATCGACGTCCTGATCATGGAATGCACACGAGGCGATCACGCGAAACCGGCTGGCTGGACGCGCGCCGGGGAAGAGCAACGGCTGGCAGAAGCGATCGACCGCGCTTTTGAGCGCGGCGTCGTGCGTGCTGATACCGGTTTTCGCGCTGGGCAAAACGCAGGAAGTTCTGGCAATGCTTTACAAGTTCCGCCGCGAAAGGCTTCTGCCGGAGTTTCCAATTTATATTGGCGGTCTCAGCTCGAAGATGACCGATATCTACGATCGCCGCGCGCACATGACTCGCCGGCAATTGCCGCGTCTGCAATTGATGAGGGAAGCCGCACCGTTCATTTTGAACGATGAAACAGTGCGCGACGCGCCCGCTGCGCGCGGGACGGGTTTACGCGCTCTCCAGTGGGATGATGATACCGAAAACACTCTCCAATGTTCTTGCGCGTCGATTAATCGAGAACCCGCAGCACTCGATCTTTTTTGTCGGCTATGCCAACCCGGAATCGCCTGCCGGTCTTCTACGGGACGCGAGAACAGATGGGGAGGTTGCGCTCGATCCCGACAAGCCGGCCCAGCGCGTCCGCTGCAATATCGAACAGTTTCAGTTCAGCGCGCATGCCACGCGCGAGGCGCTCATCGATTACGCCGAAAAACTTTCGCCCGCGCAAAATTGTTCTTGTGCACGGCGATCCACCGGCGGTGGAGTGGATGCGCTCGAACATTGTCCGCGACCTTCCCAGATCGGAAGTTATTGTGCCGACGCCGGGCGTAGAGCTTGAGTTGTGAAGTGAGCGTGATCAGTGAGCGAGCAAGCGTAAATGGTAGCGCCGACTTCCGACTTCTCGACCTGTCACGCTCACAACTCACTGAATGAGAATCGTTTCCTGGAACATTAATTCGCTGCGCAAACGCCAGGACCGCTTGTTCGCCTGGCTGGAGAGCGACAAAGCCGGACATCGTTTGCTTGCAGGAAACAAAATGCACGGACGACCAGTTTCCGGCGCTTGCTCTGCAAGCCGCCGGTTATTACGCGGCTTATCACGGCGAAAAATCGTTACAACGGCGTCGCGATTCTCTCGAAAAGCGAGCCGCGCGATGTGCGTCCGTCGCTCTGCGACGAAGTGGTCGATCCGCAGGCGCGCGTGATTGCGGCGACGATCGATGACCTGCCGTGTTTTCTCGATTTACGCGCCGAACGGCCAGGCGGTCGGTTCGCCAGCCTACGAATACAAACTGCATTGGTATCGCCGCCTGCGAGATTGCATCGCGAAAGAAAAATCTGGCGACGTTGTCGTGTGCGGTGACTTCAACGTCGCGCCGGAAGATATCGACGTTTACGATCCAGATCTGTGGCGTGGCGCCATCATGTGTTCCGATGGCGAACGCGCCGCGTTTCAGCAATTGTGCGAAATCGGCTTGCGAGACACGCTGCGAATTCATCACAAGGAAGGCGAACTTTTCAGCTGGTGGGATTATCAGATGCTCGCGTTTCGAAAAAATCGCGGCCTGCGCATCGACGCGATTCTGGCTGGCGAAAAACTAGTGAAGCGCTGCAGCGCATCAGGAATTGATCGTCGAAATGCGCAAGGGCAAGGAACCGTCCGATCACGCGCCGGTATGGGCGGAGTTTGACGATGTAGTCGAACGTCCAATGCTCAACGCCAAACTGAGACGCGATTCTGAATTGGACGTTGCGCGTGATTGGACGTTCGACGTTGAACGTTGATGACTAACGAATCGCACCTCCGCGTTTCGAATCCGCCGCCAAAGCCTCTCATGATTTGGGATGGCGAATGTCATTTTTGCAAGCGGTGGATCGAACGTTGGCGCGAAATCACCGCTGGCAAAGTGGATTATGCCACCTATCAAGAGGCAGCGAACGCGGTTCCCAGAAATTCCAATCGAACAATTCAAGCGTGCGGTTGCATTCATCGAGCCGGATGGCGAAGCCTTCTTTGCCGCTGAAGCCGTGTATCGCTCGTTGCGATATCGATCCTCGAGGAAATGGCTGGCGTGGAGCTACGATCACGTTCCCGGGTTCGCAGGCGATTTCCGAGACCGCTTACAAATTCATCGCTCGGCATCGCGGTCTCGGATCAGCCGTTACCCGATTGTTATGGGGCAAAGACGTGCGGCCGCCGACTTATTTTTGGGCGCGTCGCTGGTTTCTCCGCATGCTTGGACTCATCTATCTGATCGCGTTCGTGTCTCTTTGGGTGCAAGTGGATGGACTTGTTGGCAGCAACGGAATGTCGCCCGTAAATCGGTTTCTCCCTGCAGTTCGGCAGCAACTTGGGCCAGACGCTTATTTCGCTCTTGCCAACACTTTGCTGGTTCGACTCGAGCAACGCCTTTCTACATTTCCTTTGCGGTGGCGGCGTTGTTCTTTCGTTGCTTCTGATTTTCGGAATCGCGCCGGCGCTTTTGCTCGTCGCGCTTTTTGTCTTTTATCTGTCGCTCACGATCGGTGGACAAGCTGTTTCTCAGTTTTCAATGGGATGTTCTCCTGCTGGAAACCGGTTTTTTGTCGATCTTTCATCGCGCCATGGCGACTATGGCCGCGGGACCTGCTATGGTGGCCGGGGTCAACGACCCGGCTCAGCGTCTCCAGTTTCACGGGCGGGTTTGTTTTTGCTCAAGTTCCTTCTCTTCAAACTAATGCTGATGTCCGGCGTCGTGAAGCTGACCAGCGGCGACGATTCCTGGGGTTGGTTGAATCACTCGTTTCATTGGAGCGCGCTGACGGCGCTCGATTATCATTACTGGTCGCAGCCGTTGCCGACAGTCTTTGCCTGGTGGGCGGACAAGAGCCCGGAATGGTTCAAACATTTCTCGGTCGCGTTTTGTCTCGCAGTGGAAATCATCGCGCCGTTTTTATCTGGGCGCCGCGACGCCCGCGGCTGATGGCCGCGGGATTGATGATCTTCCTTCAAATCATAATCGCCCTTACCGGCAACTACTGCTTCTTCAATCTGCTGACGATCGCGTTGTGCTTGCTGTTGATCGATGACGCGTTCGCGTTTCGTATGCAGGCGAGCTCCTGCGAGCGCGGCGTCGCAGAGCTCCGCCGCTCCAAATACAGAATCCGTACCGTATCGATTGTCAGTCTACGCCGCGTCATCGCAGTCGATTGTCACGTTGCCGATTAACGCGTGGCTCATTTTCACTGCGTTCAAACCGCAGACGCGCGACTGGCCAGGCTCGCTGGCGAAATTTTACGAACATCTCGAAGCATTTCGAATCGTGAACGGCTACGGACTTTTTCGCGTGATGACCAAGGACCGCTGCGAGATTGTGATCGAAGGCAGCGCCGATGGCATCGAATGGCTGCCTTATGAATTCAAATGGAAACCAGGCGACGTGAAGCGCGCGCCAGGCTGGTGCGCGCCACATCAACCGCGACTCGATTGGCAGATGTGGTTCGCCGCGCTCGGAAGCTCCGGAGCAAAATCCGTGGTTCGGTCGGGCTAATCGTCAGGCTGCTGGAGGGATCACGAGACGTCACCGGATTGCTTGCGCAGAATCCGTTTCCGGATAAACCGCCGCGCTACATCCGCGCGATGTTTTATCGCTATCGTTTTACAAACAGTGAGCGAACATCGGCAAACCGGCGCCTGGTGGAAACGCCAGGAACTTCGGGAATATCTGCCGACAATCTCGCGGATCAGCTGCGTTAGAGCGAAATATCGCCGCGCGTCGCATTCGGGCTGGCGCACCACGTCCCGGTAGCTGTCGGCCAGTTGAGCAACGCGGCGTTCGAGAGTATAATTCGCACGATGTCGAAGGAAGGACAGATCGTAACGGAAGGCACGGTAACTCAGGTATTGCCGGGCACGATGTTTCGGGTCGATCTTACCGGGCAACGCAATGTGCTTGCACATATCTCCGGGTAAGATGCGCAAGCATTTCATCCGGATCGTCCCAGGAGACAAAGTTTCCGTCGAGCTTTCACCCTACGATCTGACAAAAGCGCGCATCATTTTTCGCGAACAGTGACTGTCTTGTTCGGTTCAGTGGGCCAAGACCGTTAACGCGTTCAAAGTGCGATCGCGCTTTCAGGGCTCCGAACGTGCGCTCAACGTTGCTGCGAGATTTGTTTGCCGAATTTGTCAAAGCGCGCGGATACTTCGCACCGAAAATCAACCGGAGATTACCAATGGCAGAAGAGAATAAAGCAGAACAAGAAGACGCCCGCCGCGGGGGACGCACGCGACAAGCTGGAGAGCAGTAAACAACATGCGCGCAGAGCAGCTGAAGATTTAAAATCGGCGGCAGGCGCTATCGCTGAAGAGTACCGCGGCAAGGCAGAACAGGCATGGGGCGAAGCGCGCGGCAAAGCAGAACAAGCATGGGGGGATGCGAGGGATCGCGCCCGCACATTTCAGGACGACGCGGAGCAATACGTGCGCGAAAATCCGACGAAGGCGATCTTTACCGCGCTCGGAATCGGGTTTGTTCTGGGTCTGATCTTCCGGCGTTAACTCCGACAGCGTTCGGAGATGATCAGCGAAAGCTCTCGGTCCCACAATCCTGCGGGGCATGCCGGTTTGCTGCAAAATCTGCTGGCGCTCGCGAGCGCGCTCGCGGAATTCTTTGAGAGCCGCTTTGCCCTTCTCGCCCAGGAATCGAAAGCGGCCGCTGGTGCAATTGCTGATACTGGCTGGTTGCTTGATTTTCGCGCTGCTCCTTTGCGCGTTGGGTTATGTTTTCCTTATCACTGGGCGCCGTTGTTGGCGTGGCCCATCTGGCTGGGATTTCATGGCCATGGATAGCGCTGGCCGCTGCTGCGCGTGCATTTCATCATTGCGCTGGTGCTGCTCCTGATCGCGCGCAGCCGAGATCACCAAGCCGCTTTTTCGCGCCACGTTGGCTGAATTAAAGAAAGATCGCGAATGGCTGAAAAATCTGGACGCAACAAATCAATCGACGAGCTGAGAGCGGAAATCGCAGGTTCACGCGAGCGCGTCGGCGCGCGATTTGCGCGGCCTGCACCATGAATTGGATTTTCCCGCGAAATTCCGCAGATCATTTCGAGAACAAACTGTTTCCTGGATTACTGCGGCGAGCCGCGGTCGGCGCGCTGATCGCTTTGCACCGATGCGGAAGAAGAAAATTTACGTGGATGCAAAAAGCAGCCGCAAATCGCAAAGAAGCTTGTCGAAACCGGCTTTGCGTTGGGCTGCGCTGAAAATCGTCGCCAGCCTGGCTCGGCCGGTGATTGTCGAGTTTGTCAAAAATCGACTGACCGATTTTGCAGGAAAATCGCGCCGCAAGACATAGTCCCATGTGTCTAATGGGTCTACGGGACGCGCTCGTTTTAGCGATTTACGCGCTTGCCTCGGCTGCGTAATTATTTCGTCAGCGCGCCAATGATCGCTAGAGTCTCCGGACCGCTCCGTGAAATCGCAGCCGCTGCGACACGTGGATGATTATCTCGAGGTCGGCAAAAAGCCGGCGCGTCTGATGTCCATCTGGCCGTGAACGCGCAGCCGAGGTGGCGTTTGCATGGACGGCTTGGAACCGATCTGGCCCGACGCACCGCTGCTGACTGCCGAGCAAACCGCGGCTTTGGCTGAAGCCTTCGTGCCTGATGTCTACAAGAACGGAGCTCAACACCCGCGGCGACTCAGATTTTGCATATGAAAACGAGTTCGCCCGCTATCGCACCAGTGTGGTTCGTCAGCGGCTTGGGATCGAGATTGTCTTCCGCGTGATCAACAGTCACGTCCGGACGATGGACGAACTCGGGGTTGCCCGAGCGCCTCAAGCTGCTCACCCGTTATCAGAACGGGCTGATCTCTAGCGACAGGTTCGGTAGGAACCGGCAAATCGACGACCGCTCGCGGCAATGGTCGAGCAGATAAACATGGAGCGCCGCGATCACATCATCACGCTCGAGGACCCGATCGAATACATCATTGACGTCGAAAAACTGTCGTGTCACCCAACGAGAGGTTTTCACTCACAGCGACTCTTTCGCCACGGCACTGCGCGCTTCGCTCCGGGAAGATCCGGATGTGATCATGGTTGGCGAAATGCGCGACTTGGAAACGATTTCACTCGCCATCACTGCGCGCCGAGACCGGGCACCTTGTTTTTGGCAACGCTGCATACCAGCAATGCTTCGCGCACGCTTGATCGATTACTCGACGTGTTTCCATCGCATCAACAGGAACAAGTCCGCGTGATGGTGAGCGAATCCTTGCGCGGGTCATCAGCCACCAGCTGATACCGCGAGCGGACGGCACCGGACGCGTGCGGCTCTGGAGATTCTTGCGAACACACCTGCGGTCGCGCCAATGTTATTCGCGAAGCAAAGACATACATGCTGCCGGGCATTATTTCAGACCACCGGCAAAAAGCGAGGCATGCGCTTAATGGATGATACTCTGATCGAACTTTGTTTCAGCGCCCGGCCTGATCAGCGCTCAGGAGGCTTACGCGCGCGCACGAGCAGAAGCCGATGGTCCGCCAGCAACTCAAAATTTAGGACCTACATGACCACAGACCACACAGGAGCCGCCAAACCCCCTGAAACGCGTAGCCCGATACGTCTTGTCGTCCGGTTGCTCTACGATTACCCGTGTAATCACGCGGTTCTGAAGCAATGGCTTACCTCGACCAGTTTCTAAAGATGTGATTGTGAAGCACGGCGGGTCCGACCTGCACTTCGCCGAGCGGACCAGCCGCCGAAAATGCGCGTGCATGGGGATATCATGCCCATTCCGGGCCGAGAGCCGATTTCACGCGAGGAAGCCGTGCGAGATGATATGAGCGAACTTTTTGCGGAACGCGTAACTGGGAAACGTTTGAACAACGCGGAAGACTTGGATTTCGCGCGCGAAATGGATGAAGCTTCTCGTTTCCGGAGTAACTACTTCAACAGTCGGGCGGTTACGGTGCTAGCGGTTTTTGCGACTCATTCCCACGAGAGTTGCTACGCTCGAAGAGCTGGGGATTCCCGCTCATTGTAAGAGAGTTTGCGAGTCTACGCGGCGGGCTTGTCTAGCCACCGGCCCCCACCGGCTCCGGCAAAACCACCACGCAAGCCGCGTTAATCGATTACATCAATCAGTAAACTTTGCAAAACATGTCGTACGTGACGATCGAGGAACCGGTGGAATTTATTGCGACGACAACAGAAGCACCGCAACTCAGCGGGAAGTCCCGAGCTAATTCCAGTTCATTTGCCGCTGGCCTCAAAGCCGCCTTGCGCGAAGACACCGATATTGTTGCTGGTGGGAATGCGCGACCCTACGAGACCGTTTCACTTGCTCTTACGGCTGCCGGGAACGGGCCTTCTCTCGTGTTCGGCACTGCACGCTAGGCAATGCGCGTAAAACGGTCGAGCCGAATGGTGGGGCGCGTTTTTCCTCGACCAGAGCGATCAACCCCAGGCTCGTGCCATGCTGCGCGCACTGGCACTTGCGCGGCGTGGTTGCGCAGTTGCTCTTAAAGAGGTCAGATCGGCCGGGGCGAATCGCGGTGAACGAAATCCTAATCTCGAGCGCGCCGCTGTTGCAGCGATCTCGTGCGCGAAGGGCAACGCGCGCAGCTCCCAGGACGTGATCGTGTCCGGCAAGGGCGCAAGGAATGCAGTTACGGACGACGCCATCCTGGGCGCTCCTCGAAAAGGCGTCGGTCTGCCGCCGCACGAGGCTTTCATGAAAGCGATCGACGCAAAGCCGCTTCCAGACCCGTTGCTCTCCAGGAAGGAAAGGCAAGCTGGCAGCTGCCGCTGGCGCCGTTCGGAACGATGAAGGCGTCTTTCCAGACAATTTGGTGAAGCCGACCGATATGTTTGCGCGGGTAGGAATGCGGTGAACGAGAATGCCGAGAGGACTTCACCGCCTCTGTATTCGCGCGTCATTCGCGGTTCGCTTGGTTGCTCAACGTGCGGTCGTATCATCAGAGCTTCAAAGCGGGTCATACAGACGCATCGAATCCTGCGCAGGTAATCCGGCTGTTAGGTCCGTGTTAAATTGGTGTGAGAAATCCTCATTTTATCGGATGACCTGCGTTAGCGGTGGAGCACTGCCGCGTGCCGTTGAACACCCGCGCCTGCCAATACGCAATGTTGGCTTGTTCAAGGGGAACGTTTCTGTCTTTGTTATAACCGCCGGGACGCGCGGCGCGGTGTCGAAAAAGTCGTCGCCATCGCGCCGGGTGAAAGGTTTGCCACGGAAGCGATGACTCGTTTCTTCCAAGATCCCGCGCATGGGGGAGACGCGAGGGGATATCGGCTCGTAATCCCGCCGCCAAGCCACAATGCACGCCTTTGGCAGGCGCGCGCAGGGCCGCGGGCACTGAGGCGGGCCGACCGAGGGCAAAAATAATCGCGGCATCGAGCTTCTCCGGCGGCATCTCGTCAGAACCACCGGCCCACGCTGCGCCCAGCGCTTTCGCGCTGCTGGGTCGCCAGATCGCCATGAGTCGCGTAAACACGAAAGCTCGCGCCCTTCGCAAGGGCAATCTCTGTCGCGATGAGATGCGCGGCATTACCGAAGCCATAGATGCCGAGTCTGCGCGCGTCATCCGGTTTTGCGGTAGAACGATTAGCCGATCAGCCCGGCACACAGCGGCGGCGCCAACCTCGACATCATTGTGGCGGTCAGGCAAATGAAGAGCAGAATCGAGCAGCGTGCGAACTCCAGCGAACAACCGCCATCGAGGGTGTAGCCGGTGAAAGCGCGCTCGCTGCACGCGTTTCCCGGTTCGATCGACAATAAAGCGCATTCGCCATCGGTCCAGCCACAAGCCGCGGGAATGCCGACACGGTCGCCAGCTTTAAATTTCGAATTTACTTCTTCTCCGATCTCTTCGATACGCCCAGCAATTTGGTGACACTGGAATGAGCGGCAGTTTTGGGCAATACGTA